>OCVR010000243.1_pt1 | contig 45335 bp, 48 predicted proteins | sample 1539091 | NCBI WGS metagenome assembly OCVR01 (sample SAMEA3355530, study PRJEB22509) | marine metagenome | biome: marine; feature: coastal ocean; material: water | place: USA | collected 2010-08-07 | depth 16 m | reverse complement strand
AATCTGTCCTTGTAGGCAAGATGCAATGCTTTAATTTTGCGGTTTAGTATAAGATTTAATAGTTTCTTCAGGCCAGGTTTGTTGCAGTTCAGTCCTGAACCGACATCGCCAATGACCTCGTCGCAGTGTGGTGAAAGAAAGGCTTTTTGTCGGGCCAAATCCGATTTCTGGTCACTACCTGAAACCCTGGCGTATCCAACGGAAAACCGATCCTCTCCGCCATCAAGACGGTATCGCCGATGACCGCCAAGCGTCCGGGAAGTCGGAAAAAGTCGCTTCTCACGCTCCCAGCGCCGCATTGTTACCACGCTCACACCGTAGTGTGCTGCCGCATGACCAATGCCCACTAAACCATAATCGCACCGCATAAACCTCTCCCAAAATGACCATGATCAGGTTTGATCGGTGATTTTTCAACAAGCGATTACCCTCCTGGTAAGCAACAAGTCGTCGCCTTGCCCACAGTGAGTCATCATTGACGGCGACGTCCCTTTTTGATCTTAAGGCTTGCCAGTCAAGTCTGGGAACGGCCGCGTGAACCACACCGATGTTGCCTTCCGGCGTTTTGATTTCTATCGTGTTGGGGAGGTTGGCTTCCTGAAGTTTTCTTAGTGCGAGTTTTGCCTCGCCGTAACCACATCGGGAATACCAGTCTCCATCGTTTGCTACCGCTCAAATTAATGCGTTCAAAACTGATGATCAGGTTTGAACGCATTAATTTGAGTGGTACTGGTCGAAGCTTGAGAAAATACTGAAACGTACGCAGATTTTTGATGCGCTGGGGCTGTTTCGTTTTCAGTCCTCAAACTATGAAGATATCCGTCGTACGCCAGGGATTGTAACAATGGACCAGCACCGGAAAGACAAGGCGGAAATTGTATCATCCTTGCGTAATGAGCGTTCAGCAACAAGAAGACAGGCCCAAAAGGCACTTTCCTTAATCGCTGCCGGCCGCTACGGTGCGGCGGTGGTGGAAAGTCTTCGCGCCAACTTGTCGATGTTGACGCCGGTTATTGATACGGCCATCAATACAATGGTTAACCGTCGCCTGGCTGAAGAGAGTAAACGCCACTTCCACATGGGTGAGGTTTCGCTCAGCAGACAGTCTCAGATGTACCGTTTTTGGCTACTGTGGTTTTTTCAAGGTATTACGGATGTCGACGGGTTTATGCGTAAGCTGCTTAACAATAATCAGTGGTCACTGCTTACAGCGGATCCTAAAGCGTACTGCGCTGCCGTTGAAGCTTGTCAGCATGCAATCGCGGGAGTGAGAGCCCTGATGAGACAGGTGGACTATGACTGGTCGCCAGTGAGCGCGTTCCTGGAGCAGAACCTTACTTGCAAGGACGATGTGTCGGTTGCTGATTACAGGGAAGAAATAAGAACGGGTTTGCGCAGCCTGATCCCGGCTGAGCTGTGTGATCATGACGGATTGAACAGCTGGAGACCGTCTCAGGAGTTTGCAGAGCGTTATGTGTCTTCACTCAAAGAGAGTATCGATAATGCATTGACTGTGGTTCAGAAAATTGAATCCGTAGCGGAGTCGGTGCACATTGCCAGAGGACGTATGGCAACGAGTGGAGAGAAGCAGCTCGCCCTACTCTGAGAGTAGCTGGCGAGCCAGGCTTGCAGCTTTGTCGGTGAACTTGCCGGCAAAGCCGCGACTTGCGTCAACGGTGATATTGAAGGGGTTTTCATCGCCGAATAAGGCCGCAAAGTAGGTGTAAGCATCGTTGTCGCCGACGGCTAGCACGTACTCTGTCTTCACAGGTTTTCCGTTGCCGGGTGCGTATTGCCCGACGAAAACCTTCATTTCTGTGGAAAGTGGTAACGCTTCCGGATTTTTCATAAGAATGTCGTCTACCATGCCTCTGAATATGACCGGGCATTCATCTGCGTTCGTTGTGCGGATTTCGCCAGCGTCATCATGCCCGCTCACGCTGACATAATACGCATACGCATTGTTTTCTTTAGCTGTTCTTATGTCACCGCGGAAATCCCGGTAGTCAAGGTGCGGATTAGGCATCTTTTGGTATCCTTAAATGGTGTCCTGAGGGCGAAGAGATTGCGCCAGGGAGCAAACCCTGCTTTCTCCATGAGAGCAAAGTACGACATGGTGAGCCGGCAGTTTGAGACTGTTTGTGTCGCCCTGGTAAAGCAGGATAGGGTCATCACCGATAACACCCTTGCTTGATGCGTCAACAACATAGCGCTTCTGCTCAAACTGAATGAGCATTCTACCGTCGGTCAGTTCTTCCCGGGTGGAGTCTGACAGCGGAACGAAAAGATCGTCGGCCATAGATGAAACCGAGGACACTCTCTTCTTAAGTTGCACTTCGGCGCTCTCTGTCAAATCGGAAAGACTGATTATTTTTGGTCCACCGGCGAACACTAAAAGCAGTAAAAATAAAGCGCAGGATGAGGCGATAGAGGCCATCACAATAGGAATGTTGTTTTCAGGCTGGTGCATGCGTGCGTCCCTGTGACAAAATAGTTTCCTGCCCACTTTATCATATTGATAATAGGAACTCAATAAAAATCTATCTCATGCGCAAACTGCTGCGTTCAAGCTCAGGCTCAATGTCGGGGATGTGTATCATCTCGTTTTCGAGTTCAGATGCCGGATCGGGGCGAGGGTGCTCAATGGGAAACGTCCTGCCTTCCCCTCCGTTCACATTGATCTGCTCCCAAAGATAATGCTGATGGAGAGAGTGTAGCGGGAGCGCCATGACTGTCTCGCGGATTGCGTCAGCTGTGCCATCAGGTATCGACTTTGTGGTTCCCCAGTTGACCATGGTTTCAGCCCAGTTTTCAAGCGGGACGCCAGCGGCATCAGCACCTTTTTGCAGCGCATCAAAATACTTTTCAGGAGAGGTTTTCATTGCTGATTCAAAAAAGGCGAGGTGTGACGGGGCCATGCTCATGTCGACGCATTCGTCGCTTGGGATGTCCGGATCGCGGCAGTCCAGAGAGACGTACATGCCACGCCGGAACAGCATTTCCATGACTTCGGGGTTAACCACATAAACGGTGAAGGTGAGGGAGGGGTCTTCCTCAAGGCGTTTTGATGTGTAACTTAACATGCGATTGGCAATTTCTCCGCCAAGTCCCATTCCTTCATGTTCCGGGTGGACCGCAAGATGAAAACCTATTTTCCCGTTATATTCGGAGGACCAGCCGGCACCAATCAATTCACCTTCAGGGCTTTCGTAAACTGCCACCGGGGTATCGCCGATATCAGCACCAATTTCACCCATGATGGCAAGATCCTCAACCCGATCCATTAGCGCTTCACGTTGTTGTTTGTCGTAGCCACTCACGTCAATAAAGTGTCCGGGTATACGTTCGCTAATACTCATGGCAGTCATCTCGATAAATCATATTACCTTGAATGTATCATGAGTGATCAGGTTAATTTAAAAACGCCAGGTGTTTTTAGATGACAACCACCGCTTTCCAAGACGATGAGAGCTTTCTGAGTTTAAGTGGCTCCTGTCGTAATACTGAGAAACCCCATTTTCATCATAAATGCTGCACATACCGTTTTGACAAAGCAGGGTGGAGATGTCGATGGTGTCAACATTAGGATGTTTGCTGGCAAACTCAACTATCTTTTTATTTGTAAAGAAAACTCTCTCTGATATTGGGGTGTCAGGAACTTTGCAATTCATATTTTTTACAGTGATCTGCTTTTGTTTGCAGCGCCTGTCATAGCTATTGTGCACAGGTGCCTTAAGGAGGAAGGTTATTCTTTTCCCTTCTGCAATGTGAGGGTTGAGCTCAGCGAAAAGGGTGTCGAGATAATTGGGATTTGATTTCTGGTAGTCAGGCCAGCTGTTGCCAATAATAATATGGGTATGCTGGTCCATAAGAGAGGACAGGATGGGGTAACCCTCTTCACAATCTTTAACACGGGCAGGTGAGGCCGTCCCTTTAGGTTTGCTTATAGTTGGGCATGCTCCGATTTCTAAATTGCGGAATGAGACTCCGGATTCTTTTGCAATTTCGCTCAAAAAGCCAACGAAATGCGAAGCATTTGAGTCCCCGACAAGCACGGCATCAATTTTCCCGCCTGCCCCAACGATGCAGTCTTTAGAGCGGCTCATTTCCTCATTAATACTGTTACTTTGGCAAACATATTTATTTTTGTAGGCCGGGGTCTGACTTCTTTTTATTTCTTCGAGAAGAGGTAGGTAGTCAGGCTGAATATACCTTACCAGTTTTCCATCCGTTTTCATGATGGCGAGACAGGCGAAAATGATGATGGCTGAAGGCACGATGAGTTGTTTTACAAAAACTTTTGCAGCAGAGTCAGTAGAATGACGGAAGCCTTCCTCGATAAATTTATAGGTTAACCAGCTAATCGCTGTCATGAAGATAAACAACATCACTCCTGAAGCAGGCGTGATCTCGTAATTGGCGTAGCGATAAAAAGCCATAACGGGCCAGTGCCAAAGGTAAAGAGAGTAAGATATCGTACCAAAGAAAACGAGTGGCTTTAGAGATAGCAATTTTACTGCTTTTCCATTGTATCCGCTCCCTCCCAGAAGCATAAGAGACAAACCCACTGTTGGTAGTATTGCGTGTACCCCGGGAAAGATATAGCCTGGGTTGAGGTACCAGAACGATATTGCTACAAGCGTTACCCCTGACCACCAAATAAATCGCGACATTGATTTTGCCTGAAGAAATGTTTTTGTTCTTTTTTGAAAAAGCAAAATGGCCGATATAGCCCCAACCAACAACTCCCCTGCTCGGGTAGGTAGCATGTAGTATGTGAATGTTGCAGAAAAATCGTATAAGTAAGAGCCGAGAAAGAATGATGCTGCCGCGATCGCAGTGGTGAATATTATTATTCTGACGCTTTTTAAGAGTGAGCTAAGAGCGATAAGTATTAGTGGCCAGAATACGTAAAACTGTTCTTCCACACCTAGCGACCAAAGATGAAGAAGAGGGAGTTCCAGACTGGATTCGGCGAAGTAACCCGTGTCCTGGAATAGCCAGAAATAAACGTTTGCCATAGAAGCAACGGCAAAAGCGGCGCTCTCAGCAGCCTTTTCTGCATCTTCCGGTAGCAACCAAAACAACGAGAAGGTGATCGTTATGCTCACAACAAACAACATCGCCGGCACAATTCTTTTTACCCGCCTTCGGTAAAACTCAGTAAGCGAAAATGTTCCTGAACTTATCTGGTTAAGCAACTGAGTTGAAATTAGAAATCCGGATATAACAAAAAACATGTCAACACCAAGAAATCCACTCGGTAGCCAGTGTTCTTGAATGTGGAAAATGACAACAGAAATAACGGCAAAAGCTCTCAATCCGTCTATGTCGTGACGATAAGCGAAACTCATCAGTAACATCCTTGTTATGGTAAGCGATATTGTAAACCCTTTTCAGGTTTGCAATAGTATCACAACGGTAGGTATGTTCAAATTTTTGTCATGAGGGTTTTTTATTAACAATTAAGATACAATAGTTTTTTAACGTAGCAAGGAATGAGCATGTCCATGGAAGCAGAGCAGTTATGTCAACGAGTAAAGGCGAGCATACTGAATGATGACGTTGGTGCCATAATGGAAAGTGAGCGGCAGTATGCACTGCTTGCTAAGCACCCGGAAGCAGACAGCTGGCTGGTTAAAGCAATGAAAAACAGCTCACTTGCCGTTATCCGGTATATGCGTGCCCAACACGTAAAGCCCCTGCACCTGGTAGAGCAGCTGCCGGCACAAAGTAAGCTGAGAAAGGAATACATGTCAAAAGGCGACACGGACCGTCTTCTTTCTGTCATGGCATTGGTAAGAAGTGCGCAACCTTCGCGCGTTCGGCTTGGCATTGCATTGTTGTGTTTCGAAAAAGAAGACCTGCTTCGCCGGCATATGCCAGAAAGTACGACATTCTCGGTGATCCTGCATGAAAAATCACCGTTCCTTGCATGCTGGGGTAACAAGCCTGTTTTGGCGACGCTGTTTTATGGAACATTGATATAAACATTTTTGTTTTAAAAATATTCATATTGCGTTACCATGAAAATTGATTTATTACAATAAATGGTAACAAGATGTCGATAAACAAAAGACTTGATGCGCTGTTCGAAGAAATTGAACATGATATCGAGGCTGCAAAAGATGAGACTGAACTCATCGAGGTGATCAACAAGATCAGTAACTTCGGTCAGCCTCTGAAATATGATAACACTTGGCCTGCCATTATCGCAACGATGGCTACCATAACTGCGGTCGTGATGATCTACCTTCCATTTCATAGCTACAGCAATAACCCGGTGTTTTTCATGCCGGCATCTTTAATCGCCGCTGTTGTCGCTGGGATGGCCTTTTTCATTTGGGGGTCACGCGCATCTAAGGCTGACACTTATGCAGACAAGCTTTTTGCCAAGGATGTGCTTTTTGATAACGATTTAACCCCAGTGGAATGCAACCCTGAACGCCAACATAAAGCCTGGGCGTCGTCATTTCTTGAATTCAACCGGGGTGTGTGTGTAGTGCGCAGCGAACTTACGGTTTTGATGAGCCTGATAAGTTCAAAAAAGAAGTGGCCGCGGTAAACGTCCCGGTGAGTCTTGACCTGTTACTTAACCTTGCGCACAAGCTTATGGAGCAGCATGACAACAATTTTAAAGATATCAAATAAAAACTTTTTCGTTGTAAAATTATGATCGTTATGACAGAATAACACTGTTAATTATTGGAGAGTAAAATGGGTTTAATCATTTTTGTTTCGGTTGTCGTATTGCTGGCTATTTTTATCGTCAGTACATATAACACCATTGTGTCGCGAAAAAACAATGTAAAGCGAACCTGGGCTGATGTGCTGGTTTATGAAAGAAAAAAGAATCAGGTCTTGCCGAAGTTTGAAGAGCTTCTTAACGATTATAAAGAGCAGGAGTCCAGCCTTCTGGAAAAAATTACGGCATTAAGGACTGCGGTGGGTTCCTTGAGCGAAAAAGGAACAACGCCGGACGAGTTGAAATCCGTTGAAGCGCTGTCTGTCGAAGTGAAGGAAGGATTAAAAGTTGCTGTTGAAGCGTATCCTGAACTGAAAAGCTCGACATTGTATGCACAAGTGATGACGGAGTTTAGCGAACTGCAAAATGACGTGGCAGCCAGCTTAAGCATCTTTAACAGTAGCGTTGAAACCTTCAATACCACTATCGAAAGCTTTCCCGGATCATTAGTTAACCAGTTTTTAAACAAAGAAAGACCGGTCGATGTATTTTCTGATTCGGTGGCACAAAGCTGCTTCGAATACAAACCGGGAGTATAAACATGGATGCAGTGATGGAAAATCAGGAAAAAGAAGAAAAGCTTCACGGTCAGCTTATGAATGTCATGCTATGGCAAAATGGTCTGTCCCCCAACCTTAACAACGAAGATGTTGCGGCAGTAAAATCAGCCTCTTTGATTGAACTGTTGACGGCAAATGCGACCGTGCGTGAGAAGCCCCCAAAAAAAGATGCAGACGGCCGATTTTCGGGAACGATAAGTACCAGTGATAAGGCTGTGGCGAAGTTTTACATCGGCTTGCATGATGATGATTACCTGGAGGCTGACGCATTCGAAAATGCGTGCAATGCGCTTGATGACGCCTTTCCGGATACGCGAAACGGGCACGCGGTTATCATTGATGGTGAAGGGTACTATTCGCTTGTTACACTGCTCGACTCAGGAGATGGTGCTGATGAAACGCTGTTTTTGGCTGAGACGCCTGGTGAGTTGTTGAAAAAGATCCGACAAAAACTCGAAGAAAGTGAGGAATAAAATGAAGGTGTTTCCTGTTGTTCATATTTTAAATCACACTCAGGCCACAGAGCAGGCAAATGTCGCGCTGTCCCTGGGAGCAGATGGGGTGTTTTTTATTCATCATGGGATGGGTGGTGATGAAAGAACGATCAGGCTGGCGCAGGAGTTTAAGCATCGGTTCAAGGATAAGGTGATCGGTGTTAACCTTCTCTCAATGGATGCAAAACCGGCGATTGTGGCGTGCCTGAAGGCTGATATACAACACGTTTGGTTGGATAATGCAGGCATACACAGCGAAACGCCGGACAGACCCTTGCAGAAATTTATTTCTGACATGGTGGCGGAGCACGGGATGAGCGTTTATGCCGGGGCTGCGTTTAAATACCAGAAGGAAGAACCTGATCCTGCTGCTGCCGCCAGCCAGTCGATGAATGCGTTTATGATCCCGGTTACAAGTGGTCAGGCCACAGGGTCAGCCGCAGATGTAAGCAAAGTGGCGGCGATGGCCGAAGCAACATTGGGCAACCTGGGTGTGGCCAGTGGTCTTACGGTTGATAATATAGACCAGTACAGCCCTTACATTAAATACGCTTTCGTCTCCACAGGTGTATCGCGAAATGATTATGAATTTGAACCTGATGTGCTGAGTGAATTTATTCAAAAGGCCCATGGAAAATCGTCGTTGAGTTCGTAAAGACGCGGTACTACCCGGTAATAACAAAAACAAAACGTCGCAAATGCGGCGTTTTTTGTTGGGTAAGTGCGGTGCGGCGGGATCGGACCGCATAAGGACGCCTTTTTTACGTCATCTGAAAAATTACCCGCAAAGACAACATTGAGAACTATTTTTGAACTCAAATATATCATTGATTTATTTATGATAAGATGTCATATCATTTTGATAAAAACATGACCTCAACCAACGAAAGGAAAACCTCATGGACAATGATGTGCAGCAACCTGAACACGCCAGCCCACCTTCAACACAGGGCGAATTTCAAGATAAGACGGGGCTTTTTATTTACATTCTGTATTTAGCCTCATTTGTTGTCGGTATCACCTATTTGATCGGGGGTGTATGGGCTTATGTGGCGGACCAAAGTGGCGATGCTCGCATACAGAGCCACATTGAGAATGCCAAAAAAATATTCCTTTGGGGACTGGTCGGATATATCGTTGGCTTTATTCTCACCGCCGTTTTTGTAGGTGTGTTTGTCATTATTGGCGTGTCGATTTGGATCCTTTATCGTACGATTAAAGGTATCATTCGTTTCAACAAAGGCGAAGCCTATCCATTGTAGGGCATCGACAGTGGTGGTCGGTACGATACGCCGGCCACAATACGGTAAACAGGGCAGCCGACTGCAAGCTGGATGGTTTTATTCAGTGTGTTGAAGGTTGCTTTGTTGGTAAATGGGGAATGGCGCTCGCGGCAGGATTCGAACCTGCGGCCTCACCCTCCGGAGGGGTGCGCTCTATCCAGCTGAGCTACGCGAGCAAAAGTGGCTTCCCTGAAAGGATTCGAACCTTCGACCTATCCCTTAGGAGGGGATCGCTCTATCCAGCTGAGCTACAGGGAAACAGAAATAAAATTGGAGCGGGAAACGAGGTTCGAACTCGCGACCCCCAGCTTGGGAAGCTGGTGCTCTACCAACTGAGCTATTCCCGCTTTGTTGTTGCCATTGTATAACAACATTATTGTTTAAATCAACCTGTTTTTTTTGCTTGTTTTAACAAAACAGGAATGGTATATTTTTTAGACAAAACAGTACAGCATACAGACACTTTTTTACATTTGTGTTACAACGCCCCTTTAGAACAACAAAAATAGGATTAAATATGAAAAAAAAGATTTTATTGACACTCACAAGCCTGCTTTCTTTATCTGCTTTCGCGTCAGACAACAAGGTTGATGAGTCCACGTTGACGCCATTGTCTTGCATCCAAAAGTCCGAAGAAGGCTACTCGGCAGACGATCGTTGCATGGGCACCTTAATTAAAAATGGTGCGAAAATGCAAGCTTACCAAGCATCACTCAATCGTGACATCGCCGAACAGAGCGACATGCAATTTGCTACAGTGCTTTTCTATCCGGAACGGATGGAAATTGTCGTTGTAGGTCACCGCGATTAATAAAGTGAAAAACGATATTAATATATAAACCCCCTGCTGATGCGGGGTTTTTTGTTGCCAGCGAGAGAGATGTTAGGTACATTACACTCTCGCAGGAAAAATCAAGGATGATAAGCATGCTGTATGGAACGGGTAAAATAGAGCCTCTTTTCAAAAACAACGCCGCGACAATACCACCAGAGCCGGCGCACCGCCCAAGAAACGATCTTCTTTCGTATCAACCGCTTTATCGAGCTGCCGCATTAGATTGGCACATTCGAAGTACGCACAAAATCGCGCTGAGAAAAGATGCGGTTACTGTTACACCGCCGTGGTACCGAAAGTTTTTCTCGCTGTTTATTGTAATTTTGGCATTTGCAGCTGTCTGGTCGATGGGTGTTTTTTCTGTTGAATCAACCTGGGTTGCCCGGGGTATTGCCGGTACCGGTTTCGCACTGTCACTGGCTGTTGCGTGGTGGAAATTGAGTTATGACACCATTACGCTCACCAAGGCGGGAGCTTTAACGGTGACGAAGCGCATCATGGGTTTTGCACGTCGAGGTGATGACGTGGCGGATCTGGGTAATGTCGAGCAGGTGCAAGCTTATCTTCGCGTGCAGGCACCGAAGAACGCCGGCAACCCGAATCGCAATCCGGGCTGCGGTGAACAGTTACCAAGTACGTTTGAACTGAATGTTGTCGGCGATCAAGGCGAGCGGTATACGCTGTTGACAACTGGCCGTAAGCACAGGGCGTTGCGTGAAATGCGCAAAATAGCCAAACACTTCGGCATCCCTTCGTCAGAAATGTTTTAAAAAGAAAGCCCCGACTGTAACCGGGGCTTTTTTTTACTTTTCATTTTTTCTGGTGACGAGAACATGGCGGATCTGCTCCGCACTCAGCCCAAAGGCTTCCGCAAGCAATGCACACCCGCGAGGCGTCCTTCCATCCCGGATGGAGGAAAAGCTTTCACACACATCAATGTACGACTCGCTGTTTTCATCATGCGTGGTGATCTCCGCGGGTTTGCCCCGTAAGATGGCGTAAAATGCATAATGGATGTGTTTCAGTTTGCCAGGGTATTTCGTGCCGTAGCGCGTGTCATACGTAGGGCGGTTGGCCTTGTCAGCATGATAGTTGCGAAAGTGCACGATTGCCTGGTGGAAATCTTTGAAGCTCAGGATGTTGCTGTCAAAAGGTAACATAGTTTCTTCCTTATTGTTGATAACGTTGTGAACAGGGGTGGTTGCGTTAGTTTTTTCTGCGACAAGAGTCATGCGACTTCTCCTTGAGGTTGTGTTAAGTGTCGGGATATTGCATTGCCCCGGCGTTTCAGGTGTTTAAATTTCATTTTGAATGATGTGCTTTCAATACCGCCAAACATTGCAGCATTGGCGTGTACTTCAGCAAGACCGGTGAGTAACAGTGTGGCTGCCTCAGGACGTATGGCGAATTCAGGAACGCCATCCCCTTTGAGCAGGTGAATATCCATATCCATACCCATGAGCCTGGCCACGTCCTGCTCGCCGGTGAGTGATAGCCAGAGTGACGCTGTTACGGCTGCATGGTTGGGAAAGTGTTGCTTACCCATGTCGTCGACCTCCCGGCAGAAAGGCTTCCCCGCATCGTGGTAAAGCTGGTAACGACGAACGGTGGGAAGCGGTAAAATCAGATCCCACAATTGCTTGTCCATAGCCCAGTCCGGTAGCCGCCATGTATAACGCAGCGGTTTGCCCAAAAGCACGTGCTGCCTTAAGTCCTCGAAGTAACGGGCCACTTGAATACCGTGTGAAAGCACGGAAAGTCCTGTGGTTTGTTCGGTGTTGCGCATAACCGAGCGCAGCGCGGCCAACGACGTTGGAAACGAAGGTGTGGTTGTCATGCTGAAGCGCCCTATACACAGTTAAACCGTTTGGTGATGTCCCGGATCTCTGCTTTAGTGCAGGGGCCGATACCGATTGCGGTGATAACCGGGGAGCCGTCGAAGGCTGTGCCGGGGATCACATGGTTGGCGTCAACAACCGGTACGGCAGGAATACCTGCGGCACGGGCTTCATTGAGCGCGCGGAGCAACTGGTTCTGGTTTCGGGCGTAAAGGGATACTTTGCTGCCACGTCTTTCGTGAGACTGGTATTCAGCAACGCGTTCTGGTGCTAAACGCTTTGCTTCATGCAATACGTCACCATAGGCATGACCGGTTTGCGCGGACAATTTACCTGGTTCCATACGCAAGTCGCGTCTGGCAATAGCATAACAGTAGAGGTGTTCAGCCGGATCCTGAGGTGCAGGATTTGTGTAGGCCGATAAGATATCATCCGCAGTAAGCGGAGAAAGAGAGGTGTTTAAGCTTTCGCTTTGCGGTCTAATCCGTACGCAATTATCGTCGTGAGTTCATCATAATGGATGTCCTTTAAAGTGAATTTGGCGTCCCACCACGGATTCGAACCGAACAGTCAGAGGTCGATAAGCTCTAACCGGTAACCAAACGTGGAACGTGTAATTAATATAACACCAAAAAAGTAAAAAACAACCCCTGTTTAAAACTTTTTTGTTGTTTTATTTGTTTTCTCTCAAAATAAAATTGCGCGCGTCCAATTGTTACCCGGCATGATATTATCAAGGTGTATGTAAACAAAGGGAATAATCATGCCTTCTTCAGCGCCTGATAAAATTGAAAACAATTACTCCGAATTGCTGGCACAAATCATCCATGATATATCCGATGATAAAGAGCGCTTTGGTAATCGTCTGATAGAAAATGAGCGCGAGGTGGGTGCCTTTTTTATCGATGTGTATTCAGGCATGAACGGGCAAGCCAGGCACATGGAGATAAACGGTGCCGATGTTTGGCTTGCTTTCGTCCCGGATACCGAGGTGGTCATACCGGTGCAGGGCGCTAAAGAAGGGGAGAGGCATTACGAAACGTCGACGTACGGCCAGGTTGTAGCTCACCACCTTAACAAACACGGGCAGCATTATCACGACACGCTGCCTTCAGATGTATCGCTCAGTGATTTCCTCAGGATGGATGAGGGAATGCTGATGCAGCGTGTTAGTCATAAACACAAATTCAGGCATCTTCTGCAAAATCCTGATTTCAAAGTTAACAGCATCCACACCAGCACCGAGATCCCTCAGGGGTACGAGCCGGGAACCGCTGTGTATGACGAAGCTTATGAGGAAATAAATAAAGTTTATTTTGGCAGCCCGATATTCGGCGATGAAACATTTGTCTCGCCGGTTGATGCCAATGATATGAATGTCCGTGATGTGACAAAAAGCGCAGGGGACATGTATACCGCAGTGAAAGCTTTTGTGACAGGTGATAACCCGGGCAATATAAAAGCAAGGTTTCACATTCGCAGTCTTCATGGCTCGAAAGATAGAAGCCGGGTTTTTGGTATGCTGGCAGACCAGCATTACGCCAGTACGCCGGAATATTTTAAAACTGTCATCAGGAACGCGGTAGAGGCCGGCAACAATGAAGTTAAAGCTGAGGTTGGTCGTCGCATTAAATCACGCATTGAAGGTCTTGTGCCGCATGTGACGCCTGAAATGGAGCGTCTGATGACCGCGGAGCCCGTGAAGAATTTTGTCAGTGCCGGCGAAACAGAGTCCAGCAGGAAATTCCGGTACCAGTTTGTTGAGCAGTTGCAAAACATGATGTTTGGCAATGTTGATATGGAGCGGTTCAGCAAAGACGTTGTCGTCACCACGCTGAATGAGTTGATTAGCATAAAAGATGGGCACATCACGGATCCTGAAGTGATAGCAGACATTGACTCCGGGAAATTTCCCGCTCACCGCATTGTGTCCAATTTCGGCTTTCCGAATATGAGCAAAAAGCAATTCGCCAGAGCGCTGTCAATTATGGGCGAACAATACCATGGGATGAACGGCTCAGGGAGAAGCAGACCGAATCACCCTTTTCGTAAGATGTTGGGTTATAAAAACGATCTGCACGATGCCTTTGCTCTGGCCTGCTTGCCCAAAGAGTGGTTTCAGTGGTCTCCTGATGGCAAAGACATATTGAACGCGCGGGACTTATATGACATTGCCGCCGAAAAAGAGCAGGTTTTCCGTGCCGAAGAAGAGAGAATGAGAAATAGCGGCGAATCGACGATGCCACATGCTGGTCATATCGCTGCCTACGATATTGTGGGTGATATTTTTGAAAAGATGAAACCGTCTTTGGTGAAAACGGCGGAAAACCTGGATTTGATAAAAGGCGAAATTCAAGATGCCTCATCCCCCGATGAGACCCGCCTTGCGAAAAGAAAAATGAAGCAGGTTGCGTCAAAGTGGTCCTGGCTGGCAAAAAGCGATACACCCATGACGGAAAAAATGGCCCGGTTTGATGAGCAGTTCAGGGTGTCGGCCAGTTATGATGATTATGAACGTCTGATGGGGGAGTTTATCGAGACCATCAATCGCAGAGTGGTAACGTCAAACAGTAACTTGCCGGAAAGGGTGTTGACATTTAACCGCGACTATTACGAGATAAATTTGCTTACCGGCATTATTGACTCGAAATATAAAGAGTATATCGACGGAAAAGCGGAGCGTCAGGAGCCGGAGGAAATCTGGGATCCTGATCTTGAGGTATATATTACGAAGGATACAACGACTCCCCCTTCGTTGAGCATGGGGCCCCTTGTTGTGCCCAACCAAAGAGACGCGGCGAGAGAGATCAGGACACAATGTGATAATTTCAAGGAGCTGGCAAACCTTAACAATGAGCTGCACAAATACCATGGCAGGATTGTCAGGGAGGCAAACCGGAATACCGCACACGATCTTTCCTGGTCAAAATTGACGGATGCACCACTGCGTCTGGGTAACTATGTTATCGATACGGTCAACAGCCGGCTTGACTTGTTGCTTGAAGGGACAGAGATGGACCACTGCGCCTTTTCATACATGGGGGCTTGTATGGCGGGTGAGTCAGTTATTATGTCGGCAAGAGATGCGTCCACCGGTGATCGGGTAGCCACCATAGAACTGGTGCCGGAATACGAAGAAGACGAAAATGGCAATGTGACAGCAACGTACGAAGTGCAGCAGTGTTTCGGTATTCATAACATGAAAACCGACGAAGTGTCGAAAGTGGAAGCGCTGATTAATGATTGGGTCGATGCGGTGAACAATGGAGATATACCAACCAACGCAGCAAAGTTGAAAGAGGGCAGCGACGAACAAAACGAAGAATTGCTGGATGACGTGAGCCTGTTCCCTGAAACAGAGGGCGATTTGGTCTGCTCTATTCCCTTTAGCGGAGACGGAGCGTATCTTGCCTACTATGCCTTTAATCAGTATTCACCTGAAGGGTACAGTTTCGATGCGCTTGCTGATAAGAATGATATGTTCAGCGACATATACTACGAATCAGGGTTTCGCAATGAAATAAAACAAATCGATGATTTGTGCCGTGATTTTCATATCGAACCCATGTCATTTGTGCTTCATAAGCTACGTTACAATGTGGGTGAAATTAAAGATGTGCCGGCGCACATGCGTCAACATCAGGTCATCATCAACGAGCTGGAAAGTGTGATGCAGGAGTACGGCGACACGCTTTCCGGTGAGCAACTGCTGAAAATGTGCGGAGATGTGATATCAGGGCATGGTTTGGTCTTAAGTGGCGATATTGAGAAATCGATACTGTTACGTCCTGATGCTCTGGATGCACTGATGGAACATGCCAGAGCGTTGCCTGTGGCAGAAAAGCCGCATATCACACCAGAGCAAGATAACGGGCCGGACATAGCTCCTGATGCAGCGCGCTTGTCGAGGTAAGTAAAAAGTGTTTTGTGAGATATCGATGAGCATCCTCTTGCCAGGCTTCATGATACTATCAAGGTGTATGTAAAATGAAGGAATAGCCATGCCTGCTTCGGTACCTGAGTCTGTTGATGGTCATTACGTCAACGTGCTGACAAAGATAATTAACGATGTGAGTGACGAAAAAGAGCGTTTCGGAAAACGTTTGATTGATAATGAACGTGAGATTGGCGCGTTACTCATCGATATTTTTTCTCATGTCAAAGGGGAGTCACGGCGTTTAAGTATTAGCGGCGCTGACGTGTGGCTTGCTTACCGGCCAGACACAGTAAATATCACCCCGGTTAGTGACGCAGCAGAGGGGGAGTCCCCTTACCGTGTCAGCACTTCCGGGCAGGTTGTCCTGCACCATCTCAGTGAGCGCGGGCAGTATTATCGGGAACTTCTCAAAGAAGGCATGCATCACAGTCATTTTTCAAGGTTGGATGAGCAGAAGGTGCTATCACTGAGTGCTGATGACCCAAGGCTTCGTCATTTACTCCAAAAGCCCAACTTCAATATTAACAACATTCAACTTGATCTGGAATATCAGATTGGTGGGTATCGCTATGGGGCGGATGGACAGGATGTACACCGGAAGTTAAATCAGCAAGTGTATCAATATACCAGCTTATTGGATGACGACACCTTTGAATCACCGATTGGTGACCTGGCCAAAAATCCTGATGACATGTCAGCAAATCGTATCCGGTTGAAAGATACACTCAACGCTATCGTTCAGGGTGACGGCGAGAACGTGGTGCCGGCCTCCATCAGTGTAAACAGTCTTCATGGCAGTCAAGACAGGAATCTTATCTTGGGATTGCTAACTGATCAGTATTTTTCAGTTGCACCGAAAGAACTTAAAGACGCCATTGTAAACGTTGTGGAAATGGGGGAGCGACACGTTGTTGATGAGGTTAAACGCCGGGTGTCTGCCCGTGTAGATGGGTTGGTGCCCAACGTTAAACCGGAAATGGAACGGTTGATGATTGGCCCCATACGGAATTTTATTAGTGACGGTGTGACGGAAGCTAACAGGAAATTTCGCTATCAGTTTATTGAACAGTTACAGCACCTGATGTTTGGCAGTATTGATCAGGACAGGGTGAAACCGAAAGATATGGCGGGGCTGTTATCCACGTTGATCAGTCATAAGCATGGCGAAACAACGGATCAGGAAATAATAAAAAGTATTGATGAAGGTCAGTTCCCGGCGCGCCTTATTGTTTCCAATTTTGGTTTCCCAAACATGAGCAAAAAACAGTTCGCGCGGGCTCTATCGATAATGGGTGAACAAACGAAATCCATGGGTTTTCATCCTAACAGAGGTGTTGAGGAACGTCACCCTCTGAGGAAAATGGTGGATCACACAGGTAACATTAAAAGCTGTTTTGCCATGGCATGCTTACCTAAAGAGTGGATGCAATGGACGCCTGGTGGTAAGGATATTCTGAACACCCGGGACCTGCTTGATATGGCAAGGGAAAAGGTGTTGTACACCATTCAAGAAAAAGAACGCCTGATGGGTACGGGGATGAGTTCGGACTTCGACTCTGACTACGACGGCATTTACGCAAACGTAGCAAGTATGTTTGAAACAATGCGTCCAACATTGATAAATACGGCAGTAAAAATGGACACCCTGAGGGGGGTGATCAACAATGCCTCTTCTCCGGAAGCGGCGCGGGATGCGAAACAAAAGATGAAACTCCTTGTCGCCAAGTGGTCATGGCTGGCGGCAGGTGATGCCTCTATGTCCGAGAAGGTTCAGCGTTTTGATGAGCAGTTTAAGGTGTCTGCGAGTTTCTCTGATTATTCACGTCTTATGGGGGAATTTATCGATACGGTTAACCGGCGGGTGCTCATCTCAAACCCGAACTTGCCAGACAGCGTTTTTATGTTTGACCGCGAAAACATCGAATTGGATTATCGTGGCGAAGAGATTGAAACGGCGATCTTTAAACATCTGGATGAAGAAGCGCAAATGGAAGAGCCGGAACAGGTGTGGGATGAAGACCTGGAAGAATATGTAACAATGGAAAATGATGAACTGCCTTCGCAATACATGGGTCGCCTTCATATTCCCGGTGGTCACAATGCCGTGATGGACATAAAAAAATCCAGTGATAATTTCAAAGAGATTGCTCACCTCAATAACGAATTGCACAAATACCACGGCAAAATTATTCGTGAGGCAAACCGGAATACGTCGCACAACATCACATGGCAAAAACTGACAGATTCACCGTTGCGTCTGGGTGATTACATCATCGACACCATTGATAATCGTCTGGATCTGCTGCTGGAAGGGTCGGAGATGGACCATTGCGCCTTTTCTTATATGAATGCCTGTATGAACGGCGATTCCGTGATCATGTCTGCCCGGCACGCCGAGACGGGCGAAAGGGTTGCTACTATTGAGTTGCTGCCTGAGTACGATGAAAATGATAACGGTGAAATCACGGCGACGTATGAAATTGAGCAGTGTTTTGGTCATCGAAATATTCGTACAGAAGGCGCGAGAAAGGTTGAGCGCCTGATGTCTGAATGGGTTGCAGAGGTGAATAACGGCCATGTGCCTACCAATGCCGCGAAGATGAGAGAGCCTGACGATGAAAGAATGAACGACATTTTTGATGAGGTTTACGACAACCCGGAAAAGAACGGGGATAAAGTCTGCACGCTGCCGTTCACAGGCGATGCCGCTTACCTTGCTTACTACGCCTTTAATCAGTATTCGCCGGAAGGATACAACTTTGAAAGGCTTGTTTCTGATAATGAGTTGTTCAGCGAAATTTATTACGGCTCTGCATTTAGTCAGGAAATCCGGCAAATCGATGCACTGTGTAAAGCGCATCATATTGAGCCGGCTTCATTCATCCTTCACAAGATGCGTTATAACGTGGAAAATATCGACAATGTACCGGCGCACATGGAGCAGCATCAGCGCATCATCAGTAAGCTTGATGTGGTCATGCAGGAGTATGGTGATACGTTATCAGGCGGGCAGCTCGTGAAGCGCTGTGGCGACGTATTATCAGAATTTGGTATGACGCTGTCAGATGACGTTGACGCATCTGTGCTGTCCCGCCCTGATGGTCTGGATGCACTCATGGAGCACGCCAAGTGTGAAGTTAAATCGCCGGCACTTGATGCAGCGCCCGAGGACGTTGGACAACGATACTCGCCCAAAGCTGCCCGGCTTGCAATGTAAAAAAGGCCCTTCAGGGCCTTTTTGTTTATTGGTCTTATGACGAAAGTTAGTCGTCGTCGGTCTCGGTGCCGAGGACGTCTTCAACAGTCTTGCCTTTCAGCAGGGCGAGAACGTCGGTCTTGTTCGAGGACAACATGATACCCAGCTCTTCCAGTACACCGTCTTCAATAACGATGCCTTTCGCTTTAATGTAATCAGCCAGGTTTTCGCCAACTTCCAGCATTTTGTCGTACTGGTCGGCTTCTTTTTTGTCCGTGGTGACCAACTTTTCCTCTCCTTTATGTGTAACCACATATCGTACTTCTACAGCCACAATAATTTCCTCTTTATTGCTGTGTTGAAAAATAATATTTTAACAACAAAAATGATTAAAGTCCAACACAAATGCGGGATGCAAAGTATTTGTTTGTCATTTAGCCTGAACCTTATTACAATGAAAGAACGGTTTCCTTGTTGAGTATTGTGATGTCAGAATTGACGATCTCAGAAGTCAGGACGACGATATCGCAAAATGGACATGTGGATTATGTATTTGAAGGTGTAGGTGATGCGAGCGCCCTGATCGGTAAGCACATCCTCTTGTCAGGCACAGGCTTTCTGTTAAAAAAAAGCAAAGATGGGAAGAGTGCACCTGCGCTGTCGCCACCATTCACCCTGTACCTGGCTCATTGCGGGGAGTATTACTTTTCATACGCACAAGCGGAATGCATTGTTGTTTCCGCTGCACGTGAAGGCGCAAAAATGGTGCGCCCTGTCGCTTCCTACACGGAAGAATCGCGAGTTAAAGCTGTTTTAAAGCAGATGGCCAGAGCAGGGTACGCAATAACACCGCAGCCAATGAAATCCCTCTCGCTGATACCGTCAAAAGAACCTTACATCCCTTTTAGTGAGTGGGTAGAAAGACTGTCTCAATTTTCCCGTGGTGCCGATATGCCTATTGATATTATTCACAGGCAACCAACGCACTATTTGAAGTACCCGCAAAGCGAAAGTAAGATGGTGAGGGCAATCACATTCGCAACCTCCCGGGAAATGAGAAACGGCATATCAGGTCGTTTTGAGATGATCCGGGGAGAGTATGCACTGGTCGGGAAAAAGGCCATCCCCATCATAAACCTGCCGGGGATGACATTGTCTTCAGGTCCCGGACGTCGAAACGCCGTGTGATGACATGGCGTCTTTCGCCATCTGTATGATTTCGATATGTTCAGGTGTGCCATTTTGCCACTTTACCATTAACTCCTGTGACTTTTTCTTCCAGTCATCCCCGATGAGTTCTATGTTCGTACAGCTTGGCTCACGGGCAACGTTATAGAATCTTACGCCGCGAGGGGAAATAATGTCGAGCTGGTAAATCATGCAGCCGATGTGCCTTTGCGGGTACCTGCTGCTCCGGTCAAACCGGGAGCGTAAAGCCTGCGGGGAAATGTCAACGTAAACCGGAATGGTTGTTACTGCCGCGGTGACAGGCGCGCCGTCGAGCATCATGTTTTTCCTGTAAATGTCACTGCGTGAATATCCCATGATGATTTGAAACTGCGGGGCAACCTCAGGCATTTTTGCGGGCATCTCGGCAACGTTACCGGATTCAGGCGGGTTGTGATTGGCCGGCACACCATCATGTTGTTCATTATGGCACGTCGATGTACACCCGGAGAGCGCAAGCAGTACGCCTGTTACAAATAAGAATTTTCTCATCTTTATTCCACGCATTGAATTTTCGGCAATCTTATCATTTTAATAATACAAAAAACAGAGATAGACACTTAAAAGCGTAAGTGTGATACATTAATCCTTTATGAGGGACGTTGTTTTGGATTATATAAAGGTAAAACATTTCACGCTTGGCAGGATAAATAAGACACCTGTGTTACTGCACAGTATATTTCCCCCTGATGATGCCAAAGCTGATGGTGTCGTCTTTAGGATGAAAGAAGGCGGCGAGTTGTTAATCGGTTTCTGGTGCAAAGAAAAGCTTTTATCAAAATACCAATGCCAGATAAAAGAAGGTGGAAGTATATCCTTATTGAAATCATCACCGCTGCTTCGTCTTGAGGTGCGCGGAGAGGGCCGTGAAGGGGTGGTCGCTCTTGCCGTTAATATTAATGCCCTGCCGCCCAAAGATAAAGAAAGGTGTGCCTTATTATGAAGTATATCAACAATAAGCTTGTGGTTGCTGCATTTGCGGCCGGCACACTGGGGGTAACGTCAGCACAGGCGCTGGAGGCGCAGCTGCCGCCAGCGGGAGCCGAATTTGAGGTAATTGAAAGCACCATGGCAGACTTGTCCCCGATGACCACCTTTGCACTGGCAGGCAACCCGGAACAGACACTGACGGTCGATCAGCTGATGGGTCTTCCCGGCGGGTTGCTGATTGACACAGCGGATCCGGCTGCGCCCTTAATTGTGTACTCCAAGGATAAACTGGTTAGTGGACATGAAAGTTTCGAGTCCATCAAATCGGAGATTGAGAATGCCTCCTGGTTTAAAGAGAGATATCCCCGGCGAAGTGAGCGTAACGATGCAATGGAGGACGTCCAGCAGGCGCTTGACGTAGTAAAGAGCAAGTATGCCATTGGTTCTATGCAGGCGAGCGTTGCTCCTGAACTGGAAGTCCCCTTTGACAGCCTGGATGAGCGCGTGGAAGCCTTCAGGGCGTTTTCTGAAGGCGAAGGTGTCCATCATGTCGATTATGCGATGTACAGCTCTGACGTTGTGGATATGGTCAAAGATAAATTTGCCGCCTTCGCCCCTCCCGGGTACCGGGACAAGGTGATGGCCTATACGCCGATGTTCACCGGTGTGCATGAAATTGAGCATTTGGGTAAAATTAACCATCAGGATAAAGCTGATACTTACGCGAAAAATTTCAGCATCGAAAACAGTGACAGTACGGAAATTGTTAAGCATGCGGTATTTACGGAAGTAAACAGCGATCTGATCGGGCTGATGGCAGTGAAAAAAGCCATGCTGAATAACGGGGAGTCGCCGGACGTATTTAATGCTTTCGTGGATGCGACCGTCGGTGTGCGTACAAGTGAGCATTTAAAAGAGTCACGGGAACTGGATAGTAAGCTTTTTGCAGACGGCCGCTTACGCATGTATTCACGGGTTGACGACGACGGCGTGAATTACGACAGGGCCAAGCGGGATCAACGTGTTAACATTTTCATGAACCGGGAGCACCACGTTTCCGATATTCCACTTAAAGCCACTGCGCTGCTACTGAATGACAACGAGGCAGCGTTCTCCGGCATGAGCTGGGAAGAAATGCGCGAGATGTCAGCGAATATCAGCAAATCATTCTCTGAAAGTCCTGAGATGACGAAGATGATACGTCGCGCAGGCAGCAGCATCACGGCAAGTATGGATATACCGGAGAAAGAGATGCTGGCCACAACACTGTATCACCGTGCCGGTGAAGCGTTTGATCTATCCCATGAAAACAGCGTAACATTCCCCAAAATGGACTTGCAGGGAAGTAAACATAATACGTTTCTGAAAGAAAATGGTTTCGGCGATACCCTGGCACCACTGACACAAGCCGGCAACGCGGCCACCTATTACAGCGATGCAGAAGGTGTTCTGCCTCATGCCCTTTCCACAGTCTACCCTAATGATTTGAAGGCCGCTGAAATTGTATTTGCTATTGAGTCCGATGCACCCAATGCGTCGAAATTTGCATATGGCAATTTGGACGGAATAAAAATGGAGCCAGACCCCCTGAATGGGCAATACCTGTTTAAGATTGAGCTGGATGAAAACGATCCGGCAGGGCAAATTCAGGCACTGAAAGCAAACATGGAAGGGTGGGGAGTATCGCCCAGTGTCATCAAACCTTCACGTGAAGTGGTATCGCTGGTGCCCGCATTGTCTGAGGCTCCTGACGGGCTGCGTATGAATGACCCCGAACGGGTGGCTGGCCTGATGCAAAGCCTGTTCCCTGATTACGGTGGCGAAGTCGCGGCAAAAGTAATGGATTATGACTTTGATTTTGAGCGCCCCAAACTAAGGCGTTAATGCTGCCGGAAGGCTGAGAGGTTGTTGTGAACGATTTGTACATTTATCTGGTGGAGTTGTTCGGCTCGGAAGACGCCGCCTTGATAGCCATGGCTATCGGTGCTTTTGTTGTGTTTTGCATGGTCATGAAGCTGTTCTCAGCGCTTTACGGTGGTGGTGGCGGCAGTTCAGGTGGTTCTTTCTTTTTGGGCGGTGATGGAGGTGATGGTGGCGGTGGTTGCGACTAATTGTTTTGTCGTCTTTCGTTTTGTTACCACCGGCGTCCAGTGAATGGCGTAAATATCCGATTGATGTGATATTATGAGGATGAACAACAAAATGCATTACAAAGGACTGTGAAATGAACAATACTCCCGATATCATCATGCAAGTTATGGATTTTTTAAGCTACGCGAACAATGGCTTCTGGGCAATCGTGTATGCCTCAATTATCCTCCCTCTGTTGTGGTGCCTGATCCCGGAGCGTTATCTTTCGTTTTTTAACTCAAAAGGCAGTGGCAGTGTTGACGGGGAAGGTGGCGTTAGTGCCGGCGGGAGCTGTGGTGGCGGTGGAGACGGCGGCTGCTGATAAGGAAGGCTGTTTGCAAAGCAGGTAAACCCGCCTTGTACATTGTTTTTTGTTTTGTTCGACATTTTTAATGTCAAGCGAAAGCCAGGTGTGACAATGTCTGTAAGCGAGAAGCTAATGTTAAAATGGGCAAACTTTCCATTTTGGAAATGCGTTTTTAATGACACTGCGTTTTTTCATGTTACTATACATACATCAACGGCAAACAAGCCGAAACGAAACAGAATTTAAGCGAGACGAACATGAACACTTTTAACACTTTTTATTGGTATTGTTTTAGCAACAGCTGACGACTTTTCCTTACCTGGGAAAAGTCCCGGGTGAGGAACGTCGATGCGCCAGAAAAGGCTCAGGTACGTCTCTACAAACACCCGGTTAATACCGGGTGTTTTTGTTTGTGTTGGAAAAAATTTGGATAAGTATACAAGCGGTCAACGTGAGCAGACTGTAAATCTGCCGGCTCAGCCTTCGCAGGTTCGAATCCTGCCTTATCCACCAGTTAACTGGATGCATAGTAACGTAATTGGTAGCGTCCCGGCCTGTAAAGTCGGAGCCCTTGTGGCCTTGGAGGTTCAAGTCCTTCTGCATCCACCAATTTTGCCGCTCTAGCTGAGATGGATTAGCGCGACACTGAAAATGTCGAGAGGGGAGGTTCGATACCACCGGGTGGCACCAGTTTACAATATGGGGGAGCGCATTGGCGAGCAAAGCGGATTCCAAATCCGTGCCGAGAGGCTTGAGGGTTCGACTCCCTACTCCCCCGCCAAATACATGGCGTGTCGCCGCCAGAGAGTGCGACAGAACGGTTTTATACATGGTTGGCTGAGTGGTCGAAAGCGGTGGATTGCAACCCCACTGGAGAAATCCCACGCCGGTTCGAATCCGGCACCATGTTCCAAATAAATGTGGCGATCACTGCCAGAGAGTGTGATGCGATTTTGGAGGGACTGGGCATTGGTGAGCCCCGGTGGCTGTAACCCACCCGTCTCTGACTGTGACAGTTCAACTCTGTCTCCCTCCACCATATTACGGACCGGTAGCTCAGTTGGTAGAGCACGGGATTGAAAATCCTGGTGTCGGCAGTTCGATTCTGCCTCGGTCCACCAGTTATACGCACGATTGGCAGAGTGGTAATGCACTGGATTGCAAATCCAGCGGGGAAACCCATCGTCGGTTCAAATCCGGCATCGTGCTCCAGTTAAAGTGGGTGCGCATTGGCGAGCGCAGCGGTCTCCAAAACCGTGGCCTGTAGTGGGCCTTGTCAGTTCGAATCTGACCACCCGCGCCAAATTGAAATATAATAACAATGGAGAGCAATAGGATGGTTGTTGACAAACAAAAAGTAAAAGACGTCGTTGAGCGTCTTTTCGCGAACGGCAAAACGCCACTCGATCACTTTGGCATTGACGGTGCCAGGATCATCGAAGTGGAGCGTAGCCACCCGGAAGTGGCTAAGCAAATTCCAATGAGTAAGCGAGTTGTATGATGAAACCGGGTGTGACGAAACTGGATGAGATGGCAACGGCAAGGTTAACCAAAGCCATGAAGAAACCCAGTGTGCCAACGCCGGCACTGGTAGCGTTAATGAAAAGGCGTTGATAACGATTTTTTGCCGAGGTAACTCAGTTGGTAGAGTGTTGGATTGAAAATCCAATGGTCGCGGGTTCGAGTCCCGCCCGAGGCACCAATTTACGGATGTGTATGCAAGTGTCCAAAGCAGCCTGGCTGTAAACGAGGTGGCTAATCCTTCGGAGGTTCGAATCCATCCCACATCCACCAATTTGAGCGTTCACGCAAAATCACGATTGCGTGGGTACGACTAACCTAACGTCGATTTGAGACATCGCGATCTGCTACGCGTTCCGGGGTGCCAGCGCTCAGTTTATTCTGCTGAGGTAGCTTAGTTGGTAGAGCATCGGATTGAGAAGCCGAGTGTCACTAGCCCTTTTTATGTTATTATATCGGCAAATAAAAAGTACGATTTATTGCCATTAGTTTAAGAAAAATGTAACTCCCAAGGAGTTTTTCACTACAACATTCATCGGGTGTTGATGAGTTTGCAAAAAAAATTTTTGGATAAGCCATGGATGACATGTCAATAAAAAGAAAAAACCACTACGTATGGGCCGATTACCTTAGAGGCTGGTCGGACAATAAAAGAGATGTATGGTATTCGTCAGAAAAGGGTAATATTTCTATAGGTAGTGTCAAGGGTATATGTATGATCAAGGATTTTTACAGGGTGCCTATTTTGACAAAAGAAGACGTAGTGTTTATTTATGAGTTTATTTCGGAATTCAATCTTGATGTTAAAAGTGAAATTGACAAAATAATAAATGAGCTTTTGAAAATGCAAAAATTGGTGAGCGTGTACAAGAAAAATTTTGTGCGCTCTGAGCATTTAGATAAAATGTCGCAATCTGTTTTTAGCAACCCTATCGAAGATCTTCATGCTGCTCATGAAAACGAGGCGAAATATGCTATCTCAAAAATGCGCTCAGGAAACGTCAGTGTATTAAAAGAAGACAAGGTTATGATGGGCTTTGTGTCCTACCTTGCCCAGCAAATATCTAGGACACGTAAAGCGCATAGTTTTATAGAAAAGGGAGGACTTTTCACTTTGCTTGGTTATTTCTTTGGTTTACAACTGGGGCACGCTCTTTTTTTGGGAAGCACCATTTTTTCTTGTATGAGAATGATACAGACAACAGTTTCATAACATCATCTCACCCGGCGTTGAATGTCAGTGAAAACCCATCGAGAGAAATGGATATCTATTTCCCTCTGTCCCCCAAGTTTGCATTTGGTTTAAATTCAAACGTTCAGTTTAAAAACACTATTGTCAAGTTGTCTGAAGATGAAGTTGCATCATTAAATAAAAAGGTTTGCAAACAAAACTGCCCTCCATTTATAAGCAACAGCAAAGAACAGTTACAATCACTAAAAAAAGAAAAGTTGATTTAGGTTCAGACGGCTTTACACATTGGGAATACATAAAACATAAAATATTTTCCCATCAAAAAAGTTGTGGTGTAAAATATGAAAAACGCATTGATTTGAGCGCTGTAAAGAAATTGGAGACGATGGCCAGGTTGACCAAAATCATAAAGAGACTCAATGTGCCAAAGCCGGCGCTGGTAGCATTAATGACGCACAGCAACGGTTTTTTGATTACACTAATTTTCACAGTACTATTTCGTATCTTTGATAGTCTGGGGTCTTTTGATAATATGCGCACCACATAGATGTAACCGGTGATCGTGTTTTCATCGATCGAATCTGAGCCGTCTGCGGCAAACAGATATTCATATAACAGAGTTAAACAAAAAACATCTGTACGAAGTTTTAGGTTCCATCATGTCGATTTTATTCCCACATCGTAAAAAACTTCAACCTAAGATTATTGGATGCGCTGGACTGGGTTGTGCTCTGATTTCATGTAATCATTATAAGTTTGATGACCGTATGTATTTAGAATTGAATCGGGCCATTGTTGCTTATCGTTTCCAAAAGTGCTGAGCATACGAACTTTTTCTCTCTTCCATTCGATCTCTTCACCGATGAGAAGCAACCTTTTATACTCTTCACTATGCTCTTTCGCCTGCTTAATGTACTCTTCCACCCCGCCATCGTCCCCCTCTCGTTCAGCGCACATAGCCATCTTTTCGTATAGCCGGCTAATGGATAAGTTGAAAAAGCATTCTTCGATCTCTTCGCACTTGTGACTAAAGGTTTCGTTGCTTAATCTCTCGATATGAGGCACTGCAACATCTTGGCAAAACGCGAACATCTCGGAATATCGTCCGGCCTTTTGGTAATATGGGAGTATTTTAATAAGGTTGCTCTCCGATGCTCCGTTGTTTTTATAAACCTCATGAAGGGCGTCAATGGCACCGTTAAAATCTTTGCTCTTTGCTAACTTGCTGGCCAGTTTAACTTGATCAGCAGCATCAAAAACACATTTGCTTTTAGCGTCTGTTTTTGGTTTCTTGTTTAATATGTTTTTTATAAAACTAATCATTTTTCTCTCCATGCGAAACCTTACAATAAGCAAAATCCATTCCCTCGTCACAAACATATTGCCTGTTAGAATAAAGAACGTCTTTCAACTTTCGATGAGGGTGCATATCACTTGTGGTGGCTGAATCAGGTGCGCAATGTTACCTCAACATACCTGACTAGAATCAACAATCCTCACCTTGTCGCTTCTTATTTATTGAGGATGTTCTCCCTAATATGTAGCCGGCCATGGTGCCTAGAAGACCTATTACAGGTGATATTTGCTGGTCAGAGAATCCGGCCGCTATAAGTAGTACGGACAAAATCACAATACTTATACCACCGAAGACTTTTAATACTGAATCTGGATTAGATCCAGATGACATTTGCTTGTTTGCCGCCCATATTATCACAAACCCAAAAATAACAATTAACACTGATAGGGAAAGACTCTGTTGTTCGACGCTGAGGTTCAGCAATTCGCTCTTTGATGGCTTTGCAGTTGATATTTGGGCGTGTGATTCAATAGCCTCTTGCAATTCTTGCTTTACATCACTCATTAGCGTCACCGTTCTTTTTTATGGCTTGTTCAAGTTCATCGATTCTTTGAAGAAGAAGGTTGTTGATCTCTTTTTGTTTTTCAACCATGTCCAATAGATACCTCAGTGTTCTATTGATGGATGTGGCTTGATCTATGTGCCCCCCTATTTGAGACCGAGTGTCGCAAATAACACATTCTACCCTGTGGTTGTCATCAATGTATGGAAAAATTGTTTCTTGCGCATTAATCGGGATTGATGAAAGCGCTAGGCTGGCAGTCGTCGCAACCGGTAAAATTTGGTGGAAGAACTTTTTCATTTTATTCGTCCTGTCGTTTTGCAGAAAGTGGCAGCCTCCAGCGAGCCTCTTATTAGCATTTCTACAGCATTGCCAACAACGTTTGGTTGAACCAAAAACCACTCATTGGCGGTCACATCGTTTCCAAAACGGTCTTTAGCGCCGATCTTTAATCTTACTTCACCAAAGAAAGCATGCAGGGTTTCCTCTACCTTTCTCGGATTGAGATTGTGCAATGTGAATGTGCTCACGATGTCCACCGGGGCGCACAGGAAAGTTGGATCTTTTTCTGCATTGGCAACGCGCACAGCAACCGGGTTTTTGGTTACACCAATTTTTACAGCGCTTTTACGTATCTTCGATAAACCGGGGTCTTTTGATAATGTGCGTACCACATAAATATAACCGGTGACTGTGTTTTCATCGACCGAATCTGAGCCGTCAGCGGAAAACAGGTCTTCAGTTACCGGAACGAGGCGTTTGCACACCACTTTGTTGCCACGGTCACCGTAGGCATACATGGAGCGCTTAATACTGCCTTCGCGCAGCCAGGCTTCGGTGCCGTTACTGAATACCACATGCAGACGCTTGCCGGAATGTTCCTTCACATCCCCTTTGATGGATTCGCCACTCAATAGCGCAATGAAGCCATCCCACAGGAACAGATCGCCAGGAGACAATGTTTCATACCGGTTAGCCGAGATCACCAACTTGCCCTCTTCCATGGCTTGCTTGTATTGTTCGAAGCGTTCCCGGTAAGTCTCAAATGAGGGGCATGGCTCGCGGTTGGTCTGATCGACGTTTTCACGCTCGTGCGCTTTTATGGCACGGCGGCCCCCCAAAATGCTGTCACTGTCGCTGCCCTCGTCACCATCAAGCAGGTCGTCGAAATCGTCATCATCAAGGATCTCATCCAGTGACATTTTTTCGCCTGCCTGCTCTTGTTTATCATCCGCTTCAGGTTTTGGGGCGTCAGGGTAGGTGTTTTTAACCAAAACAGGCTTCGCAACATTTTCTTTGTTGAGTTGCGCGCTAACGCGGTGACCGGCGATCTCTTTTTCAATATGATCGATAGCCACACCCATGTTTTCAGCCAGTGATTGCAGCTTAGCTGCGGTTTCAATCAATACGTCGGCTGTGGTGTTTAACCGTTTAACCACATCATCACCAGTGTCTTCAGCCCCTTCGAGATTAAATACTTCAACGGACATGCCATGGGTGACTTTGGACAGCGCTTCGCGCAGTGGTTTTATCGCCTCCTGCTGCATGCTGAAGATATGTACGTCGCGTTCCTCATCAATGACGCGAAGTTTGTTTTCAAACGCCTGCTGCGCCTCGGTCAGCGCTTCTTCTGATGAGACAATGTAGGTCGGTTTAGTCTTTTCTGGGATTTCGTCAAAATCCACATCGGGAATGTCTTCATCGAAAACATGGGAGAGGTCTTCGTCCACCTTCATGTCGAGTAGGCCGTGCGTGTCCATGTGTGCCACCTGGGCGCGGAAATCATCCCGAATGCGTATGCCATCAAACTTGGCCCACAATCCGGCCTCAGCGCCATCGTCACTGTCCTGTGCAGGCAGGCGTCCATGTTCCTCAAAAAACAACACCACCTCAGCAAAGTTCTTCTCGATTTGCGTGTTGGGTGCTCGCCGGGCGGTTGTCTTGGTTTTAACCGGGCCTAAAATGTCATCGGCGTCGTCATCATTGAAGATGTTGTTCAGCTTGTCGTCAATACGGCTCATGTTACTGCCCCTGTTGTTTTTGGCGCGCACGGGCGGCCTGTAGTAAGGCAAGGGCCTCCGCAAGTTGTCTTTCCTGATCGCTGCCGCTGTTGATGTCAGGCAAGCGTCCATTTTCAGCTTTGAAGCGTTTGATGGACGGGTAGAACTCTGCCGCTTCTTCCACCGTCATGCCGCGTCGGTGAACACGGATGTGATTACGCACCAGCGCCAGCATGTCAGGTGTGATGGCGTGCGCCAGGACTTCATACGCCCCCATGAACGGGTTTACTTTGGCCACCATGTCTAATGAAAGATCGCCGACATCCAGCTTTTTGGCTGCATCGACAATGCTGCGCGACGGGGTCTTATTCTTTTCCCCTTTATCATCACCGTTACTGTCGCCACTCTTCTTCTTGCGCTTAGACTCTTTAATGATGGCAGGCATATTAAGGTCAAGCATAAGCTGCTGGCGCAACTCTTCCTCTTCCTCGGCGTTCAGTTCACCCTCACCGTATTTGGTGGCGATGACTTTGGGAATGATGGCGTTTTGAATGTAATCGGCACCCGCCTGATAATCGGTAATAACTCGCGCTGCTTCACCGGTCAAGCCAGCGTCACCATTAACTGTGTTGAGCATATCAATGAGTAAGGCTTGTCGGTCTTGCGACAGGATCTCTTTGACGCGCTCACTCTTAGGTGGATTGAAACCTTCGATAACAATTTCCGACAATCCCGTTTCTGACTCCCCAGAGCCACCGGAGCGGCTTTTAAAGTCAAACTTGGGCGTTATCACCTGTTCCATTAACAGGCTGGCTGAAATGGCTTTGAGGATGTCGTTAACCGCATCTTCGACCAGTTCCTGATCAGCAAGCGGTTCCTGGATAATGTTGACGAAGGTGGATTCTAATTTACCTGGATAGTCACGAGTAACCCGACCAATGATTTGGATGATCTGCGTCAGTGAGCTGCGTGCCCCGACCGTAATGGCATATTCAGCGGCCGGCCAATCAAACCCTTCCATGGCCATCTTCACCGCAATAACGATGTCAACCTGGTCAAGCACGCTTTCATCACGCATGGCATTCAGTGTGATTTGACGCTCTTTATCTTCATTAACAAAGTTGGCCACGTGCACGGTATTGCCCGTCTTGTGGCATTTAAACAGGGACAGTCCAGTTACCGGGTCGATTTCAATGAAGTCACCGATGATGTCGGTAATAGCATCGTACTCGGCGTATTTGTCCACAGACTCCTTACTGTTAGGTTGCGGAATATGAATGATGGTTTTCCTGCCTGGTTTGTACAATTCTTTGATGCCGGCAATGTAAGGTGCAACCTCATCCTCGCCTTTAACTACAGAGTAGAAGTGGTGCCCAATATTTATCTTCTTCAGGTAGGAGTAGCCTTGCAACTGTTCATAGTACGTGAACGTCACCACGGTGAAGCGTGATTCATGCTCTGGTCTAAGCACTGCATTGGTGTCACCACGGAAATACGACCCGGTCATACCCAGAACGTGCGTGCGTTGGTTATTCAGAAGTTCGGTGACCACGTTGCCCAACCGATTGTCGCCGGCCACGGATAAGTGATGGAATTCGTCAACGGCAACGAGACAATCTTCAAACGCTTCCGGTTCAACGTGTTTGAATGCTTCGCGCAACGTAGAGTGTGTACACACAAGCGCGCCTTCTTCATCGCTTGCGAGGAAGCGGAGTAGGGCTTTCACTTTGCTAGCTTCGTCGCGTTCGGCATCGTCTGATACCAGATTGTTACGGTCTTCAACGTGCCAGTCAAACATAAATCCTGACGCGGTTAGCTCTGTTGATTTGAATGAGCCGCCGATACTTTTTTCCGGAACCGCCGCTATGGTTTTCTTTACCCCTTGGTTCATCATCTTATCAAGTGCAATATACATCAGCGCCCGTGATTTACCGGATGCGGGCGGGGATTTTATTAGCAGGTTCTTGCTATTGCGTTTCGCCCAGACGCGGGCTTGCATGGCACGCATCCCGAGCTCGTTAACTTTTTGCGATTTAATATCATGTTGAATGTCATAACTTTGCATAGCTGTGGACATTATTGCTCTCCTTGCGTCATTTCGGCATAGCGTTCAAACAAGTGCGCCAGGCGGTCTTCGTCATTTTTGAAGGGTTTATCACTGAAAATCTTTTCCAGTACCCGGTCGTTCTCTTTGTGTGCGGCCAACAACTGCGGACCCATATTGTCTGGGTTGTACATGTCTCCCAATGTTAGGTCAGGGTGGTAATGGCGTGCATTCAGGATCTTCTGCGCGGTTTTGTTTAATGCCTGTTTATCATCCTCGCTCAACTCTGGCATTGGGAAGGTGTTCCACACCAATGTGTTTGAATAACTGAAACGGTCTTCAAGCCTTCCTCCTACACTAGCAAGCCAGACTCTATGCAAAGAAGATGATATGATGGAAAAAACCCATAAAGGGCAATTATTAACAATAAAAGCACGGTTGTTAACTATCTCGCTCTCTGTGAGTAAGGCAGATGGGTAATAAGGTCTTTTTTCAGAGCAAATCTGAGGCAAGACAAGTGTTCCTTCTCCATCAACATGACGATTTTCATCAAATTCATGAGGGCGTGATGCAGACTTGCGTGTTGCAGCCTTCTTGCTTGCTAGTCGCATTAGGCGAACCTTTTCGATCCTTTCTGCAATTGGTGGAATTGATAGTGATTCATCAAGCAGACTGTCTTCGATCCACAAGCAGTAGCGCTCAATATCTTTTAGCATTTCCTGAGAACCAACCAATCGGCGTATGAACTTTTCAGATTCAGGGTATTGTTGAACCATCAGCTGTCTTTCAGATGGAGATATATGAAGGTGTCCGCCGTCTACTGGTTTACTTCCATACATCATTTCAGGAAGCGCTTTAGAAATTGGCTTGCTTGATTTTGTTACCCACACATTAGGTGCTGGCATTAAGTAAGGGTTGATGTTTTCAGGTTTCAATTCCCCACTAGATAAAAACAAACGTTTCTGAGCGCGGCCTTCGTGTTGCATACCTAATATCACACAAGAGACACCGGCACTTTTACCTGCTAAGTTACTCCATTTGAATGAAGGGTAGGCAAATGCGATTTCCATATTACCACTTAACAAGTATGGCCAGAGTGTTGGCACATGTGATCCTTGCGTGATAGAGTTTGTTGATACAAACGCGAACTTGGATGATGGCTTGCTTACGCAGTATGCATGAGCAAGAACAAACCAATTACAGACAAAATCCAAAGCGCGAGCCCCGTTGTTGATTCGCCCCTTCATTACAGCATCCTGCTCGGCGTTTTGTGTGTCGCTGCGACCACCAGTTCCAAGATAAGGAGGGTTGCCACAAATGTAGACTTCACAGTTGCTTGTCGCGGCGCACACGTATTCCCATGAAACAGACAGCGCACTACCTGTATGAATGTTTGGCGCGGCACGCAGTGGCAAGATGGATGCAGGCTTGTTGAATTTCTCGCCGTACACGGCATCCATTTGCTGTTCAGCGATGCGAAGTGACACTTTCGCTGTTTCAGCCGCGAAATCGGCGTATTCAATGCCGTAGAAATTCTCCAGTGTGATCTGCGAGAACAAATCAACCTGCTGCACGCCGGCATCCTGCAAATCATTCAGCAATTGGATTTCCAGTTCACGCAGGCGCTTGTAGGCGATAACCAAAAAGTTGCCACTACCACAGGCGGGGTCGAACACTTTAATTTGACCAATACGCCCCAGCAGCTTTTGCAAGTTTCCGACACGACGAATACCACTCGCATTCGCCTTTACCCGCGCTTCGCGCAGTTCATCAATAAACAGTGGTCCGAGTAATTTGTCGATATTGGTTACACTGGTGTAGTGCATCCCAAGGCTGTGTCGTTCTGCTGGATCAGTTATCTTCTGAATGGCTGAGCCCAGTATATCGGGATGCACTTCTTTCCAATCAATGGTTTCGCCGGCTTCTTTGAGGTAATGGAACGCCTGGATGTTGAATTTCGGAATATGGATGCCGTCGAGTGCAAACACGTCACCGTTCACATACGGGAATTTGCATAACCATTCTGGCTCGCCATCACGCTTGTTTTCCGGCGTATTGAGCATGCGATAGATGTCACCAATAATGGTTTGTGCGTGCTCGCCATATTGTCCGCCGCGTGCCACTAGCGTCTTGGTGAATAGATTATTTTCAAATAGGTCGGTGTCTTCGGCAAACAGGCAAAAAAGCAGGCGGGTCATGAACGTGTTGACGTCATGTCCATATTCGGTCGCCCATGCAGGATCACTGGCCTTTAATGCGCTGTATACTTTGCTTAGTGCAATGGCGGCATCCTGGTCGGCCTTATTTTCCTCTGCGGCCACGTAGCGAGGTTCGCCATACAGCACCGAGAAGAAAAAGAATTCATGTTTCAGGTCATTCAACGAACAAACAATAGAATCACCTTCCACCACGTCACGCGCCGCCAGCATGGTACCATCATACGTTAGCAGGTACCGGACTTTGTTTTTCAGGTTTTCTTTGGCAGCCTGTAATTTATTAAGGGTGTTTTGTAAGTCCGCTCCAGGTGTAGTGGGTTTGTAATGGATGGCGTTACGAAGAAGAAGTCCGTCTGGGAAGGCGCTTTTGTTATCCACGCCGGATAGAAGCTTCTTTCGTGCATTACCCTTAAAACCTTTTTTGAAAACATCGAGAAATGCAATGGCGAACGTGTTTGCGTCGTTTGCAGTCCCTGTTGGTAATAACTCACTTATCTTCTTATCAACATCAACGATTGCCATTCCATTACCTTATTGTTTAAGAGCGGGTACATGTTATCACATGACGACGCAATTGAATTTGTATATTGGGGGTTGCGATAAAAATAAAACAAAACAGTTTTGTGAAAATCACATTATCACAAAGTATAAGGTTTATCCAGACAATATAACTCAGGGAGGTTATTGAAAGTTGTTCTTTTAGGATTTACATGTTTACTGCCCCCCTCTATAGTAACTCTTGCCGTCGCAAGTGGTAACTCTATTCCCATATCGCATGTTGACATTTTCAATAAAAAATTTTGTAATATAATCAAACAAACGTTGAGGTTAGTGATGAGCACGAATAAAATAATTGGTCTACTGTTTGTTTCAATGATTGTCATTGCGGCAGCACCACAAGCAATTAATTGGTCGATTGATAAGTATAAAGAATCAAAGTCGACTTATATGGGGATGATCACCTGTTCTGATGGGAAATCCATGACGGGAACATCGATTCACTCAGATCGACCTATCCCTGATTATGTTTTAGATGGAGATGGGAACAAACTACCTTGCGGTGAAAATGCCATTTTTTGGCAAGAGTAGCTTCATCTCAAGCGCAATCTTTGAGACTTTCTCGCAATGCTATGTTCGAAACATTAAAGTCTTTAACTCCAGTGTCAAAAGGATTTCCATAGTGCCAAAATCGAAGAAGTATTATGTTGTGTGGAAGGGACGAAAACCCGGTATTTACAAAACATGGACCGAATGTAAGGCTCAAACAGATGGCTACTCTGGTGCCCGATTTCGCAGCTTTTCTAGCAAATCGGAGGCAGAAAAGGCATTCAGGAAGGCACCGAAAAGAAAGAGGGAGAGGCGCAAGGCGCAAGTGACAGACAACGCTTCACCGCCCACCTTTGCACACCCTAAAACGGATGTTGTGATTTACTGCGACGGTGCGTGTCCAGAAAACCCTGGAGAGGCAGGGTGTGGGCTTAGCGTATTTCACGGCGATCGTCTTAGTGCTGCATGGTATGGACTGTATCACACCGATGGTACCAACAACACCGCCGAGCTTCACGGCTTTCACCAGGCCCTGTTGATGGCGAAGGAGTACATCGCCAAAGGACTAAGCTGCACCGTTTGTCCTGACTCCATGTATGCGCTCAACGCCATCACTAAGTGGGCTTTTAAATGGGAGGTGAATGGTTGGATCACAAGCAGCAAAAAGAAGGTGGTCAATCGGGAGCAGATCGAACAAGCACTTGATGTGTATCGTCCGCTAAGAGAACGCATTGCATTCACCCACTGCCCTGGTCACACCGGGATCATGGGTAACGAATTGGCAGACCGCATGGCTTTGTTAGCTATCGATGCAAAAGAGGAAGATCTTGCGCGCCACCCTCTCCCTGATGACGAAACGACACTCATCGCATTGCCAGACGACCGTCTACACTTATAAACACGCACCGTTATGACCTTCGCCGTGAGCGCTATGTGCGCGCACTGTTTTAGTGGGTGAGTATTTTTTTTGAACTGCTTATTCGTTGTTTTTTGATGGCGATAGGTTTGTCACTCGATTTTTATTCCCACGTCACGAAAGTTGAAAATTAACACCAAATATGTTTACATTTACGAAACAACAAACAGAATATGATTTAGGGTTGTATGATGAATAAAAACTGGATCCCGCTATTTGGTATTGTGTGCTTTTTTGCGGCCTGTGGCGTAGCCATTTACATGGGTAGTCAGGGGGCGACCCGTACACTCAGCTTATGGTGCGCAGGTCTGTTAGCTGTCGGCCTTTCTATTTGTAGTGCATACACGCCCAGCTCAAGTTGAATCCTCCAGATAAGCATGGCGCATAAGAGTTGCTAGTGCTTAATGTAGGCGCTGTGTTTATTCGTTTGCGTCCCACCTTTATCAGGCAGGCCGATCTTATCCCTACACACCTAGCATTGAAAATAAACACCAAATATGTTTCAATAAAATGAAACCTTCAGATAAAGCAAGCGCAGTGACAAGCGAGGGCAAAAAACGCTCTTAAAGCACAAAATTTAATGCAAACCAAGTCTAATGTTGAGAATACCCATGAAATTAAATAAAATAGACGTACTAACTATTGCCTTGCTTGTAATGGGAATGGTGGACGCATTAGGCTTAGGTCTATATTTTGCCTTAGGCTACTGGGTAAGAGTGATCTTCATTCGTCCTTCGTAAAAGACAATGCATGTCAGCGATTTTTATTTCGACATCGCTCAAGTTTACATTTTTGTGTTGTGTCATATCAGAAATTTCGTAAGTTCGAACGTATCAAGTTTGTTTTATTTGTCCAATTCGAGAGGTTCTTGATATATTTGTGATAAAATTCTGTATTAAATAAATTTTAAGGGGCGCGTAATGTTGGGTAAATTGCTTGCAGGGTTTATAGGTGGCCTTATAGTCGCAATTCTTGCTTCGGTTGTGTTTGTCGTAGGTTCAGCATCTGGAGCTTCGAGTGTCGGAAAGTCTCCGGTCATCATCTTTTATACTGCCTGGGGCGCGTTTGCTGTTATGTCGTTATTAATGTCAAAGGCCGGAAAGGCGTGGCGGTTAACAATGGTCACATCCGCGATATTATGCTTTATGCTTCCTTTAGCCTCATTAATATTTACAGGGAGTACCATGTCGGACGTTGTGAATAATGGTGGCAGTGGAGCCGAGCTTACAGGTAGTGCTATGGGTGGTGGTTTGATAACCATATTGTCAGGTTTTCTTGGTTTCTTTTTGGGTATAATATTTCTTGTTGTTGGAATGCTTTCAGGGAGAGAGTCAAAGGTTGTAATCGTACGTGAGTAATAACTGTGTTAGGCAGTATTGAACACTATGGCGCGTATAGCTGTGTGGTATGATTATTGGATTGGGGTACCAATATATGGGGCGCATCCAGCGAACAAGATAATATGTACACTTGTCGTGCCTCGCGAGATAAAAGACCATGCTTTGTCCAGCCGGCACGGTTTGATTCCCATATAACCTTGGGGTAGAAAAATAGGCATGAAGCATGAAGACTGGGTGGCCAGATTTATGAGGTGCAAACACAGGCTTGTGTGTTGGATGTTGTACATGAGGGGTGTCGCCACAAACTCTTGCTTGCCCCAAAGCCACCCAACCCTAACCTTTTGCGAAAGGTAAAATATTACCATTGATAAATACCCTTACCGGGCAATCTTCATTTATTTTATAATTTTCTAACAACTGGTAATTATAAGCTTCTTCAATTGACCCAACCGGAACAACATTGTTGAATCCAGCCGCATCAACAAAACTTGCTATGTATGTATCATCGATAACCAAAGACGTGAAAGCCCCCTGCTTTTCAAGAGCATTTAAAGACAGTAATTGGGCTAGACTAATGGTTGTTTTTATTGCTTGGTAGAGGTTGAAACTGCTTTCTGATAAAATAACTTTTGGGTTGAAAAGGGCAAGTTCGCAGTCGTCGATCTCGAAAAAGCATTTGTTTTTGATGGGGTGTACGGATCGATAAAGCTCTATCAAATCACCGTCACTTATGCCTAAATCTAATTCTTCTTCATTAAAAACAGGTGTCATTATGAGACCGGATGGTGTTGATGTATTAACAAGGAAAATAGCATCGTGCTCTTCGATTATTGACGCATTTTGATTTACTCTATCAGACGTTGTCAAGGTGATTCCTTAAAACATATTGACAATTCTTATTAATATATAACAAAAAATGATATGCGGCAAGGTTTTAATAACGGTTAATTTTAGATTGCATTTTTAAATGCACTCTCTATTCTTTGCAGGTAAGGGTCAATGTGTCCCCCAACGTCATATCCGCAGATTCATGATCAAGTATACGCTAAATTAACTCAAGATCATGACATTTACGATCGAGAAAATTAGTTAACGTGCACCGGCCGGAGTGAGTTTAACCATAATGCAGACCAGCACTCTTTAGCAGTGCGCTAACCATGTTGTCGATGCTGCGGCAGGCCATGGTGGAACGTTCAACGCCGTCTTTGTCGATATGCTTCTTTGGCCCGAACGAGTAGTTTCGGCAGGACTTACCCACCTTTACAAGAAACAGCGGGATTTTAGGGTTTAATCCGCCGTAGGAACCATCCTCAGATGTTCTGATGGATTCTTCCTGCCGTTGTCGCAAACAACGCGTTAACGACCGCCTGTGCGCATCTGCGAGATATATACCGCACGAGGATTGCTGGTCTTGGTGTAGGTGCCGCGAATAACAAATGCTTTCTTTAGTGCACCACTGGGATACATCACATCCACACCAACAATTGTGGTACTTCATTGATACGCATTCCTGACCGAACAGCATTCACAGGATGACGACATTGCGCACACCCAGGTCCCCGTGACTGGCGACCCACATAATGTGACTCAGCTACTTGGGCGTTTCCATCACTTATACCTTGCCCTGGCCGTGCTATTGTTTACGCAGCAGCCTGTTTACCGGCCTGTGTTTACCCATATATCACCATCTACCCAAAATGGGCCAAACTCCCACACAGTTAACTCATAGACAATAAAAAGCCCCGAGGCAAGCCAGGCGAGAAGCTTATCTTATTCGCTATGTACGTAAATTGTCCTGTCCTTTATTTTGCGCTCGATTCGATTCCCAGCTACGGATGAGTAAAGCCAGTTTTTGGGCCCGACTGCTGTGCGTGCGAACAACAATGTCGTCAGCCACGTGGACGTTGCCCATAACTTCATTGATGAGGCCCGATTCAAATGGGTCTTGAAGCTTTTCTTTTAATTGTGGATCGAGTAACGAAATGTCGAGTCCCATCTGAATATACCGCTCAAAATGCTCGTGCCGCAAACGGGAGGCGCTGGCGTCCAAAAAATAGCGAGTGCGATCTTCCGTGCAGGGGTGGCGCTCAAACAAGAATTGCAGCAAATCAACGGCACTTTCACTGTAGTGGCCATAGTAGAAAAGTCGCCTCAACAACACCTTTTCCTCATCATGGGTCATTGGCGCGTCTTGCGTAAGATGCTGAAATGCGTGCTTGCCGGTTGAACCAAGGTTTTCGGGACAAAAGAAGTGGGCTCTCGCGTGTGCATGGAAAGCGGCCCTTATCGGCCACGTGCCCAACTTGTCGATGGCGTCAAAAATAACCTGTATGCAGGGCATGGCCATATCGTGCGTTGCTGTGTAAAAGGCGCACAGTACATTCTGATCAATAATGGGTGGTACCTTATCACGTAAAATCAGCTCTTGGATGCGAGGAAGATCACCAGTGTCAATTGACATGTAAAGCTCGGCTTGTGATTCTGTATCGACATAATTGTTTGGATGGAAGTACGGGCAGTCTTTTAGTTGTTTGTCATGTTTTGAGTGAAAATGTTTATTGTCCATGGTTCACGCAATTCCTGCTTGGTTTGATTTGAAAAACGAATAGTATCACGTCGGCAGGTGTTTTGATGAAAAACCTTGTAGAAGCGGTTTTAAAGACCATTGACCGCATTCGCGTTCCGTGCCGAATCGCCTTGGTACGCAGTTTTGCAGTGCCCGATCAAAGGATGTGAATATTGACGGCCGGATTGTGGTGCACAAGAAACTCTCTCATGATTTTTCTAAAGTAAAACTAATCGAGAATTTTTGTTGATTAAAAGATTGTTGTTATATCAATCGCAAAATATCACTTAACGCTATCGAAGGTAATGTTGAAAAATATTTTCGTTCTTTCACTTTTAACAAATATGTGATATTTTTCTTTCTTCGAAAGAATTTACCTGTTGAGAACAAGGATGGGATATGGGGATTAATAATTCACAAGGTGATTGTGAGGTGGATAACTCTGACGATAAGTTCACCAAAAAAGAAATTACCATAGGCGCGATGTTGTTAATACTATCAATATCACTTCCTGCGCTAATTTTACACTTTGGGTTGTTTAGCTTACCCGGGATGTTTAACAATTGGTTTAATGTTGAATCGAGTGTCCTTAAAATTGTTTCCTTTGGAATATCTGCATTCATTACATTTCAACTATCCGTTGGCGTAATCATTGGGGTCTCTAAGACTGGAGGGCCTGGATTGTTGTTTGTAAAGTTTGGCTTTGTTGTCGCTATCGTCAGCGTAATAATAAGGTGTTTTTTATAAGAAATTCCTTTTATAACAGTCGCGCCAGTATGCCATCGTTGTAAACTGAACAAAAATAAGTGCTGTTAAGAGTAATACGCTATTTCGTCACCAGAACTTTGTTTCACTTTGAACCAAGTAAGTTTGCGGATTACTATTAACAAAAATACATTTGCTGACACAATTTTCACAAACAATAAATTTTGGAACCACAAAAATGAAACAGAACGAACATGAATCTATGCAAGCAGGAAATGATGGCACATTAGAAACGGCATGGGAGAAGAAATTGGATTCTTCAATGTCGAGTTTTTGGTTTCACATTTATTGCTGCATGTTTACTTTTTCCACATTTTCTTTGGTGTTGGGCGTAGTGCTGTTCATGTCTGAAGGAGGTCGAGCAGGGGTTGTTCAGCCTATTTTTGCCTGGGCATGTACGCTCCCCTTATCATGATGTTTGGAATCAAAGTTACCCAAAAACGTAGCGATGAGATGCTGGGTGAAAAATTAAAAAAAACAGAAAGCCTGAACAATTCTCGTAATGAGAGTGAATCTGCGAACTTAAAAAAGGAAATAATTGTAAAGCATATCGATCTTCTTGATTCGATGAAGTGGATTGTTTGCACCATAGCAAGCCTGCAATTAATTGCCCTGCACTTTTCTTTCAAGACAGATTTTCCAGCCTCTATGATTGGTATCGCTGTTGTCTTTTTTACTATCACATATACCCTGCTTATGCGTGTAAATCTTCGTGACGCAAAGGAAACTGTGGGATACGTTGAATAAAAGTAGTGCTTAATTTCGAGCAAGGCTCTTCTTTTTGGCTGTCCCTTAACACTTTTCGTTGAGAAAAGAAGGTTGCTCCGTGTAATACGCTACTCGTTCACTTTGGTGTTAATGGAGTCTCGTGCAACACTGCCGCTACAAGTCGTAACCGGCCGGTTTAGGCTCTAATTACACGCTCGGAAACAAGTCGGTAACAGAACGCGAACTGGTCGCATAAACACATTTGTCTATGTTTGTGCGAACAGTCATGATATATTTCCGTTAAGCATTCAAGGATGATAGCAAATGAATATTGAGATTCACGTACGTAACTACAAAAGCAAGATGAGTGGCTTTTACGCCAAAACGGCTCAGGCAAAAGACGATTTACAATCACACCAAAGCGCCTTGCAAGAACACATCGCCAGCTTTGAAAATCGAAACATCCTATCAAAAGCCCTTTATTTCTTTCCCTATGCTCTTCGAAAATCGTCGATGGAAAACCGTGTTGAAGAATTAAATCGAAAGATTTCGCAATTCCCCAGGGGTCAAAATGACGCGTTGCGTGTATTGGTCTTAGAATCAGCCCGTGAATTGATGTTAAACGGGGATAATGCAGATGATGTGCTCAGGTTAGAGCAAGAGCATCGTATTCTCAGCACACTTTTTGGATTGACAGGCAAGGCCGCTGAAAGCGGGAGGCGTGCGCTGTCTGCCGTCCATAATGCCATAGACAGCCTGAGTGATGCGGAAGATTTGGAGCTTATGGATGCAGTAACCAAGAGCAAGTTTATATCGTCAATGTCCACTATCCAAAACTTTTCAGCTGCTGATGCAACTGCGCAGGTCAATCAAGCTCTGCGCGAATTTCAACAGAATATAAATGAAAGACAATCTCACTGGAACGAAATCAAACACGATACGCTAATCGAAACTGTTGACTTCGTCATGGATATGATAGTTGACAGCGGACTTGTCGACACGCTGGGCAGTTTGTTTTCATTGATATCTTTATCTGAAACGAAGGATAAGTTGAAGCAGTTACATGTGGAATTGGAGCCCATTGTAAATGGTGTCCTTGCCGAAATGGAAAGGGTGTCTGCTCGATTGTCCCACCATGAAAATGAAATGTTAGTGCTGAAATATGCTGAGCGTGCAAAGATCATCCCCTTGCTTCGCTCTCATGGTATTGAGGTAACAAGCGAGTTTGTGTCTTCTATTACCGAATTGTATGCACCATCAGAAAAATCCTCAAAGTGACACAATGACACAGTGGGGAATCAGTTTACGGAAAAGTTGCTCATGTCAGGTTGAAACCTCCGACGACTCATTCAAAGAATAGAGTCGCGGAATCCGGTCACTAACCTGTTTAAAAGATGCAGCCCCAAGTTGCCAAAGGTCAGATCAGTTCAAGAACCTTCGAGTTTGCATCATCAATTTCGTTGGCGCAAATTTGTGAAATGTGATCTTGTATGTAATAGCCACTCAAAAGAATCAATTCGCCAGGTGCTGCAAGCGCCTTTTTCTCTTTGTTCTCTTTTGCAGCCTCAAAGATCGTGTTTGCGGTATCTGAACAAACAGCCTGGCGATGTGCTTCAATTTCTTCCTGGCACTGATTGATGTCTTTGATGGAGATATCCTTTTGGTTGATGTACCAGAAAAAGTCAGCTCTGACTTCTTCACCATGAATAGCTCTGCCCGCAAAGTCAGATGCGTTTACCAGAGAAGAGCAGTCAACAGGATGGCCTTTTTTGATCTCATCAAAATGCGCGGTAATGATAGGGTATTCAGCTTGCTCGTCAGAGCATCCAACCAGCATTGATGTCATGGCAAGTGCGGACAAAACTAAAATTTTCATGTGGGAACATCCTGTTTGGTAATTAATGGTTGTTAAAGATTCAGTGGTCATCTTATCACAAATAAAGAAATGTAAGTTTTTTGTTTTGCCGTAAAAGTAATGATGAAGGAAAAACAGCTAAAATCCGGAAATGGCACACACAGTCTTTTTAACCATACCTTCCTGCAAAGATTGATTTTTAACATCAAAAATGTTAATTATTTAATGAGTGTCGCCGATGTGTCATTGCCGTGTCACCATCTTGACGTCGTTAATAACAACACTATGTGAGACAATGCAATTTCTACTGTCTCATAAGAAGGATATTTCATGAAATCGATTCAGCTTCAGAACTTGAAAGCTTATCGTGAGGCCAAAGGTTGGTCGCAGGACATGTTGGCCACTTTGTCAGGTGTGTCAAAAAGAACGATTCAACGTATTGAGTCTGGTTGTGGTGCTTCTATTGAGTCGGCAAAGTCGTTAGCCTCGACTTTTGGCATGGATTCTTACTTGCAACTGAGTGCGCAAGGTGGGGGAGCAGCCGACGTTGTAATGAAAGGCAGTGATGACTCAATGTCATTTTCTGATTTTGCAAACAAAGCGATGCGAACTCCGCTGTTTTGGGTAAACGTAGTGTTTATGCTCCTGTGTACTCTTGTTGTGCCGGATTTTTATTTTGATCTGATGCTTGTTCAAGATGGCATGAGCTCGATCATGTTTGCCTTTATTCTGCTTGCTGTTCCCGCATTATCAATAGAGTCGAGAAACGGACTTGCTGTTTTTTATTTCGGCAACCTGTGGTTTGTCGCGGTAGTGGCATGGGCGTCAAGCCAGCCAACGTCAGGATGGGGGACGTTTTTTTATACGGATTCTCAGATTGAACGATTTCAACACATTGAAGATATAGAGCAGATGAGTGCTGACATCTTCGAGCAAGAGCATTTTAGTTCCTTCAACTATGAAGAGTTGAGCATTGACAACCTGTTGAAACCCAATGTTTTTAACCAAGAAGGTGCTGGCATGACGGCGGTTGTAAATCAAAATGGTCAAGTCAAGATTGAAATAGATGATAAAAGTGTGTGCCAAGCTGTTAATGCCAGGCTGCACAACATAGAGCAGTCTGCTGAAGTGCCGGCTTGTGATTCTGAGCAGGCGCAGGATGTGTCATGCTGCATGGGGTGATCGCTTGTTGAAAAATCACCGATCAAACCTGATCATGGTCATTTTCGGAGTGATTTATGCGGTGCGATTATGGTTTGGTGGGCATTGGTCAGGCGGCAGCACACTACGGCGTGAACGTGGTGACAATGCGGCGGTGGGAACGTGAAGAGCGACTTCCTCCAACCTCCCGGACGATTGGCGGTCACCGGAGATACCGACTTGACGACGAAGCGACCTTTGAACAAACACTCTGCCATGACGTAATGACATTGATGGCTATTTTTTCTGCAAAACTGTATGGCAGACGTTTCCATCAAAAACGTTGTGGTGTATAATCTGAAACATGCAGACATCCACGTACACCACGCTGTTCAAAACAGCCGACATTAGCCCGGAAACAGAAAGGTCACTTTCTGCGTATGCGGCGTTGTTCGGATGCGTGGAACGTAAGCTGTACGCCAGTTTGTGCGCTGATAACATGACGGCAAATGAGCGTAAAAGTCATTTCATTGCAAAATACCAGATCAGCGCCCGGCAATACAACGCCATCCTGCGCACCCTGACCGGCAAACTGGATTCAAAGCGCGAATTGAATAGACTTTATCAATCTGAGAAAAAAGAGCGCATTGAAGCCGTGTCCGGCACGATCTCAAGGCTGCAATC
>OCVR010000236.1_pt1 | contig 46198 bp, 40 predicted proteins | sample 1539091 | NCBI WGS metagenome assembly OCVR01 (sample SAMEA3355530, study PRJEB22509) | marine metagenome | biome: marine; feature: coastal ocean; material: water | place: USA | collected 2010-08-07 | depth 16 m | reverse complement strand
CTGCAGGCCTTGTTGCAATTACACTTTTATTTGGGTGCGTGTCATCTGAACTTCAAAGCGCTGACGATATCATTGTTTCCGAACCTCGCGAGATAAAAAATGAGCGGGATGTGCCTTTGACGGTTGATGAATTGCTTGAAATTAGGCTGATTTCGCAAAAACTGTATAAACTTAGCGGTCAGACGGGTAAACCGCATACGCTTACCGGGCAACATACGATGTCTGGATACCTTTTTTTTGAGGGCAGTAGAAAAGATTCTGGCGTGTTCGGACGGAATTATTTGACCGTAGACTTTGACGCCCGGCATTTTTCGTTCGAGGCCCATGGTTTTAGAGAGTTTGACATATCTGACGAGCAAGCACCCGTTTTATTGACAGGCGACGTTGTGAATGGCGGTCATTTATCTGGGGTTGGAACCATCGGCTTAGGTCGAAAAGAAATGAATTTCACCTATGTCGGTGAGCTAGAGTTTGGCGGGTCAAAGATCAAAGTTAATTTGCCGGCATTAGGATGGATTCTTGCGGATGACGGAACGCATTATTTGTACTTTATGGCGGAAGGGAAAGCCGCTGGCCATTCGATTTCAGGAGGTGGCTTCGCAACTTTGGATCGGTAATCTGTTATGGGCGCTGGTTGGGTCAAAGTATCAGCACTTTGCTTCTGGCAAGACTGCCTTTGTTATATGCTTAAATTGGATGGCGTGGGTGTCGCAACCTAACATAATGACTCGCCGTGGTCTGGGATAAACACAGCTCATAAGCGGGGTTTAAACTGCCAAGCCCTGCGTCTCTTTTTTGACAAACCAAACTGCTATTCGATTGCCGCGCGTGGCGACGGCAAGAAACCCGTTTATTGCCTTTACACCGAGCACAGCCTCCATTGCTTGAAAAAGAGCGGAATAAAAATTGGTCAAATCAGCAAGACGCAGCCTCGGAGTTGCTCTGGTTCAGGGATTCAGTTTCAGGATTTGCAAAAAAACGCACCAATCGTGCACAAAGATTGGTTTGAAAAGTGATTTTAAAAGCAAGGGGCCGCCTTAAGTCAGGGGAACCTATGGCGTTGACCCTTGCAGTTCAATAAGGCTGATGTTTACATTGAAGCAAAGAAAATACACTTCATTCCTAAGTGTAGGTTTTTGACTGTGACCATTTTAGGTGAGGAACAGATAATGAAGGGGGCCTTAATCGGGTGTGGCTTTTTCGCGCAAAATCAACTGAACGCTTGGCGGGATATTTCTGAAGTTGATATTGTAGCCCTTTGCGACGTCAACACAGTTTCAATGCGGAAAACCGGTCAAGTATTTGGCATAAATCGTTTATACTCTGACGCGGAGCATTTATTTTCTGATGGGGGTTTTGATTTTGTCGATATCGCAACCACGGTTCCCTCTCATCGGCCTCTGGTCGAAATGGCTGCAAAATCGGGCGTAGACGTTATCTGTCAAAAGCCCTTTGCCGAAAATATGGATGATGCGCGGGCAATGGTTTCTGCCGTGCAATCTTCCGGCAAAACCTTGATGGTACATGAAAATTTTCGGTGGCAATCTCCTGTTCAAGCCGCATTAAAGACTGTAAGATCCGGTGCTATAGGTAAGCCCTTTTTCGGGCGTGTCAGTTTTCGATCTGGGTATGATGTGTTTTCCGGCCAACCCTATCTGGCAGATGGCGCGCGCTTTATCATAGAAGATCTTGGTATCCACATTCTTGATATTGCCCGGGCATTTTTTGGGGATGTCAAGAGTATCACTGCCACAACCAAACGCATTAACCCCAGGATTCAGGGGGAAGATGTCGCAACAATGCTGTTATCCCATCATACTGGGGTAACCAGTGTGGTAGACTGTTCTTATGCCACGCGCCGACAACCCGAGACCTTCCCGCAATCCTTGCTGGAAATTGATGGGGACATCGGCACGCTACGGTTAGATGCGGATTATAAACTCACCGTGCAGGGCAAAACCCAGATGGAAAAAGACGTCTCGCCTAAACTTTTGCCCTGGGCTGAAAAACCTTGGCATAACATACAAGAGAGCGTCCACACCATTCAGCAACATTTCGTTGATTGTCTTACCTCAGGGCTAGAACCAGAAACCTCAGGAGCGGATAATCTTAAGACTTTGGCCCTTGTTGAGGCTGCTTATCTCTCTGCAGCGCAAGATCGTAAAATCGATCTATCTGAAATATGAAAACCCGCAAAGAACTTTATGGTACTGAGCAACCGCCGGTTTCAAATCAACCCTTTTCGCGGTCTCCTTGGTCATTCTCCTATCAAACCGGTGCCTTGCGTCACATTAAAATCAACGGTAGCGAGGCAATTCGTGGTATTTCTTTTCTTGTCAGGGATCGCGATTGGGGGACCCTAGATCCGGCACTTGAAAACGAGAAAATTCTGCAAACGGCCTCGGCTTTAAGCATTTCCTATGATGCGGTTTTTCATAATCAAGACGCCCGCTTAGATGTTCGTATTACGATTGTCGTCAAGCCTGATTGTCTGACGGTAACGGCAAAAGGTCGTGCATCGGGGGCCTTTGAGACCAATCGTGCCGGGTTTACGGTCCTGCACCCCATTTGTGACGTTGCGGGGCATAATGTTACGGTGGACCACAGCGATGGCACCCGCGAAGAAACAACGTTCCCCGATTTTATAGAACCATGGCAACCGTTTGTTGATATCACCGCCTTAACCCACCGGGTAAATGATTTATCTGTGACCTGTCAGTTTCAGGGGGATACCTTTGAAATGGAGGACCAGCGTCAATGGGGGGATGCGTCATTCAAAACATATAATCGTCCTCTGGCAAAACCTTGGCCGTATAAAATTGAGGACGGGTCGGTGTTGGAGCAATCCGTTTGTTTAACTTGGTCAGCTTGCGATAAAGCGCCTTCTGTCTTGAAAAAGTCAAGTATTCTGGAGGCTAATTTTCCTGAAATGGCATTGGTTATGACCCCGGATGACGCAGAGCGACTGGCGAAAAATCCCAGTGATCTGGCCGCGATCAAACCTCAGCGTTTACTTTGTCATTTTGATACCGTGCTAGGGCACACATCGGCTCAATTTCAAGCCTTTGCAAAAGCACAGGCGGCCTTTCCGAAAGTCCGTTTTGATTTAGAATTAATCTGCAAATGCGATCCAGACCCGAGGCCCGAATTATATGCGCTTGCAGGTGAAATGCAGGCCGCCGGTTTTAATCCTGCAAGTGTTCTCGTTTGTCCGTCTGTTGATCGTCAGTCCACGCCTCCGGGGTCAGATTGGCCTGACTGCCCGCCTTTGGAACGGGTTCATGAAGCCGCCTCTTTGGCTTTTGTCGGGGTCGTTCGGGGCGGTGGCATGGTCAGTTTTTTTCCAGAATTGAATCGCAAACGCCCGCCGGTACATTTGCTGGATTTCGTCAGTCACGGCCTTTGTCCGATTGTGCATGCAGCCGACGATATCTCCGTTATGGAAACCCTTGAGACCATTCCTCATATCACCCGTTCTATGCGCGCTATTATTGGTGAGACACCGTATCGGATCGGGCCTGCCACACTGGCGATGCGCCAAAATCCGTATGGAGAACGCACAATCCCAAACCCGCATGATCAACGGATTTGCATGACGGACGATGATCCGCGTCATCGAGGGGATTTTGCCGCGGCTTATGTAATTGGCTTGGCAACGGTGCTTGCGCCGGCAGAAATCGCAGTGTGGACACCCGCAGCGCTATATGGCCATCGCGGAGTTGTCGCCGACAAAGGCCAATGGCCGATCGCAAGAGCGCTTAAGTGCCTTGCCTCTCTTGCGGGGCAACCGGTGTTTTCTGCAGAGTGTGCTGATGGACTGGCTCAGCTGTGGGTTGGAAAAACACGGCTGACCGCTAACCTTATGTCCGATCAAAATGGCCCGCTTGCTCCTTTTGAATGGCGGTTAGAGAAACACAGAGGTTAATTTTTTAGACTTTGAACCTACGCGAATGTTCCGGTGAGAGATTGCTGCGTTATTTGCAGATAGAGACAACCGATGCCTTTACAGCTTTAGGATCAAATATATTATCCAGCCAGTCCTCCTTGAAAATTACCGGCTCGGCCTCTTTGATGGCCTGCATGCATCCATCTGAAAGCTTACCATTGGGTTGAACGCCAAAGGCAACAGCAAGCAGGATAGTCAAATGACCGAGTAAAAAGTCTTCTGCGGCCTGATAGGGAACGCCTCTACGGGCGGCTTCATCGGTTGCATCTTTAAGAACTTTAGCAAAAGTTGCGCCAACAGATTCGGACAATGCAGGCTCTAGGATAGCCATTTGTTCGACAGTGCAACGGTGAGAGCGCATGACGGGTCGATAAAAACTTCGCGCGATCTGTTCACACAGGTGGTAATGTTCCTCTGGGCCCTGTGCCAACGCGCATATAATGTGCTGCTTGGCTGCGATGCCGCCAAAGTAATCTTTTTGGGCATTTGGCTCTGTCTCATTGTTGAACAAAGGGGGATGGCAAGGGTGCGCCACAAAATACGTGATATCGGATCGGTCAGGAAGTGTTCCGGCATGGGGCGCTGCTGCATCCAGCATAATAATTGCGGTTCCCGGTTTCAGTTCGGTGATAAATTCGGCCAACACTTTTCCGATCAAACGGTCTGGGACCGCTAAGATAACCGCATCAGCCGCAGTGATTGCTTGCTCTCTGGGGACACAGCTTAAGCCGGTTTCTTGTTTGAAACGGTCTTGCCCCTCGGGGCTGATCTCTACATGAGAGACCTCATATTTTGTTTCCTTAAGATTGGTTGCTAAGCGCAATCCCATCTTTCCACCCGCGCCGATGAGTGCAATTTTATTCATGTATCAATCCCCGTTTTGCGCGCTCAATATTTCAATTGAGCAGCTATATTCATCATAACGTAACTCCGCCCTTGGCTTTCACGAAAAACTCTTGCGTGCCCATTTGACCGCCCTTTAATGTCACTTCTAGGCCGTTGATGCCAGACGGTGCGCAGCTATGCAGTTTGCAAAGGGGGGCCCCAGGTTCAATGGGCGCAACAAATGACAGGGCTGTTGCCTGCAAGACGGAAAGAGCATGGCCTGAGGTGTCTCCGCCGCAGATCGCAATACGCGGCACAGCAGTTTGCAAGCGAATTTCTTCGGCGAGTTTGCCCAGAGATTTTGCCAGCCTTTCGTATGTGGTCTGTGCCGAGGTGTCGCTGTGTTCTAATGCATTTAACATGCGGGGGATTGCGGGGTCGTCCGGACCTCGCGCGGTCGCGACAATCACGTCTTGGCCCTGCGATAAAAGCCCAAGACAAGACTTTTTTACGCGCGCGACTTCCGCATCCACTGCGGTCTGCTCAATTGCTGTTGCGGCGTTAAAATCTACAACTTGAAAGCCCTGAGATTCAGCAAAAGCGATTTGACCCGCCGTCGTTGGTGAACAGGAGCCCGAGATTGCAAAAAGACAGTCCACAGGGTTGAGCGTGGCTTCTGCAGATGGCGCTGCAAGCCGTCCGCAGGCCTTCCAATAGGCCACAAGTGCATATTCGACCCCTTGAGACCCGACAGTGAACTTTGGGCTTGCGCCATCGCGCCAAATAACTCTGCCTGCTTCGATTAGCGTTTCCTCATCCAAAACATCAATCGCTATAATCCGTGCGCCCCCCTCCAAATGGCGGTCGATCATTTCGTCGGATTTGCCCGCCTTCATCATCGCCAGATCAATTACTTTTACCTTTAGCTGGGTTTGTTGGGCTAAATGTTGCCCTAAGTCAGCTTCCGATGCGGGCGTCACAGGGTGGCAGGACATCACCGGATGCCTGTCAATTCTGTACACCTGCTGTCCGTCTGCTGCAAACAGAGTTCCGAACGCTTGATAACGACGAATGGCTGGAGCCCCCACCACCAGCGGCACCCAGTCTTTATCAAACAGCGCACTTCCGATTTCAGCCGCCACACCGATAGACCCAATTTCAGGAGAGGAATCAAAGGTTGAACAGACTTTATAATGCAAAATCGGGGCGTTGAATTTTGCGAGGGAGTGCAAAATATTCGGGAGATGCGCCTTCATCCACTCCGGGCTTTTTGATCGTGCCACACCGGCCACGCCAATCGCCTGCAAATGTGGATACTCATCTAAAATGCGCACGTCGGGGGGGGCCATGAACAGCATCGTCGGAATGCCTGCCCGGTTCAAAATTTCCATCACAGCCGTAGAGCCCGTAAAGTCATCGCCGTAAAACGTAAGCCAGGGGGTCATCATCGACCTCAATACGCTTTTAAAGCGGTTGCGAGTTCGGGATGATTTAGTGCATGTTTGGAAATCTTGATGCCTTGCATGGCGGCGTTCCATGCCTCTTTCATGGCAATGACGCCTGCCTCAACACCGTTTGGATGCGCAACAATTCCGCCGCCGGCTGTGATAATTAAATCGGGCGATCCGACGGCTGCCAATGTTGCAGCGGCTTGGTGAATTGTCTGGCCAGAGGAAAACACCGGAACTGCCCGCATCGGAGCCTGTTCAAACAATGGGTCTGCCAACGACCTTGCCGAGGTAACAACACTTTCGTTGCTCTCACAAAACTTATTATCAAGACCATTTACGTGCATGTGATCGGCCCCGACCAATCTCCAGAGTTTTGACCAAGCAGGAAACGACCATCCTAAGAGGGGTTCGCGGGTCAAAGCACCCCAGCCGGCCCTGTGCGCATGGATTGGCAATTCCGAGTGACGTGCCAGTTCAATCATCCCGGACATCCCAACTGAATTTACACTTGCCATCACGCACGTACCCCCTTGGTCTTTCACAAAATCATGCCTGTGACGCATTTCGTCTATTTCGCCGGTGAGGTTGAACGCCACCATTACCTTATGGCTGGTTTTATCAGCGGCGGTCTCCACGGCTTGCATGACAGCTTTTACCCGATCCTCGAAACGGCACGCGGGCCCATCTGCCTGAAGTTCGTCATCCTTGATAAAATCAATGCCGCCGGCACAAAGTTCTGCGACCAAGGCCCCGGTTGCCTCGGCCGAAAGGCCTACGCTTGGTTTAATGATGGTTCCTATCAGAGGCCGTCCCTGCACGCCGGATAGACTTCTCGTTCCTTTTATACCGAATTTCGGTCCTGGGTACTGCTGGGAAAATTCTATCGGTAATCTTACATCCAAAAGACGAATTCCAGACAGAGACTGTAGTTCGAATAGATTTCCAGCAATAGTCGACATTAGATTTGGCAGAGAAGGCCCTATATTATCCAGCGGCCAGGTTAAGGTCACTTTGGCCCTGCGCCAGCTCTGCCCCTTGGCTGGACGCGTTGCACCTAACAAAGAGGCCGCATTGACAGTTTCCAGTTCCTCAATTTTTTCAATCCGAGCAGCGGCACGCTCTTTAAGTTGTGGTGTTTCTCTTGGTACAGCGCGAAAGGTTCCCGAGGATTGTTCACCCGCTATTATTTCGGCAGCAACCCTTGGATCGATGGATGTTTCAATCAGATAATCAGCTTCTATTCGCCTGGGGTCTAATACGGTAGACGTCATGTTATCGGGCCTATGATCGTTCATAAAGAGACAGCGCGGAGATACGGGACGCTTGAAACGGCAGATATTTATTTCAAGCTGTTCAATGGGTCTGTCTTCAATGTTAGCTCATGTTCCATTTTCGGTCTATTATGATTTTAAATACCCAAGACAAAATCCCGCAATAAAAATGCTGCGGTTTGCACTCACGTGTTGGAAATGGGTAAAAAAGCGCGCATTTTATGATATCATAGTTATCTTGTGGGCGGGTGTCTCTTCACCCTAGTAATGGAGTATGTTTACGCCAAAAAACTTTGGCTGGACTGGTGGAAAACAATCAATCTCAACGGACTTTATCTGCCTTAATGTCGGGCCAAGCCAAAGTGACATGGGATAACAGCTGCAAGAAACTGCTGCGTCTATCCATTCGAACTCGTTAATGCTTCATGGCTCAGCCACTTGCGGGTAAAGTCTCGATCTCAACCGCTTCGTTCAAGAACAACGTCTTGGCACAGGCCGCATCCAGTTCGATGGTTGTCTTTACGTTTTGGGATTCTAAATTGGCCTCGGTGCCGACCAGTGAGAATATACCCGGGCAAGTCTGCCCATTAATACGGACCACATTCACTGGGTTGCCAACCACAACGCCTCCGGACGCGGTATCAACAAGCTGATCCACAAACACGAATGTTTCAACACTTTTTTCATCGGGGGCATAAATCTGCGCGGCCAATGAGCCTGCCGAAACACAATCTCCAATATTGGGCTCAAAATTTAATAATACGCCATCAAAAGGGGCGCGCACGGTCAACGCCTCAAGATCCAATTGACGGGCTTGCACCTCCAACTGGCCAATTTCTAGTGCAATATCGGCGCGGGACCTCGCTGAGATGGCGCGTTCCAGTGCCTCCTCGGTCCGGTCGACGGTAAAGGTTGCGTCGAGCTTGCGGCGTTCCGCCGTTTCCAATGCTGTCTCATTTACCAAACCGCGCTGGAACAACACGCGGGTGCGTTCAAATTCGCGGTCGACAAAATCCTGTTCTTCTTTCACGCGGGAGACGTTGGCATTGGCCACAGTAATTGCAAACTCGCTTTCCTCGGCTGCGGCCTGCAGATCGTTGACCCGAGCACTGGCGGATTTGACGGCAAGCGTTGCAGCCCGATCATCGAGTTCAACCAGCATTTGGCCCGCCGTGGCTTTGCCCATTTTTACAGCCGCCTGAGACAGCCCGGTGATGCATCCCCCAGCTTCATAAGACAATCCGGTTTTATTGTCGGCAACAACCGTACCAGCTAGATTAATGGTTTGGAAAACGTCCTGTGAAAAGGCTGGCATGGCCAAAGTGGCGAGGGCCAGTCCGAGTTTAATGGGAACCAAAGGGTTGTGCATCATAAGCCTCCAAACAGTTTTGTCGATGGTGGCAAGTTTAAAGAGGGAGTCAAGGGGGGAATGGAATTGAGCCGGGCCCCTTAAGCCTTATCAGTCTTGAAAATGGCAGATACTTTCATGGGTAAAGGTTACGAAGGTGCAATCGAAGAACGGCCTATAGTTTTTTAATCTTCAATCTCGGTTGGACGCTTAATCAAAAGCGAACAGCAGGCGCGATCTATACTGATAGATTGAAAACCCGTTTAATCTGCAAATATTAAGTCACCCGCCGACCCCGTCTGTGTGACCCGTAAGCTGCTGACGCTGCGCAACCCAAGCAACACTTTGTGCAGGTCTTGCACTCACATCCCACCCTACAAGCGGCGGCTCTCTTGGGGGTGGCAGCAACGATTGGATTAAAATGTCTACCTGTTGAATGATATTCTCATGAAAATTAAAAAGGGCGCACAATTGTAGCAACGGGTAAAATTTAAAACCCGCGCTTGTCGCAGTTCGGGCATCCCGTGCGCTTTGCGGTTTGGTAATACCAAAGGATAACTTGTCCAGACGCGGCCTTTGCGCGTTACCCTTTACTGCGCGGCGTTCAAAGCCCAGTAAGCTTCGGTGCCGTATAGGTTATCATTGTCTTGCGCCAGATCCCACGGCGTCTTCCCATCATAATTTTTGGCCCGTGCATTCGCACCAGTTTTTAATAAAAAAGCGACATTCTCTGGGCTGCCCGCCCAAGCGGCCACGTGAAGAGCGGTATCGCCGCGTATATCTCGAGCGGATATATCTGCGCCCGCCTCAAGCAGAACCTGAATAGTATCAGGAGCGCCGATCCAACCCGCCCAATGCAGGGGCCGGTAGCCTGATTTATTGTGGCCATTCACATCAAATCCTGTGTCTAATAAATCCCGCACGTCCGAGACATCTGCCCACTTCCACCAGAAAATATCGCAAAGATCGCCACATTCAGCCCACGCCGCTTGCCCCAAAAGGCTCGCGATTGCGAAGGTGGCCGAGAAGACATGTTTTTTCATGCGATTATACATCCGAATAGATATACTCTACGTCTTTCCAGCAGTCCGTCGGAAAGATCCAAATCACCTCTAGTGGCGTGTCACCGGTATTCCTCAAACCGTGTTTTTCATTGTTTGGAATATAAACACAGTCACTTTCCGAAACCGACCTGCTTTTGCCGTTTGGCATCAGCAACCGACCAGAGCCGCTTTTGATTAGGTAAACTTCTTGAGGCGCATGGGTATGAAGGGGAAGCTCGTCTTCAACCGGAATAATCAAGCACCCAACAGAAATTCCATGGCTGCTATTTTTAGTGGAATCGACCAAGTAACACCAGCGCAGGTCTGGGTTTGCTCCGCGGGCGACCCTTTCTTTTGTGTGCTGGTTCCATTCGGCCTGCTCCATTTTGTTTACAAAAATTTTTTCCAATCACCCCCCCCCCTGTGCTTTCTGGCTTCGCTGCCAAGCTTAGGCCCAATGAGATTGATCCCACGCTGAAGGTATGCGCTAATCACACCCCAAGTCAAAACCTCTAGCCCGTCAAACCATTGTGATATTGACACCTAAGGGTTGTTTGTGTGCAGAGTTTTTGTCAACAGTTTAATCCTTAACCGCTCCCATTGTTAAAGCACGGACCAATTGACGCTGGCAGATTAAGATTAAAATAAATGCAGGTAAAAGGGCCGAGGTTCCTAAAGCTGATGCGTAGCCATAGGTCCAAGAACTAAATGTTGTGATTTTGACCGGGACTGTCTGAATGGTATTTGTAAGAAATACGGCAAGAATAAACTCCGTCCAAGAAAACACAAAACAAAGAATAGCCGTAGCCGCAATGCCACCCCACATCATCGGTAAATGTATTTTCCAAAAGCACTGTTGTCGGGTTGCACCATCGATCATGGCGGCGTCGTCAATTGCGAACGGAATATCGTCCATGAATGATTTTAACAGTAATAGGGCAAGCGGCAGGTTGATTAACGTGTGGGCAAAAATGAGACCGAGGTGCGTATCGTGCAATCGTAAGTCACGAAAAACAAAAACCAAGGGAATAATAATTGCGATTGGCGGCAGGATTCTTTGAAGCAGTATGATATTCAAATATGGTTTGTCGCGAAGAGACCGCATGCGTGAAAGCGCAAAGGCCGCCATAAGGGCTATTATTGTGGTTAAAACAGTGGAACCCCCGGCAATAATCGTGGATGAAATTATTGAACTGCGTCCCTCCATTGTGGTGTTCCAGTCCGATCCCAAGACCATGTAATAGTTCGCTAATGTCGGTTCAAAATCGAAAAAAACCGCTCTATCGCGGTCAAATATGGCAGAGGCTGGTTTGATTGAAGTCAACGCCCACCAACCAATTGGGAACAGAAAAAGCCCCACTATCGCGATGGAAAAACAATACCGAAGCTTTGCAAGCATTGTTTTTTTCAAAATGCAGCTCCTTAACCCGTTGACGACATAGAACAGTGCATCATCGTTTTTCAATTTTCCCTCTGCAAATACTCTATAATTTAGTGTAAACAGCAGAGCCAGTATTTAGAGATTACCCCAAGAGCAATGCTTTAACCCTCGCTCGGAGAAGGTCACATCCGGGTGATGAATTCGGTGACACCAACAAAAAGCACGAACAACCCTATTAATCCGCTCAAAGCCAACAGCAGGGGTGTCATGTCGGCAGCGTTACTCTCTGCGGTTTCTTTTTGAGACATTGCGCGCCGGACCAAAAGCACAGCTATGATTACAACAAGTAAAATGGGAAGAAATCTCAATATCAGCACCGAATGACAGCTCCTATTTTTCTCAGTGTACCATATCAAATAGGGCAAATGTGGGAAGAGCGGAATTGAAAATAATTGTCGGAGTACGTTCGGTCCCCTCGCAACCAACAGGCCACATAAATTCTTATTGTGCCCCCGGTCACCTCAGTTACCTTTGCTGACATTGTCCCGGTGTCTATTAATATGAAAATAAATTAGAAGGAGGGCCACCCGATGATCGATGGACTGAGCCATATAACGTTTATCGTAAGCGATCTCGACAAAATGGAAGTTATCTTGATGAAGGTTCTTGATGCGAAAAAAATCTATGACAGCGGTGATAGAACCTATTCACTGTCAAAGGAGCGTTTTTTTAATATCGGTGGTATCTGGGTGGCGACGATGGAGGGTGAGCCGCTACGCGACAAAACTTATAACCATGTGGCCTTCAAAATGGCCGTTGAGGACTATGACAAAAAATTGCAGCGCATTCAGGCCCTTGGTTTAGAGGTCAGGGAAGGCCGGTCTCGCGTCGACGGTGAGGGGCGCTCGATCTACTTCTACGATTTTGACAACCATATGTTCGAACTGCACAGCGGGACTTTGCAAGACCGCTTGCGTTGTTATGATAAAGCCTGAGAACAACCAGTCGCGGCAGCTCTGCCAAATAAGTAACTTGGCCTCAAAAGCGGTCATCTAACCTTTTATTCTTAATCCATAGTTCCTGATTAAATATTATTTATCAAAGCGAACATTGCTCGAAACAGACTGAACCTAAACCCTGATAGAACTATTATTTTGCGTACCGCAGCAACGTAGCGCCGAGCAAGGTAGTCATCGTCGCAAATACTTTTAAAAGGCTGAGCCGTTCCTTCAGGAAGAACACGCCGATGAGCAAAGCGAAAACGATGCTTGTCTCACGCAGCGCAGTGACAAGCGCAATCGGAGCCTGTGTAAACGCCCAAGTTACCAACGCGTAGGCGACAAAAGATGCTGTACCACCAATTGCCATTACACGTACTCCACGACGCGGGATAGACCAGAGCGTTTTTGGGGATTTCCATAGAAGGTACAGCGCCATAAGTGTGCCGTTTCCAATTGCAAGCCAGCAATAAAACCCAAGCGATGTTCCAGCGATGCGCGCACCAAGACCGTCAACCAAAGAGTAGGACGCAATAAATAGGCCGGTAATAACAGCCAGAAACGCCGCCTTGCGGTTTGCAAGTCCGTCTGACCGCCGAACAAGAGTGAGGCTGATTATTCCAACGCCAATAATCATAATAGCAAGCAGTTCTATGCCCGAGAGTTGTGTGCCAAGGATCGTTATTGAAACCAGGGCAACGATCAAGGGAGCAGAGCCGCGCGCAATCGGATAAACCTGTGTCAAGTCGCCTGTTTCATAGGATTTAAGTAGGAAGATTTGATACCCAAGATGCAGTGCAATACCACTGAACAGATAAGGCAGGCTTGCAGCCTCAGGTATGGGCACAACCGGCAAGATGATGGCCGCGATGGGAACATGCCCAATCACCACAGCGCCCATACTAAGTGCTTTGTCGGTGCTTCCTTTGACCAGAGCGTTCCATGCAGCGTGAAGAACGGCGGCGCCCATGACTGCAACAAACACGAGACCGGTCAAAATTTTACCCTTCAATAGATCATTGTCGAGGTCGACATTAGACAGATTGCAGCGTGCTGCAAAGTGGCCTCTGACCCGACATTGAATTGTTTTTCAAGTGAGGTTTATGGAAAGGCTTTCGATGGGCACTTGAGTGCTGTTTTTGATTTCCACCCTGTCGCGCATACCCACCCAGTAACGCAAACGAATGCTGGATATGGGGTAAAGACATCTTGGGATATTATTCTCACCGCACCCAAAGATACTTAAAGGTAAGCCATTAAAAGCATTGTTTGACGCCGTATAACTGAGGCCGGCGATGTCTTGCAGTGACCTGACCGAAGAGCAACTGTTTGGAAAAGTTTGCCAGTTGCTTTTCGGTTTTTCCCTTCTAGATGCGCCGCAGACTATCGCAGCTTGAGATTAAATTAGCCGTTTGCCTCACGAATTTTATCGGCTGCATCTTTGTCGAAGGTAATAGCATTGTCACCCAATAAAGTGTCCAACTCGCCCGACAGCGTCATTTCAGTTATGATATCACAGCCCCCGACAAACTCGCCTTTTACATACAGCTGTGGCACCGTCGGCCAATCGGAATAATCTTTGATGCCTTGGCGGATTTGATCATCGGCCAGAACGTTTACGTCTTGATAGTCGATGGCCATATAATTCAGCACCCCGGCCACACGCGAAGAAAATCCGCATTGCGGCATGGCTTTCGTGCCCTTCATGAACAAAACCACATCATGATTTTTTACGGTCTGTTCGATTTCGGTCTTTGCATCTGTCATGGGATTTTCCTTTAGTCGGTTGTCTCTGGGGCTTTGGTTGTCAGGGCCAGCGCATGCAACTGTCCGTTCGAGCCCTCCATCTGAGTTTTTAAAGCAGCATAAACAGCGCGTTGTTGCTGCACGCGGTTTTTACCGCGAAAACTTTCGTCGATCACCTCGGCAGCATAGTGATTCCCGTCTCCCGCCAAATCAGTTATCGTGATGCTGGCTGTTGGAAATTGCGCGCGTATCAGGTCTTCTATTTCTTTGGCTTCGATGGCCATGGCGGTATTCCTAGTGGTTAGTAGAACAACAGTAGACCTCACATCTGTGGCCTGCAAGCCACCAGATCAAGTGAAAAGATCATAAAACGTTGCAGTATAAATTGCGCGCATCTCCTCGAGAGGGGCCTCACGGCTACCGAACTTTATGGTTTGCCCTGAAAACCGGCCAATGCTTGCAATCGCGACATCAAGCTGACCCGCAGCAATCATCAGCGCCTCGGCCTGATCAAAGTTGCACGCCACCAGATACCGCGCTTGGTCTTCGCCAAATAACTGTGCACAGTCTTCGGTTTCCAGCTGAACACCAACATCACCAGCTTCGGCCATCTCAAAGGCGGCCAGAGCCAGCCCGCCGTCAGAAAGGTCGGTGCAGGCGCGGATGTTGTCGCGGTTGTCGAGAATAAACTGACCGTTGCGGCGTTCAGCGCTTAGATCAACACTTGGGGCATCTCCATCGGTCCGGTTGAAAACCTCGGCCAGTAACGCCGATTGACCTAAATGACCATCACTGTGACCGATCAGCAATGCAAGGTGTCCGTCACGGGCCACCCCGTCGATCGGGTCTTGTTGGGCTTCGATCAACCCAACCGCACCAATGGTTGGCGTCGGCAAAATGGCAGTGCCATCGGTTTCATTATACAAAGATACATTGCCAGAAACGATTGGCATATCCAATGCGGTGACGGCTGCAGAAATACCTTTGATCGCCCCGACAAACTGGCCCATGATCTCGGGCTTTTCAGGATTGCCAAAATTCATATTATCAGTGGTGGCCAATGGTTTCGCCCCCACGGAAATCAGGTTGCGATAGGCTTCTGCCACCGCTTGTTTACCTCCCTCGAAGGGGTTGGCCTGCACATAACGCGGCGTGACATCACTGGTGAAAGCCAATGATTTTTCGCTGCCATGCACCCGCACGATGCCTGCGCCTAAGCCGGGCGCCCGCAGAGTATCAGCCATTACAGTGCTGTCATACTGGTCGTAGACCCAATGTTTGGCCGCGTAGTTGGGGCTGTTTAAAAGCGCCTTGAGACCGTCGATGGGATCAATTTGTGGCACGCTTTGCAAGTCTACGGCAGTCGGGGTTTCCACCCAAGGACGATCATATTCCGGCGCGGTACCCGACAGGGCCTTTAGCGGCAGATCGGCTTCGATTTTGCCGTTCAGCTCAATCAAAAAACGGTCTTCTGCAAGCGTGTGTCCGACAATGGCAAAATCCAGATCCCATTTGTCAAACACCGCTTTGGCCACGGCTTCTTTATCGGGATCCAGCACCATCAGCATACGTTCTTGGGATTCCGATAACATCATTTCATAGGCCGTCATATTGGCTTCACGGGTGGGTACGTTTTCCAAAATAAGATGCACACCAAGATTGCCTTTGTCACCCATCTCAACCGCCGAACAGGTAAGTCCTGCGGCGCCCATGTCTTGGATAGAGATCACGGCACCGGTTTGCATCAGCTCCAGACAAGCTTCCATCAGACGCTTTTCAGTAAACGGATCTCCGACCTGTACTGTGGGGCGTTTCTCTTCGATCGTATCGTCAAACTCGGCGCTGGCCATCGTGGCGCCACCGACGCCGTCGCGGCCGGTCTTAGCACCCAGATATACCACAGGCATGCCTACACCCGAGGCAGCAGAGTAAAAAATCTTGTCAGAGTCAGCCAGACCTGCTGCAAATGCATTGACCAGACAATTGCCGTTATAGGCCGGATCGAACCGAACCTCACCGCCGACAGTCGGTACGCCAAAGCAATTGCCATACCCACCGATTCCTGAAACCACCCCGTGTACCAACTGCTTGGTCTTGGGATGGTCCGTGGCACCGAAAGACAGCGAATTCATCGCCGCTATGGGGCGTGCACCCATGGTGAATACATCACGCAAGATGCCGCCCATGCCGGTCGCCGCCCCTTGATAGGGTTCAATATAAGACGGGTGGTTATGACTTTCCATTTTGAACACTACCGCCTGCCCATCACCGATATCCACCACACCTGCGTTCTCTCCGGGTCCGCAAATCACCTGAGGCCCGGTAGTTGGCAGGGTGCGCAACCAGCGCTTGGACGATTTATACGAGCAGTGTTCGTTCCACATCGCAGAGAATATGCCGAGTTCGGTAAAGCTGGGTTCACGATCCAGCAAGCGGATGATTTCTGCATATTCGTCGGAGTTTAATCCATGGGCGGAAATCAGATCTTCACTAATGGCGGGTTGGGTCATAATTTGGTGGCGCTCCCATGGCAGATATAGCGCCTGTCTTAAAACAATGCGCTCGGGCATGGAAGGGGCCGGCTTACTTGATCTGTGTTTGAGACCGGTTTTATTATTCGGTACCGACTGAAAATACCGAGGTGGCATATTGGTGGCTATCGTGGATGTTTCAGGCGGTGCGCTGGAGTCTTGATGTGATGAGTGCCAACACACAGGTTTTACCCGAGTGTATGTGCGTTGATCGCCTGCGCAAACGCTTGACTGTCAAATAGCAGGCTCTGGCCTGACACTTCCAAGAGCACGACCAGCGCAAAAAAAAAGGCCGAGCGCGAGGCTCGGCCAAGTCCAACAGGGAGAAATGAAAACGCACATCAAATAGACGCCGCTGCTTTCAGGTGCTTCATAATTGAACATTTGAGTAACGCCTAGTGCAAAAAACCCTCTCACAGGGTATGACCGCTATGCATTAAATGCATAGCTTGGCCGGCAATCCGTTACTGGGCGTCACAAACTTAGGCGGCGTGCACTAAAGGTTTCACGCGTCCTGATCGCGTTGTTTGCGTCGAGTGGCCAATATCTCAGCTTCGACAAAATCGCGAAATGCCGCGATGCGTTTTGATTGCCGCAGCTCTTCGGGATAAGCGAGGTAAACCGGCACCTCAACCGACTCAACGTCAGGCAATACACGGATAACACTTCTTAAATCCTGAGCAGAGTAATCTGGCAACATTCCGATACCAAGCCCGTGAATCACAGATTGCAGTACCCCAAAGTAATTATTGACAGTGAGCATGGAGCTGACGTTGTAGGTCATCAATCGCTGCACCAAAGCCAAGCCAGACGCGACCTGTGCTGAGCGTGGATTTTGGCAGATAAGCCGATGTTTCGAGATATCTTCGATCCGTTCCGGCATGCCGTGTTTTGCGATATACTCAGGTGAGGCATACAGACGCATGCGAATGTTCATCAGCCTTTTACGAACCAAATCCGCCTGGCTCGGCTCTTTCATGCGAATCGCAACATCGGCCTCTCGCATCGGCAGGTCGAGCACTTTTTCCTCAAGCATCAGGTCAATTGTCAGATCGGGATAGAGATCGTAGAGTTTTGACAGGCGCGGGGCCAACCAAAGCGAGCCAAAGCCAGTTGTTGTGGTAACCCGCAACTCTCCGAACACTTCTTCTTCACTGTCGCGGATACGGGCTGCGGCCGCATCAAGCCGTTTGGTCATCGCAACGGTGGCATCAAACAACAACTCACCCTGCTCGGTCAGAATAAGACCTCTGGCATGGCGATGAAACAGCGTCGTGTTCAAGCTGTCTTCCAATGCCCTGATCTGCCGGCTGACTGCGGATTGTGACAAATGCAAGGTATCGCCGGCGTGTGTCAGACTACCAGCATCTGCCACAGCATGAAAAATTCTTAATTTATCCCAATCCAAACCGATACCTGCTTACTAAGTTATAAGACGTCACAGATGTTACCAAAAACCTAACGCATCATTAAGCTGTGGTTGCTACAAAGTAAATAAATTGATAGATTTGTATACAGGTCAACACATTTGACCTTAATATGGCTATTGCTTGCGCCAGAAATGGGGTTCAGCAAGAGGTCACAGGCCATGAGGCACGCAGAATGACCGATCAGAGAGTGTCGTTAAACGACAAATATGATTTAGAAAAAACTTCTGTTCTGCTTAACGGAACTCAGGCGCTTGTGCGTTTGATGTTGATGCAAAAAACACGCGACATGGCGGCCGGGTTGAACACCGCCGGCTATGTCAGTGGCTATCGTGGATCGCCTCTGGGGGCAGTTGATATGCAGATGGTGCGCGCGCAGGCTGCGCTGAACGCCTCTAATGTCCGCTTTGATCCCGGTCTGAACGAAGATCTGGCCGCGACAGCCCTTTGGGGAACCCAACAGGCCGAACTGCGGGGCGAGGGTAAATATCAGGGTGTGTTCGGGCTGTGGTATGGCAAGGGGCCGGGCGTGGATCGCTCGGGTGACGTGATGCGGCACGCCAATATGGCAGGCACTTCCTGCCATGGCGGGGTGGTTATGGCGATGGGGGATGACCACACCGGTGAGTCCTCGACTGTCTTGCACCAATCAGAATTTGCTATGGTCGATGCCTATATGCCGGTGGTCAGCCCAGCGGGTGTTCAAGAGGTGCTGGATTTTGGCTTGTACGGCTATGCGCTATCGCGCTTTGCCGGAGTGTGGGTCGGTCTCAAAACGATGAAAGATACAATTGAGGCAACGGCGGTGGTCAACGGCGACCCGCACCGGCTTGATTTTATCCACCCAAAGTTAGATTTGCCTGAGGATGGACTAAATATTCGCCTGCCTGACACACCGCATGATCAGGAATTTCGTCTGGTTAATTTCAAGCGACAAGCGGCCGAGGCGTTTTCTTACGCCAATAAGATGGACCGTCGGGTCTGGGGAAAAGCCGGCGCCAAGATTGGATTCGTTGCAGCCGGAAAAAACTGGCTAGATCTGGCCCATGCGCTGTCACTTTTGAACATTGATGAACCCGAAGCACAGCGGTTGGGGATCAGCACCTATAAGGTTGGTCAGACCTGGCCGCTGGATACCAGAGGTTTGTCAGAATGGGCAGACGGTCTTGATTTAATTGTTGTGGTTGAGGAAAAGCGCAAGCTGATCGAGGTGCAGATCAAAGAAGCATTATTTGATGATCGGCGCGGCACCCGCGTCTTTGGGGCCCGCAAAGGCGCAAGCGAGGAAGATTTATTTGCAATCCATGGGGCGCTAGACCCGTTTTTAATTGCCGAAAAACTTGGCGAAATCTTGATTGATGAAAACTGTGCCACCGAGGGTGTCAATGCAGGGCTTGCGGCGCTGCGTGATGCAAAGCGCGCCGATAATGCGGAGGATCTGGCTGCCAGATTGCCATATTTTTGTGCCGGCTGTCCGCATAACACCTCGACCAAAGTGCCTGAGGGCAGTCGCGCCTATGCCGGCATCGGCTGCCATTATATGGCACAGTGGATGGATCGTGAAACCTCAGGCTATACCCATATGGGTGGCGAAGGCGCCAACTGGATCGGCGAGGCCCCTTTTTCAAACCGCAGCCATGTGTTTCAAAATCTCGGTGATGGCACCTATAATCATTCAGGAATTCAAGCCATTCGTGCGGCGGTAGCCGCGGGTACAACCGTCACTTATAAAATACTTTACAATGATGCTGTGGCAATGACCGGCGGGCAGGGCAATGACGGTGGGCTAGATGCGCCACGTATTGCCAGTGAATTGCTGGCTATGGGTATTGCCAAGGTCGCCTTGGTACATGACCAGAAAGAAGACATTGATCTGGCGCGCTTTCCAAGTGGTTTGGCGGTGCATGAACGCGGTGAGATGGACGCGGTGCAAAAAACCTTTTCCGGCTATGATGGGGTCTCGGTTATCTTGTATCTGCAGACCTGTGCCGCCGAAAAGCGCCGCAGACGCAAGCGTGGCAAATTCCCCGATCCGGACAAACGGGTGTTTATCAACACCGACATCTGCGAGGGGTGTGGCGATTGCGGTGTGCAATCAAACTGTGTGGCGGTCACTCCGGTCGAAACCGAGTTGGGGCGCAAACGGGCGATTGATCAATCTGCCTGCAATAAAGATTTCAGCTGTGTTAAAGGCTTTTGTCCGTCTTTCGTAACGCTGCAGGGCGCGCAGATCCGCAAGTCTCAGACCGCGCAGCTTGATTTGCCCCAGATGCCCGAACCGGTTTTGCCCAACATCGACGGTACCTTTAATGTGGTGGTCACCGGGGTGGGTGGCACCGGGGTCGTGACCATCGGCGCAGTTTTGGCGCAGGCGGCTCAGATCGATGGCAAGGGTGCAGGCATGATGGAAATGGCCGGGTTGGCGCAAAAGGGCGGTGCGGTCCATATCCACTGCCGTCTTGCCAACCGGCCGGAAGATATCACTGCGATACGGGTTGCCACCGGTGAATGTGACGCGCTGATAGGCGGCGATCTGGTGGTGAGTGCGGCGGCGAAAACGCTGGGGTTGACCAAGGTCGGTCGCACCGGTGCTGTGGTTAATGCCCATGACATCGTCACGGGTGAGTTTACCCGCGATACCGAGTTTTCGATCCCAACCGACCGGCTGAGCCTTGCGCTACAGGCCCGGTTGCAGGATCGGGTGCAGTTGTTGGACAGCACCGAACTGGCCCGGATCACCATGGGCGACTCGCTTTATTCAAACATGCTGATCTTCGGCGCGGCTTGGCAGCGTGGGCTTTTACCGATCACGCTGGACGCACTGCGACAGGCAATCGCGTTGAACGGAGCGGCGGTTGATAAGAATTTGCGTGCGTTTGATATCGGACGTTGGTCGGCATTGTTTCCTGACGACGCTGCGGCGTTGATCGCGCCATCTGTGGTCAAATTACCCCAGACCCTGAATGAAAAAATAGCCGTCCGGACCAAGCATTTGCAGGCCTATCAAGGTGCACAGCTCAGTCGACGCTATGTCCGCATGCTGGAGCGCACTGCGGATCCTGAGCTTAAACTTGCGCTGGCCAAAGGCTATCATAAACTACTGGCCTATAAGGATGAATACGAGGTGGCGCGCCTGCATCTTGGCACTTACGCCAAAGCATCAGAAACCTTTGAGGGGCCGTTCGAGATGACTTTCCACTTGGCGCCGCCTCTGCTGTCAAAAAACGGTAGTGACGGACGTCCGCAAAAACGCAGCTTTGGCCCATGGATGTTGGGGCCGTTACGGGTGCTATCCGCGCTGCGGGTGTTGCGTGGCACTGCTCTGGACCCGTTCGGTTACACCGCCGAGCGGCGGATGGAGCGGGCACTGATTGCCCAATATGAAGAAGATATGGCTGCGATACTTCCGGTCGTGACCCCTGCCACGCATGAAATTGCTGTCGCATTGGCGAATTTGCCTTTGGATATTCGCGGGTTCGGTCCGGTGAAACAAGCCAATGAGATAAAGGCCGGCAAACGGCGCAAGGAATTGCTCGCAGCCTTTCACCGCAGTGGGGGTGATCTGGCGCAAGCAGCGGAATAAACTCACGTGTTATAAAATTATTAGGTTCAGATAATATTGCCGACTTATGATGGTGGGACAATAAAGGAAACGACATGAGCCGGGAACGTCACGCCGCGCAGGATATAAGCTATGCAAATTCCGCAGAAAGTATGCCGGGTCAGACGGTTGTAAAGCTGTTGGAAAATGCCACCGGGCGTTTGACATTGATCAAACGCGCGCGAGGGTATCAAGACGAGGTGGCGCGCGGCCGTGATTTCTGGCAGGTTATTGTAGAAAGGTATGGGCTTTCTTTGAACATTGTTGGCGGGTCGATTGACCAAATCCCGAAAACTGGTCCGATTATTTTAATTGCAAACCATCCCTATGGCATTCTCGACGGGCTCATGCTGGGTCATATTCTGTCGTTGGTGCGGGAAGATTTTCGCATTCTGGCCCATACAGTGTTTCAAAAATCTGATGAATTGAAACAATGCATTTTGCCTGTGTCCTTTGAGGAGACAAAACAGGCGATGCGCGACAACCTCACAACCCGCAAGCAGGCATTGGATTTTTTGGCTGATGATGGCGCGATTGGCATTTTCCCAGGTGGAACGGTGTCAACCGGTCGCACTTTGTTTGCCAGACCGATAGATCCGAGTTGGCGTACATTTACCGCAAGGATGATTGCCAAATCAAACGCAAAGGTTGTGCCTATCTTTTTTGACGGTCACAACGGCCGAATATTCCAGATGGCGAGCCACCTGCATCAAACGCTGCGGTTGGGCTTGCTGATGCAGGAATTTCGTAAACGCATTGATTCCCCCGTCCGCCTGGTGATCGGCGACCCGATCCCGCAACAGCAATTGCAAGCCCGCAGTAAAGATGCGTCGGCATTGATGGATTATCTTCGAAAAGCAACTTATGATCTTTCTCCGGTGCCTTTTGATGACTATGACTATGGTTATGAATTTGAAGACCGTCATAAAAAACAAACTTAGAAAGATCCGTAATGGCCGTTGGTATATTTGATTCTGGCCTTGGTGGCTTGACCGTTCTTGACGCAGTGGCCAACCGCATGCCCGAGGTGCCCTTTGTGTATTTTGGTGACAATTCACATGCGCCATACGGCGTGCGCACGGCAGAGGATATTTATGATTTGACCACACGGGCTGTTGAATGTCTGTGGGAAAACGGCTGTGATCTGGTGATTTTGGCCTGCAACACAGCCTCGGCGGCAGCTTTGCGCCGGATGCAGGAAAGCTGGTTGCCCCCTGAAAAGCGCGTTTTAGGGGTCTTTGTGCCATTGATTGAGGCGCTGACTGAAAGGCAGTGGGGCGACAACTCGCCACCCCGGCAGGTGGCGGTCAAACACGTTGCGCTATTTGCCACACCGGCGACTGTCTCAAGCCGTGCTTTCCAGCGTGAACTGGCGTTTCGGGCCATCGGGGTGGATGTTGAGGCGCAATCTTGCGGCGGGGTTGTCGACGCGATCGAAGAGGGTGATCTGATCTTGGCAGAGGCTTTGGTGCGCTCACATGTGGACGCACTCAAGCGCAAGATGCCCAAGCCCGATGCCGCCATTTTGGGATGCACGCATTATCCGCTGATGGAACAGGTTTTCAAAGACGCCCTCGGACCTGCAGTGCAGGTTTATTCGCAGGCTAGGCTTGTATCTGAAAGCCTAGCGGATTATCTGGACAGACACCCAAGTATGCTCGGGGCGGGTCAACAGTCGAGGTTTATCACCACCGGAAACCCGCGACAGGTGTCTGACAACGCAACCCGGTTCCTAAAACGAGAGATTACATTTGATCTTCTGTGAACCGGCACCGTGAATGGTCGCATCAAACGGGGCTTAAATCGGCAGGGGATGAGCTTTAATGTATCCCGATAAGAGGCTATAATGACGTATAAAATTGCAATTTTGGGCGCATCTGGCTATACTGGCGCAGAACTGATAAGGCTGCTGGCTACCCACCCCAGCTTTTCCATTGCAGCGCTGGGAGCCGAGCGCAAAGCCGGCCAACCACTGGCGCAGGTCTTCCCGCATCTGCGACATCTTGATCTGCCGTTACTGGTTAAGACCGAAGAGATTGATTTTAGTCAAATTGATCTTTGTTTTTGCGCGCTGCCGCATAAAACTTCTCAAAATATTATTGCCGGATTGCCGGCCGATCTTAAGATTGTTGATCTCAGCGCTGATTTTCGCCTGCGTGACCCCGCGCAATACGAGGCGTGGTACGGCGAGAGCCATGATGCACCGGCCCTTCAGAAAGAAGCGGTTTATGGCCTGACGGAGTTTTACCGAGATGAGATTATCTCTGCCCGTTTGGTGGCGGGAACTGGCTGCAATGCCGCGACCGGCCAATACCTGTTGCGGCCATTGATCGCCGGCGGTCTGATCGATCTTGATGACATTATTCTTGATTTAAAATGTGCTGTGTCCGGCGCCGGGCGTGCGCTGAAAGAAAACCTGCTGCATGCGGAGTTGTCTGAAGGGTATCACGCCTATGCGCTCGGGGGCACACACCGGCACCTGGGCGAGTTTGACCAAGAGTTTACTGCCCTCGCAGGACGTCCGGTGAAAATTCAATTCACCCCGCATCTTGTGCCTGCAAATCGCGGCATTCTTGCCACTGGCTACGTCAAAGGCGCTCCGGACGCCATCCACAGCGCCCTGCAAACGGCCTATGCAAACGAGCCGTTTGTCGAGGTTTTAGACTTTGGTCAAACCCCAAGCACGCGGCACGTGCGGGGCTCGAATTTTTGCCACATCGGGGTGACGGCCGACCGTATTGCGGGGCGTGCCATTGTCATTGGTGCGCTCGACAATCTGACCAAAGGCAGCAGTGGTCAGGCCTTACAGAATGCAAATTTAATGTTGGGCGTGCCCGAAACATCGGGCCTAATGCTGGCGCCGTGTTTCCCCTGAGCGCACCATGAAAGGGTTGAAAAAAACACGGCGGATTCAAGTTATTATTGCCAGCGCGGTTTTATTGGCGCTGGCCACGGGCTTGATTGGTTTTGCGCTGAAAGATGGCATCAACCTGTTTCGTGCCCCAAGCCAGGTCTTGGCAGATCCACCATCCCCGAATGAAGTGTTTCGGTTGGGCGGTCTGGTGAAACAGGGATCTCTGGTTCGGGGGGATGCACTCGCGGTCTCATTTTTGGTGACTGATGGCGCCGAAGAAATCGCCGTGACATATAGTGGTATTCTGCCTGATTTATTTACCGAAAATCAGGGGATGATTGCCATGGGCCGTTTTGACAACGGCGTGTTCACAGCCAGTGAAATTCTCGCAAAACACGACGAAGACTATATGCCCAAAGAGGTTGTCGACGCGTTGCGCGAACAGGGCATGTATCAAAACCCCGAGCAATAATCGCACCCGCGACCTTAAGGCACGACCCCAAATGCAAAAAATAGCCAATAAAGATTGGCGATGGGGCAAATGCCATCTATGTCTGTGCGTATGATTATCGAACTCGGACATTTTTGTCTTATTCTGGCCTTCGGGCTGTCGTGCGTCCAAACGGTCAGTGGTCTGGTTGGTGCGCAGTACCGTTGGGCTGGCTGGATGGCAGTGACAGGGCAGGCGGCGCTGCTGCAGTTTGCCCTGACAGCCTGCGCGTTTGCAGCGCTGACCCACGCGTTTGTCACTTCAGATTTCAGTTTGCGACTTGTGGTGTTGAACTCGCATTCTCTCAAACCGATGTTGTATAAAATTTCAGGCGTTTGGGGTAATCATGAAGGGTCGATGCTGCTTTGGGTGTTGATCGTCACCTTGTTTGGTGCGACCGCCGCTTGGTTCGGCGACCGTTTGCCTCCAACGTTGCAAAGCCGGGTACTGGCCGTGCAATCTGCCATTGCGGTGGCGTTCTTTGCCTTTATCATTTTTACTTCCAACCCGTTTTTACGCCTCGAGGTGCCGCCGTTTGACGGCCAAGATCTTAACCCCCTGCTGCAGGATGTCGGCTTGGCGTTTCATCCGCCATTTCTCTATCTGGGGTATGTCGGCCTCAGCATGACGTTTTCCTTCGCGGTGGCGGCCTTAATTGAGGGGCGGGTAGACGCGGCTTGGGGGCGCTGGGTTCGGCCTTGGACCTTGGCGGCGTGGATCTTTTTAACCATTGGTATCGCGCTTGGCAGTTGGTGGGCCTATTACGAATTGGGTTGGGGCGGGTTTTGGTTTTGGGATCCGGTCGAAAATGCCAGCTTTATGCCGTGGTTGTTAGCAGGGGCGTTGTTGCATTCGGCGATCGTTGTCGAAAAAAGGGACAGTCTGAAAAACTGGACTATTCTGTTGGCCATTTTGGCGTTTGGGTTTTCATTGACCGGCACCTTTATCGTACGGTCGGGCGTGTTGACCTCTGTGCACGCATTTGCCAATGACCCAGAGCGGGGGGTGTTTATTCTTGCTATTCTCGCGCTGTTCATCGGGGGTGCCCTGACCTTGTTTGCAGCGCGCTCCAGCGAAATGGAGGCGCGCGGCGTGTTTTCTCTGGTCAGTCGCGAGTCCGCGTTGGTGAGTAATAACATCCTGTTAGCGGGAAGCGCCTTTGTGGTTTTTATCGGCACGATCTGGCCGTTACTGGCCGAGCTTGCCTTCGATCGCAAGCTCAGCGTTGGCCCACCTTTCTTTAATCAGGCGTTCACCCCGTTTATGGTCGCGCTTGGGTTGATTTTACCACTGGGGTCAGTTCTGCCTTGGAAGCGCGCCCGTTTGGGAGGGGTGGCAAAGCGCCTGATCCCAGCGTTGGTGCTGGCGCTTGCCGGTGCGGGACTGGTGTGGTCACTGCAGACCGGTCGAAGCCTTTTGGGACCGGTGGGTCTGTTTCTTGGGGCATGGTTGGTTTTTGGCACGCTGACCGAACTATGGACCCGTGCCGGACGCAGTCATGATCTGCGCCGATTGACGCGTTTGCCGCGCGCCGACTGGGGCAAAGCCTGCGCCCATGCCGGGCTAGGCGTGACGATTTTTGGCATCGCAGGCATGACAGCTTGGCAGGTCGAGGACATTCGGGTCACCGACCTTAAAACCCCCTGGCAGGTTGGGGCCTATACGTTGCAACTCGACAAAGTCGAAAAACTCACCGGCCCGAATTATCTGACCACAATGGGCACAGTCACTTTGCGCAAGGGCCGTCGTCTTGTCGCTGAACTGAGACCAGAAAAACGCTATTACCCGGTTGCGAAAATGCCTACAACAGAGGCCGCAATTGATTACCGGATCATGCGTGATGTCTATGTGGTACTGGGCGACCCTGAGGCCAGTGGTGGTTGGGTGGTGCGCACTTATATCAAACCACTGGCAAATTGGATTTGGGCCGGAGCGCTCTTGATGGCGTTCGGCGGGTTCCTAAGCCTGAGTGATAAACGGCTGCGGGTTGCGGCCGGCGCCGCCCGAACCCGGCCAGCGGTTATAGCCGAATGAGATCGTTTGTATGCGCCTTGGTTTTGGTGTGGTTTTGCGCGCCAGTCTTTGCGGTCGAGCCGGACGAGGTGCTGTCGGATCCAGCCCTTGAGCAACGCGCCCGCAATTTGTCACAACACTTACGCTGTCTGGTGTGTCGCAACGAAAGTATCGATGAAAGTAACGCAGGTTTGGCCCGCGATTTGCGCCTGTTGGTGCGCGAGCGCTTAGAAGCCGGGGACAGTGATGCGCAAGTGATGGAGTTTGTCGTCACGCGCTATGGCGAGTACGTCTTGTTGAAGCCCGACATTACCGGGGCAAATTGGCTGCTTTGGGCCAGTGGGCCGCTTACGCTGCTGTTTGCCGCTGGGGTGGTCGTGTCGTTTTCCCGTCGCAGAGCAAAAGACCGTCGAACGGCTGCCACCGCGCTGAGCGCAGAAGAAACCAAAGCCCTGAAAAAAATTCTGAACAATTGACACTGGGATTTAGAGGTCTTGTTTGCTAGGTTTACCCTGCAGGACGCACAGCTGTAAAAGAGTGATGGATCTACGATGATATATGAAACCATTGATTTAGATATAAAAGATAATATTGCGGTATTGACGCTTAACCGTCCGGCGGTAATGAACGCGCTAAACGCCCAAATGCGGGCAGAAATTTTGCATGCGCTACGCCACAGCATCGAGGTCGCACGGGTTTTGGTGATGACCGGCGCAGGCCCTGCGTTTTGCAGCGGTCAGGATCTGAACGATCGCGGGGTCGTGGGGAAAATAGATCTCGAACGTAGTTTGCGTGACCAATATAATCCGATGTTGCAGGCCATTACCGATAGCCCTATTCCCACCATCAGCGCGGTGAACGGTCCGGCTGCCGGTGCAGGCGCCAATCTCGCCTTGGCCGCCGATGTGGTGATTGCCGCCGATGATGCTTATTTTGCGCAGGCTTTCACCCGTATTGGCTTGATGCCTGATGCCGGCGGCACCCACACGCTGCCCCGTCGCATGGGCATGGCCAAAGCCATGGGGGCCGCGCTTTTTGCCGAGAAAATCAGCGCCCAGCAAGCCGAGGCCTGGGGGATGATATGGGAAGTCGCTGCCCCTGACGGGTTCGACGCCCTGTGGAAACGCCGCGCCAAACATTTGGCAACCGGGCCCTCAGTTGCCTATACCCACACTAAAACCGCGTTGCGCCACAGTTTGCACAATACGTATGAACAGCAATTAATGCTGGAGGCAAAGCTTCAGGGCAATTGCGGCAAAACCCGCGATTTCAAAGAGGGTGTGCTGGCATTTCTGGAAAAACGCCCTGCGGTGTTTGAAGGTCGGTAATTGCCGATTTGGACCCGTAATTTTCGGGTTGGAGGAGCCTGCTCAGTCCAAAACCAGATATGTGCCGGACCCTTTTTGTAATCGGCCCGTGCACAAATGCCCCCGTGAGAACACGCCTCGCCCGACCGATTAACCCCCTGCGGTTCAGCGGTTTTCAATATCAACATAATCGCGGGCTGTTTCCCCGAGATATAGCTGGCGAGGGCGGCCAATTTTCATCTGTGGATCCGTGATCATTTCCTTCCACTGCGATATCCAGCCAACCGTACGCGAGACCGCAAAAATTGGTGTGAACATCGAGGTTGGAAACCCCATCGCCTCGAGGATGATACCCGAATAGAAATCGACGTTTGGAAAGAGTTTCTTTTCGATGAAGTATGGATCGCTCAGCGCAACCCGTTCTAGTTCTTTGGCAATTTGCAAAAGCGGGTTATCTTCTACACCTAACAGTTCCAGAACTTCGTCGGCGGATTGCTTTAATACAGTCGCCCGCGGGTCCGTATTTTTATACACCCGGTGACCAAAACCCATCAGTCGGAACGGATCATTTTTGTCTTTTGCTCTGGCAATAAACTCGGGAATACGGTCAACCGAGCCGATCTCGCGCAGCATTTCCAGACAGGCCTGGTTGGCCCCACCATGCGCCGGTCCCCACAGACAGGCAATGCCAGCCGCGATACAGGCAAACGGGTTGGCCCCCGAAGATGACGCAAGCCGCACAGTTGATGTCGAGGCGTTCTGTTCATGGTCGGCGTGCAGCGTAAAGATCCGGTCCATAGCCCGTGACAAGATGGGGTTGACGACGTAATCTTCTGCGGGCACCGCAAAGCACATGCGTAAAAAATTCGAGGCATAATCCAGGTCATTGCGAGGATAGACAAAAGGTTGCCCGACAGTAAACTTATAGGCCATCGCCGCTATGGTTGGCATTTTGGCAATCAGCCGGAACGAGGCAACCTCGCGTTGATGCTCATCGGTGATGTCGGTGCTGTCATGATAAAACGCCGACATTGCGCCAACAACACCGGTCATAACGGCCATCGGGTGTGCATCGCGTCGGAACCCGCGAAAAAAATACATCATCTGTTCGTGAATCATCGTGTGGCGGGTCACAATGGTCTCAAATTCTTCCAATGCGGTTGCTCCGGGTAGTTCACCATACAGCAACAGATAACAGACTTCGAGAAAATGCGACTTGCCAGCCAACTGGTCAATTGGATATCCGCGGTGCTGCAATTCCCCCTTATCGCCGTCAATAAAGGTAATATGGCTGTCACAGGATGCCGTCGACGTAAAGCCAGGATCATAGGTGAACATCTGTGCCTGAGCGTACAGCTTGCGAATATCAATGACGTCAGGCCCTGCAGAGGGGGACATTACCGGCAGATCGTAAGAAGTCCCGTTTACGGTAAGTGTCGCATGTTTCGTTGCTTCGGCCATCTTCAATCCTTCATATCGGTCATCCAGAACACTTCGCAAGCTGCGCGTTCTGGAGATCAGTCTTTTATCTCATTTGCAGATATGTCTGTTAATCTTGCAATTGTCTCCTGGCGTCCCAGCACCAGCATCATGTCAAAGACGCTTGGCGTTGCTGTGCGCCCTGCGAGAGCCGCTCTTATTGGTGCGGCTATTTTGCCAAAGCCAATGCCACGCGTCTCTGCGATTTGTGACGTTACTCTCTCCAAATCGCCACGGGTCCAAATAACATTTTGCAATTGCGGCGTCAACTCACGTAGAATGCTACGTCCTGTCTCATCAAGAGCGGACAGGGCTTTTTCGTCTGGTGTGATTGGCGTGCCAGCCAGAATAAATTGTCCTTTGTCAATGAGTTCCCCAAAGTCACGTGCGCGTTCTTTTAGGCAATACATCGCCGACAGCATCTGCGTCGCAGTCTGATCGGATAGTTTGGGTGCACCGGTTACCCGCAGGAACGTTTGTAAATCTTGCAGCAACGCAGCATCTTCGGTGATGGCAATGTGCTGGCCACTTAATTTGCTGAGTTTTTTGAAATCAAACCGTGCGGGTGATTTTCCGATCCCGTCAAAACCGAACCAATCTTTGGCCTGAGCATCGGTGAAAAACTCGTCATTGCCATGCGCCCATCCCAATCGGGCCAAATAATTGCGCATGGCTGCCGCCGAATATCCCATCGCATGATATTCATCCACGCCCAAGGCCCCATGACGTTTTGACAGTTTTTTGCCATCAGCACCATGGATTAACGGTATATGGGCCCAAACGGGTACCGGCCAACCCATAGCGTTATAAATGGTCATCTGACGGGCGGCATTGTTTAGGTGATCGTCGCCTCGTATGACGGTGGTCACCCCCATATCGTGATCATCAACGACCACAGCCAACATATAGACCGGAGTGCCATCCGAGCGCAGCAAGATCATATCGTCGAGCTGGTCATTTTTAATGGTGACATCACCCTGAACCTGATCTGCAATAACCGTTGTTCCACTCTGGGGGGCTTTGATCCGCACAACATAAGCGCCTTTCGGATGTCTGGCAGCCTCTACATCCCGCCACGGGCTGCGAAACAATGTCGAGCGTCCCGCCGCGCGGGCCTGATCGCGAAAAGCGGCGATCTCATCTTGTGAACTGAAACATTTATAGGCCCTGCCAGCCGCAAGCAATTCATGGGCCACGTCGGCATGCCGCTCTGCGCGGTCAAACTGGGTTACCGGCTCGCCATCATAGTCAAGCCCGAGCCATTCCATCCCGGTAAAAATGGCTTGCGTTGCCTCCGGGGTTGAGCGCGCCCGATCCGTGTCTTCGATCCGCAGCAAAAACTTGCCACCGCGACCCCGGGCATACAGCCAGTTGAACAGCGCGGTGCGCGCGCTGCCAATGTGAAGATACCCTGTGGGTGAGGGGGCAAAGCGGGTGACAATCTGGCTGGACATAGAGGTTTAACCTTTGGTTAAGCAAAACGCTGGTACTTTTGCGCACTGTCTAACCATCCGTCTAAGCAGGGGCAAGCACAGGCATGACCCGATTACTTTCTATGGCGTTTTGGGGTGATAATTTCTGGCAGCAAAAGCCGCGTCTGCCCGACTGGGCACCGGTGTTGTTTGCCGTTGGTATTGCGGTTTATTTTGCGCTTGCCTCGGAACCTTCACCTGTCCTGCTTTTTGCAATCATTGCCTTGAACTTGCTGTGTTTGACGCTGTGCAAAAACCGGGATGCTATTTTAAAAATAGCAATTGCCGCGCCGCTACTGGTCGTACTTGGGGTCGGGTGGGCAAATATCGCGGCGCTGTATAAGACAGCTGCGGTTTTGAAATATCATTACTACGGGCCGATAGAAGGGCGAATTGTCAAGGTTGATCGTTCTGCGTCTGATGCGCTGCGTTTGACACTTGACCGGGTGGTTCTTCGCCAACTTGCTCCCGGGCAAACGCCAGAACGGGTACGGGTCTCGCTGCACGGCGCATTATTTGATTTTGAGCCGGTCCCTGGGGAAACGATCATGCTCACCGGGCATTTATCGCCCCCTGCCGGCGCTGTAGAGCCTTCGGGCTTTGATTTCAGACGTCACGCCTGGTTTTTGCGCCTCGGGGGCTTGGGCTACAGCCGCACGCCGGTTGTGGTGTTGGCCCCTGCAGGTCACGCGATGGCACTGGCGCGGGCGCGCATGCTTATCTCTACGCGAGTTCAAGCGGCTCTGCCGGGTCAATTGGGCGCCTTTGCAGCCACGGTACTCAGTGGCGACCGCTCCGGCTTAAATGCAAAGACCTTACAGGATTTGCGACAGACCAACTTGGCCCATCTACTGGCAATTTCCGGCCTGCATATGGGGTTGCTGACCGGATTTATCTTTGCACTATTAAGATTGGCAGTGCTGTCTTTGCCTGGGTCTGCCCGCCATTGGCCCGCCAAGAAAATTGCGGCATGCGGCGCAATACTGGCAGGCGCATTCTATCTGGCCTTATCGGGCGGCAATGTCGCCACAGAGCGTGCTTTTGTTATGGCTTTTGTGGGGTTTGGTGCCTTGCTGTTTGACAAACGTGCCTTGAGTTTACGGTCGGTTTCGGTTGCCGCTTTTTTGGTGCTGTTGTTGCGCCCAAGTGCTTTGCTCGGTCCGGGATTTCAAATGTCTTTTGCCGCCACTTTGGCTTTGATAACAGTCTATACAATTTGGTGCAAAAAGCGCTGGCAACCTTGGCCTAAATGGACCCAGCCGATCTGGATGGTCTTGATGTCTTCGCTGGTGGCCGGACTGGCAACCGCGCCGATTGCGGCAGCGCATTTTAATATGGTGTCGCAATATGGTCTGCTGGCCAATCTAATCTCGGTGCCGCTGATGGGCCTGGTTATTATGCCTGCTGGTGTCATCGGGTTGATGTTGATGCCGTTCGAACTTGAGGGGGGGGCGCTTTGGGTGATGGGTCAAGGGCTTGCCTGGATCCTTGGCGTGGCCGATTGGGTCGCGGATTTCAATGATGCTGTCCGCTATATAAAAGCACCCGCTCCTGTGGTTTTGCCGTTGCTGGCGGTAAGTGCCTTGTTTGCTGTGCTATGGGTCGGCCGTCTGCGGTTCATCGGAGTGTGTGGCTGTTTGCTTGGGTTTCTGATTTGGGCCCAGACACCTCGACCGTTACTTTTGATCAGTGATAGCGGCGCGCTGTTGGGCATACTTGCCCCACAGGGACGTTTGTTAAGTAAATCAAAAGGTACAGGTTTTGTGGCAAAAAACTGGCTCCGCAATGATGGTGACGGACGCAGCCAAACACAGGCAGCGCAGGGGTGGCAAGTGGCGTTCGATGATTTAAATTGGCTGCATGTTGTCGGCAAACGGGCTGCGGCTGACAAAAAAGACTGCCAACCCGATCAGGTGGTGATTGCCAATGTCTATCTTCAAGCCCACGGGAAATGTTTGATCTTGGACGCTGCGGTTTTCGCAGCCACTGGCAGTATGGATATTATTGCACGCCAAGGGCGCTTGCAGGTGCGCACAGCTCTTAGTTTTAATGGTGACCGGCTTTGGTCGCGGAAACATTTGACACCCTCAAAGGCAGCTATGCTTGCACAAAAGATTGAGCGGTTCAGCTTTTTGCTTAATAGCTCCGGATTAGCCCCACCAACCGCCCCTGAACCTTGACGTGCCCTATTGGCAACATGCGGGTTTCATAAGCCGGGTTCGCCGCCTCGAGTGCAACAACATCTCCCATCCGCTTGAAGCGCTTCAAAGTTGCTTCATACCCTTCGATCTGGGCCACCACGATATCGCCATTTTCAGCAGTGTTGGTTTCCCGTATCACCACAATATCACCCTCGTTGATACCGGCGTTGATCATCGAGTCACCCTTAACCTCAAGCGCGTAATGTTGGCCTTGCCCCGAAAGCATCTGCGCCGGAACCGTCACTTGTTGGGCATCATCCGCGATAGCTTCCATCGGGATGCCGGCGGCAATACGCCCGATCAAAGGCAATTGCTGGCTTTGTGAGCTGTCGATTTTGCGCGCCGCTGTCGGCGCTGGTCCATCGGGTTTGCCACCATCAATTAATTTTGGTGTGAAACCGGTTTTCATCTCACCCAGAGAGTCAGGCAATTTCACAACCTCGATTGCCCGCGCCCGATGCGCCAGTCTGCGGATAAAACCACGTTCTTCCAGCGCTGTTATCAGCCGGTGTATGCCCGATTTCGAGCGCAGATCGAGCGCTTCCTTCATTTCGTCAAACGATGGTGGTACGCCGTCTTTTTGCACCCGCTTATGGATAAACTCGAGTAAATCGCGTTGCTTTTTTGTCAACATGTTCGAACCTCTATCACGCCTTGTCTCGTAATGTTCTACTCATGTTCTTGTTTTGTGTCAAGTTGGATGGGTATTTTCGTCGAATTCATCTCATAAAAGAATATAAGGCACTTCGGCACCGGCGCCGAGTGCGGGCGCGTGTGGCGGGCGCACCAAAAGTGCATTTGCCTGCGCCAAGACGCTTAATAACGCGCTGTCTTGTCGGTCAAATGGGGTTAATTGACCGTTTGAAAAGCTGGCCCGCATATAGTGTTCACGCGGACCGTTTCGAGCAATCGCGCAAGCCAACGGCGCCAGAGTGTGGCGGGTTTGTTCAGCGGGCAATCCGAGCATGTGACGGATCACCGGCGTTAGAAAAACATGACCGCACACCATGGATGAGACCGGATTACCGGGCAGTCCGATCATGGGCGTATCTTTAATCCGTCCCGCCATCAGGGGTTTGCCGGGGCGCATCGCCACTTTATAAAAAGACTGCTGCATTCCCAAAGATTTTCCAGCCTTAGCAACAAGGTCGTGATCACCCACCGAGGCCCCCCCTATCGTCACGATTAGATCTGCTGTCAGGGCCAATTCGAACACCATTTGCAGGGCGGGGATGGTGTCGCGGGCAATGGGCAGTATGCGAACCGCTGCGCCGCTTTCTTCAAGTAGGGCTTTTAAACCAAAACAATTCGAGGCGATAATCTGGTCGTCGCGGGGGTTTTGGCCAGGCATGACCAATTCATCGCCAGTCGATATCACAGCGACAACCGGTTTGCGCCGGACCGGTACAAGCGGGTGGTTCATTGACGCAAGCAGCGCAACATCCGCAGGACTGAGCCGCCGTGGCGCCGCGATCACCTCACCGCGTTTGAAATCTGATCCGGACGGACGAATATGTGTTTTGGGGTCAACCTCAGTCACAACAATCATGCCATCTGCATCGCGTTTCACATCTTCTTGGATGACCACATGTTGTGCGCCTTGCGGCAGGGGGGCGCCGGTGAAAATCCGCACCGCTTCCCCCGCGCCAACCATGCCTGAGAATCGGTGGCCGGCTGCCGCCTCGCCAATCACCCGATAACGCGCGCCTGGTGCAAGGCCCGCAGTTTGCACCGCATAGCCATCCATCGCCGAAGCGGCGAACGGCGGTTGATCGCGCGCGGCCTCAACAGGACGTGCAAGCACGCGCCCTGCCGCAAGATGTAAGGGCACGATTTCTTCCGGTCCCGGCTCGACTAACGCTGTAAGGGATTCAAGCGCCTCGGATACGCTGATCATAACGCCTCATAACGCCCTGATTTTCCGCCATCTTTCAAGACAACGTGGATGCCGCCGATCTCCATTGCCTTATCCACCGCCTTGGCCATGTCATAGATTGTTAAAGCTGTGATACTCACCGCACTTAACGCCTCCATTTCCACACCGGTTTGACCAGTGGTCTTGACTGTCGCGTGAATACGCACACCGGGCAATGTTGTATCAGGGGTCAATTCGATCGCCACTTTGCTGATCGGCAACGGGTGACACAAGGGGATCAGGTCGGATGTTTTCTTGGCACCCATAATCCCTGCCAGCCGGGCAACCCCCAGAACATCGCCTTTTTTAGCGCGATTTTCAACAATGATATCATAAGTTTCTTGCGCCATCTTAATGTAACACACGGCTTCGGCAATTCGGGATGTGATGGCTTTTTCGGACACGTCGACCATATGCGCCGCGCCCTGACCGTCAAAATGGGTGAGGTCTGCCATTATGCTGCCCCCGCCAGTGCCGGGTTGGCCAGCAGGCTGCGCGTCGCCTGCTCTACATCCGGTTGCCGCATCAGGCTTTCTCCGATTAAAAAGCTACGGGCGCCAAAGCTGGCCATTGCTGCCAGATCAGCCGCCGTGCTCAGACCCGATTCCGACACCAAATGACGCCCTTCGGGCACTCTTTGAGACAGAATGCGGGTGGTATCGAGGCTGGTTTCAAAGGTTTTCAGATTGCGATTGTTGACCCCGATCAAAGGCGATGACAGCCTAAGCGCCCGATCCATTTCTGCACCATCATGCACTTCGATCAACACGTCCATGCCCCAGTCAAATGCGGCCTGTTCCAATTCGGCGGCCTGCGCATCCGACACCGAGGCCATGATGATCAAAATACAATCCGCGCCCAGAGCCCGCGCCTCGGCAACCTGATAGGTGTCATACATGAAATCTTTGCGCAATACCGGCAGGTTGGTCGCCGCTCGCGCTGACGACAAAAACGATTTTGCACCCTGAAAACTCGGGGTATCCGTCAGAATCGACAGGCAGCAAGCCCCCCCCGTCTCATAGGCTCGAGCCAGTTCTGCGGCATCAAAATCGGCGCGGATCAAACCTTTTGAAGGGCTGGCTTTCTTCACCTCGGCGATCAGGCCATAACCGGCGCTTGCAGCCTGTATCAAGGCTGTGGCGAAGCCCCGTGGCGGGCTGGCCTCGCGCGCCTCAGATTCTATTTCAGTCAGAGGTTTTAAGGCTTTGTCGGCGGCCACCTCCTGCAGTTTATAGGCTTTTATTTTGTCGAGAATAGTCAAGCTCATGAAGTCTCCGATGTGATCCGGGCAACGGTGTCGATTTTATCCTTTGCGGCCCCGCTGTCGATACTGTGTCGGGCCATGTCTACAGCTTGGACGTTGTCATCTGCAACACCGGCCACGATCAGGGCTGCGGCGGCATTCAGCAGCACTGCATCGCGGTATGCGCTGTGTGCTCCGTTCAACAGCGCCCGAAACGCGGCGGCGTTATGGGCTGGGCTCCCACCAAGAATAGTCTCGAACGGATGTACGGGCAGCCCAAAGTCATCGGGGTGTATCTCGGCCTCGGCCACGCTGCCATCCGTGTCGAGCATCGCAACCCAACTGACGCCGGTGATGGTCAATTCATCGGTACCATCGCTGCCGTGAACCAGCCAAGCGCGCTCAGAGCCAAGCTGCTCAAGGGTTTGCGCCATTGGCAAGATTAAATCTCGGCTGAACGCACCCGTGAGTTGGCGTTTGACACCAGCAGGATTGGTCAGCGGGCCAAGAATGTTGAAAATCGTGCGGGTGCCCAATTCAGCGCGGACCGGCCCGACATGGGCCATGGCGGGATGGTGCATCGGTGCCATCATAAAGCCAATACCAGCACTGTTTAAAGATTTTTCCACGAGGTCCGGGCCAACCATGACATTGATGCCCATCTGCGACAGGGCGTCTGCAGCGCCGGATTTTGACGACAGGTTACGATTGCCGTGTTTGGCGACAGGAACACCGGCCCCGGCAACCACGAACGCCGTGGCGGTGGAAATGTTCAGCGTGCCCTTACCATCGCCGCCGGTACCGACAATATCCATTGCGCCTTTCGGCGCGCGCACACGGTGGCATTTGGCCCGCATCACAGCGGCCGCGGCAGCATATTCTTCGACGGTTTCGCCGCGCGTGCGCATGGCCATCAACAGCCCCCCAATTTGACTGGGTGTGGCCTGTCCTGCAAACAGCGCGCTAAAGGCGCTCTCGGCCTCGGCACGGGTCAACGGCCGGTCGGCAGCGGCACCGATAAGGGTTTTCAGCTGTTCGCTCATGCTGCAACTTTCATTGTTTTGAGAAAATTATCAAAAAGCGCATGCCCGTGTTCGGATGCGATTGATTCGGGGTGGAACTGCACCCCGTGGATCGGCACGTCGCGGTGTTGCAGCCCCATAATAGTGCCATCCTCGAGTTCAGCTGTCACCTCAAGACACGCGGGCAGGCTCGCGCGTTCAACCACCAAAGAATGGTACCGCGTTGCCTCAAACGGATTGGGCAATCCGGCAAATAAACCTTTTGCGCGATGCTGCATCCGGCCCATTTTACCATGCACAATCTCGTGGCAGCGCACCACGCGCCCTCCGAAGGCCTGCCCGATGGTTTGATGACCCAAACAGACGCCCAACAGCGGTGTCAGCGTGGCTGCTGCGGCCGCTGTAAGACCCAGACAGACCCCGGCTTTATCCGGGTCGCACGGGCCCGGCGCCAAGACTATTCCTGTAGGTTTCATCGCCATCGCCTCTTCGACTGTCACCGCGTCATTGCGTCTTACCACAACATCGGCCCCCAACTCCCCCAAATAATGCACCACATTATAAGTGAAACTGTCATAATTATCGATCAGTAGCAGCATTTTTTACGTCTTTGCTCTAAAGGGGCTAGAGGCCCGGGCCTTGGTCGCGATATACATGGTCAGGGTTGCGTCCCACCGTCAAGGGGCGCAAGAGTTAAAAACGGTGTGTTGTGAAAAAGAAGCGAGGAACAACGACGTGACACGTGGTATGGTAATCGGTATGATCTGCGGTTTCATTGTCGCGGTGGCCGCGCTTGCCGGTCTGTCTTTGCTGACAGGCTTGCAGGACGGAGTTGCAGAGGGCCCTTCAGAGCCGCCCGAGGTCACCTCGAATCTGTCAAACGCACGCTTGGTTCCGGCCACTGATGTGATTGCGGTCAGCCCTTTGAGCGTGGTGAAAGACGCTTCTAAACCCGTCGGACCCGAACTGATGGCCCGCGCGCCGGACAACCCACAACTCTGGTCGGGCCGATTAGAAGTTGTCGGGATCGCTTTCCCTGATTTTGCCGCAGCGCCGCAGCAAACCATCCCGCGCAAAGTTTCAACGACACCGCGTGAAAAAGGCGTCGTAATTGGCAATGCCCGTATGGCGCCGTTTTACCGGAAAATCCCGACGCCGGTTGCGGGTGTTGTCCCAAATGAAGGACCTGCAAGCAGTCTTACTAGTTTCGCCGCCGACATTAACCGCAAGCGTAAAAACAGCGAAACAGGTGCCGCCAAGGATCAACCCTTACGCAATAACACGTCTGGGACCAAACCTGCACTGGTGCGGTTTTCCGAGCCTTTAGACATTGACCCTGACAAGCCAAAAATGTCGATTATCCTGCTGGATGATGGCGCACACAACGTTGATCTCGATATTCTGGAAGCGTTTCCCTATCCGATCACCTTTGCGCTTGATGCCAGTTGGAAGGGCGCTGCCGTAGCGATGAAAAGCTATCGTCGCCGGGGTTTTGAAGTAATGGTTCTGGCCGAATTTGCCGATGAGGTCAAACCTGATACCGCGCGAAAGATATTGCAAAATGATCTGCGCAAGTTGCCACAAGCCGTCGCCGTGATGGAAGCACGGCAGGGTGGGGTACAGGCGAGCCTGTCTGTCTCGGATAGAATCACCCGACTTTTAAGGGCCACAGGCCACGGGCTGGTTCTGTTTCCAACACCTTTAAACGCGGCCCGGACACTGGCGCAGAAATCTGGTGTTCCAGCGGCCACCATTTTTCGGGATTTTGACGGCAAAGGCCAATCCGCTCGGGTGATTCGAAAATTCCTCGATCAGGCCACACGAAAAGCCCGTAGCGATGGGTCGGTTATCATGATCGGCAGGGTGCGGTCCGAAACTATAAAAGCCTTGGTGCTTTGGGGGTTACAGAACCGGGTCAACCATGTGGCGCTGGCACCAATCTCGACGGTGCTGCAGACCGAGGGTCTGCAGTGAGCCGAAAACGCCTAGCTGTTTGATCCGCCGTTAAAGCGGGCTGCGTCCGCCGCAGCGCGACGGATCGCGTTCGATTTATCAATGGTTTCTTGATGCTCGGCCTCGGGGTCACTGTCATAGACGATTCCGCCGCCAGCCTGAATATACAGCTTCTTATCTTTGATCACCGCTGTACGCAGCGCAATACACATGTCCATATCACCGCCGGCGCTGATATAGCCTAAGCCACCGCCGTAAATACCGCGCTTTTCCGGCTCTAACTCATCGATAATTTCCATTGCCCGGACTTTTGGCGCGCCGCTCACTGTTCCGGCGGGCATACCGGCAAAAAATGCCGATAGCGCATCTTGATCATCGGCCAGTGTGCCGACGACGTTTGATACAATATGCATCACATGCGAATAGCGCTCTATGGTGAATTCCTCGGTTGGCCGCACGGTGCCTATTTTTGCAACCCGCCCTACATCATTGCGCCCCAGATCAAGCAACATCAGGTGCTCTGCCAATTCTTTTTCATCAGCCAAAAGGTCGGCTTCCAAGGCCCGGTCTTCTTCGGGGGTTGCGCCCCGTCGACGGGTTCCGGCAATCGGCCGGATCGTTACTTCTTGACCGAATACCCTCACGAGAATTTCGGGGCTGGCACCCACCACTTGAAAGCCCCCGAAATTAAAATAGAACATAAAAGGTGATGGGTTGGTCTGGCGCAGTGACCGATACAATGAAAACGGCGGCAGGGGGAAATCCTGCGTCCAGCGCTGAGAGGGGACCACCTGAAAAATATCGCCAGCGCGAATGTAATCCTTGGCCTTTTCAACTGCCGATAGATAGGCGGATTTGGTAAAATTTGAGACCGGTGGCGCAATGTCTGCCGCCTCTCCTAGATCGCGGTTGACCTGCGGCAACGCCCGTTCAAGGTCCCGCACCGCATCCATAACCCGTTCTGCGGCCTGCGCGTAAGCGGCACGGGCGGATTGTCCATCACTGACCCAGGCGGGCGATACCACCGTCACCTCGCTCTTGACGCCGTCAAGCACCACGATCACCGACGGGCGCAACATCACAGCATCAGGCAGCCCCAGCGGATCCGGGTTTATATTTGGCAGATGTTCCACCAACCGGATCATGTCATAGCCCAGATAGCCAAAAAACCCAGCGGCGGCTTGCGGCATATCTTCGGGAAGATTGATACGGCTCTCGTCAATCAAGGCGCGCAAGACATCCAGTGGCGGACCCTTTTGTGGCTCAAAATGATCTGGATCAAATCGGGCTTGGCGGTTCACCTGACTGTTGTGGCCGCGGCATGTCCAAATAATGTCGGGCTTCATCCCGATGATCGAATAGCGACCGCGGACCTCGCCCCCGGTCACCGATTCGAGCATAAAAGCATCGCGCGCTGCGCCGGTGAGCTTCAGCATTAAAGAAACTGGCGTGTCCAGATCAGCCGCAAGACGGGTAAAAACAATCTGGTTCTCACCCTTTAGATAAGCGGTTTCAAAGCCGTTGAAATCCGGGGTTAGCGCCATATCGGCTCCTTGTGGTCCTGCAGGTTACTGAAATTGGGCATGAACCGCATTCAGAGCTTGTTGATCCAATTCAAAGCCAATTCGGCTTTGAAGATCACTGGCAAAGGCGGCAAAAATATCCTGCGACAAGTCATTGATAGCTTGCGCATTGATCGCCTCACGCATCTGCCCGTCTAAGTCGGCGTCCGCCTTGCGCGGCAACACCGCATCGAGCCGGACCAAAACAACGCTGTCGGTATCATCCAGCATCGTCATTGTGCCGGGCTCAGCATCAAAAACCTGCGTCACCAATGCGTTGGGCGCGCCTTCGATGTAATCGCTCCGCGTGCGTTCGGTTTCGATCTGGGCGCGCAGATCAAGGCTTTCGAAACTGGCGTCGGTGCTCAGGTTGGCCGAAAGCGCCTCACCCTTTCGCCGCAAGTGTACCATGGTCTCATTTTTGGTCCACTGCGCAATAACCGCCTCGCGCACTGTGTCCAACGGCTTTGGCGCTGGCGGTACAATGGCGTTCAGGCGCAGCGCAAAAATACCGCCGTCAGGCAGGGCGATCAGTTCGGGAAAGCTGTCTTCGGTCACGGATGCTGCAGCCACTTTAAATTCTTGATAAGCGGCGAGCCCCTGAGAAACGTCGCTGTGCCAATCGATGGTTTGCAATTCCATATCCGTCTCACCGGCCAATTCTTCCAAAGTGGCTCCGGCAGCCAACAGATCGTCAATATTGGTCACTTGCTCATCAATTTCTCCACGCGCCAGATCCAACGCCAATTCGTTGCGCAATGGTCCGCTGGCCGCCTCTAAGGACGTGGCTTGGGCTTTCAGGATGCCGTTGACCCGAAACAATGCCGGCCCGATAGCGCTGTCAAACGGGCCTACAACCTGATCAAGTTCTGCGGCAAAAACTGCCGCGCCGGCTGCGCCCAAGGCATCTTTGTCCAGATCTCCCATATCGACGTCGGTCAACGCCAGTCCGCGGTCTTCAACCAGACGGTCAAAAGTGATGGCGTCAACTTCGATCTGGGCTTTGGCCTGCGCGGCCTCGGTGGCGTCGGTAAAGGCCAACCTGTCGACCAAGCGACGTTCGGGTTTGTTAAAGTCTGACTCACGGGCTTTATACAGCTCGGCAATTGCGGCGTCGCTGACCTCAACCCCGTCCACCAGTTGTGTCGGTGTAAGTTGGACATAGGAGATCTGCTTGATCTCGGGCGTCGTGTAAAGTTCCAAATTATCGGTGTAGAAGGCTTCCAGCACAGTTTCGGACGGGGCGACAATGGCCGCATCCAAATCAGTTGCATCAATGCGTGCCCAGGTGAAATTGCGGCGTTCGCCAATGTAATTGAGCAGTTGGTTGGCATAGGTATCAGGCATCGTCAGCCCAGATACCACCGCTGCCTCTACCAGTGAGCGGGCAGTTTCCTCGCGCAAGTTGGACTCGAATTCGGCCTCGCTCAGACCGGCATTTTCAAGGGCGAAACGATAATTATCGCGGCTAAAACTGCCGTCGATGCTTTGAAACGCCGACACGCCGACGACCTGTTTGCGCAGGTTCTCATCGCCAATGGACAGACCTAAACTGCTGGCTTCGTGATCAATGGCACGTGCAACCAGCAATTGCTGTAAGACTTGTTGGTCGATTCCAAAGGCCTCGGCTTGCTGAAAACTAATCGGCTGGCCGACCTGTTGTTGAATTCTGCGCAATTCTTCTTGGAGGGCACGCACATATCGCTGCACTTCGATCTGTTTGTCGCCGACCGCTCCAACAGACCGGATATTGCCAGATAGGTTGGTGGCGCCAAAGCCCGCCAATCCGACAATCAGTAAGGCTAAAATAACCCAAACGAATCCTTTGGATATAGATTTTCCACGCGATGCCATATTGCCTCCTTAAGATCTGTCGGTCTGGATGCCGCTTTGACGCTGTTTACGCGCCTGAGACCGGCTGAGCAAGCGGCAAGCGCAGGCTCTGCAGTCGGGCGAAGAGATTTTCGATCTCGTTCGCGTTTATATTGGCAAAGGCGACCCTGATTTCAGTCGCCCCGCGTGGATCACCGGGTGGCGTAAACATTGTGCCAGGCAACGCCAAGACCCCAATATCGCGCACCATATGCTGCGCCAATAGATCCGAGGGCAGGGCGAAGGGATGCCGCAGATAGGCGAAATAAGCACCGAGCCCCAGCAACTGCCAGCCCTGAGGTTGCAGTGCCGAAAACCCCTGTGAAATTGCCCGTCGCCGATCAAGTATCTCCAATCGCTCTGCGGCCAGCCAGTCGCGCAGGTTTTGCATCCCCCAAAGCGCTGCATGCTGCCCCAGTTGCGGGGCACAAATGGCAATACTGTCGAGAAATTTTTCGACTTCGGCAAGTCGGGACTGGCTGGCAACAAGCGCTCCAACCCGGTGTCCGGTGAGACGGTAGGCTTTGGAAAACGAATATAACTGTACCAAAGTGCCAGACCAGTCTTGGTTTTGAAACAACCGATGCGGCGGTTGGGCGCGGCTGTCAAAATCGCGGTACGTCTCGTCGAGTATCAGGGCGATTTTGCGGGATTGCGCCAAAGCAAAGAATTCCGAAAGCAGAGATTCGGGATATTCCACGCCAGCGGGGTTGTTGGGGCTGACGAGCGCAATCGCCTTAGTGCGGGGGGTGATCAGCTCCGCGGCCCGAACGGGATCGGGCAGCATCCGGTTATCGGTTGGCAGAGCCCGCGCCGTCACACCGGCCATATCGAGGCACATTTTATGATTGAAATACCATGGGACGGGCAGAATAATCTCGTCACCCTGATCAGTCAGACAGGCAACTGCCGCTGCGAAGGCCTGATTGCAGCCTGCGGTGACCGCGACTTGTGTCGACGCAATGTCACCACCGTATTCCGTGCACCAACGATTGCCAACTTCAGCGCGCAGAGCAGGCAGACCTAAAACCGGCCCGTATAAATGTATATCAGGCTCGTCTTGAACCAGCCGGGCCATTTCGGCGCGTAAGGCATGTGGCGGCGGATCAACTGGCGCGGCCTGGCTGACATTAATCAATGGATAGGTGGCTGAAAAATCAAGACCGTCCAGCCAGCTCAGAGCCTGCATAACCGGCGGCGCAAAGGTTGCTTTTGTACGGGTCATGGCCATGTGCTGATCCTTAATAGTCACCGTTTTTGCAGCTCAGTCCTTGCCACGATAAGGCTCAACATATTGCAAAGCCATGTCCCATGGAAAGAAAATCCATGTGTCCTGGCTGACTTCTGTGATGAAAGTATTGACCATCTCGCGCCCCATGGGCTTAGCATATACTGTGGCGATATGCGCATTCGGCATGTGGGCTTTAACCAGTTCGAGCGTTTTGCCCGTATCAACAAGATCATCGATTACCAACACTCCGGTGCCGTCACCAACCAAATCCCGACTTGGGCATTTGATGACCCGTGGTTCCGATTGCGACTGATGATCATAAGATTTTACGCTGATTGTATCGACCATGCGAATATCCAATTCGCGGGCCACGATCATCGCGGGGGCCATACCACCGCGTGTGATCGCCACCACGGCCCGCCAAGGAGCACCAGCCGGTCCCTGCCCATCCAGCCGCCAAGCCAGTGCGCGCGAATCGCGGTGCAGCTGATCCCAACTGACGTGAAAGCCTTTTTCATGTGGCAGTCTGTCCATTTTATCCCCCTCAGAGACCGTCATCGCATGGGATGCTCCCTCTGTATTGCTTATCTTTTTGGCCATTCGTTTCTTTGGTGCCCTCAAGCCGGTCTGATCCAGGCTTGCAGGCTGTGTGCTCAAGTCTTGGTAATGTCAGGTGCGTCCACGGCCTTCATGCCAACGACGTGATATCCGGCGTCTACATGCAGGTTCTCACCGGTTGTCCCCGACCCCAGATCAGACAGCAGGAATAGGGCTGCCTTGCCCACTTCATCCTGCGTCACATTGCGCCGCAGCGGCGAATTGTATTCGTTCCACTTCATAATATAGCGAAAATCACCAATGCCTGACGCTGCAAGTGTCTTGATGGGACCTGCAGAAATGGCGTTGACCCGAATACCATCTTTGCCCAAATCTTCTGCAAGATATTGCACCGATGCCTCAAGTCCGGCTTTCGCAACTCCCATGACGTTGTAATGCGGCATCACCTTTTCAGCGCCGTAATATGTCAGTGTCAGGCAAGAGCCGCCGTTTGTCATCATCTTCTCGGCCCGTTGCACCACGGCGGTGAACGAATAAACCGATATATCCATGGTCATCCGAAAGTTGTCGCGGCTGGTGTCGACATAGCGGCCCCGCAACTCGCCTTTGTCCGAGAATCCAATGGCATGGACAATAAAGTCCAAGCTGTCCCAATGCGTCGCTAGCTCAGCAAATAGGCGGTCAATCGAGGCCTCGTCAGCGACATCACATTCCAGCACCAGATCACTACCCACCTGCGCAGCGAGAGGAATAACCCGTTTCTTTAAGGCCTCTCCCTGATAGGCAAAAGCCAGTTCTGCTCCGGCCTCACCGCAAGCTTTGGCGATGCCCCAAGCGATTGATTTATCGTTGGCCAGCCCCATGATCAGGCCGCGTTTGCCGGCCATAAGTTGGTTAGACATTACTTTTTTCCTCAGTGGTGACGGATCCTTGACCGTTTAGGCGATTGCTTGCCCTTCAGCAAGGCTGCACCTTTTTATATTGTTCAGGCTAGGATGTGGGCAGCTGCCGTGGTACGTTGGTACAGGTACAAACCGGAGTAAGTGTATGACAGTCAGAACCGGAATATTTGCAGGCGCATGCCCGTTCACCTTGGCACGCACCTGGTTGGGTGAGGCTGAAAAGACCGAGATCAATGACCCCAATGCGATAGCTTTATCAACCGTTGATGCACAGGGCATGCCCAATGCACGGGTGGTTCTGCTCAAGGCGATTGAAGACGATGGGTTCGTCTTTTACACCAATTACACTAGCGCCAAGGGCCAAGAAGTGGAGCAAGCGCAAAAAGCTGCCTTCGTGATGCATTGGAAATCCTTACGCCGCCAAATACGGGTGCGGGGAAAAGTCACCCGCCACACCAAAGCAGCCTCGGATCAATATTACCAATCTCGGGGTCTTCAAAGCCGTTTGGGTGCTTGGGCTTCGCAACAATCTCAACCTTTGGCGTCACGTGAGGCG
>OCVR010000233.1_pt1 | contig 46570 bp, 40 predicted proteins | sample 1539091 | NCBI WGS metagenome assembly OCVR01 (sample SAMEA3355530, study PRJEB22509) | marine metagenome | biome: marine; feature: coastal ocean; material: water | place: USA | collected 2010-08-07 | depth 16 m | reverse complement strand
GAAGAGCCTGATGACGCAATGCATAGTGTTTGCCATCCGCAGTTGCCTGATGCTGAGGATGTTTGGAGTGAGGTTGCTGACAAGTCTGGGGAGTGGTTGAATCAGGTGCGGGGTGCGATGTAGGTATGACTCGAATTGTAGCAATATTAGAGCCACACTGCATAGCTCATGACGTCGAGCGGGAATCGATGACGTTTACAGGTATTCATGCGCCGATTCTATCAATTACAGCGAGTTAAGTTGTAAGTACGCTATTCCCCCCTCGCTAGATACGCCTTTGTATAGGCAAGGCTATCGCCGTTATCCAGCAAAGTACCGTTGGGTAATTCCTGAGTACGGGCACTGATTTCCAACATAGCCTGGCCCAGCTTCTTTGAACTGGTGACCAACTTCCCGGGGCGCAATAAGACCTCGGTAATATGATGGCCGATATTCGTCGTTTCACTGATAGGGCGAATATAAGCCGAGCGATAACTAAATGACCGCAGCCCGGTGCCCTCGGCCATGGCCGCCACATCCCGTTCGGTTTGACGTTTATCGTGTGCCCAGGGCGCATCGCTGGCGCCAGTGCCCATACCGGCAATAAAATGATAGGCCATGGGGGAATCAATGTGACCGGCAGCTCTTCGCGCGGCTAACCAGACCGGCACAAAGGCCGCGGGAAAGTCCACATGAATCAGCGTGTAAGTCGCTGCGTCGACGCTCATGGAAGAAGTGCCAAGCGCCCATAGCACCGTGCTAACCTCGCCAAGTTGACTATTGAGCTGGGAATAATCTGTAAAGTCCTTGTGCATAATCACCGAGACTTTATCGCGAGCTTCAACAGATGCGATATAATCCGTGCTGCGCCGAGTAACGACATAGACTTTTTCTACTTCATTATCCTCGACGGCGGCTTTTAATAAACCGCCTCCGGCTGAACCTGTCGCACCAAAAACCATCACCACCTTATTAGCGCTGGTATCGCGCTCGGCATTGTCTGCAGGCTCTAGAGACCCCTGGGTTGCCGCACCCCAAACGTTGAAACCAATGATCAACGCAAAAACCACCGTAAGCATAATCGCCAACCATTTTATTATCATAAAATAACCGTTTGATGTCTTTTTAAAAAAGTTATAGGGGGGATCTCAATCCTCCGCCGTCAATAAAGAAAACCGACCCCGCTGGGCTTCGACAACATCCTCGATGAACTGCGTGTTCAGCAGGTTATCGGGGATGAGTGGACTTGCCCTAACGATCGACGTATCGCGCAGCTGAACTAGAGATTACTTAGGCCGCGTGTTTAGCAGCGGCCATCGCAGCTTTGAAATCAAAGCCCATTGCGATAAATACGATTACCATCACATTGAAGGTGACTTCGAAGTAGCCGCTAATCGCGGGCAGATCTACAATACCGACCAACAACGCAGCCAAGAGAACGTGATATGAGATACCAATATATCCCAAAGTAAGCGCCGCAATTTTTGAAGCCACTGATTCGCCGTACAGTGGAACAGCCACCAACAGAGCAAAAACCGCCCACATCCAGAAACCAAGATTCTCGAGAGACTCGTATAGCGAAAACGCCACGCCCCCATTCAGTATGCGAAGTAGTGGATCAGCCAACTCAGCACCAGCACCGGTCACACCGCTTGAAAGGACCTCTGCTAACTGAGGTATGGCCCACACCGCCATAAACTTCGGGATAATGTAGCCAACAACGGACACCAGAACCACCATCGCCGCGAGTATCGCACGCAGCGGATTCCCAACCCTAATCTGCCAGGCAATCCCAAATAAAATGCAGGTCGCAAGGAGCATAGCGACAATCTGGTTTACCCAGCCGGCGATAAATGCACCCCGGTTGGTAATCAGCCAGGCCACACGGTCTGCGTGTTCCGCTGTGGAGCCTGCGGGGATATCCAATGGCAAAAACGCGGAGATCACGCCCGAGACGATCACCAGGATGGCGGACCAAAAGCCCAACCGGTTAATTTGGAAATCTAGTGTGATTTTCGTGTTCATGATTTTTCCTTTTTATCTATATCTAGGTTCGGAAGATTCGGATCAACGTGGTGTCGTACACCTGAGAAACATCATTTTTATGGTTTTGTCTGACTGCGAATAGAGGAATCAAAAAACTTCCCATAGGGCGGGCGAAGCAACCTGAGAGGATCCAGCTTCGACTGGACATAAACGGCTTTAGCATGACTAAAGTTTTTAAAGCCATCAAAGCCGTGATAGCTCCCCATACCACTTTCTCCCACACCACCAAATGGCAGGTCTGATTGGAAGATATGCGCCATCATATCATTCACTACCATGCCGCCGGACGTAGTCTGAAAAGTGAGCTTTTCTATCTCTTGCTTATTGCGTCCAAAATAGTACAAGGCAAGCGGTCTTGGTCGTTCGTTGATATAGTCAACCACTTCCTGCATCTGCGTGTACCCAACTATCGGTAAAAGAGCACCGAAGATTTCCTCTTGCATGACCCGGCTGTTCGTATCGGCATTCAAAATCAGAGAAGGTAATACCCTGCGCCCACTGTTTTGTGTTTCGTACAATGGGACTACCCGAGCACCGGTAGTTTTGGCCTCGGCAACCATCTCCCTAAGACGGTCAGCATGCCTCTGGGTAATGATATGGGTATAGTTTTCATCATTGGTAATATCAGGATACATTTTCTTTACACTCGCCTGGCACGCCGTCACAAACTCTTCCACCAAGTGCTCAGGTACAAACACCGTATCAGGACACAGGCAAATTTGACCGCCGTTAAAGGTTTGTGACCACATCACTTTGTCTGCCGCCAGCTTAATGTCTGCAGTAGACGAAATAACCACGGGATTCTTTCCTCCCAGTTCCAACGTTACTGGCACTAAATTCGGCGCTGCGGACTGAGCAATCAGGCGCGCGATGTTGGTTGATCCGGTAAACAATAGATGATCAAATTTCAATTTGGAAAATTCTGCCGACATCTCTGGCCCACCAAGCACCACTCCGAACTCTGTTTCATCAAAACTGCCAGCAATGATCTCTGCCATCGCTTGGGAGGTCTGGGGGCTAAGCTCAGAAGGTTTCAACATGACTCGATTGCCCGCGCCAAAAATGTCCGCACTGGGCGCAAGAGCGAGATTTACCGGAAAATTCCATGGTGAGATATTGCCCACAATGCCGAGCGGCATATATTCCACCTTGGATTTAGCTCCCAGTAAGCCTAGGGGAAATTTACTCTTACGCTTCTCTGGCCTCATCCACCGCTTGAGATGTTTACGAACATGTTTGAGGTTCTCTAATGTCGACACAATATCAGACACACGCGTCATCAGATGAGACCGATTTTCAAAGTCTTCCTTCACCGCCTCTAACAAGCGGTGCTCATGACGAACTACCATATCGATCATGCGGTTGATACGATCTTGACGAAGCTCAAAGGTAGGATACGGGTCCTTTAATTGTGCCGCCCGTTGACTATCAAGCAAACGCTGCAAGTTCGCAGTTTGTGCAACTAGTGTCTCGTTACTGTTCATACTAACTCCAAAATATTAAGCAAGGTTCGAAACTTAACTGACCATCTTTGCAACCAAAGCCTCACACTGCGCCTGGTTCATATACTTAGGAACGGGATAAGTGTAGTGAGACTCCTTGAGCGCGGCTTTCACAATCCCAGGAATATCTGACTCATTAAGAGCATCCAGCGTACTCGGAATATTTAAATCACTATTGAGTTGGCGCACAGCATCAACAAATTTTTGCGCCAGTACCGACTTAGACTCTGTGTCGCGCCCCAGCTCCACAGCCACGGCTAACTCCGATAATCGGTCTATACATGCATCCTGACTGTAATCGAGAACATGAGGCAACACGATGGCATTTGCGAGGCCGTGAGGGGTGTTATAGTAGCCGCCAAACTGATGAGCGATACCGTGAACATAACCTAACAGGGCTTTATTGAGGGCCAAAGACGCGTAACAGGAAGCCAGCGCCATGCTCTCACGGGCCTCAATGTTGCTGCCATTGCTGTACGCTTCTTTCAAGTTTTGAAAAATCATTTTAACCGAGGCGATTGCGTAAGCGTCCGACTCGTCGGAGGCGAGCTTAGAAATATAGGCCTCTACCGCGTGAGTTAAAGCATCCACCCCCGTAGCCGCGGTGATCGGCGCAGGCAGCCCCAGCATAACACTGGGATCGAGGGCCGCTGCAACCGGTATAGTTTTAGGTTCAGCAACGAAACCTTTTTTATGGCTAACAGGGTCGGAAATAACCGCACCTAGAGAGACTTCGGAGCCGGTTCCTGCTGTTGTTGGCACAGCAAACAGGGGTAAGCCTGGATTTTTTGCCTTAAAATAACCCACCAGCTGTTCCGGGGTTTTCGTGTTGGTAACGGCAATTGAGATAACTTTGGCAGTATCAATGGGTGAGCCTCCACCAAACGTTAAGATAGCATCGCAGCTATTTTCTTTTGCCAGTTTCAAGCCGGCATGAACTTGCGCAAAGGTAGGATTTGGCTCGACACCGTCATAAACCGTCACCCGGACGCCAGCGGTTTCAAACTTGGCTTTAACCGCATCCAGCAAGCCCATTTCATGCAGTATTGCATCGGTCACAATTAGAACATGCTTGTAACCAAACTGAATCATATTGCCACACAATTGCAACGATGAACCTGGACCACAATAAATCGTCGGCTTAGGCTGCGGCACTATTTTTAGCAACATCCCTGTCGCCTGCATTAATAATTTATAAAATAGGGTTTGAAGTAAAAAAATCATAATAACGTCCTAAAATGGTAATCGGTTTTTATCTAAAGACGAATATGCATGCCACATTTATTCTGTCTAATAAATCAGCTTGCCAGTTAGATATCAGCCTCCCAGACGACCCCACTTGGATTTGTCGACATCAACACTTCCCGATATCGTCTCTCGATATTGTCTCTTTTCAGTTTCATCGTTGCCGTCAACAGTTCATTTTCGATCGTCCAAGGGGTTTCAACGACAAACAACGCTGCCAATCTTTCGTGCGATTCAAGCTCGCCATTCAACTTATCCAGAGAGCCATTAAGACGATCGACAACTGCCTGGTTTTTATGCCCATTCTCTGCATTCAAAACCACAAGCGCCACGGGTTGAGGCATCCCAGAGCCCGTTACACAAACCTGCTCAATATCGGTATTTTCTGACACCAGCAATTCAATCGGCACAGGAGCAACATATTTACCTTTAGCGGTTTTGAATTGCTCCTTAAGCCTGCCAGTGATTCTCCAAGCTCCATTTTCATCCACAACACCTCGATCCCCGGTTTTTAACCAACCCTGATCAAAGGTTTCTTGAGTCGCTTTTGGGTTTTGATAATACTCATTAAACACAGAGGCTCCACGAACAAAAATCTCTCCCTGGTCAGAGAGTTTCATTTCAACACCTTTGACCGGTGTGCCAATACTTCCCAGCCGCTCCTTAAAAAATGGCGAATTGCTACATACCAGCCCACCGGTCTCAGTCATCCCAAATCCCTCGGAGATATCTATGCCAATTCGACCAAACCATTCCAGAAGACTGGGTGCAATGGGTGCGGCGCCAGATGCAAATCGCTTACAGTGTTTAAACCCAAGTTTTTCTCGGATTTGTGCTGCAATCATAGCGCCCTGATTCGACACCAATAACGGCTGGAGATCAGCATCTTTGAGGGTTGCAAACACCTGCGACTGAAGCTTTGTCCATATTCTTGGAACCGCCAAGAAAACGGTGACCTGTGCATGGTGTAAATCTTGCGCAAACGTATTCAGGCTTTCATTAAAGAAAATTTCCAAGGGGTTGTATACCGACCCCATGAACACAAGAGCTCGCTCTGCTATATGTGCCATGGGCAGATAGGAGAGCAAGCGGTTGTGTGAAGCAGAGTAGAAGTCATCGAGCCCCTGAACTCCGGCAGCAAGGTGGCCGTGTGTAAGCACAACACCTTTAGGGACTCCTGTGCTGCCCGATGTATAGACAATCGTTAAAGTGTTATCACTGGCAGGGTTATCAATGTTCATAAGTGGAGCATAGTTTTCCAGCCAATGATTCCAATTAAATTCGGACTCAACCGTTGGATAGGGAAAGGCGATCTTCTTCAGGTCCCGACAAGCCTCCTCCGCCGCACGGGTATCGTCGAGCTTACCCATGAAGATGGCTGTTGCGCCACTGTGACTGATAGTGTGTTTAATCGTATCCACACTGGCCGTGGTGTAAATGGGTATACTGATCATTCCGGCCATCATGATTGCCAGGTCTGCCACGATCCACTCAGCACAGTTTTTCGCCAGAATGGCGATTCGATCACCCCTTTGGTAGCCTTGATCCAACAGGCCTGTGGCAATCTTTCTTGCCATGGTATCAACATCTTTAAAGGAGTAGGTATTCCATAGGCTGTCGACCGGCTGATGCAAATAGGGTTGATCAGGATTCAGTTTCACTCGTTGAGAAAACTGTTGAAGTGGTAATAAAACGCTCATAGTAAATTTCCTATTTTCCGATCCATCGAGGTTTACGCTTCTGCGCAAAGGCCATCGAGCCTTCAAAGAAGTCGTCACTATTGAGAAGATTATCGAACACCGTATGAGAAAAGGTGACGGCGTCATCCTCACTGGCAAAACGAGAACTTTCGTTAAGCAGTTGAAGGCTGCTGGAGACCGCCATCGGAGATGCCTCTGTAATCTTCAATGCAATCGCCTCAGCCTTCTTCATAAGCTGATCAGCTGGCACCACGTAGTTGATCAGGCCTGCATCCAGAGCCTCTTGCGGCGTAATGGGCTCGCCAGTAATAATCATTTCAACCGCTTTCTTGCGTCCGATCTGCCGGGTTAACCGTTGCACACCACCCGCTCCCGCAAAAAGGCCGACCTTAACTTCCGGTAAACCAAAATGGGCATGCTCAACCGCCACGATAATGTCAGCAGCCATGGCGATCTCCAGCCCACCACCCAGCGCTACGCCATTTACTGCGGCAATAATGGGCTTGGTTCGATCGGTGCGGGATGTAATACCTGCAAAGCCTGTTTTAGGGACCCACACTTCCCCGCCTAAGGCCATATACTTTAAGTCATTACCCGCAGAGAAGGAGGCATCTCCTTCTCCCGTTAAAATAGCGACCCAAAGATCCTTGTCTTTTTCGAAGGCATTGAAGACGTTTTCCAACTCTTGGTTAGCGGGCGGATGCAGTGCATTTCTTGTCTCGGGTCTATTAATAGTAACCGTTAATATGTGTCCGTTTCTTGCCACTTTGCAAAATTCGTAGCTGTCCTGAAATTCCTCTACCTTCTTCGGCGAGAACTCCAGAAGTCGCGGTTCACTGTAGGCGTAACGATTGCCTTTTGGGTCCGCCTCAACAAAGATCGTCTGCCCCAGACAATCGCCCTTCAAAGTTTGCTGTAGCGTATCGGAATCGAGAAAAGGGCTGGTGGCATAAAAGCGCCTATTACTGCCTTTTAGCCGCCCAATGATGACGCTGTTGAAAGGATTACCCTTTACGTAGTTAATGATATAGGCTTCGAGCACCGCCTCGCCCTGGGGACTGTGTTCCACTTCGACTTCAGGGATTTTATCTAAAACCATCTGTAACATACTGCTGTCACACGATGCCCATCCGCCTTCTGGCGCAGCGGTTGAATAGACTCCAACAGAGTGTTTAGACATCCAGCCACCGTTGCCAGATGCCATGCCAAAGCTGCCAGGATCTTTTCTCAAAGTCTCTACTAGCGATGCAATGCCGTGCATAGTGTAATTATTTCCCGGGCCGCCGAAGTACGCGAGGCCTCCCGTTTGGGTGAGGGACCTGGGATCATTTTCTTCAATGCCCATGACATCACAGGCCTCCGCGACCACAATAGGAAAACAACTGTATATATCGAAATGATCGATGTCGGCACTTGTTTTACCCGCTGCTTCCAACCCGCCTTTAAGTGCGAACTCCAATGCTCGGGAACGTCCAATTTTTTCGCGTTTCAGTATTACACGGTCTTTAGTGTTGGCATAACCATGCAAATAGGTCCACTTTTCTTCTGCGATCCCAAGTTCTTTCGCTTTACCAACGGTAGTCAACAGCAGCGCTGCCCCCTGGTTAACGCCATCTTTGGCGATCAGGTTTTTCGGGTAGGGTGAACACACCATCTTGTTGTTGTCCGTAACCGTAATCAGTTCTTCCGCTTCATAGCTCTTTGTATTCATGGCGTAGGGATTGTCTGCTGCCACACGTGACAGTTTGGAAAAGCAATTGGCCATTTGCTGGTTATAGCCGTCAGCACCCAGCCCCTTTTCGCCCCGGCGCGCTTGCTCCATCAATCCATAAAATTGAACCGGCTGCATCAAATTAAGTTCAAACTCCATACGAGTGATCAAGTGGCTACCGTCAAACACTCCTCGATCGTCCAATTGCCCCGCAACCTCTTCACGCCAATCAAGCTGCACTTTGTTCTTTGATGCGACTTTAATATTCGCCATTGCTTCGCCGCCAGCGAGCAACACCATGTCACACTCACCCGCGTTTAACTTCTCGAAAAATTCTCCAACCAGCTTCTGTGGAGAGTGCCCACCAGCAACCTCGTACACGGCGGAGCTTGGATTGGCGCCAATCCGATTGCCCACAGAGCGGGGGAAATTGTTAAACCCGACAACAGTGGTGGTAGAGGCCGATGTACTGATCGATGAAAGCGAATCGGCAAATGTTCGTACACAGGCTATGGTATCGATATGCTCGGCTAGGGAGTCGTTCAAGGCATCGCTCATCGCACGACGTGAAGCTTCACCGGCTAAATCGGCATGTGAAGAGCAGGACGTCAAATCCGCAGGAACCTGTTCTGTAACTTGACCTACGCCTACGATAATGGGCGTTTTATTACAAATACTCATGTTAACTACCTTTCATCTACATTCCCTTGATTTGACTACGCCCTTTCGCATAACAACTTTTTATATTCCCGCCAACCGGCGCTCAGAGTTAACAACGAAGATCTCTCGAAACACCTAGCTACATTTAAGAAAGGGTATCCCGACCACTAGCTTATTAACATGATGAAGGTGGCCGAACTTGATCAAAGCGGACAAGATCAAAACGGACAAGATCATTGCCGTTTCTAGCCCCTCGGAATAACCACATGATTCTCTAAGCAAGACCTCCTAGAGCGACAGTAGCCAAATCTTCTGCGGCCTCCATCAAAAATTCATATTTTCAGTGTAAAAGTGAAGGGGGTATTTTGAGTGATGACTTAGTAGCCGCAGAGTATTTATACTCGGGCAAGTTAATCAAACCCCTGTCCTATGTGTACCTGGGCACCTACGCCACATCAAACGATGACCTGTACTTAGGCTGGGTTAAAAACTCCGTCAAAAAATTCACGAGAGTTTTTATGCGAGAATTGCCTGCCAATGCTGGCGCACATGCGGCATAAAAGGTGGACGGAAATCGGCCATTTTTAAATGGCCGGGTGTTGCGTTAAGTATTCTTTCGAGGCCGCCAATACCATGCGAGTTTAAATAACAACCGATACACTAAACGCTTTTATTTTTGTTAAACGTTATTTATCATCAAACGCTGGCATCTTGCCATGATCCACATTCGGAAACATCGGTGTATCTAAAGGCGCTCCACCATCCACTTTGAGTGTTTCACCGGTAATAAACATCGCCGCCGGTGAAAGCAAGAAGGTCACAGCTGCCGACGCTTCTGCCTCAGTAGCTAAACGGTAGGATTTATTTTTCTTTGCCATTTCTAGAAAGACTTTCCGATACTCAGGGTCATAATTGTTCAAACCTGAAGAGTGGATAGCACCGAGTGCAACAGAGTTAATTCTTACACCACGTGCTCCCCATTCAACGGCCAAGGTTTTTGTCAAATTATCAACACCGGCTCTAGCAGCGCCGGTATGCGCCAAAATAGGAAAACCATTCCACATATTAGCGATGATATTGACTATAGCGCCACCATTTGTATTCATACTTTTATTAAATGCCGCTTGCGACATTAAAAAAGTACCTGTTAGATTTGTATCAATTACCGCACGCCATCCTTTCGCTTTTATCGATTCAGCGGGTGATGCGAATTGACCACCGGCATTATTCACAAGAAAATCAAGCTTGCCATATTTTTCTACTACAGTATCAATACACGCATTTACTTGCTCTTCTTCACGGATATTACACACGACACTTAAAGCGCGATCACCGTACTCCGCTAACGTCTCCATGGCTACGGCCAGTTTTTCTTCTTTACGCCCGGCAATTGCAACACTAGCACCCAGATATAAAAGCTCTTTAGCGATACGTAAACCAATACCTGTACCACCACCAGAAACCAATGCTACCTTCCCTTCGAAAACCCCATCTTTGAAAACTGTATTAATCAAAATTTATCCTTCTTCATTTTCTACGGTTAGCTTGAATAATCCCTATTGCCTCTGCCTCAGAAACAGCAGCAACCAATTCAGCATTAGAGCAAGGATACATTGGACCACAAATAATAAGAAAATCGATACCAACATGCCATGATGAAAGCGGCCGAACTTGATCAAAGCGGACAAGCTAGCTGCCATTTATATACTAGAGAATAAGGGAAATTTATCGTTGGGCCGCCTACAGAATATAAAGCCACCGTTCTATTTAAGATGCCGTTGATTAGGCCGCTTCATCCTCCTCCAAGCTACGCAAACAAGCCGTAATTACATTGCGCTTCGACATACTGAAGCCGCTTACTAAGGCTGTTATATCTTCCTTGCCAATCAGCTGTCGCGTTGTCGCTCGCACAGACAAACCCTTATCGCGCCAATAACGAACCTCTTCTCGCAACGAAACAATGAAATCGAGCTTTTTTGCTAAGGCGGCTGGTCCATCACTAAGGATTCCACGGTGGGCACAGAACAACTCTTGAAAGTCCAACTGCATCGCCGCGCGTAAGCTATTAATCATCTGACTGACGTTTTCTTCTCTCGTCATGTACTTGACTTTACTGGCAATATACAAATCACCTGAGAACAACCAACCTCTTTCTGGCTCGAAGAAGCAAGTCATATCATCTGAGTGTCCAGGAAAGTGCATAGGCTGTAACTCGATTCCGTCGCCCACGGCGATTCGGTCTGGAAAATGTTCTGTTGACACTAGCGACACTTGGCCAAAAGTAAGCTTGCGCACCATCTCTATCGCAAAACCGTTCTTTAACCGGGTATGGCTGTTTTCATGACACAAGACCTTGGCATTAAAAGCATTGTGAATGTGACCACCGTTACCGCTGTGATCCTCATGATAGTGGGTAACTAACGCTTGCTTGACCTTGCGCTCCTTAAGAAACGCCTTGACCAACCGCCACTCATTCGAAGGCCCTGTATCTATACAGGCATCACCGATGCGATAGACAATACATGTGCTCGTCAAGCGCCAGTTGCCTTTACGGTCTAAGGCTCCAACACGCACTCCATCAACATGCGGATGAGCGATACGATGTATTAAAGGCATAATAGCCCGCCATGTTTCAAGTACTCAAAACGACTCACCATAAAATTGTGTAACCCATTTTCGATATTTTTGCGATGGGCCCGGAGCCATCGCACAACAGAGAATTTTCTAAGTAGATTTTGTTTTGCCAAATAGGAATATCGTTCTCTATCTGTCCAGTCAACACTAAGTTTCTGAATGTTTCCATTCATTGTTTTTCTGTCTGGCAAAAAGCATGTCCTTCCTTAGTACGATCAAAACGTGTCTTTACAGAAGCAATGAAAGCCTATCTAAGAGATCTGTTTTAAAAACGCTAAATAGGCTTCACTCACTTGCTGCGGCGCTTCTACTTGTGGATAGTGGCCGATTCTCGGCAGCTCAACTAGCTGATCCAGACGACAATTTAATTGTTGGTAACGGGCGACTAAATGCTTGCCTGAAACGGGGTCGACCGAGCCGTTTATTACGCAAATCGGCACTGGCGAATTTTGAAGTGCGTCAAGCCAACGACTTCGGTGTTCGCGCCTATCTAATATGTAGGTCATTAAGTTGTGAAATATATGGCGTCCGCCTTTGTAATTAATAATTTCCCAAAATTCACCTAGCTCAGCATCACTCGGTTTGGTTGCGTCGCCGAATACTTTGGAAAACGATGTTCCAAACGCTTTAAACCCAGTCAATTTATTGGCCAATTTTCCCAACGGACTGAGCATTATTTTTTGAATTAGTAAGGCTTTGTGGGTTTCTGGGAATAGACCGCCATTTAAGAAGCAGCCAGAAAGCCATTTACCCTGACCCGTGCCCTCAATTTGTCTGGCGAGTAACTCTTGTGCAACGCTGTCACCATAATCGTGAGCTAATACATGGTATTCGTCGATTCCAAGGTCGCTGATCAAACGATCAAATAAATCAGCTTGTTTATGTAAAGTGTAGTCTCGTTTATTGGGCTTATCCGAAAAGCCAAAGCCGAGCATATCAAGACACACTAGTCTGTGTTGTTTGCCCAATGCCTGCCAAATGAGATCGAAATCGAAGGTCGATGTTGGAAAGCCATGTATTAATACAATAGTCGACTTGTTTTCATGTCGATGGTCAACCACAAAAATCTCGTTACCATTGATTGAACGCATACTTCCGCGATCAAACCAGGTCTGAACAGCCTTGCTTTGAAATTTATGCGTTGTCGTTGTCATTGGGATTGGCTTGATTGGTTAATTCAACAGAGCTTGCAATAAAATGAACTTGACGTCAAGTTCATTTTATTGCAAGCTATCGCCTAAGCCAATAGAGCAACCAACGTGAAAACTTTACCCACCCAAAAGCGAGCGCTGATAAAGCGTCAGTCACTGATTAATGCTGCCAAAGGCGAGTTTTCGAATAATGGCTTTGAGGTGGCGACAGCTAAGACTATCGCCGCTGCGGCGGCGGTCGCGACCGGTACGTTTTATCGGCATTTTGACAATAAGAATGAAATCTTACGAGTAATCGCGAGCACTCGGTTTGATGAGCTACATCAGCGTATTAAGCGACTCGAATTAAAAACTATAAATCGGACGCAGTCACCTTCGCTCAATACAGAAGCGCATCTTCTTGAGACGTTGATGTTTGTGCATCAGTTTCACGCACAAGACCCCGAGTTACATCAAGTGCTCGAACAAAGGCGCGCCTTAGACCCGAAATTAAAAACGATCATGGATCAAGGCGAATACGTATTACGAAAACGCGTTCTCACCTTCGTTAATACCTTCAACATTAGCAACCCTGAATTGGTTGCTGAAAACCTGTTCGCAATGGCCGAGGGCTTGGTTCACCGATTGGTGTTTTATCCTACTGGCTACGACGCAACCGGCTCCAATCTCAAGCAAGGTCTTGAGATCGGAGCAAAAATGTTAGCAAGTTATTTGATTCAGAACCAAGTTAATGCGACAACTAATTCAACAAGCTAGGCAATAAACATATGACTGATAATACATTCGATACTGTTATTCAACGTGCCCGCGTATTCAACAACGGCGAAAATCCTGTTACTGAAGACATCGCGATTAAAGACGGGTTAGTGGTTAAACGTGGTCAGTCGCTAGATACCTCTAATGCCAAAAATGTGATTGACGCGACGGGGCTCTGGGCCATGCCAGGAATGTTTGACATACACACTCATTATGACCTCGAGTTGGAAGTAGCGCCTGGGCTACCAGAATCTACCCGGCACGGCACTACCTCGGTAGTCATTTCGAACTGTAGCTTAGGCTTAGCGTTTGGCAACCAGCGCGAAGGCGCGGCCGACCCAATTGTTGATTGTTATGCCCGCGTTGAAAATATACCTAAGCCCGTGCTTCGTGCCTGCGCTGATAAAGTGAGCTGGAATACGCCACAGCAATATCTCGATCATCTTCAACAGCTAAACCTAGGGCCGAATGTAATCACCATGATTCCCCATTCAATGCTTCGCATAGAATCTATGGGGTTTGAGGCCAGCGTCACACGCGATCCGACTCAGGCCGAAATCAACGACATGCAGCGCTTATTGCGTGATGGGTTGAAGATCGGGTATGCGGGTTTCTCAACTGACTCTTTGCCGTTTCATTACTTAGCCAATCAACCGAATTGTCACAAGACCATTCCAACTCAGTTTGCCAAATACAATGAGATCAAACAACTGACGCAGATAGTTCGTGACGCTGGTATGTTGTGGCAAGCGACACCACCAAAAGATAGCCCCCCTAAGGTGTTGCAGATGTTTTTATTATCGTGTGCTCGTTTGCATGGCAAGCCACTAAAGACCACCGTTGTTGCGGCGTTAGATGTCAGCACCAATCGTAACCTGATTAAGATGGTGCGCTTACTATCAAGAATGTTGAACTCGAGGTTTCTTGGTGGCGAATTTTACATGCAAGCTTTGGGTGCACGTTTCAAACTATGGTCCGACGGAGCGGTGACGCCGATCGCTGAAGAAATACCGGAGTTAAGGGCGTTAAATGAGACTGATTTAGATGACCGAGCGACTCGGTTGAAAATCCTTCAGGACCCCGAATATATACAGGCGTTCAGAGCCATGTGGATGAAGGGTAAGTCGGGTTTTAATTTGGCTAGACTCAAGCGGTTACTGCGTTTAGAGGATTACGGTTTTGATCGAGACCTAAGCAATATGACGATTGATCTTTGCCCATTAAAAGACTGGGAGGGCATGACCTTTCAAGAGGCACTCGATCGGGTAATTGAATCACGCCGAGAAAGGTCAAGGTTAGAGCTCAGTAACGATGAGCGCAAGATTGTTAACCGAGATTTTAGCTTGGTCTCAGATGAAGCTGATTTTGTTTTGCAGGTGCTACGGACTTTCGATACTCAAATATCGTGGTACACGATCACCGCCAATCGCGATATCAAGAAGGTACGAGAGTTATTAATGGACCCAAAGTTGCTGCCAGGATTCAATGATAGTGGAGCGCACATAACCAACATGGCATTTTACGATGTAAATCTACGCAGTCTTAAATTAGCGTCGGAGGGTGGCGAAAAAGATACAAACTACATGGTTAAACGTTTAACTAAAGATGCTGCTGACGTCTTTGGTGTGGATCGAGGTTCGATTTATGAAGGTGATGTCGCCGACCTTATTTTAGTCGATCCTAAGCAGCTGGCAAGCTACGACGGCGAAGCCAATGTAGAGCGTATTTTCAGAGAGGAATATCAACACCCGCAATTAGTTAACCGTTCAGATAATGTAGTGCCGCTGGTGTTAATCGCGGGCAATATTGCTTGGCAGGAAAACAGCTTTGGAGAAGATTTGGGTAAGCAAAAATTTGGTGATTTATTGAAGCCTAAAAGTGTGGCCTAACTCGAAACATATTTTTCAGCGCCGATTACTACTTACTTTGATTGTGAGGTAACAACCAGGCAATCAAAGCATTAAAACATAGTTACTAGAATTTTCCGGTCACTGTAAACATTGCATTAAGTGGCGCGCCAACAGTAGCTTGATGCATAGACTGAGCATTTGGGAAGTAGAGCTCATCTACTTAAATTTTTAACTTTAACCTGAACACGGAGAGTTTCGGAAACGTCATAGTACGCCGAGGCATCAATGCGCGTATAACTCCGTAGAACAGCCTTGTTACCGTGCAAGATTGGCGTTATTGCTGAAGGGACTACCGACTAGTCAATGTTTTAAAAAACCGGCTCCCAGGCGTGTCATTAGCGGGGGTGATGCTGATGGCAGGGTTGTTAGATTTAACGGGTGGCTGGCAAAAATTGAGTGAGTGGTATCAGCGCTCGATTGCGGCAGCGGTTTTCGGCATCGGCAGGCCTACCAATCCTTACATAATAATTAAGAGTACACCGCGGTACTCGATTATGGTTGCCGTAATGAACGCTGGTGATTGCACAGAGCACCTGTGATTTTAGGTAGACCGGTTCGCTTTTCTGCGATTGATTGTTATTAAAACCACACCTAAGATGAATTGCATGGAGCCAAATAACAATAATGCCAATAAGACCATGTTGCCTGTGGCGGCAAACTCTGTTGACGTTGCCGGAAATAAAGAGGCATTAATTAATAGACCCAAATTGACATTGCGAACGACGACTTCCATTTCTATAGCGACGCGATCAGCCTGATTGAGAGACAATAGCCTCGGGATTAGATGACCAACGGCCGCTAATGCGAGAAAAAAGCAAACGAGAATCAAGATATTTTGGCTGCCAAAAATGGCTAAATTTAATCTGCCAGCGCTTAACGACCCCAGTACAATAAATACAATAATCAATAAGGACACTCGCACGCACCAACGAGCAAAAATTTTAGCAATTTTCGGCAGATATCGAAAAACACTCATGCCAAGTACCAATGGCATCAGCAAATAAACACCAATCTCCAGCGCAATTTTACCTACCGGCATAGAAAAATTTTGTGGCAGGTATTCAGCCACCAACACGTTAAGAATAAAGGGCGTGGTGAGCAAACATCCAATGGTTGTGATTGCAGTAATGGATATAGAGAGAGGTGTGTTGCCCTTTGCTAGATGAGCGAAAATATTACTGATGGTTCCACCCGGAATTGCAGCAATGAGTGCTATACCGATAGTCAACGAGGCTGTAAAGCAGCCAAAATAAACGAAGAAAAAAGCGACCAGAGGCACTGCGAATAGTTGCGTGCTGATACCTAGCGAAAAAGATTTTGGCTCTGCTATGACCTCATGAAAATCTTTTAGTGCTAAAGTTGCGCCCATACCCAGCATGGCGAAAATTAGTTGATTAGCAGCAAACCAATATTCATATTGAAGGTAAAAATTAATCATGTTTCATTCCTGTGATACAGCGTTTAAGACTGGCATACTCCCCGGCCTTGATTATTTAACCTTGGGTGATCAGCGTGCACTAAGCCGGAGTCTTTTGTCATGAGTAAAATGGGTGTTGGTGTTCGGGCAAAGGACTGAGCCTAGCTAACCGCCAGAACAACGCTGGTTAGAACTGATATAAATGTCGGCTACGGGATTACCTATAATCCTGAGGCCGGCATTTCAAGTGGCCTCTAATTTCAATACAAAAGCCTTGATCATTTAGACTTCGAGCTTTTGACCTCAAAGGCTTCAATAGCAGCGAGATACTCCTGTTTCAATTGAGCGACAAGCTCTTCAGTCGAAAAAACTGAATCGATCGAACCCACACCATGTCTTGCCGACCAAAAGTCTTTCTATGGTTCGCGATCCTGGTCAAGATCTGCACTATCAAGCAGGTTTCTTTGATCATCCATGCTCGCCTGATTCAAACTCGGTATGAAGCCGCTGCCAATAAATATGTTGAGGCTGAATTGTTCAGTGGCATCGAATGGCAGGTGGATGCAATAGGTCAGGTACTGACCGCTGGATTCTACCATTTCGCCCCAAACGGCCTGTTTTCCACTAAATATGTGCTAGTTGAACGGAGCTTCTGGGCAAAATGGTAGACTTCGGCGGCGATATCGGCGGGCTGGGCGAAAAAGTCGTCGGGGTTATCTTCGCCAAGACCGCGGCGGGCAAACGGCATGTCGATAGCAGCATCGATGATCACGTAAGCCACATGCACACCTTTGGGGCCACGATCAACAAACCTGGAGTATTGGCACGGAAATGCCTTTCCAAATCCCCTGGCTCGAGGGTTTCATAAGTGCCGAATATCGCCAGCGAAGCGTTGTAGATGAACTTCTCGGGCGCCCCTTGTTCTTGCGCGATTTGCTGCAGCGTAGCGCGAAAGTTATCCGTATTGGTAATATCCGTCGGGTATGCCGTGGAATGTTCCAGTTCATCGACAAAGCCCTGTAGACGTTCGGCCTTGCGCGCGATCGACACTTTATAGCCCTCGGCGACGAATTTTTTTGGCGCAGGCCAGACCCGTGCCTGTACCAACGCCGATCACCACGCAATGGGGACGCTGATTTTCTGTCATCTCTAATGTCCATCTGATCTGGTAGTATCCGAGCTTCAACATTCACTTTATCAAAATGTCACGCCCCAACGCCTTTTGCAGCAGCATACGAAGGTCTGGCATAACAAGCATCCAGCCAACGTCGCACTTCTCTGAATTCAGAAACGTCGTGCTGCAACATGTTGAGCAGCTCCATTATTCCGGCCAGGTTCAAATCAGCGAGCGTAAAGTCGTCTCCTTGCAACCAAGTATGGGTCTGCAAGTGCGTTTCCAATACTTGCAGCGGCCTTAACAAGCCCCTAACCGCCTGATCAAAGGTACGCTGATCCCGCTTTTCTTCTGGTGTAAAAAACTGCTGCACAACCATGGCCATCTGTAAGGGTTCAATCTCACTAATCCCCCACACACTCCATTGCCAGACCTACGCTTCGCCACGTGCATCCGCTCGCAAAAGGCTCGGCGCATTTCTTTTGCAAGGTACATGTTAATGGCCATAGACTCGAACAACTGCAGATCACCCTCGACAAGCGCGGGAATACGTCCATTAGGGTTTACATCTAAAAAGGTCTGTTCCTTTGAATCTTCACCGTATGTGACTGGCAAATGTTCGTAGTCAAGGTCTACTTCTTCAGCCGCCCAGATTGATCGAAACGCTCTAGAATTAGCGATACCGTATAATTTTGGCTTAGACACTCTTTTCTCTTTTGTGTGAAATTGTAAAACCTGCTTAATAGTATTCCGACCACTAGCTTATTAACATGATGAAGATGGCCGGACTTTATCAAAGCGGACAAGTTCGATGAGATGAGCAGCTGGCCATTGGCTACGCCAGTTGCCGCGGCATTATGACGCCAACCTTGTTTGGTTGCCTGCTGGCCCCAGTGTTTTTCGTCTTGATTCAATCCCTGCGAGAGCGCTTGATTTCACTGTAACGCAGCGTAATTTCTCCCAGTGCGAGGGCTGTTACGCCGCCGATAACCACCGGCCAGTCGAAGCCCTCACCTGGCACGTACATGAAGAGCAACACACTCATACAGATACAGGAAAAGCAGAGTACGGTAACTAGCCAGGCAACAGGCCTGCCCCCAGGTATCCGGAACGGCCTTTCTCTGTCCGGGTCATAAATACGTGCGTGCATAAAGGCAACGATTGCCCCCATGTAAGGAGTCATAAAGATCACGCCTTGCGCCGCAAACAGCAACCAGAACAGCTCTTCGTTAGAGGTTGCCACCAGACCATAAAAACCGAGCAATAGGGTTACCAGCACGCCAACGACAATGCCGGCACCTACTGGTGTGCCGTACTTGGGATGTTCGTAGCCCAGAAATGCCGGCATCTCTCCGTCCTGGGCAGACTTTGCAATTGTCCGGTTGGCACCCAATGACCAGGTGACCGCATTCGACAACAAGGAAAACATAAAGCAAACACTCATCGCTAACGCTAGTATCCGACCCATTCCACTATCACCAAACAGGGCCAGGAAGGTGTCCACCAATCCTTCGACCATATTGATTTCCTCCGCAGGAATCACTGCCAGTACCGCAAAGATACCCAGTACATTACCGAAGATAATAATCAGCCCGGAGAATAACGTGGTCCGGGGAATATCACGCACCGGATTTTCCATTTCGTCGCTGGCGGCACTCATCAGTTCAAAGCCCACCATGCCCCATATAACCATGGCGATGTACTGCACGCCCGAGCCCCATTCTGGGATAAAAGCCTGCACAGAGAAGTCATTGGCCAGCGGCTTGGCCGGGGCCAGCGCATGAAGAACGCCGGCAATTATCAATGCCCCGAAAGCAACTATTTTGACCAGCGCGCCAGCATTGGGAATCCATTTGCCATATTTCAAGGGCATGCAAGTCAAGCCAATGATCACCCAATTAAATAGTATTGCCAGTACCAGCTGGCCACCCAGCTCCAGATCAGGCCAGAACAATTGCGAAAGAATTGAAGTGAACATCACAAATATCGAGGCGGACCAGATCGGCAGATTGATCCAGTACAACCATGTCACGCGGGTCCCCCAACGCTTGCCAAGCGCGTCACGCACCCAGGCATAGATGCCGCCCTGCTCCGGGTAGGCTGTACCCATTTCAGAGGTAATCAGCCCAAAGGGTAGAAAGAAGAGAACGGAAAAAACTAACCAAAACGTCAGCGCAGCAGTACCCATACTGGCAGAACCGGCAAGGGTATCGAGAAACAAGATGGCAGAGACTGTAAACAGGGTCATGTCGACCATGCCCAGCGCTTTTTTATGTTGTGACATGCCTTTCTCTATAACTGAGATGAGGAGAGTATAGTCCATGTGTGCGCCCCGAGCAGTGCCTGACTTCACGTGTTTCGCTCACAAAATGCACGCTATCGCCCAGCTCCAACCAGCGATCCTGAGTAAAGGGCCGCCGACGTCTTTTTCTGGAGCAATGGCTGCGAGTGCTTTTTCATTCATAATTTTGCCTTTTTTTACCTCTTACTTGAAAATAATTGTTTTGTTGCTATCGAGAAATGTTCGATGTTCTGTGTGGAGTTTTACTGCAGTAGCCAGCGCTTGGGTTTCTGTATCTCGGCCAACGGCGACAAGCATCTCGGGTGTGTAAGTGTGGTCAACTTCCTGTACAGCCTGGCTAAGAATAGGCCCTTCATCAAGATCACCTGTTACGTAATGAGCGGTCGCTCCAATAAGTTTTACGCCGCGATGAAATGCTTGGTGATAAGGCTTGGCTCCTTTAAAACTCGGTAGGAATGAGTGGTGAATATTGATTACTTTTCCCGAGAGTTCAGTACATAGTGTGTCTGACAAAATTTGCATATAGCGGGCAAGAGTGATGAGCTCGCTGTCTGTCTCTTCAATGATTTCCAGCAACCTTACTTCCTGCTGAGGCTTAGTGTCTTTAGTCACTGGTAAGTGAATAAAGCGAATGCCTTCTCGCTCTACCATGGGGCGCAAGCCTTGGTGATTGGATACAACAGCAGTAATTTCTATATTGAGTTCGCCTTTGCGAAGGCGATAAAGTAAATCGTTTAAGCAGTGATCGTACTGGCTAACCATAATCAATGTACGAACGGTTTGGCTGACAGGAATTATTTGCCAATCCATAGAAAACTTATCGGCGACAGCTTGAAACTCTTCTTGATTGCTCTCTTGTGTCGCATCGCCATTGTCGATGTGAAAACGGGTGCGCATAAATAAATTCGCATTTTGTCTGTCATCGAAATGGCTGAGTTCAGAAATGTAGCAGCCTCTTTCGGCGAGAAAGCCGCTGACACCAGCGACGATTCCGCGGGCAGCTGGGCAGGTAGCTTTTAATATATATTCAGTCGTGTTTTTCACAATTATCTATGTCGTCTTATTAATAGATTTGGCTTTACTGATCGCTTGGGCTAGCATTTGATTCTTTTCATTGTTGGATCAAACAAAGGACGAAGTGAGGCAAGGGCCTCGTATCGCTTATTGCCGATCTCGATTTCCCACAGATCGTTATTCACATTTTCGGCAGTGATAATATCGTCGGATTCTACAAATCCAAGACCCACGGCAGCACCTATTGTAAAGCCATAGGCTCCAGCGCGAATATAACCCGCAAATTTGCCGTTGTGATAAATCACTTCAGCATGGTAGAGCAGAGGCTCCGCGTCTTCCAATTTGAACTGTAATAAGCGGCGTTTGAAACCACCTTCAGCTTTTTGGGCGGCGAGTGCATCGCGGCCTATAAATCCTTCAGGCTTATCCAGTTTTACTGCAAAGCCAAGACCTGCTTCAAGTGGTGTGTCGCAGTTATCAATATCATGGCCGTAATCCCTGTAGCCCTTTTCTAAGCGCAAACTATTGAGTGTTTGCAGGCCTGCATGGGTGAGGTTGAAGGCTTTACCGGCTTCAACAATACGATCGTACACCTGAATGGCATGTTCAGAGGGAATATAAAACTCCCAGCCTAGCTCACCGACATAGGTGACACGAATAGCCAACACGCTGGCATAGTCTATATCTATGTATTGGCTGCTTAGATATGGAAAAGCTTCATCGCTTACGTCGACACTGGTAAGAGTCTTTAATAACTCTCGTGACTTCGGCCCGTGGATGTTTAACTGTGTATAGCTTGATGTGACATCCGTGACAAATGCATGACTGTCTTTAGGAATATTGCGATCCATCCACATTTTCACGTGGCCGTGAGTGGTATCTGATGCGATAACCATATACTCGTTTCGGGATAATCGTGTGACGGTCAAATCGGCTTCGAGTCCACCAGCCTCATTAGTCCATTGCGTATAGACAATGCGACCGTCTTCTACATCAATCTCATTGCAGCATATTTGATTGAGCACCTTACAGGCATCATTGCCCTGAACAAGAAACTTGCTCATAAACGACATATCCATCAGTACGACCTCGTTGCGTGCGGCATGGTGCTCGGCCTCATGATCGGCAAACCAATTTTGTCTGCCCCAGCTATAACGCTCAACAACACCGGGTTTGCCGTCAGTGGCGTACCAATCGGCAATTTCCCAACCTGCGCTTTCGTTGAAATGGGCACCCGCTTTTAACAGGCGGTCGTGCAGTACAGACTGCTTTACATTTCTGGCTTTGCTCATGCCAAGGTTGGGGAAGTGGGGTTCATACATCTTACCCAATACTTCAACCAAGCGATCCTCTCGGAACTTTGGGTTTCTCTGGCAGTTGTGGAACCGATTAACATTAATACGACTGACATCGCAGTCTGGACGGCCATCAATAATCCAGCGTGCTAGCAGGCGACCAATACCACCGCCAGAGAGTATGCCGAGTGAGTTGAGGCCGCAGGCAACAAAGTAGTTTTCCAGTTCGGGAGCTTCGCCGATCAGAGGGGCCAGATCAGGGGTAAAACTCTCTGGTCCACAGAAAAACTTACGAATGCCAAGTTCAATAGCTTCAGGAACCCGTTCATAAGCTTTCTCAAGGAAAGGCATCATTCTGTCCATGTCTGGATCAATCTCGCCAAAGGAGAAGTTTGCAGGAATGCGATCAACATTCCACGCTTTGGCGACAGGCTCAAAAAGGCCGATCATTAGGCCGCCGACTTCTTCTCGGTAATAGGCATAGCTATCAGGGTCTTCAAGAATAGGGATATCTCGGTGCATACCTTCCATATCGTCAGTGATCAAATAGTAGTGTTCTGCTGCCTGTAGTGGCAGGTTTACGCCAGCCATTTCACCAAACTGGCGGGCCCACATACCTGCGCAGTTAACAACAATCGGCGCTTCAATATCACTCTGGTCAGTTGATACGCCCGTTACGCGACCCTGTTTTTTATGAACACCAGTAACGCTAACGCCTTCAATAATACGTGCGCCCCTATTTCTAGCACCTTTGGCGAGAGACATGGTTAGGTCAACAGGATTAGCTCGGCCATCTTCTGGGGTAAAAAAGCCAGCAATGACATCATCAAGCTTAGCTCTAGGCCAGTGCTCGCGAACTTCATCGACAGTAATTTCGTTACAATTTATGCCTCGGGTACGCATAAAGGCGGCAGAACGTCGCATTTCTTCGAGTCTTTCTTCATTACACGCGACTTGCAAGTAACCTACTGATTTGAAACCAGTAGCGAGGCCTGTTTCTTCTTCTAAGCGGCTATATAGGTCACGACCATAGGTGAAGATATCTGTGCTGGTTTCGTCGTTGAGAAGGCCTGAGACAACAAGCCCGGCTGCATGCCATGTTGTGCCTGAGGTGAGTTGTTGCCGCTCTAGAACGACGACATCTTTACAGCCAAATTTCGTCAGGTGGTAAGCAAGGCTGCAACCAATGATGCCGCCGCCAACAATCACAACCTGGGCTTTTTCTGGTATATCCATTTTTTTAGTTTGCATACTTTTTCCAAGGTTTGGGCAATCGAGTTGGGCCTTGTTCTTCTAGTTGAATAGGATAACTACCTTTTATGTACATCCCCGTGATCTGGGTGTTCGGCCTATTCAAATATGGGGATATGAAGACGCTGTTTGGAGAAATTTGTAGAGCCTAGCGGCTTATATTTTATATGGTCTCGCAACTGGAGTTTGAATTGCCTATCGCCTAAAGATTGTATTGCCTTGCAGCCAAGTCACGCATAATTTCTTCAGAGCCACCACCAATCGCATTGACGCGCACTTCCCTATAAATACGTTCAACTTTACTTCCACGTAAATAACTTGATCCACCGAGAATCTGACTCGCCTCACGCGCACAAAATTCCATGGTTTCGCTCGCTTGCACTTTCAGCATGGCTAAATCACCAGGGTGACAACGGCCCTCGATAAATGCCTCGGTAAGGTGCAATGCGTAAGCTTGTGTGGCATTTATTTTTTGTTTCATCATGGCCACTTTATGTCGAATCACCTGATGATCAGCTAAACGCTTTCCAAAGGTCTTTCTCTCTTGCGCCCATGTTACTGCTTCTTCCAAACAACAACGCGCAGCAGCTTCCATAGTAACTATCATCGCCAATCGCTCACTATTAAAGTTATGCATAATGACAAGAAAGCCGTGCCCTTCCTCACCCATTAAATATTTCTTAGGCACTTTCACATTATCGAAATACAAAGTAGCCGTATCTGAACACCACCAACCTTGTTTTTTATCTAAAGGCGTTCGAGATACACCCGCAAGGTCCATCGGAATAAGCAACATAGAAACACCCTTAGGCCCCGCTTTACCCGTTCTGACCGCCGTGCTTACCCAGTTAGCCCCCATGCCACCCGATATAAACGTTTTACTGCCATTCACAATATAGAAGTCGCCTTCAGCCTTTGCAGTGGTTTGAATGCCAGCTACATCTGAACCGCCCGAGGGTTCTGTAATGCCTAAAGAGATCCTTTTTTCACCAGATAGTACCGCAGGCACCACCTCTTCCTTAATATCATCACTCGCAAAATGAACCACAGGCGGCAAGCCAATACCGTGTACCAACAAGGTACTACTAATCCCACCCGCAGACCCAATACGCGCTAACTCTTCGCTCACAATATTTTTATAGTGCTGATCAATACCTTCTGAAACCCCGCCGTATTGTTCCGGATATCCCAGTTGAAGCAAGCCAATGCCTGCCGCTTTAGCCCACATCTCATCGGGGATATTTCCATTTTCATCCCAGTCATCAAGGTTAGGAGCAACTTCTTTTTCCAAGAACCTGCGCAGTTGAGCACGCCATGATTCATGGTCTGCCGTTAAATGGCGGTTGTGTAAACGTGCACTATCAAAATCTAAAGACATAGCTAAGCTCCATATTCGCTAAACTCCATACTTCCAAAATATGAATCGCCTCGGGTTTGTCGTAGGTCAATTTATCTTCTAACTGATCTGGGATAGACATAGGCTTCTTTCCAATGAAAAAGGTGGATAAAACAAGTATTAGGAATATGGGAAGGATAAATCCACTTGTTTTCCTAATCTACAATAGAAAAGCTGGCTATTTTCAATTGACGAATATCTCTCGAAACACCTGGCTGGACTTCAGAAATAGTATCCCGACCACTAGCTTATTAACATGATGAAGGTGGCCGGACTTGATCAAAGCGGACAAGTTCGTTACCCTTTCTACTCCTTCGGAATAACCACATGATTCGCTAAGCAGGAGATCCTAGAGTGACAGTAGCCAAATCTTCAGCGGCCTCCATCAAAATCCATATCAACAGCGTAAAACCGGTTCTCGAAGGGATGCGGGCTTTGGGTTTTTCCCAAGAAGCGTGCCTGGAAGGGACTGATCTTCACCTCAGTCAGTTAGTAGGGACCGATGTCGTTGAGGATTATTTAACACTCGAGCAGGAGTACTTACTCTATAAAAATATTCTACAGATCAGTCAAGATCCGTACATCGGATTAAAAATCGGTCGCACCTATCGAGTCGAGAACTTTGGCATGCTTGGCTATGCCATGCTGACGGCAATAACAGTTGGTGAGGCATTGCTTATCTGCCAGGATTACGAGCCGCTCATGTTCGGTCACTTCAAATTCTCTCTGTTTAATGAAGGTAGTCTTGTGGGGGTTGCCCTACAGGAGCACTACGATACGCCAGAGCCACTCTTACAGGTATTCTCGGATCGAGCTCTCGAATGTGGCCTCTCGACATTGCAGACTTCCTATGGCTTCAGAGTCGACGTTTGCAAAATTCGGCTAATGCACAAGGACGAGAATGACCTCAAGCTTTATGCAGAGCACTTCGGCTGTCCGATTGATTTCGGACACCATCAAAATGAAATTCTTTTTGATAAGAGTATTACTGAATTAGTCCAACCTCGAAAAGACCCCGCCTTCTCACAACACTGCCTTGAAAAATGCAAGAAAATCATCGGTAGGTTCAGGCAAAGATCTGAGTTTGTTTCACAGATACGCGAAATAATACTGGCCGAGCCCGGTTATTTCCCTACCGCGACAGAAGTTGCACAGTCATTGGAGTGCACTACCAGAACACTACGCCGAAAATTGTCTAATGAAGGCTCCAATTACCAAACCATTCTCAACGAAATAAGATCAGAGATAGCTAAAGATTACCTAAAATCCAACCTGCCCATCGAAAAAATCTCTGAGATGCTTGGGTTTAGTGAGGCATCCGCATTTTCTAACGCCTTCAAGACCTGGGAATCGATTTCGCCAAAAGACTATCGCCTTAACAATCGGTAGTGCACAGGATATATCTTCCCTCCTCTTCGACATAAATAGCATCAAGGCTGTCCGCTTTAATCAAGTCAGGCCACTTTCATCATGTTAACAAGCTTGTGATCTGGATACTATTTCTAAGAATCCGCTAATAATCTCGAATTATTTACGTAGGCAACAACGTTGGCCAACAACGGGCTAATGCGAGCGACGACTGCGTTAATGACAGTGTTTTGGGATTCGTCATAGGCTTACCTCACACGTTGTTAAAATTGAGATCCTCATGACATAAGGGCCAATTAAATATAATAACTTGGGAATTCACTATGAAAAAAACCAATTTTTTTACTTACACAAAAAAAGCAATGGCAATCTTAGCGGCAGGCGCTAGTGCTACAACATCAGCACAAACGTTAGAAGAAGTCGTAGTCACAGCACAACAACGAGCCCAGTCACTGCAAGAAGTACCCGTCTCCGTTTCAGCTATTTCAGCACAAAAAATATCTGATGCCGGTATTGTAGATTTAGAAAGCCTGTCTGCTTACGTGCCAAACTTCACTATTAATCAGACGCCTGGTTCAAGCACCATTATGGCAATACGTGGTATTTCTTCTGGTATTAACACTGGATTTGAACGGTCAGTTGGCATGTATAACGATGGCGTTTTTTATGGCCGTTCCAAATTAGCCAGTATGCCACTGTTTGATTTACAACAAGTGGAAGTATTGCGTGGCACCCAAAGTATTTTATTTGGTAAAAATAGTATTGCTGGAGCCGTTAGCATGAAATCCGCAAAACCAACTGATGAATTTGAAGCCTCGTTTACTGCTTTGTATGAACCGGATGCCGATGAACAAGATTTTCGTCTAATGATGTCGGGGCCACTGACTGATAATTTGCGTGGTCGCATAGCAATAATGGATCGTAAGCAAGAAGGTTATTTTAAAAACACGACGCTTAATAGAGACGAGCAAATTGAAGATGAGTCGTTCATTCGCGGCACATTAGCGTGGGATGCGACAGATAATGTAACCGCAATTTTGAAAGTCTCACAAGCAAACTTCGATACCAAAGGGAGTAACCTTGAAATTCACAATAGCATTGATAATGGCAACCCTGGCTCGGTTGATCATTTAACCGCTTTAAACACTCTTCAGGCATCACTAGGTCGCCCATTGGTTGATGGCGCGCTTAATAGAGTGCGCGATAACAATGGCGATGCTTTTGAAATAGAGTTGAATAATGCCACCTTAAACGTGGAGTGGGCATTAGAAGGCCTAACCATATCATCTACAACCGCAATGGTTGGTTACGATTACGAAACGCTATGTGACTGTGACTTTTCTGGCGCAATAATAATCAGCATCGGAGTAGCTGAAGAATATGAGCAATTTAGTCAAGAATTCAGATTTACCTCTGAACTTGGTAATACTTTTGACTACATCGGCGGCTTTTTTTATCAAAGTAGTGAGATGGATTTTAGCGATTCTATTGGTCTACCTGTAGACGGAATTGCACCGATAGCGATTAATAGTTTAAGCCCTGCGGCAGCCCCTATTGCCGCACTTGCACCAGGCACAGCAACTGGACGTAATTATGAGAATGATAGTGATCTTTGGGCAGCCTTTTTGCAAGTTACATGGAATATTACTGATGAGTTTCGCTTAACCGTCGGTGGTCGTTATACAGATGAAACTAAAGAAGGCTCGCGTGAACAAATTCATTTCACTGCAGCTGGTGTTGCGGTTCCCGCTCCAACCACACCGTGGGCATTAGATGTAACCAACTTAGGAACCTATGAAAATTTGTTTGGTCTTTTCTCGATAGAGCCTTATGAAAAAATTAAGGGTGACCTTGACGACACCTCATTCAGCCCGGTTATTACCGGGCAATGGGATATGAACGATGAGACAATGTTGTATGCAACATGGACTAAGGGCTTTAAATCTGGCGGTTTTGATGCTCGATCAAATGGCCATCCTGATGAAAATGTTAATAATGCGCAAAACATTGCAGCGTTATTAGGCGGAGGTGACAGCACCATTACCGGTAGTTTTGAGTTTGACCGCGAAGAAGCAGAAACCATTGAGTTGGGTTCGAAAATGTCTCTTGCTGACGGCGCTGCCGAACTTAATATTGCCTTGTATCACACCGAGTTTACTGATTTACAAACTTCTCAGTTTGACGGTACTTTAGGCTTTAATGTAACTAATGCTGGTGAAGCAACGGTACAGGGCCTTGAAGTAGATGGTCGTTGGGCAGTAACTGAGAGCTTAGTGCTAACCGCATCGGGCGCCTACCTAGACTTTAACTTTGATGAATTTCCAAACTCGCAGTGTGCTTTTGGCCAAGTACCTAACTCGCCAGACTTTCCTGGATTATGTGATCAGTCGGGTGAGCGCAAAGAGTATACCCCTAAATATCAGTTTAATATTGGTGCCAAGTGGCAAACTCCAATTACGAACGAGCTAGTACTTAAATTAGCTGCCGACGCGAATTACATGGATGATTATTTGTATTCCACAACACTTGATGAGGAAACTCGTCAAGAGGCAACCACGGTTGTTAATGCACGTATAGCGCTAGCAGAAGTTGATAATGTCTGGGAAGTTGCTTTAATTGGCCGTAACCTAACCGATGAAGAGATTTTAAACTTTGGTGGTAACAGTCCATTAGCAGGGACGTTAACAAGTGGAACCGGTAATTCTTATTACGCGTTTGTTAACCGGCCGCGCAATGTAGCGGTTCAGGTCAAATATAACTTCTAGTTTTAAAGAGCAAAAACTAAGGGCTGCAGGTTGCAGCCTTTTTTTATACTCGCTTTGAATTGCGATATTCACCGGCTGATATTTCGGTCCAATTTTTAAACGCGCCGTAAAAGTTACTCGGCGCAGCGAAACCTAGTTTTCAGAGGTTGCCAAAGATTACCTAAAATCCAGTCTACCGAACGATCAGATCGCTGGGATGCTCGAGTTTAGTGAGACATCCGAGCCTTCTTACGCCTTCAAGACCTGGGAATCGCTTTCGCCAAAAGACTATCGCCTCAACAATCGATAATACCCCGAATATATCTTCTCTTATGTTCGACATAAACGGCATCAAAGCTGTCCGCTTTGATCAAGTAAGACCACCTTTATCATGTTAACAAGCTTGTGATCGGGATACTATTTCTGAATGTCCGGTAATGAACTCGAATGATCTACGTAGGCGATATGGCCTAATATCTTATTCAAGCCTAATAACCAGCCCATATGATTGAAGGTGTACCTATGACTATCCTATCTCCACCTAAGCTCCCACTTCGAAGCCCTAAAGTGATTCTTATCGGTGCTGGTATGACCGGCATCCTGATGACCATCAAGCTCAGAGAAGCTGGCATCACCGACATCACCATTCTGGAGAAGAAGGAAAGCCTCGGTGGCACCTGGCGAGAAAATACCTACCCAGGTCTTGCCTGTGATGTACCGTCACACATGTATACCTACTCCTTCGAGCCCAACCCTGAATGGTCTCACCTGTGTGCTCATGGCTCAGAAATAAGGGAGTACTTCGAGCGTGTGGGTCGCAAGTATGGCGTGACAGAAAAGGTACTGTTCAATGAAGCGGTCACCCGTAGCATTTATGACGAGGGCCAATGGACAGTCACCTCGTCCAAGGGCAACACCTATATAGCCGATTTTATAATTAATTGCACCGGCATTCTGCACCACCCTGCAAAACCAGATATCAAAGGCATAGAAACCTTTGATGGTGATATGTTTCATACCGCCGAGTGGAATCACACTGTTGATTTAGCAGGTAAAAGGGTTGGCGTTATTGGTACCGGCTCAACAGCAGCACAAGTTATTCCTGAAGTAGCGAAAGCCGCAAGTAAGCTATCGGTCTTCCAGCGAACACCACAATGGATTTTTCCTTGGGCCAATAAAACTGTTTCGGAAAAATCTAAAAAAAAGCTGCGTGACAACCCAAACCGCGTACGACGCCTAAGAGGCCTTTACGTCTGGATGATGGCGAATTTACTCACCAAAGCAACGGCTGGTCACCAACCTCAGCGCGCCTTATTGAGCGTAACCTGTCAGTTAAACCTCAAACTGAGTATTAAAGATAAATCGCTGCGCAAGAAATTAACCCCTGACTATGCGGTAGGCTGTAAGCGTCTTGTTGTTAATAAAACTTTTTATAAGGCTGTCCAGCGTAACAATGTAGATTTAGTCACCGAGGGCATTGCTGAAATCACACCGAAAGGCATTAAAACACGCGATGGTAAAGAACATGAACTGGACGCATTAGTTTTATCCACTGGCTTCCAGAACTTTAACTTTATGCGACCTATGGACATGCGCGGCAAGGGAGGCTTGAAAATTGACGACGCCTGGTCAAAAAAGATTCAGGCCTACCGCTCTATGTTTTTACCTAATTTCCCAAACTCCTTTTTAATGCTGGGACCCAACACCCCTATTGGCAACTATTCCGTCATTGCCATGAGTGAAGTGCAATGCGCCTATATTCTCAAGATTATCTGTCGCTGGCAGCAGGGAGATTTCGACGAAATTGATGTTAAGCCATCGGCATTTAAAAGCTTTAATGAATACTTAAAAGCGGGTATGTCGAAAACGGTTTGGGTGGGAGGTTGCCAAAGTTGGTACCTAGATGATGATGGCGACCCTGCCCTTTGGCCATACAGCTGGCAGCAGTGGAAAAAGGAAATGAAAGAACCGAAAATGGGTGACTTTATAACTAAAAAATTTCCTATAAAAACGGAAAATACTAATAAAAAGAAGAAAGTTGCTGCGGTCGCGTAACCTTTATATACAAAATACAAATCTAATTCTATTGGATATTTTCACGCAGCCAAGTCAGAGGTAGGTAGTGCAACTCAGCAGACCCCCCCCCCCGCCAGACAGTCAACTGCCATTAACCGGTATTCGTGTACTCGACCTTTGCGATCTTCGAGGGCAAAGCTGTGGTCGCATATTGGCCGACCTGGGCGCAGAAGTCATTCTTGTAGAACCTCCTGAAGGTATGTTATCTCGACTTAGAGCACCAGTTGTCGATTCACAGAGTCTGTATTTCGCCACACATAATGCCAACAAATTCAGTGTGCAGCTAGACCTTGAAAGTCAGGAAGGAAAAAAGGATTTTCTCAAGCTTGTTAGAAACAGTGACATGCTGATTGATGGCGGTGACAAAAGTATTTGGGAAATGCTGAGTACAAGTCATTCTGAGCTACGAAGCATTTATCCTGACCTTATTTTACTTTCGATCACGGATTTCGGGCTAAAAGGTCCTTATAAAGATTTCACTGCCACTGAATCTGTTCATATGGCGATGTCTACCGTTCTATCCCGATCTGGAACTAACGGCTCCCCTCCCCTATTGCCACCTGGTGAGCTAGCGCTGGAAACCGCCGCCATTCAAGCGGCCTGGGTTGCGTTGCTGGCATACTGGCAGAGATCACACAATGGCAAGGGAGATTTACTGGATTTCTCGATCAATGATGCAATAGCGCAAACCTTCGATCCAGGTGTCGGCGCAACCGGGAACGTATCCGCTGGACGCACAGCCATAGAGGTCGCGCCTCATGGCAGACCCGAAGTTAACTTCATTCCCGGAAAACTGCCGTCTGCGGCCCTGCTCTACCCGATATTCAAATGTACTGATGGCCATATCAGAACCTGTGTTCTAAACCCAAGGCAGTGGCGAAGTATGTCTGAGTGGCTTGGCCCAGATCACCCGTTTACACACCCCAAGTTTGGGGTCGCTGCAAACCGTGTTCTGAATATTGGTGCCGTCAATAAATTAATGGCCAGCCTCTTCGAGAATCAGACCCGTGAGCATTTAGTCGCCGAAGGACAAAAACGAGGCATACCCATTGCATCGATCAAACTTCCCAGTGAAGTATTTGATAACGATCACTTCGACCAGCGCAACTTATTCACTAAAATCGACATCGGAGGAAAAAAGGCTAAAGCCCCTTCGGGTTATTTCTGTATCGATGGACGGCGAATAGGTATCAATACTCTGGCACCGAAACTCGGTGCCAATACTCAAGACCTATTGTCGAGCGCGAAGATGAAAGACCCTTTACGGGTAACCGAGGGAGAGTCGAGAAGACCCTTAGGGGGAATATTAGTATTGGACATTGGTGTTATCATCGCAGGTGGTGATCTGGGCCGGCTGTTTGCCGATCAGGGCGCAACCGTGATCAAAGTCGAAAACAAGGCCTACCCTGATGGACTTCGCCAGAGTCTTGACAACAATCCCGTTCCCATCTCATTTGCTCAAGCCAATCGAAATAAAAAATCGTTAGGGCTCAACCTGCGTAGCGATAAAGGAAAAGAAATTTTTTTACGCTTGGCCAAAGATGCCGACGTAGTTATCTCCAACTTCAAACCCGGCACTATGGAATCTCTGGGCTTAGGGTATGAGGCATTAAGAGAGATCAACCCTGGTATTATTTGCGCCGAAAGCAGCGCAATGGGCAGTACCGGCCCTCAAGCCAGGACCATGGGTTATGGGCCTTTGGTGAGGGCAAGCACCGCTCTGTCGGGCCTTTGGCGATACCCTGAAAAAGAAATGGGCTTTGGTGACTGTGTAACCATCTTCCCGGATCACTTCGCCGCAAGAGTCAGTGCAACAGCTATTTTGGCTAAACTTATTCAGCGAAAGACAACAGCAGTGGGCGGATTTATTGATACATCTCAGGCAGAATGCATAATCAACGCGCTTGCCAGCGAATTCCTTGGTGAATCCATTGCACCTGGCTCATTAAAGTCAACGGGAAATCAGTCTGCATTTGATGCACCAAACAGCCTTTATCCCTGCGCAGGCAATGATGAGTGGTGCGTAATTTCGGTAACCAATGATGATCAATGGCAGGGGTTATGCCGCGCTATGAACAGGGCCGACCTTGCCGACAATACGAATTACCAGACTACGGAAGGTCGACTCGAACATCGTATCGATATTGAGGATATCGTCACCCGATGGTGCAAGCCGAGATCCCCCTATGAGGTTATGAATCTTTGTCAGAACCAGGAAGTACCAGCAGGAAACATGCTTCGTTTGTCAGAGTTCATAGAAAATCCCCACTACAATGCTCGGAATTTCTTTCAGAAGCTGCACCAACCCACAGTCGGACGAACAATTGAGACCGAAAATGGCCCCGTCGCTTTTAGTGACAACATTCCGCCACCTCAAATTCAGCCCGCCCCCGCCCTTGCTGAACATACTCGCGAATTAATGAGTACGCTTATTGACCTGTCAGATATTGAGATTGACACATTAATCGCGAGTGGCGATCTAGAGATAAGGAAAAAAGAAGCAGGTGCTATTCAACAGAAGGGAAGAACATTGGCCATAAATTCAGCCATGAAAGTTTTACTAAAGTACCATGAACTTAAGCATTTTTTAAGAGGGTGAACGATAGCAAACTGATGAATTGAAGATAGCAGGCGTACAAACGACCCTATGGCCATGGAGATAAATTACGTACAGCAGATGTAAGTATAAGGCGGGGGCTCATGGATGGTATTTTCTCTTTTGCTGTCGTTATCAGCCCAGAAGAATTTGAGGTAAAAAAGCCGCTTAGCGAAGTGTACGCTGTTGGTGGGCAGAATCATACTTAATCAATAAGAGCCTCCCTAAAATATTCAATTTTGGCAGCAGGAATCCAGTTTTTCCGTTCATCAATAGTTGAGGCCCCATACAGCTGAAAGTGATCATTATCCATAATATTAGCTCTAATTTTCCAGAATTCGTTTTTCTCTATAGACTTTGGATCAATTTAAGTTGTCATATTCTCAAACGAGAATACATTATCCTTAGGTGTTCCCACATATAGATCTACGCTTAAAACATTAGATACAATATCCATAAATAAGAGCTTGTAACCTCTATTAGCGGGATCACACATCATCGTGTATGTTTGAAATTGAGTCCAATTATTGGCCCTTAAAATCTCATTGGATTGACTCCCTCTACTATCTAAAACGCTTATTATATTTGTAATGTAAGTATCCGAGTAACCCCACACTTCACCCTCATCAGGAGCGTAAAAAATTGATTTCTAATTACCCTCTAGGTGTTGAACGAAATTATTTTTAGAACAGAATGAATCTTGGGCATAAAAAACAATTTTTTGACATGCTATGGCTAGCAGTAAAGCTGAAAAAATATTTTTTTAAAATTATATTTATTCATATTCTGCAATCGGCTTAACAACTGAGCGTAATTACGTCTAACTGTATTCATATGAAAATTGTCCTCACGCCAGTGCCTATCCAATCTATATTAAGTGGCTAGACGGATTATTAATCCACTCCAAAAATCCCACACTCACTAAGGTGGCGCATTACTGCATCGGTACCAATAGCTGTGGTAGCACTATTTTCAATGTAAATTAAATACTACATCACCCTCCAACAATGTCGTTTCAACTTTAACTTTGTATAGCTCATAAGGATTTACTTCAAACAGATTATCACTTAACACCACCATGTCCGCCTTCTTCCCTGCCTCAATAGAGCCGAGCTGATCTTCCACTGGCTGTGCCCCCATTGCTCCATCAGAATCACAGGGCGATCACTAACAATTTCATCTAGTTCTCTTTTATTGGGGCCTTCGGGGCCAAAGTCTGCAACTCGCCAAGAACCAGCAACTATGGCAGTTCGATCAGGATTTTCTTTGGAGAATTTTTTAAGCCATGCTACCGTGTCTTGTCGGCTCGTGTAGGGCATGCCAGTTAAATCGGTAAAAGGCATGGTGGTCATCTCGGAATAAACTGCGCTCATCCCAGGGTGGGTGTGTGAATCGACTAGGCCGGGCAACACAAACTTGCCGCCCAAATCTACTTTCTCAGTTTTTGAACCTATCCATTTCTCTACACCTTCATTATCACCGACATACACAAAACGACCGTCCTTTATTGCGACAGCCTGCGCCCACGGTTTAGACGTATCTACCGTATATATCTTTGCATTAGTAAAAATTAAATCGGCAAAATCACCAACAGCCGCGGTGGAAACAATTGAGGTCGAAGTCAATGAAATACTAGCCATCAACGCCAACTCGCGGCTAAAAGAGCATCTTTTTATTGGCAAATTACACCTCTATTTAATAAAACTATCTAAGTATTTTTATAAAATATGTCTTACTAATCAGGTATAAATACACTTCATAATAATCACTCCGATAGCTCCATGACACTCAATAGGGTTGAGTTCGACTTGCCACGAATCATCACACCTTCAAGTTTTTTATGCCTCGCTGGTCATACTTGCATTCTTTACTTTTCGACTAATGGCCAACCTTGGGTAAACTGTTTACGATATCGACGATTTGCTCCAGTAGCGCCATTCTTTCTTTCATTGTTTTTGCAATATCGAGGCGCAGATTAAGGCTTTTCATACCGACCTGCTTATAGCTCATTAGCCTTGCGCGCACCATCTCCGCCGTTCCCAGTACCTGGAATTCGTTGATCATTGCATCGGGTATACGCAGTGCAGCTTTCTCCCTTTTTCCTGCCAGCCAAAGTGCTTGTACCGCCTTGGTATCTTCTGTATAACCCGCTCTCTCGAAGGCCTTATTGTAGAAATTAGTGTCCGCTGAACCCATGGCACCTATCTGAAAAGCCAAGCCCGGTTTTCTGCTGGCAATTAACCCTTCGATATTATCGCTGATACCGATCGTTACCGCGGCACCAAGGTCTAACTGCGACAGTTCTCGGCCGGCGTCCTCCGCGCCCTGCGCTATATAGTCCAGGTGAGCGCCGGCATGAATCGGTGAGAAGCTTGTGCCCATCCAGCCATCCGCTGCGGCACCGGTGTATTGAAGTGAACGAGGGCCGAGCGTTGCTAGATAGATCGGGATTTCAGCGGGTGCAAAGTCCAGACGCAAGGCTTTACCTTCTCCGCCGGGGCGGGGTAACACATGATGCTTACCTTCATAAATGATTTTTTCACCGGCAAAGGCCATACGGCAGATTTCAACGGTTTCCCTGAGACGCGTCAATGGCTCGTTATAAGGTACACCGACCAAGCCTTCAATAACTTGCGGGCCACTAGCACCTAGACCCAACAAAAAGCGACCCTTTGACAGCGCGTTTAAAGACAGGGCTGTCATCGCTATCATGCTGGGTGCTCTGGGCCCCACCTGCATTACACCACTGCCTAACTTTATCTTGCTGGTACGCGCGGCAATAAACGCTAGAGATGTCACCGCATCGGTGGACCATGCCTCGGCAGACCACACGCTGTCGATGCCTATTTTTTCTGCAAACTGGATATATTCTATCGTTTCTTCAATGCCTATTTTTCGATAGTCACCAACTCCAATGGTTAGTTTCATCAGACTGCGCTCCTGAGGATAACAACAATTTCCTCCAGCAAAGCGGAAGTTTCTTCGTTGGCCGACAACGTCATCGGCGTCCCCGTCCCCGCAATGGCTTTAGGGTGGTTCAGCTGAATAGTGGCAACACTGTTGGTCACCGTGTAATTGATTCTCTCAAAATCAGTCATGGTTTTATACTCTATTACATTTGCCACCACCCGTGACGATGGCAACTTTACCGTTAATATCCATTAATCAATTCTCTTATCAGTCAAGGTTACTACTATAGTTTTCAGAAAAAATGTCACGACTGATAATCAGCTTCATGATCTCGGAACTGCCCGCCAAGATGCGGTTTATACGCGCGTCGGTGAACATATTACAGATAGGGTATTCCTTCATGTAACCCGCACCTCCGTGCAGCTGTACACCTAAATCAAGCATCTTCCATTCAATTTCAGTTGATTGAAGCTTCGCCTTGGCGGCCATGTTAGCCGTTAGCCTTTCTTCATTGTGTTCCGCCACAAGATGATCAATAAAGATTTCCAGAATTTCAATCTCGGCATCCATCTCTGCCATTTTAAACTGTGTATTCTGCATATAGGACAGAGGCTTACCAAATACCTGCCTTTCCATAACGAATTCACGAGTAAGATTAAAGGCTCGGCGCGCAGTGGCAATGGAACCCACAGCCGCGATCAACCTTTCTTCTGCGAGACCCTGCATCAGATAGAAAAAACCATTGCCCGGCTCGCCAAGAATATTCTCTTTAGGAATCTTGACGTTACTAAAGAATAGCTCCGCCGTGTCCTGAGCTTTCATGCCCATCTTATCGAGATTTCGTCCACGCTCAAAACCTTCCATGCCTCGCTCAACAATACAAAGAGTCATCGCGTGTGGATTATTTTCAGGGTCAGACTTGCCCGCAACCACAACATAATCCGCATTGATACCGTTCGAAATATAGGTCTTGGAGCCACTCAAAATAAAATGATTCTCATCCTCACACAAGGTTGTGCGCATACCTGCCAAATCACTACCGGCATCGGGCTCAGTCATAGCAATAGCCAGAATTTTTTCACCCGTTATGCATCCGGGCAAGAAACGCTGTTTCTGCTCGTCATTTCCAAAATGCTGAATATAATTACCGACCAGACGGCTGTGCAACGTATTTAGCCATGATGCACACCCAACTCTGGCGGTTTCCTCAATGATGATTTGCTCAAAACGAAAATCCGTATCACCCACACCACCGTATTGCTCATCAGGCCAGATCATCAGAAATCCGCGATCGCCCGCCTTTTTGAAAGCCTCACGATCAACAATGCCCTGTTCCTGCCATTTTTCCATATTGGGAACAATCTCGACTTCAAGAAACTTGCGATAAGTATCCCGAAACATGTTTTGTTCTTCAGTAAATGTTCGCATATTGCACCTGATCGACTCTAAATAGCTGGCCAGTTTTTTTATTTAAGTAGGTATACGCGCTCTATTACAAGCCGGCCAAACGTTCCTTAATCAGGGTATCCGCTGCAGACATAATACGGTCAATTAATTCTTTCACCGTAGGTACATCGTGAATCAGACCCGCCACCATACCGCAAGACCAGGCACCCGCATCCATATCACCGTCTTTCATAATCTTTGGATAGCAGCCGGCCACTTCAGGAAGAATATCTTCAATTTTAATATCCGCACCTAGAGCTTTTTCTTTTTCAAGTAAGCGCCCAACCGCTTCATTGTTAAGTACGCGTTCGGTATTGCGCAATGGACGCATCACTAAGCGAGTATCTAATTCAGTCGCCGCTAAAATCGCTGCCTTCACATTTTCGTGGACAGGCGCTTCCTGAGTCGCTATAAAACGCGTACCCATATTCATGCCTTCAGCACCCATTGCCAGCGAGGCAACCAGACTACGTGCATCGGCCATACCGCCAGAGGATACAAACGGAATACTCAGCTCATCCGCCGCTCTTGGCAACAAAATAAAATTGGGAATATCGTCTTCACCCGGGTGACCGCCACATTCAAAACCGTCCACAGACACGGCATCACAGCCCACTGACTGAGCTTTAAGCGCGTGACGTACCGCAGTGCACTTATGAATCACAACAATGCCTGCCTCTTTTAAGGCTGGCATATAAGTCGCTGGGTTATTACCTGCTGTCTCAACAACCTTCACGCCGCCGTCAATCACAGCCTGAATTAGGCCGGGATAATCGGGAGGTGTCGTAGTGGGAAGAAAAGTGATGTTCACACCAAACGGCTTATCGGTCATGGTTTTGCAGCGAGCAATTTCTGCCGACAGCTTTTCCGGAGTGCCCTGCGTTAGGCCGGTAATAATACCCAGACCGCCCGCATTGGAAACCGCAGCCGCTAACTCGGCAAGACCCACATGGTGCATGCCACCCTGAATAATCGGATGCTCGATGCCCAACAACTCTGTAATACGTGTTTTCATTTCAATATCCTTGCGTCAAAGTGAGAAGGTAAATCAACACCAATCAGAATGACAACACTCCATCGATTCATGATTTATTTACTTAATATTATCTTGAGTGGAAAATGGCTACCATGACGAAAGAGGCAAAACTTGATCAAAGCGGACACGCGTCTACTAGGCAGCTGTCTAGTAGGCAGCTGTCTAGTAGGCAGTTGTCTGGTAATCAGCTGTCTAGTAGACGCGGCTGCTCTGAGCGGGGGTTAATTGCCAGTAAAGACAGGTCTGCGCTTTTCGCTAAAAGCGCGAATCCCTTCCTGGCCATCTTTGGAGGCGGCCAGCTCGACAATAGACTTCCCCTCTAGTCCAAGCTGAGAGTGCAGGTCATTGTCAAAGCTTTGCAGCAACATCCTACGGACACCGCCAAACGCAGCTGTTGGTCCTTTGGCCAGTCTTGCAGCCATAGCCTGAGCTTTCTCCATAAGATCTGAGGTTTCTACGACCTGATTGACGATACCCCAATCCATGGCTTCTTCTGCAGACAGCTGGCGATTGGTAACCATCATCTCCTCCGCCCGGCGCAACCCCACTATCCGTGGTAAGTAATAGGTAGCGCCGCCATCCGGGGTTAGTCCTGCTCCGGTATAGGCCACGGAAAAGCGCGCATCGCTGGCGGCTACAACGAAACTGCTGGCAAGAACCAGGGACAAACCTCCTCCGAAGGCCACGCCGGTCACTGCAGTGATTACGGGGGCATTCATAGCAGACAAAAGCTCAATCGCCGGGTGGAAGTCCTGCAACATATCTTCCATGGCACTGGGAAGCGCTGCTCCGAAAGCAGCAAAGGCCTCAAGGTCTCCCCCCGCACAGAATATAGGCCCGGCACCGGACAACAAAACCGCGCGAGTTTCCACGTCGTTGCTACACTGTTTTGCCACCTCATGTAACTCTGCAGAAAGGGTCGGATCGATAGCGTTGGCTTTTTCAGGTCGGATCAATTCGATATGAGCTACGCCGTCCTGCCTATCGAACTTAATACATTTAAAAGTCATAGTAATCTCTCTAAAATTTTTTTCTAAAAAGGTGAGCAGGTAAACCCATCAAGGGCTGCACGCCAGTGCAAATAGAAACTGCCTGTGAGTGGATATACTCCTAACACTTAGCCAACCATCTCTACTGTTATGAAAAAAACTTTTATGTGCCTAGGCCGCCAGTTTTTTGAATGCGCTGGCCGGCCTGGAATTTTAGATAGCCGGCAATACGAAGAAAAAGCACAAGCAGTCCCATGACCGTGTACACCACGTCAATCGTTCTAACTGCACTGCTCAACGCATGCTCGGCATAGGTCGTCCAAATTACCGCCCAGAAATACCATATGCCCACCAAATGTAGCCAGCGCCAATGCTCAGGGCGCATTTTTCGGCGCACCGAAAAAAATGAAGTGACAGTCATAGCGATCAAAAAAATATAGCTAGCAATGCGTCCAATCAGGTCGACCGTGTTGTGTAATTGCTCCCCATAATAGGAAGGGTGCAATGCAAATAACGCAGCGATGCATACCGCCTGCCAACCGAACCCAGCAGCGAAAGATAATCCCGTGTAACGGCGGTTGCGAGCAAGCCATTTTGATACGCTACCGGGAAAAAGTTGTTGCAAGGGCGAGGTGACAAAGGCGATAAAGACCCAGGGAGATGCGAGCTGTACCGACAGCCGAATCAGCTCGACGGTGGCCTCTGGCGTGGAGGTACCAATCAAAACCAAGCCAGCTATCATGCAGGCGAAAGTCAGCGCTGCAATCAGGAAAAAAAGAGGCCAGCCGTTCAAAAAGTAGCGACTGGTAATAGTGCTTTTCATGCCGAGTTACTCCTTATGAGCAATTCTCCTGTTCATGAGTTGCGTTGGCAGACTCTCAGAAGTGGATATTAAACTCCGCCCTTACCATGCGCTTAAAGCCCCAGTGAATTTGCTCTCCCGCGCCGAGATCGTAACGAACAGCTGCATAGCCCTCATCGGTGATGTTGTCCGCCGCGATCGCCAGGTCCCAGCGGCCGCTTTCGGCCGTGTAAGTCACTTTGCCATTGAGCAAGCCGTAAGCGTCTTCCAAGTTAATAACGTCATCTGCCTGGTGGGCAAAGTCATCCGTCCAAGTGTACTGAGCGAACCAATTGAGATCCCCGGCCAGGAAGCTGTGGTCGAAGTTAACCCCGGCTGAGAAAGTATTCTCCGGTGCATAGGCCAGTTTATTGCCCTCCAAATCACCATCGGTAATCTCGGCATCGAGATAGGCAAAGTTGGCCATCAGCACCAGATTCTCCACCGGTGAATAGGAGAACTCCATCTCAAGGCCCTTGGACTCAGCAGTCCCGGCGTTAGATATCACCTGTCCGTACGCAAGCGTTAAGCTCTGCATCTGTAAGTCGTCGTAGTCGGTGTAGAATATCGAGCCGTTCAGCTGAGCCTGGCCGTCTAACAATGTCGATTTGAGGCCAAGCTCATAGGCGATGCTGGTTTCGGGATCAAAGGGCACGATCGTGTCGCCCATACGATCGTCGTTGGTGTCTGCTGCGCCGAGATTAAAACCACCACCTTTATAGCCTTTTGCTACACTTGCGAAAATCATCGCATCGTCGCCAATGTCGTACTGCGCTACAACGCGCGGTGTCCATTCATCCCAGGTTTCATTACTGCACAACTTGCCGTCTGTCGCCCCACCTCCGAGTCCTATACTGTCTTGCAGTGTATTGGAGCACCAGTCCTTGTCATCGTAACTCCAGCGCAGTCCACCTATCAGGGCTAACTTTTCACTCACGTTCCAGGTGGCATCTGCATATACGCCATAAGACTCGTTGTCGGCATTATTCGCGATATGCGTGGCTAGGAGAGTACCGAGGCCAAGGGCGGTATCAATGATTTCGGTTCTATAATCTGGGGCCTCCATATCTTCAGAGTAATAACTCACCCCCGCGAACCAGGAGAGAGAATCTGAGCCACCAGAGAGCCGAAATTCCTGATACACAGTGTCCGCGCTATCTTCACTGTCAAAGGGGACTGTGAGCCCGCCGGTGACCGGGCCAAAAGCGGCATCAAAGCCAGCATCATCTGCAGTGCCATCGGCGTCTTCATGAAAGCTGGCCTCTCCACTGCGCGCATCAGTAATAGAAACCAATGTCAGCGAATCATTGATATCCCAGATAAGACGTATCCCAAAACCGTCATCCTCGACTTCCTCATAATTTGGATTGTTGAGTGCAAACTTGTCGGGATACTCCACCCCAGGCGCCGCGACGTTGAGTGCAATGTTCGCGGCACTGGTATAGTTCGTCTCGGCGTTGCTGTAGTTGGCACGAAATAGGGCTTCAACGTTATCAGTTACGTTCCAGCGAGCCATAAGGCGCACTGTATCGCTTTCCGTGTACATATCTTCACCACTGTTGATTTCTTTCCACATCCCTTCCCATTTCTGCCCCTGATAGGCGAGACGCAACGCAAAGGAATCACTGACAGCAAGATTACCCACAACCTCATACCGTACCTGCCCCTCGTCACCCAGGGCAACTCCAAGCCTTAAATCATTCTCATCACCGGGCTTGTTACTTATCAAACTAATGGCCCCGGCAGAAGAGTTGCGACCAAACAGAGTGCCCTGCGGGCCCTTAACCACTTCAATACGGTTGAGGTCGAAGAACGTACCGGTGGCAAACATGTTGCGGCCCACATAGGCGTCGTCAAAAAACACACCTACCGAATGCTCTGAACCAATGGTCCCGTCATTGCTGCTAATACCGCGAATCGCCCACGAATTTTGCGCAAGCCCGTAATCCGACCCAGTGAGCCCGGGCACCATGGGTATGAGTTGGGTAATGGTATTGATACCGGTTTTCTCAAGCATTTCTCCAGTGACTGCACTTATAGCAACGGGCACATGCTGGAGGTTCTGCTCGCGTTTTTGTGCGGTAACTACGACTTCCTCTAGTTGTGCATACGCCGACATGGGCGCCATCACGCTGGATACGGCAATGGCAATGAAAGATTTTTGTAGGCCGTTTATCTTATTTTTCATACGGATATAACCTCTATTGAAATAATTATTAATAATCGGCTGCAATGTTCATGATCACGACACTGCGGATACTCAATATTATCGTTGGCGGAAAGTGGCCACCATGATGAAAGAGGCAAAACTTGATCAAAGCGGACGCGCCTCTATCGACACAGCATGGTCCGAAATATTAATTTGCACGACCAAAGGCGCATAAAAACAGATCAACGCATTGCGGTTACCAATAGTAATTATTAGGTTCGCTTACACTTTTTAGGTACAGGTATGACAAATTAACTTTGTAAACGAATGGAGTTCGGCCATTCATCATCAGGCCACTACCACCTCTCAATCATTGAACGTACTTATCCGGAGATTGCTGTAATGTTCAGCCCCAACAATGAGCGCGACCTATGCTTGGAAGCATCCAAAATGGGCCGTAAGTACTGGCAATTAAACTATCGTTAATACAGACCCGCGTCCGCTTTGATTAAGTTCTGCCTCTTTCATCATGGTGGCCACTTTCCGCCCACGATAATATAGGGTAGAGAGATCATGTCATGTCGGGTGACATGACAGAGCATGCAAAGCATTTGGAGATCACAGTTGGCCATACAGGTAACGCGGCGGGATTTTTTGAATGGTGTTGCGATTGGTGCAGGCGGCATGCTGCTGCAGAGCCATGGGGCGAGCCTGCATGCCAGCACAGGGACAACGACCCCAACCTATTATCCACCCACTCTGACCGGCATGCGGGGCAGCCACGAGGGGTCATTCGAAGTGGCGCATGCGCTTGCCTGGCGCGGTGAAAAGCCGTCCCAATACAAGCCTCTGGATGAACACTACGATCTGGTCGTTGTTGGCGCTGGCATGAGCGGCCTGGCCGCTGCCCATTTCTACCAGAAGAAAATGGGGCCCGATGCCAGAATCGTGATAATGGATAATCACGACGATTTCGGCGGCCATGCCAAGCGCAACGAGTTCCACCAGGGCGACAGAATGATGTTAAGCCTGGGGGGCGCACAAAACCTTATGAATCCGGAGAGCTATAGCAAAGCGGCTTCTAGCCTAATGCGCGCTATCGGTATCGATGAGGGATTCGTTACCAGCATGGGCGCGAATACACCAGCTGACCAATTTCTGGGAGGTGAAATGACAGAGCCGAATGGGATCTCGCTTCCCGGGCCTGATGGTCATACGACATTGGCCGGCAACTGGTTAGCCACGATATTCGGCGGCGAGGGCTACGAAAAATATGTGCGCACCCTGCCCCTGCCCAGTAGCGAACAGGATAAGTTCATCGACTTCTTTGGCGGCAAGCGCGACTTTTTAGATGACATGTCACTCAGCAAAACGTGGACATACATCAACACCGTTAGTTACAACCGCTTCCTGCTTGATCGCGTTAAGCTCGACGAAACATCGCTGCCGGTGATGAACTCAATACTGGTGCACAATACAGGCATGTCCGGCTGGAACCTCAGCGTACTGGAGGCCATCACCCAGGGTGGCCCCGGCATAAAATCGCTAGGCTGGCTGGCCCGTACCTCTGCATCCATCGCCGGTGCATTCATCGACAGCCTGCTGAACGTCAAAATGTTTCCCGATGGCAATGCCTCCGTGGCCCGCCTTATCGTGAAGAATCTTGTGCCTGCAGTTGCGACAGACATGCAGGGCCCAGAGGACGTTGCTGTTGCGCGATTTAACTACGATGCTCTGGATCGCGCCAACCAGCCCACCCGTATTCGCTTAAACAGCACCGTGGTGGGTGCACGCGAGATTGATGGAAAGCATGTGGAGGTCGATTACGTGCAAAAGGGCCAGGCACTGCGTATCACCGCCAACCACTGTATCATGGCATGCTACAATGCACTGATCCCACACCTCTGCCCGGAATTGCCAGAGGCCCAGAAAGAAGGCCTCCAATACGGTGTAAAAACCCCTTTCGTCTATGCCAACGTGCAACTGGATAATGGCCTAGCCTACGACAAGCTGGGCGCACAGATATTCCAGTGCCCCCATGACCCGTTTCAATGGGTGAGCAGTGCACCCGGCATGAGCGTTGGTGGCTACGAGCCCCCACGGGGGCCAGACGACCCCATGGTGGTCTTCATGATGAACTCCCCCATGACTAAGACCCAAGAGCAGGGTTTAGGTCGCGACCAGCTGCGGATGGGACGCCACCGCGTGTACAGCACACCTTTCGCCACTTACGAGCAGCAGATTCGTGAGCAGTTACAATCCATGCTCGGCCAGCACGGTTTCAAACACGAGCGGGATATTTGCGCCATCACCGTCAACCGCATTCCCCACGGCTACTCCTATCCCTACCTCGCTCTGGACGACCCCGAGTGGGAAGATGGTCAGGCGCCCCACGAAATCGGCAGAGCCCAGTTCGGGCGTATCTCTATCGCCAACACAGATTCGGAAGCCATCGCGCTGATGGATGCGGCATTTGATGCGGCCTGGAGGTCGGTGGAGGAGCAGACCTAACAATAGAAATTACCCGTAGACACTACCCAATCGGTAACACTGTAGCCCCAGGTCAAGAAGAGCAGACTATGAGAAGTGTTGTGGTCGTCACCATTCGGGCGTGTGTGGACAACTAATAAAACTCGGTCCAATAGATGTCTAGTTATTTATGAATTAATTGACACTCTAGAATTGCGCCATTGCAATGTACATTAAATCTCTAACCACACTTTTTTGACACTCACTGTCAGGTAACCGATTTAATTTACACTTCGAGGAGTAACTATGGTGAAGCATAGGCTATGCCAGAGTGTCGACACACCAGCACGACCTCACCGCGCAATTAGCTGCACTGAAATAGGCCGGAGTACAAGATCACAGCGACTTCCTATTTAAAGATAGGGCCAGCGGCAAGAACGATAACCGGAAGGGTCTCCAGCTCCTTCTAACCAAGGCCAGCAAAGGCGACCATGTTATCGTCACCAAGTTGGAATGACTGGAAGTCGTATGAGATGGTGCTGCGCTATGCGCATTTGGCAACGGATCATTTAAGCCATACCGCAGCGAAAATTGCACGGGTGCTGAAGATCGTAGAGCCAAACTCTACGAAAACTCTACGTTAATTTGAGGAGACGACTCACGCGAATGTGTAAGTCCTTGAAAAATATGGCGCGCCTGGCACGATTCGAACGTGCGACCGCCTGGTTCGTAGCCAAAACAGTTAGAATATAGACCCCTATAAATCAATCACTTAGATACGGACCGCCCTCAAAACACCCCGTATCCGATGGCGGCATAGTCGAATTCGTAGAGGCCAAGGTACGATGGCCTTTATAGAACAG
>OCVR010000232.1_pt1 | contig 46607 bp, 45 predicted proteins | sample 1539091 | NCBI WGS metagenome assembly OCVR01 (sample SAMEA3355530, study PRJEB22509) | marine metagenome | biome: marine; feature: coastal ocean; material: water | place: USA | collected 2010-08-07 | depth 16 m | reverse complement strand
TCGCTTCACACCCCTTATATACCTTTTTTGCACTTGGTAACTTTTTATCAAAAATTTGCTGCCAGTCGTTAAGCGGATAGTCTTAGACCAAGGCATTAGTCCAGCAATCCCGGCTGAATTTATCATTTGGGTAATCGAACCAAAGTCGTGTTTTATTTGCTTGATTGGGTTTTATACCGCTTCGTAATTGGTAGTATCGAGGCGAATAAGGCGCCGTGGGACATTCGGTAGCTACTCTTTTGCTAGGGTGAGCGCCGCTTCGTCGGTATCGAGCAAAACAAGTTTGCCACCATTTGCGGTAAGACATTCGGCGCAAGCAGGTCCGATGCCCTGCGCTCCGCCGGCTATGATGGCTGTATTTTTTGCGTCGTCATGCTATGTCTTCCTCAATGACTTTAAGTTCTATTTTGTGCATGGTTGTGCAGCGATTTCCATCTTGCAAAAGCGGTCTAATTTACTCGCCGATAAGCCGCGTTCACGTTGAACTTTTTATGAAGTGTCTGTAACGTCAGTGGGGCAATACTCTGCCGGTTTAGTGGGGCAGGAGCCCGAGATGCCTGTTAGAATTAGTCTATCTCGCAACTTTCAACCGCTTCAAGCAGTGTTTTCACAATGAGGTATATTCTTTGATATTTTTATTGGGTTTTATGTAGGTTCATATCAAATTGCGGCCAATTGGCGGTTACCCGCAGTTTTAAAAAGGGGCTATAGGTCTTGTTTCATCCTAGGCATCGGCGCGTTGTATTATGTGTTGTCCGGGTTGCCAGTATGCTGCTTGATACGGAAAAATTTGATTGTTTGCAGTGAATTTGATCTGGTGTGTTGCAACGATTGTTAATATTCTTTGGCGTTATTTGAGGAGGCATATATGGCGTTTACGCTTGATCATCGGGACATACGTGAAGGGGTGACAAAACTTTGTTCTGGTTTTGTAGGTGAATACTGGCGCAAAACAGACCGCGACCAAGCCTATCCAACAGAATTTGTGCGGGTTCTGACCGAGGAAGGTTATCTTGGGGCTCTGATTCCCGAAGCCTTTGGCGGCCTTGGATTGCCTCTGTCGGCGGGGGCGGCCATTCTCGAGGAAATCCATCGGTCGGGTGGTAATGCGGGTGCGTGCCATGCGCAGATGTATACCATGGGCACGGTTTTGCGCCACGGCACAGAAGCGCAAAAAGCTAGTTTCTTACCGGGGATTGCCCGTGGTGAATTGCGGCTGCAGGCCTTTGGTGTGACCGAACCCAGCAGCGGTACCGACACCTCTGCGTTGCGCACAACCGCGCGCCGGCAGGGGGACTGCTATATTGTCAATGGTCAGAAAATCTGGACAAGCAGGGCAGAGCATTCCGATCTTCTTTTGCTTTTGGCCCGCACGACACCGCGTGATCAAGCGGTGAAGAAAACTGATGGTCTGTCTGTTTTTTTGATTGATATGCGCGATGTTCTAGGAAAATCGCTTACTATTCGCCCGATCCGAACGATGATGAACCACGCAACAACCGAGCTGTTTTTCGATGATATGGAAATACCCGCGTCCAGTCTTGTGGGAGAGGAAGGTAAAGGATTTCGCTATATCCTATCGGGGATGAATGCCGAACGCTTGCTGATTGCCGCTGAATGTATTGGGGATGCGAAGTGGTTTATTGAAAAAGCTTCGGCCTACGCTGGCGACCGTACGGTTTTTCAGCGGCCCATCGGGCAAAACCAAGGCGTGCAATTTCCCATTGCGAAAGCCTATGCGCAGATGCGAGCCGCCGAGTTGATGGTACATGAGGCAATCCGGCTTTACGAGGCTGGGGGCAACCCTGGCGAAGAGGCGAATTTGGCCAAGCTTTTGGCTGCAGATGCCAGTTGGGCCGCAGCCGAGGCCTGTGTTCAGACCCATGGGGGATTTGGGTTCGCTGAAGAATATGATGTTGAGCGTAAATTCCGCGAGGCGCGCCTGTATCAGGTGGCGCCGATTTCGACCAATATGATCCTATCTTATATCGCCGAACATGTCCTTGGTATGCCGCGCTCGTATTAACGCGGGCGATTGGGTTCAAGTACTCAATCTGCGGTCAACAAAAATCTTCAGGCTGGCTCAAGGCCAAACTAAAGGGCAGGGGGAAGGGCGCGAGCGTGGTTTTAGCCGCCAGTATGGCTCATGTGGCGGCTCATCTGACCATCTGGGCGCTGGCGTGAATAATCAAAATCGTGGCCTTTGGGCTTGCGGTCAATCGCATCCCTAATCGCCTGTTCCAACTGTAGATCAGCGTTGCTGTTTGCGCGTAAGGGGGTGCGTAAATCGGCCATATCCTCTTGACCAAGACACATATACAACTCGCCCGTGCAGGTCAGCCGCACCCGGTTGCAGCTTTCACAAAAGTTATGTGTCAGCGGAGTTATGAAACCAATTTTCTGACCGGTCTCCTCAAGCCGCACATAGCGTGCCGGTCCGCCTGAACGTTCGGTAAGGTCTATGACGGTATAGTGTTCGCGCAAGCGCGCGCGCAAATCTTTTAGCGACCAATATTGATCGAGCCTGTCCTCATTGCCCAGATCACCCATCGGCATCACTTCGATCCAGGTCAGGTCCATATCGCGCTCAGCGCACCACTGCGTCATCGGGATCATTTCGTCTTCGTTAAAGCCCTTCAGAGCCACGGCGTTCAGCTTGACCCTAAGACCTGCCCGCAAGGCGGCATCAATGCCGCGCTTGACTTGCGGTAACCGCCCCCAACGGGTTATTTCGGCAAATTTTGCCTCGTCCAGTGTATCGAGCGAAATATTCACCCGCCGTACCCCTGCGGCGTAAAGCTGGTCTGCAAACCGTTCAAGCTGCGAGCCATTGGTGGTCAAGGTCAGCTCTTGCAGAGCGCCGGTTTCAAGATGTCGCCCGATGCTTTGAAAAAATGTCATAATGTCGCGCCGTACCAAAGGTTCGCCACCGGTAATTCTGAGTTTCTTAACCCCCATAGACACAAAAGTGCTGCACAGGCGGTCTAATTCCTCAAGCGTCAACAATTCTTTTTTAGGCAAGAAGGTCATATTTTCCGACATGCAATATACACATCGGAAATCACATCTATCGGTAACAGACACCCGTAGGTAATCTATCTGGCGCTGGAATGGATCTATAAGAGGAGTTTTCATGAATTTTACCGTAGGGTCTGATTTTACGAAGTGCAACTGTTTCCGTGCACTGCTCAAGACATCGTGTGATCCGTAAGTCTTTTTTGCATTTTGAGGTGCTCGTTGCCACGTCAACATAAAACGCCCAACAGGAGCGCTTTTATTTAAGCGGCATTATATTCGCTGATTTGATATCTGGATTTTTCCAGCCATTCTTGGTTGATTTCAACCCCCCAACCGGGCGTGTCGGTGACCACAGCCTGACCGTCCGAAATTGTGAATGGCGAGGTGACAAACAGATTTTCTTGCCAAGGATAGTAATCTAAACCTTCGATTGAAAATTCGAGATATTTGCCAGCATTGGGAATGGCGCGCAGCAGATGCATGGTAAACAGGGTCACCATCGAAAGGTTGGCACAGTGCGGTGTGACTGGCAGCCCCGCCAATTTGGCCATTTCAACCACTCTCAGGGTCCGGCTTATGCCGCCTAGGTAACACACGTCTGGTTGAATAATATCGACCACACGGTCCTTTATCATCGTCTGCCAATTGGCGAGCATACAGTCTTGCTCGCCACCGGTGACATCCAAATCCAGCGCGTCTGTGACCTGCTTGGTTTGCTCGAACTCCCAATAGGGGCAGGGTTCTTCATAATGGGAAATACCGTTGTCTTGTAAAAGCCGGCCCACTTCTATGGCGCGGGCCGGTGTGAAACAGGAGTTGGCATCGACCAAAAGGGCGATCTCGTCACCCATGGCGCGTCGCATTGTTGGGACAATCTGTTCAGTGCGTCCGGGCCACTCGTCCTGATTGCGGCCAACTTCCGCGCCAACGCGAAACTTGAAGGCATCAAAGCCATGGCTGTCGCGCAACCGACACAGGCGATCTGCTTCGTCCTCGGGGGTGATATCGCGCTTCATTGATGATGCATAGGCGCGAATTTTGCCGGGTGAGCCGCCGAGCAGGGTCGCAACGGGCACCCCTTTTTGCTTGGCACGCAAATCCCAGACCGCAGTGTCGAGCCCGGTCATGGCACGGCAGATATATGAGCCGGGAAATTTATGCTCGCGCTCGGTCACAAGATCGAGCATGTCGTCCAGTTCTGCGATGGGTTTGCCCAAGGTCCAGGGCGCAACTTGGCGGTGTAGGACTTGGGCGGTGATATCTGAGTGATAGGTCGAGAGCTGGCCCCAACCCTGTGACCCGTCTTCGGTGGTGACGCGGGTAAAGCCGACAAATTCATTGACAAAGCTTTCGATGCTTTTGATTTTCATGACAGATTTCCTTGTCAGCGTTGATTGAAACAGATCAGGTCGGCGGCTTTTTCCCCCACCATGATTGCGACGGCATTGGTGTTTCCAGTTGGAATATCGGGAAAGATCGAGGCATCCGCAATACGAAGCCCTTCAATGCCGTGAACTCTAAGTTTGGGGTCGACCACGCTGCTGGCAGGATCACGCCCCATCCGGCAGGTGCCACATTGGTGAAACACGCTCCAGGCATTTTTACGGACAAACCTGTCGAGATCTTCATCAGAGGTTACAGCGTGACCAGGTGTAATTTCAGCGTCGATCACATCAGCCAACGCTGGTGAAGCGGCAATATTGCGCATCAGCCGCAACCCGTCTCGCATAAGCTCTGTATCATGACGCGTTGACAGATAATTCGCGTGCAACAGCGGGGCGTCTGCCGCATCAGGGGAGGCAATTTCCAGATGTCCAACGCTGGTTGGCTTGCAGGGGTTAAACCCCAGTAAAAACCCGGCAAAGCGATCTGGCGTCATAAGTGGTCGGGTGCCAACCGGAGCACGGGTATAGCTGACCGGTGAGAAATAGATTTGGATATCTGGGCTGGCCGCATCCTCGCGCATCCGAATGAAACCGCCGGCTTGATTAAGGCTGAGTGACAGTGGCCCGCTGCGGGTGAACAGATATTGTAATGCAACCTTGATTTTGCCCGATAGTGGGCGCAGTACCTGATTTAAGGTTTGCACTTTACTGCGGTAATGCAAATCCGCCCCGAGATGATCTTTGAGGTTGCGACCGACCTGAGGCATGTCCTGCACCACGGGGATATTGTGCGCCTGCAAAAGCGCACCGGGGCCAATGCCTGATAATTGAAGCAGTTGTGGCGAATTGATTGCCCCGCTGCACAGAATAACCTCGGCGCGTGCGTGCGCCGTTTTGAGCTGTCCTTTTTGCAAATAACGCACGCCGGTCACCTTGCGGCCCTCAAAGCAAAGTTTCTGCACATGCGCCCGCAGCGCAAGCGTTAGGTTGGAGCGGTGTTGGATTGGAGTGATATAGGCTCTGGCGGCCGAGGCCCGCAGACCATTTTTGGTGGTGATCTGATACAGTGCGGCACCTTCCATCTGACCGCTGTTATAATCGGGGTTATACGCAAACCCCGCTTGTTCGGCCGCCGTTAAGTAATTGGCGCATAAAGGATGGGCATCGTCTGCGATATCGCGTACGGTTAGTGGCCCATCGCTTCCCCGGTCTGGATTTGCGGCGCCAAGCCAATTTTCCATCCGTTTAAAAACAGGGGCAACATCTGTCCACGACCATCCTGGTGCATCTTTTGCCCAGTGGTCATAATCTTGTGGATGCCCGCGCACGTATACCATCGCGTTGATCGAACTTGACCCCCCCATGACTTTGCCGCGGGGCCAATAGATCCGATTGCCGTCCAGGGTTTCGTTTGGTTCGGTGGTATATTTCCAATTCACTCTTTGATCATAGAACACCTTGCCGTATCCCATTGGGATGCGCACCCAAGGATGGCTGTCGGCGCCACCGGCTTCTAGCAATAAAACGCGGTTGTCAGGATTTTCCGTTAGCCTGTTGGCCAGTGCCGAGCCTGCCGAACCAGCCCCAACAATGATAAAATCGTACTCCGACATTTATCACCCTTATTCGCTTTGTCGTTTCAACAGTTGAGATGCGACCAATAACCCCGATGAGATTAATATCAGAATTGTGGATATGGCCGCAATTGTTGGATCAATTTGATCTCTTAACGCTAAAAACATACTTCGTGTGATCGTCGAATTGTCACCTCCGGAGACAAATAAAGAGATTATGACTTCATCAAACGAAGTTAGAAATGAAATCAAACAAGCTGAAATAATTGAGAATTTTATTTGTGGAAGCGTGATCTCAAAAAAGGCTCTGATGCGAGTTGCACCAAGAGACCGTGCAACTTTTTCTTGGTTCATGTCATAATTTTGTAAAGCGGATAAAACAATTATGAGCACGAGAGGCATTGCAACCAACGAATGCCCCAGCACCAAGCCCAATATGCTGTTGACCATTTTGAACTGGACGAAAAAATAAAACAGCCCGATCGCCACAAGGATAACAGGAACCATTATCGGCGAGATCATTATTGGAAATAACATATTGCGCAGGCGATTATCACTGTTGATCAACCCGTAGGCGGCCATCGTCCCGACAGGCGTCGCCACAAAAATGGTCAGAACGGCAACTTTTACAGATGTCCACGTCGCTGCCATCCAGTCATTGAAGCCGTTTTCCACCTTCCATGAGAAAAAATAGTTTTCATACCATCGCAAAGACCATTCCTTTGGCGGAAACTCCAGGTATTGGCTGGCTGAGAAAGACATCGGGATCACGACCAACGAAGGTACAATCAATAAAAACAGCACGACTGCGGAAAAGACATATAGCCAAAGCCGGTCACCTAATTTGATCTGGGTTTCAGACACATTTTTGTTCAACCATTGCATTGGTCAGCGCCCCCCACTCAATTGTTCGATCGAAACCAGTTTTGAGGCGATATAGAGGATAAAGGCCGTGACAGTCAGCAAAACAACGCCCAGAGCACTGGCTGCGCCCCAACTGAAATACAACTCGATGTTACTGGAAATTTTCATCGCTGCCATGATGACCTTACCACCACCCAAAACTGCCGGTGTGACATAAAAGCCTAAACACAATACGAAGACGATTAGCAGGCCCGCCAGAAGACCGGGAATAGAGAGTGGGAAAAATACTGTCCAGAAAGCACGGGTTGGCGTTGCGCCAAGGCTAGAGGCGGCTTTCAGGCAGTCTTTGTCGATGGCTTTCATGTTTGCGTACAGGGGTAATATCAAAAACGGCAGCATAATGTGCACCATGCCGATCAGCGTCCCTGACGTATTATGAACAAATTTTATCGGCTCGGAAATAATGCCCAGATCAATCGCCATGTTGTTAAGCAGGCCTTTGCGCTGCAACAACACCAACCAAGCATAAGTTCTGACAAGAAGGCTTGTCCAAAAAGGTATCAACACCCCAATCATGCAGATGTTGGCCCAACGGTTTGATAATTGCGACATGAAATAGGCGAGAGGGTATCCCAGTAAAGCGCAGATGAGAGTCGTGAGTATGCTGATCTTGAAGGTCGTGATAAAAATTCGCAGATAGGCTTTGCTCTTTATCATCCGTTCATAATTTTCGAAAGAAAGAGTGCCGTCTCTGCCAATAAAAGACATAAAAAGTAGCCAGCCTATAGGAATAATAATTAAGGCTGAGACCATAATTAAATAGGGCATAGTCAGTCCAAATAACTGATATTTTTCTTGCTGAGCCAATTTCTTAAGGTCGGTTTCATTGATATGTTCGCCGGTTGCTATCATCGGTCTAATCCACCAGAAAACTGTCGGCGAACCGCAGGCCGACTGATATTTTTTCACCAGTTTTTGGTAAGGACTGCATTGTTTCACTGCCATTGGGCAAACGCATGCGAAGTTCTTGCCCACCATAGATTTCTGGGTCTAATTTTATAACCATCAACTGGCTCTCGCCCTGAAAGATCGACTCTTCCACCAAGCCATCAAAGAAGTTTGTGTCTTTTTCGGTTCTCTCCGCCAAGAACAGTTTTTCCGGCCTCACCATTAATAAATAATCGCCGTCACGGTCCGGAGTTTGGTTGGCGCAAATTTCTGACGCGCCAAGATACGCTGCTCCGCCTTGGACTTTGACCGATAATAGGCTGGATTCTCCTATGAAATCAGCAATGAAGGCATTGTTGGGGCGCTTATAAATTTCATTGGGCGTATCCAATTGCATCAATTGCCCGTCGTTAATGACCGCAATTCGGTCAGACATCGTCAAGGCCTCTTTCTGGTCATGGGTTACATAGACAGTTGTTATGTTCAGGCTGTCGTGCAATTGCCGCAACTCGATCTGCATTTCTTCGCGCAGTTTTTTATCCAGCGCCGAGAGCGGCTCATCCATGAGTAGAATTTTTGGTTTGAAAACGATTGCGCGGGCCAAAGCGACCCTTTGCTTTTGCCCACCTGACAGTTCGCCGACGCGTCTTTTGCCCAGACCATCCAGCTTAACGATGCTAAGAGCTTCGTCCACACTAAGTTTCGTTTCAGATTTACTCACACCCCTTAGTTTTTGGGGATAACCGATGTTGTCCTCAACATTCATATGTGGAAACAACGCATAATTTTGAAAGACCATTCCGATCTCGCGCAGATGAGGAGGTTTTAAAATAACCTCTTCCTCGCCAAATTTTACACTGCCATAATCAGGACGCGTGAAACCGGCCAAAACCATTAAAAGCGTGGTCTTTCCAGAACCTGAAGGGCCTAAAAGGGTTAAGAACTCTCCGGAATTAACCTCAAGATTAACATCGTTCAGAGCGTGGAAGTCGCCATATGTTTTTGTGATCGAATTGATTGATATATTAAGCGCGTTGGATTGCATGAAGCTTCTCTTTGATTTGAAATGTGGGGGGACGAAGATCCCCCCACATTCATAAAATTTATTACTCAGTCATCATTTCGGTATACATTTCAGCAGCAATGGTGCGCCATTTCGCGTACCAAGCTGTTTTCAAGGTCAATTGATGTTTCGCATTGTCTGGGTGGCTGGGCAATGCCCGCGCTGTGGCATCATCAAGCAGTCCCAACTCATACACTTTCTTATTTGTAGGGCCATAAGTGATGTGTTTCGCGAATTCGGCCATATATTCGGGCTTCATCATTTCCCCGATGTATTTCATCGCCAGATCTTTTTGCGGCGCGCCCTTTGGGATGCCATAGCCTTCCCAATCCATAATGCCACTCTGCCAATCATAGGCTACATTGGCACCGTCTCTTTTGGCCACATCAAAGCGACCATTCCAGCCGGTTGTCATATCGACCTCACCGTCCTTCATCAACTGAGCATGCTGGGCGCCAGAGGACCACCAAACAGCAATATGCGGCTTGATCGAACGGATCTTGTCTAATGCGCGCTCGATGCCCTCTTCGCTGTCGAGAACATTATAGATTTCTGACATTGGGACACCATCGGCCAGCAAAGCCGTTTCAAGCTGCGCATCCACTTTGCCGCGCATTGCGCGGGTTCCCGGGAATTTTTCTACATCATAGAAATCTGCCCAGGTTCTGGGGCCGTTATCACCGTATGTATCGGTGTTCCATGCTGCGACAACTGAGAAAATGTCTGCACCGGCACAGTATTCGCTGTACATATCCGGAAGATGGTTGCTCACATCGATCACAGAGTAATCAAGCTTTTCCAGAATGCCTTCTGCGCCACCGGACGCACAGCCGCCGGCGCCGCTGGAGAAGATATCAAACTTGTCTGCTCCGGATTTGACCATCAGTTTGACGTCTGAAATGCCGCCGTATGTATCTTCTTTTACCGTAATTCCCATCGCTTTGGCGGCAGGCTGAAAAATTCCAACTGATTGACCTTTTTGATAGGCCCCTCCCCAAGACACAATTCTAAGGGTGTCGGCCGTTGCAGCTGATGAAAAACCCAGCATGCCAATGAGGATCGTTGAGATCGCCATTTTTGTTTGATTTTGTTTATTGCGCATTTTCATTCTCCCATCTGTTAAGTTACCAGTCAATATTGACGAAGATTTAAGTCATATCAACATTCTTTAATTCGACACTAAAACCCGATAAACATCAGGGTCACGTGTCGAATTGGCAATAGCCTATTTTTCTTTATTTTTGCCTCTTTAGTTATCTTTATTATCGCCTCCTTAGTTACATGAACACTTTCTGAACGAATATTTTAATTTTCGCAGACGCGTGTCTGTTTTTCAGTGTTGTCGGTTATACCCTCCGGGCCGCAGATTTATACTGCTGGCGGTCTTGCCAACGGTACCAAGCGACCGCTGCTGGTAAGAACCATGGAGTGCCTTTGTAAAACGGTCGGGTCGGAAATTTCAGGTCATCGAACGCCGTTTGGCCCTCTTTTTGGCCGAGAACTTTTTGACCCAATTTCATCCCAAGATAACTGGCCATTGAGACGCCCGATCCGCAATATCCCATGGCGTAATACACACCGTTATGGACACCAGTATGGGCCAATTCGTCAAATGTATAAGCCACTGTGCCGCTCCAAGAATGAGATACCTTGAAGCCTGTCAACTCGGGGAAAATGCGGCACATATCCTCATAGAGCGCTGGTCCGCTGATCAGCGGGTTGGTCTCTCTGGCCGAGACCCGGCCACCAAATACAATTCGTTTGCGATCAGGAGAGGTGCGATAGTAATAGACCACTTTACAGGTATCGCTAGCAATTCGGTCGGTTGGAAATAGCGTATCAACCAATTCGGTTGGCAGTTCTTCGGTGGCGATAACATAACTGCCGATTGGGATCACCCGACGCTGAAGCCAAGGAGTGAGATCGGTGGTGTAGCCATTGGTCGCGATAATCACATCCCTGGCGCTTACTTCCCCTTTTGAGGTGGACAATATAAACCGATTTTTTTCTCGCCGCAGACCGCTGACATGGCAATTTCCGGTTACATGTACGCCGGCCTCTACTGCCCTATCAAGCAAGCCCCGATGATACAGACCGGGGTTGACCGAGGCGTGTCTTGGAAAGACGACACCGCCGAAGTACACGTCCGACCCCAGTTCCTTGCGCTGGTCTGCTTTCGGAATGGTGTACGCTTCAATGCCTTCTTTATTGTTTAATTGCTCCGCGTCCCGGGCAATCGCTTCATAATGCTTTGGGGTATGTGCTGCGTGATAGCGCCCGCTGCGGTTGAAATCGCACTTGATTTTTTCTCGCTTAATAAGTGTTTCAATCCATTGCAGAGCATTTTCGCCTTCTTTGCGTATCGCGCAGGCTTTTTCGAGGCCATATTTAGCAGTTAGATCTGAAAGTGACGGCTTGATGCTTGTGCTAATCTGCCCGCCGTTGCGAGTGCTGCAGCCACAGCCCGGATTTTCAGAATCTAAAACCAGTGTAGAACGGCCACCTCTGATGGTCTCCAGTGCCGCATTTAGCCCGGTGTAGCCCGATCCGACGATCACAACATCAACTGTCTTCACAGGCCTGTCGGGCAGTGAGGGCTGCGCAGGCAATAGATCAAGCCAATAGGCATGTTGCTTTATATCAGTGGTAAAGCAAGACTGAAATCTGTTGGCTGGCTGGCTGGAAAAGCGCTGATGTGGCGTGTCTTTCGCTTCGAAAGCGACCATTTTAGTCCTCGCATCCCGTATCTTGATGATCAGATTAGGCAGGTGATTTGATTAAAGCAATTTAAAAACTTTTATTATAATATATAATTTGTTTATGAACGCTCCAGCAGTTTTTGGATTAGGTTATGCCAATCACCCATCGACATATGAAAGTTTTTAGTGCGGTTATTGAAGCCGGGTCCGTATCGCGTGCAGCAACCCGGCTAAATCTGACCCAACCAGCGGTTAGTATTGCACTAAGCAATCTTGAGGCCGAACTTGGGTTTTCACTGTTTCACCGGTCAAAAGGGTTCTTTGCCCCGACCACGGAAGCGCTGCACCTGCATGGTGAAGTTACGCAAAGTTTACTGGCTTTTGCGCGGATGCATCAACGGGCGGATGAAATTCGTTCCGGCGCGGTGGGCGCTGTGAGTATTGCTGCAAACGGCGCCTTAGCAATCAATTTCCTGCCCAAGGTGATAGCGGATTTTCAGGTTGAAAACGCCGGATTAAGCGTGGAGCTAAAGGTGCACAGCTCGCGCCAAATTGCGTCTTTGGTCAGCGGTGGTCAGGTAGATATTGGTTTGATCGACACGCCGGTTCCGGTGGCCGGGTTGAAGGCCGAAGTGTTTCGGCTTGAATGCGTTTGTATCATGCGCGACGATGACCCTTTACAAGCGGTTTCGGTGGTGCGCCCTGATGATCTCAGCGGGCGGTGTCTTATTGGCATTACGGGTGATCACACGGTGGACCGACAGGTGGACTCGGTGCTTTCACAGGCGAGAATTGACGTAAAAAGGTCTGTCTCCAGCGCATATTTTGCCATCGCCCGTAATCTCGTTGCTGCTGGCGGCAATCTGTCGATTATTGATCCAATAAATGGCAAGGCCCGGCTCTCTGATGGTGTACTTTGGAAACCTTTTGAACCGCTGGTTGAGCATGAATTGGCAATTATCGTCGCAAGAGAACGCCTTAGCAGCCGGTCGACCGATACAATGTATGAGATGATTAAAACCGCAGTACAACAAGTGCGCTCTGCCTGATGTGCAGCTCGCAACTGGATGAAGGACGCGCTGAAATGCTGTGCAGGTCCAGCGGTTCGAACGCACCCGCTGCTGCACTTTAAGGTAACCATGTTGTGGCGCGCCACCTATGGGTGAGTTGTTTCGGATGTAACAGCCCTTAAAGTATGAAGAGTGACAAGTTGTCCAATTTTATAGTCGTGTTTGAAAGGCGCCGGGTCAGTTTGGCGATGCGCTATAAGATATGACAAAATCGGTTGTTTGGCGTGTTTGCTTGGTCTAAGTTCTAACCTCTGCCTAAAGTTATATGGGCAAAGTTCAAATCTGGCTGTGAGGTCTGCCGGCGCAACCCTGAAAGAAAAGATGAGTGATATTCTAGACGGGGTGATGCAGGGCATATGGTTACTGGTGACCCTAGACCCAGAGCTGATTGAAATAACACTGCGGTCGCTGCGGATCACCGTCAGCGCCCTGTTGATTGCTTCGGCTATCGCGTTGCCGCTTGGTGCTCTTTTGGCGGTAAGAAGGTTCCGCTTTCGGCGCATCGTGATTGCTATACTGAATGCGCTGATGGGATTGCCGCCGGTGGTTGTTGGTTTGTGTGTCTATATTATTTTGTCTAGATCCGGTCCATTGGGCGTTCTGGGCCTGTTATTTACCCCAAGCGCCATGGTGATTGCGCAAGTGATTATTATTGTCCCTTTGGTGGCCTCGATCGCCCATCAGTCTTTGCGCGACTTGTGGTCGGAATATCATGATCTGTTAATATCGATGAATACCAGTCAATGGCAGCGCATAACAACGCTGCTTTGGGATGGACGGCGCGCACTTTTGACAGCGTCTTTGGCGGGGTTCGGCCGTGCCATCGGCGAAGTTGGCGCGATTATGGTCGTCGGCGGCAATATTGATCACGCAACCCGGGTGTTGACCACAGCGATTGCGCTTGAGACCGGCAAGGGAGACTTTGGGCTGGCACTGGGTCTTGGTTTCGTTCTGATTTTCATGGCGCTTTCAGTGAATTTGGCAATCCATTACTTAACGAGGACAGAAGTGGAGGGGCGCTGGTGACCTCAATGATGCCGCTTGTTGTTGAAAAGGCTCAGGTCCGTCGCCGCGGTAAGGTTTTGATCGGGCCGGTCAACTTTACCTTACAGACCTCTGGCTTGACGGTTGTGATGGGGCCAAACGGATCGGGGAAAACCAGCTTGCTGAGAATGTTGCACGGCGTTGTCCGTTTGGCTGATGGCACGGTGTCTTGGACTTGTGACAAAACCAGTGCGCGGGCAAAACAGGCTTTTGTCTTCCAAAATCCGATTATGCTTAGGCGGTCTGTGCGTGACAATCTCACCTTTCCGCTGCGGATTCTGAATGTGCCGCGCAAAACTGCAAATGCTGAGGCCGAAAGGTGGGCGGCACGCATTGGTCTGGAGCAGGCTCTTACACGATCCGCCACTGTGCTGTCTGGGGGAGAAAAGCAAAAACTAGCCCTCGCCAGAGCATTGATTCGCGAGCCCGAAGTGCTGTTTTTGGACGAGCCATGCGCCAGTTTAGATGGTCGTGCTACGCGTGAGATAGAGACATTGCTGTTGCAGGCTCGCGCAGACGGCACGCGGATCATTATGGCGACACATGATGTGGGGCAGGCGCGGCGTTTGGCCAGTGAAGTGCTCTTCATACTGCAGGGCAAGCTGCATGAGTTCTCGCCGGCGGAAGTATTTTTTGAAAACGCAAAAACTGATGCGGCGCGGGCCTTTCTTAATGGGGATATTATTGAATGATAAAACGACTGATGACCTTTTTGGGGAGTTTTGCAGTCAGCGCAACTATCGTGTCCGCAGATAACATGCGGATGGCGGTGACGACGTCATTTCACAACTCGGGTTTGTCTGACAGTTTGTTGCCGGCCATCGAAAAAGACATCGGGCTGAAACTCGACCTTTTGGTGGTTGGCACGGGGCAGGCCATTCGCCTTGGAGAAGCGGGAGACGTTGATGCGATCCTTGTGCATTCGCGGAGCGCAGAAGAGGCTTTTATTGCCGCGGGGTACGGGACCCATCGCCGTAACATAATGTATAATGATTTTGTCTTTGTCGGCCCCAAAAGTGACCCAGCCGAGATCGCGGCCGCGCAAACTGCACAAGATGCGTTGGTTAAAATCGCCGGTGCCGAGGCGCTGTTTGTGAGCCGTGGTGATGACAGCGGTACGCATAAGAAAGAACGCAGCCTGTGGGCTGAAATTGGGATTGATCTTGACCAGAAAAATTGGTGGTACCGGTCTGTCGGTGCGGGTATGGGGGCGGCATTGAACACGGCAAGCGGGATGAATGCCTATATAATGACGGACCGTGCCAGTTGGTTGAACTTTGGCAATAAGGGAGATCTAGCGTTGCTATACGCCGGTGATCCGGTGTTGTTCAATCAATATGCCTACTTGCCCGTTAATCCGGCTTTGCACCAACATTTGAAAACCACTGAGACCGCACGCCTTGAGGCGTGGCTGACCTCGCCGCGGGCCAAAGAACTTATCAATAACTATCAGATTTCTGGCGAAAAATTATTTTTTTTCAACGCAGAGTAGGTTTCGTCACAGAGGGTTCCCTGTATGAGAACGGCTCTGTTATGTGAGGATGGGCCTCAAGCTGATTTTGGCCTGTCAACCAACCGGGTGGCAACACACTCGCTGTCAAAGGCTGCGAGGCTGACTTTCGTGTTGCTGGTAAAGATCAGACGTCGTTCGTTCGGTTCAATTGATATTTGTGGTATATGGCTGACCCTGATACGCAGGTTCTTTTCCAAATGCGTTTTAAACTGCTCTTCCATAAGATCGAAATAAGACAGACCGGGTCCGGCAATTGCTACGGGCATTGGCCCGTGAATCGTCATCAGACGTGATAATCCCATGGCCAAGACGTCAGCGGCTTGTCGAAAGGCGAACCGTATCATCTGATCTCCTTGTCTGGCTTTGGTCGCCAGCTGATCCATTTGATCCTTGGGTATAAATTTTGCCGGAATATGATCAGCGGGCGCATCAAACGCACTGCGTAGGATGCCGTAAAATCCCGAATAGGCTTCGATACACCCCTGCACACCGCACCTGCAAAGTGGCCCATCGGGCATGTGCAGCATATGCCCAAACGGCGGTGCCTGATAGCTGGTCTGTCCATTGCTGTCACGGCTTGCGATGCCGAGACCGATACTGTCCCCAAGTGATAAAACTGCATGATGGCGCGCGAATCGACCCGCTTCTTCCAGTTTTGCATGAGCCGAAAAGCAGGTCTCGTTATTGACAGTGACTTTCCCTGCCCAATCGGGTCTTAAAAGAGCTTCAAAATCAATCTGGCTATCGCCAAACACTGGTGACCACATCAATTTTGTACCGCCACCGCCCACCAGACCTTTGGTTGCAATCGAAACATGGGCAATATCCTCGGCGGCCAGCCCGGATCGTTCAGCCAGACGAAACAGATCATGGCGTACTTGAGCCCCAAATGCCGCCGCATCGGTCTCAGAGTGGTGGCGTGGCACTTTGAATCTGTCGAGCAGAACATTGTTGTAATTGATTAGTGAATATTCCACTTCGCCTGAGATGATATGAATAAAGGCGAGGCGTGCAAATTCAGGGTTAAGCGTGAGCAAAACACGTGGCCTGCCGCGGCCTTTTGAGGGTGGCTGTTCTTGCTTAAAAAGCGCCCCCTCTTCAAACAACTCAGCAGTGATAACAGACACCGTTCCCGATGCCAGACCAGAAACTTCAGCTATTTCGGTATGCGAACTGGGGCCGATCCGTCGTAAGCTCTGTAAGACCAGTGCGCGATTGTGATGGCGTAAGCCCTCAGTTGTGTTCCTATTTCTCATGTTATCAACATATTTTTCCCGTCTAAATAATAGATTAGACAGATTTTGTTAAGTTACCAGTCTTTTTTTTCGAGAGTCGAATTGACTCACCTGTAAAATCATGTTTGGTTTTGCTCGACTGTCATGAAAAATTGATAGTGCATGCAACATTGATCACATTGATCAACGTTTTAAATCTTGTGGGAGGATCACATGAATAAAGTTTTAACAGCGGCTTTGGCCGCATCCGTCGCTGTGTCGGCACTGTCGACAGCGGCTTTTGCCGAGGGTAAAAAAATTGGTGTTTCTTGGTCAAATTTCCAAGAAGAACGCTGGAAAACTGACGAAGCTGCAATGAAATCTGCGATTGAAGCAAATGGTGACAGCTATATTTCGGCAGATGCCCAATCATCTGCAGCCAAGCAATTAACTGACGTCGAAAGCCTGATCGCGCAAGGCGCTGACGCTCTGGTCATTCTTTCAGTGGACAGCGGTTCAGTTGGCGCAGCCGTTGATGCTGCATCTGCGGAGGGCATTCCTGTTCTCGGGTATGACCGTCTGATTGAAGATAACCGTGCGTTCTATCTGACGTTTGATAACAAAGAAGTTGGCCGTGTGATTGCACGCTCGATCCAAGCAGCTGTGCCAAGCGGGAACTATGCTATCATCAAGGGTGACAAAGGCGATCCTAACGCGCTTTTCCTGCTTGAAGGCATGATGGATGTGATCGGCGCTGATGTCGAATCTGGTAAAATCAAAATTGTCGGCGAAGCCTTTACCGATGGCTGGAAGCCTGACAATGCTCAAAAAAATATGGAACAGATTCTAACCGCCAACAACAATAATGTTGATGCGGTAATGTCTGAAAATGACGGCATGGCTGGCGGGGCGATTGCTGCTTTGCAAGCTCAGGGCATGAACATTCCAGTATCTGGACAGGATGGCGATCATGCCGCTTTGAACCGTGTTGCACGTGGCACTCAGAATACATCTGTCTGGAAAGATGCCCGTCAACTTGGTGCCGCCGCAGGGAACATCGCGGCCGCATTGGCGGATGGCGTTGACATGTCGGCAATCGAGGGCGCTGTGAAATGGTCTGGTGGCGCCAAAGGCGTTGAAATGGACGCGATTTTTCTTGCTCCAACTCCAATTGACAAAACCAATATCAATGTTGTCATTGAGGCGGGCCATATCGCCAAAGCTAAAGTCTGCGAAGGTGCGATGGCCGGTGTGAACGGCTGCTAATCTGCCTTTTAGAAAAGTGGCGTGCCGGCTGGTTTCCTCCGGCACGCTATTTTTTTTAGTTAAAGCGACTGCGACTGAACTTTTGTCTCACTTTATAGGTTGGAGAGTGACTTGACCGATAAACCCACCCTGCATGGCGCCGCTAAAGTGGAAAAGGAAAGCCCTTTTATTAGCTTTCTGCGTGCAACTGAAATTGATGCCCGCCTACTGGGTATGATTGCCGCTTTGATCCTGATTTGGGTCGGCTTTCACTTTTATGGCCAATTTGTAAACGGCTTTGGAGCTTTCTTAACGCCCCGCAATCTATGGAACCTGTCCGTGCAGACCTCTTCGATCGGCGTGATGGCCACAGGGATGGTTCTGGTGATTGTTACACGTCATATTGACCTTTCAGTGGGATCGATCTTGGGTTTTTCGGCGATGTCGATGGCGATCTTGCAAGTATGGATCCTGCCCGAGTTTCTGGGCTTGGGGCACCCGATGATTTGGATCATCACGGTTGCGTTTGGCCTTTTGATTGGGGCTGCAATTGGTGCATTTCACGGTTATTTAATTGCGTATCTTAGCATCCCCGCATTTATCGTGACGCTCGGTGGCCTTTTGGTTTGGCGCGGCGCGGCGTTTCTTTTGGCCCGCGGTGAGACAATTTCACCTGTCGATGCTACGTTTAAGCATTTGGGCGGAGGCCCTTACGGCGCAATCGGTTCGACGGGAAGCTGGATCGTTGGACTGTTGGGCTGCATTGCAGCCGTGGCACTGATTTTTTCGGGCCGGGCACAGCGTCGGCGCTTCCAATTTCCTTTGCGGCCGGTCTGGGCTGAGGCGTTCCTCGCTTTGGTGTCCTGTGGCGGTATCATCGCTTTCGTGCTGTTGGTTAATTCCTATCCCTGGCCCAAAGGCATCGTAAAACAATATGTCAAAACCAATAATATTGAGACCCCGGTCAGCGAGATTTTCATTAGCCATGGTTTTGCCATTCCTGTTTTGATTATGATTGCGGTCGGCATTGCCATGACTTTCTTGGCAACACGTACTCGCTTCGGACGCTATGTATTTGCGATCGGCGGCAATCCTGAGGCGGCTGAACTGGCTGGGATCAATACCCGTTGGGTGACGGTTAAGATATTTGCGCTGATGGGCATGCTGTGCGGTCTGTCCGCGGTTATTGCCTCGGCAAGGTTGAACTCGGCAACCAATAATCTTGGCACGCTGGATGAGTTATACGTCATTGCTGCGGCCGTGATTGGCGGAACGTCATTCGCTGGCGGTATCGGCACGATCTATGGGGCTATTCTTGGGGCGCTGGTGATGCAAAGCCTGCAAACCGGAATGGTCTTGATCGGCTTTGATGCCGCTATTCAACAGATTGTGGTGGGGACCGTTCTGGTGGTCGCCGTGTGGATCGATAGTGTTTACCGGCGTCGCGCCAAATGAGGAGTGAAAAGATGAGTTCTGAGACATCAGGCACACCGCTTGTCGAAATCAAAGACCTGTCTATCGCCTTTGGGGGCATCAAGGCAGTAGATCAGGCTTCTGTCGATCTGTTTCCGGGGGAGGTTGTGGCTATTCTTGGGCATAACGGGGCAGGTAAATCGACGTTGATCAAAGTTCTATCTGGTGCGTATAAGCGCGATGGAGGACAGATTTTTGTCAACGGTGAAGAGGCAGATATCAACAACCCTCGGGATGCAAAGCAATATGGCATCGAGACGATCTACCAAACGCTGGCCGTGGCCGATAATGTGGATGCTGCGGCAAACCTCTATTTGGGGCGTGAAATTCTGACCAGCTTTGGTACGCTGGATGATGCGGCCATGGAGGCCGAGGCGCGCAAGGTGATGGGTCGGTTGAATCCGAACTTTCAGCGTTTCAAAGAGCCGGTCAGTAAATTATCTGGCGGGCAGCGACAATCAGTGGCGATTGCCAGAGCAATTTTGTTCAACGCGCGGATCTTGATCATGGATGAACCCACAGCTGCGCTTGGACCTCAGGAGACTGAGCAGGTCAGCGAACTGATACAGCAGCTTAAAAAAGAGGGTATTGGTATCTTTTTGATCAGTCATGATATTCATGATGTCTTCGACTTGGCGGACCGTGTCGCAGTTATGAAAAACGGTCAGATGGTCGGTTATGCACGCACCGAGGACGTGTCCAAAGATGAGGTGCTTGGCATGATTATCATGGGTAAATGCCCGGCTGGAGCTGTGCCTGGTCCGGGGGCGATGCAAGAGGCATAACCTCTGGTTTTGGCCCGTGGGGAACAGGCTAAGGGGGTGATCTTCTGCCCTCACTTCTATGGGGTGGTCTATATCGCTATTTTAGTGTGGGGTTGGATTTTTATGTTTGATAGGCTCTTCGCGACTGCGCTTTTAAAGTTCCATCGTTCGTCTGGGTGTTTTGGCATAAGGTTAAGGGCTTGTTTGGCTGCCCTAACAGCAACCGCTTTTGTGGGCGCCACAGATGCAGACCCTTTCTCGGCCCCGGTCTTCGATCCGGTGGACATCCCGCACCATGTATATGACGGGGGCTGGGAATATTACGTTGGCGGTGGGATGGCGGTGTTTGACTGCGATCAAGACCATATGCCGGATATGTTTGCTGCTGGGGGCGCGAATAAAGCAACGCTATTGCGAAACGTCTCAACCCGTTCTGGCGATATCCGATTTGTTGAAAATACCCCGCCGGAACTGTCTTTGGACCGTATTATTGGAGCTTATCCGCTAGATATAAACAGCGATGGTTTCATGGACCTTGCCATTTTGAGGGTAGGAGAAAATAAGCTCTTGATGGGAGGTGTTGATTGTCGGTTTACACCACATTCCGAGCTCCTTGAGAAGTATGAGCAGGGATGGAGCACGGCGTTTTCCGCCACTTGGGAAGAGGGGAATGTCCTGCCGACGCTCGCGTTTGGCAATTATGTAGATCGGACTGATCCCGAGGGTCCCTTTGGTACCTGTGATACAAACTTTTTGTTTCGCCCTGAGGGATCGCGCTATGTCGCCCCGATCGTGCTTGAACCGGGCTATTGCCCGCTGTCGATGTTGTTTACCGATTGGGGGCGTCGTGGCCAGGCTGATTTGCGTGTCAGCAATGACCGCCATTATTACTTGAACGATGGCGAAGAACAGATGTGGCAGATGGCCGAGGTTCCAAGGCTATATCAGCCTGAAGATGGCTGGCAACATCACAAGTTGTGGGGCATGGGTATTGCCAGCCGCGATATCACAGGAGATGGGCTTCCAGAGGTGTATTTGACCTCAATGGGGGATCAAAGGCTGCAAATGCTCAATAAGGACACAGGTGGGCCGTCTTATCGCGATGCCACCTATGGCCGTGGCACCACGGCGCACCGTCCCTATACTGGGGGCGACGGTCGGCCGTCAACGGGGTGGCATGTCAGGTTTGGCGATGTTCAAAACGATGGGCTTGACGATATTTTCATTACCAAAGGCAATGTGCAGCAGATGCCAGGTAGCGCGATGGACGATCCCAATAACCTTTTACTACAAGCGGCGGATGGGACGTTTTACGAAGCGGGAGAGAACGCAGGAATTGCGTCATTGCTGCGGGGGCGTGGCGGCGCGATGGCAGATCTTAACCTTGACGGGTTGCTCGATCTGGCGGTGGTCAACCGTCAGGGTCCTTTGGAACTTTATCAGAATGTCACACAGGGTGCTGGTAACTGGCTAGCGGTAAAGCTGCGGCAAGCGCCCCCCAATCGGGACGCTATTGGCGCATGGATTGAAGTCAGGCTTGGAGACCACGTGTTCGCCCGTGAATTGACTGTCGGGGGCGGTCATGCTGGCGGACAGATCACGGCAGAGCATTTTGGCTTGGGGTCGGCGCAATCTGCACATATTCGGGTGATCTGGCCAGATCACACCGTTTCGGATTGGCGCCAAGTTGGGGCTGGTAAAATGGTTTTTCTGACCCGTGATGCAACTGGCATCAAGGTGAGCGCTTATTGATCTACCGGCAGACCACTGGGAACCGTTTGCGGCACACCAAGTTTGCCTGCCAAGCTTGCGGTGTCTGACAGGGCGTTTAGGAAAGCCACAATTTGGATGATCTCCGTCTCGCTCAGGTTGCTGGGCGATAATTCGTTAGCTGCGGCAATCGCGGCTTGTTCGTCTGGGTCGTGCGTGGCTCTAAAGTCCTGGCTATTTGGCAGGTCGGGCAAAACCAGCTGTGCGACGTTATACGCTTTTAGAGACGCAACGGGATCAAGGTGATGACGGATCATTGCTTCCAGCGTCGCATAGGCGCCGTTATGGCCATAGGGTGCGGTCTGGGCGATATTGCGCAGGCTGGGCGTGCGGAACTTATATGCATCTGCCGGGTTTCCGGTGACCCTGAGGCGACCTTCGTCGCGGGCGTGTGTCTCGAAGCGGGCGCTCTTGCCGGGGCCGACTTGCGGCAGGGCAATGGCATGAAAGTCGTGATCGGTTTGAAATTGCCCGGCGTGGCAGGTGCTGCATTGCGCTTTGCCATAAAACAGGGACATACCCAAATGTGCTGCCTTTGGCAGGGGTTCTCCAGTTCTGAGATATTGATCAAATGGGCTATCATCGGCGCGCCACTCAAAGGCGATAAACTCTGCAATGACGTCCGAGATATCGGTGAACGTCACGCTATGTCCTGGCCCGTTGATCTGCTCAAAAGCGCTTTGATATTCTTTTATATCAGCAACCCGTGCCGATATAAGCGACCAAGCACCATCTTCACCCGTTAAAAACCCTTGCCGAACGGCGCGCGCTACATCGCTTTCAGTGTAGTGACCTGCCATTTCATCGGGTGAGAGGACCGGAAACATTGATTGCGCCGATAAGACCGAAGCAAACCCCTGAACCATCTCTGTTCCAAGTGGTGTGCGAATGCCTGAGGGGCGCGTTGGGTCAGCTTCGAGACGTCCATCATGGAACATTGTGGTGAATTCATGCGCGCCTAGATTAAACAAGGCTGGCGCATTGCGCGGCACCCTTTGCTCGGGCAGGTTTTTGGGGTCAATCATCCGTTTGGGCCCAAGTCCATGGGCACCGTCGCCCAGACCCAGCGACAACCCATCTGCGGTGGCATGTTTTGGATGGTGGCAGGTGGCACAGGCGACGGTTTTACTGCCGCTGAGGATCGGATCATAAAATAATAATTGGCCCAAACGCACCTGAGCCATATCAACTGGGGCATACGTGGCATTTGCCTCGGGCAAGGGGTTGGCCATAACGCCGTTCGTTAGTAGGGCCATGGCGAGGATAATGTCTATTGGACGTATCATAGTGAAGAGACTTCAATTGTAAGGCGCTGGTGATAAGGACGCTCGGGGGTGCAGATGATTGAGGGAAATTGTGACTGGTTTGGGGCGTCAGGAAAATGTTGGGGTTCCAGACAGAGGCCAGCAAATGCTTGGTGTGTCTGCGCCTCCATAGGGGGGGCTTTGGCTGAAAGTTTGGCCCCTGTGTATAGCTGTAGGCCGGGTTGGTCCGTCCACAGCTTTAGACACAGGCCGTTGGGGGCGCTCAGGGTTGCGGCGGGCTTTTTTGCTGTTTGGTCCAGAACCAGATTAACGTCTGCACCCTTTTGGGTGGGGTCGGCCTGCCGGATCAATTTTTGCTGTCGGTAATCAAACGGCTGACCGTCGAGTGGTGCGATCTTTCCGGTTGGGATCAAAGCGCCATCCGTTGGAGTGTAGGCGAGTGAGGCAATCTGCAACTGGTGATCCCAAATGGTGCCACTGCCCATCAGGTTGTAATAAGAATGCTGCGCGAGATTGATCGGTGTCGCCCGATCCGGCATTGCGATCATATCATAGATAAGCCGATTGTTTTGCAGTCGAATTGTCACTGTGAAGTCAACATTACCAGGAAACCCCTGATCCCCGTCTGGTGAGCGGTGGCTTAACTGCACGCCCGTTGCTCCGTCAGGTTCGAGGGACCAATTGCGGCTGGCAAGGCCCCTTGGGCCGCCATGCAACTGGTTTCTACCCTCGTTGGCTGCCAGATGGTAAGTGGTGCCGTCATGGCTGAACTGGGCGTTTGCAATTCGGTTGGCTACGCGGCCGGCAATGATTCCCAACGAGCCGCGGTGGCGCAGATGGTCGGCAGGATCGCGGTAACTCAGTACTATTGGTACTAAAGCGTCGCCTAAAGGCACCCGCCAATCATGGGTGATGCACCCCAACGATAGTATGGTCACCGACATGTCGCCAGCGTCCAAACGGTGTGATTTTAGATCTTTGAGGGCAATGTTGTCCATGATATTTAAACGAAGCGATTGACGTAGTTTTCCAAAATTTCTTGTTGGCCTGATTTTGGCACTGGGGAAAGCTGGGCGTCGAGCACCCTCTGCGTGATGCTGGCCAGGTCGCTCTGCAGCATGGCCTGTGCTTCTGGCGTATTCCAGCCGGCATAGCGGTCGTTAAGCGCTGTCTGCAGTCCACCGTCTTCGATCATCGCCGCAGCGGCTTTTAATCCTCGCGCGCAAATATCCATGCCACCGATATGCGCCGCAATGAGATCTTTTGCGTCCAGAGATTGACGGCGCAGTTTGGCGTCAAAATTGGTTCCGCCAGCTTTAAGGCCCCCATTTTTAAGGATGTGATAATAGGCCATGGCCACTTCGGGCACGTTATTGGGGAACTGGTCGGTGTCCCAACCAGATTGATAATCGTTGCGGTTCATGTCGATAGAACCAAGCACGCCCAAAGCAGAGGCGGTGGCAATTTCATGCTCAAAGGAGTGGCCGGCCAAAATAGCATGCCCCTGCTCGAGGTTGAGCTTAACCTCATTCTCAAGGCCATATTTTTGCAAAAAACCAAAGCAGGTTGCCGCATCATAATCGTATTGATGCTTTGAGGGTTCTTGCGGCTTGGGTTCGACTAAAATCTGACCTTTGAAGCCAATTTTATGTTTATACTCGACGACCATTGCTAAAAACCGACCCATATGATCTAGTTCAAGGCCCATTTCGGTGTTGAGCAGGGTCTCATAACCTTCCCGGCCGCCCCAGAGTACGTAGTTTTCACCCCCCAGTTTATGAGTGGCATCAAGACAGCTTTTGACGGTGGCTGCGGCAAACGCAAAGACATCCGGATCAGGATTGGTTGAGGCCCCGCTCATCCAGCGCCGATGGGTGAACATATTAGCGGTGCCCCACAGCAGCTTGGTGCCGGTGGTTTGCATTTTTTCACCAAAATAATCGGTGATTTCATTCAATGTGCTGAGATTGGTTTCAAAGCTGCCGGTTTCGGGACGGATATCAGCATCGTGCCAACAGAAATATGGCACATTGAGAAGGTCAAACATCTCGAACGCGGCATCGGCCTTTAAACGTGCCCGCTCCATGCTGTCCTGCGGGTGCCAAGGACGTTCGAAGGTTTGCCCGCCAAAGGGGTCGCCACCCTCCCACGCGAATGAGTGCCAATAGGCGACTGCAAAGCGCAGATGGTCCTCCATGCGCTTGCCCATCACGATCTCGTCGGGATCATAATGATGAAAGGCCATGGGATCGGTGCTGTCTGCACCGGCGAAGGTAACTTTATCAATGCCGTGGAAAAACTGCGTCATGAGATTGCCTTTAATGCTGGATAGGTGGCGCGATATCGTTGGTAAGCTGCGTCATAAGCTGCGGTTAAAGCGCTTCGAGGATGAATGGTTTTTGCCACTTTGGGCTGGGTCATGACACCGTCGGGCTCTGCCCCGGAACACCCAACCATAGCAAGGCGGGCCGCACCAAGAGCCGCACCGAATTCACCTTTTTCAGGCAAATCAATTGGCATGTTCAAAACGGTTGCCACCAGTTCGACCCAAAACGGCGACTGTGCCCCGCCACCGATTGCCAAGGCGCGTTTCACGTTGGTGCCTGTGGATTTCAAAGCCTCTAAATTGTCGCGTAGGGCAAAGCTCACGCCCTCCATTACCGCTTGCGTAAGGTCGGTGCGGTTTGAGGCGATATCAATGTTTAGTAGCGCACCGCGGATGGTACTGTCATTGTGCGGGGTGCGTTCGCCCGACAGATAGGGTAAAAACTGAATTTGGTTGGGTCCATTGATCTGATTTCCAAGCGCGTCAGAAAGTGCTGCTGCCTCTACGTCGAGATTACGCGCAAGCCAGTTTAAGCTGTCGGTTGCGGCCAAGATAACCCCCATTTGGTACCACCGGTTTGGCACAGCGTGGCAAAATGTATGAACTGCGGAGGCTGGCATTGGCGAAAAGGTGTCTTTTGCGGCCAGTAAAACCCCTGACGTGCCCAGAGATACAAAGGCATCGCCTTCGCGCAACGCTCCGACGCCGCAAGCTGCAACTGCGTTGTCGCCACCGCCCCCCACCACGGTTACATCTGTTGAGACCCCCCACTCGGCGGCTATTTCTGGGCGCAGGGGGCCTACAGCGTTAGAGCCCTCCACAAGGTCTGGCATCTGGTCCCGGCGCATACCAGAGTGTGATAACAAATCCGCAGACCAATCGCGTGCGCCAGTGTCCAGCCAGGCCGTGCCGGCACTATCGGACATGTCTGACGTATATTGTCCGGTCAGCCAGTAGTTTAAATAATCCTTTGGTAGAAGGACCTTGGCGATTTTAGAAAAAACGTCTGGCTCATGCTCAGCCAACCAAAGGACTTTTGGAGCGGTGAAGCCCGGGAATACAATGTTACCTGAAACTTCTCGAAATCCCGGAATCGCATCCAGTGTTGCGGCTTCGTTGTAGGCGCGACTGTCGTTCCACAGCATGCACGGGCGCAGTACCTGACCGGCGTCATCGAGAAGCGTTGCCCCATGCATATGGCCCGCAACACCGACACCTTTCAGCGCTGAAAAAGACTTTGGATGCGCCAAGCGCAACGTGGCGGTTACTGTATTACAAGCGGAGATCCAGTCTGCTGGATTCTGCTCGCTCCAGCCGGTTTGGGGATGCTGCACAACATAGGCTGCCTCGGCAGATCCGATGATTTTGCCATTTTCCTGCACCAATAATCCGCGCAGCCCGGACGTGCCCAAATCCAGTCCTAAATACATCTTAATCCCCCATTGGAAGCCCATCATCACGGTTTTATTTCGAGTGTCAAATTAAAAAATTCACTGATCTTTGAAATAATGTTTCTGAATCTTTATACTATAGTTTTGTACCTGTATTGATTTCGACCTCAGTCCACGCAAAGAGCTAATTGTTAAGTTGTTTTCTGCGCTTGTTTTGTGTCACGTTTAACGCGGCACTTTGTAGGATCGTTTGCGGATGGGCGATCTCATATGGTCTGGTTGTAAAATAGATTTGATCGGTCACTAAGCCTTGTTAGCCTGCTGTATTTAAAACGCTTTATTGCGTTCGTTTTGTAAACTGCAAAAAACGGTTGAGTGTTTTATGCATTGAACCAGTGTCAAGTTGAAACCATATCAGGTCTGCCTTTGAGTTTGTGTGTTGTGTGGTTGCCTTGATTTGTTTTCAGTTGGTGGAGCAGCGTAATGATTTAGGGCAACTCAAGCTGTATTTCACAATAGCAACCTATCAGACCTAAATGTTAGAGCGCTGGGACGTTTTGATAGATATATGGATGTCTTATGGAAAATATGATGCTTGACCTCAATACGGCCGCTTGGACTTGGATACATAAAAATATTAGTGGGTTTTTAATTTTTGTTTTGATGGCTTTTGTGCCATTTGCGTCATTGGCTGAGGCATCTGACACTGTGCCGTGTTCCGTCAAACTGAAATTTGAAGCGGATCAAAGCGGCGCGCTCGTCGTTTATACCCTCAGCATGCAGGTCAAAAACCCAACGATGCGGCCAATCGAAACGGTGTCTGCACTGATGTATGACCTGCAAGGAGCATCAATGGGTAACACTGATGCGTCGTGCCGCCATAACGATACATTGCTTAATGGGGGGGATACTGGCGAATGCAACAAAGTTCTGCAGGTTGTGAACAGTAAGTTGATGGAGAAACTGGGAAACGAGATGTGGACTGCGATTGTCAACGATCAAATGGCCAAATTCGATCGTATCGCCAGCTGTAAGATTGTTGGGTTTCGATATGTCCAGTAATTTGGCCGTGTTTGAAGGCCTCTTAGACGCTTTCAGCTAGGGTTTTGTGTCTGCTAATTAGCTGGTTGATAGATAGGTAAAGAATATAAGTCCCTCATGAAAGTATCATAGTGAGGCTCATTTTTTTTATGATTGTCGGTGTCTGATGGAGGTCCACATGAGACGGACAGTCTCTGGTGCGCGCTAAATCTATTTTGGAACAATGTTGCACCGGTCTGCGCTGCCCTGTATCTGTTGTTAATGCAGTAAAGGGGTTACCATGAGCAGAGCATTTGTATTTCCGGGTCAGGGGGCCCAGACCATCGGTATGGGCAAGGCGTTGGCGGCCGCTTATCCTGCCGCTAAGGCGGTCTTCGATGAGGTCGATGAGGCGCTGGGCGAACGGCTCAGTGACCTTATTTGGTCGGGTGATCCTGAGGCGCTTACACTGACAAAAAATGCTCAACCGGCTTTGATGGCGACATCGCTGGCCGGGATTCGGGCGCTTGAAGCCGAAGGCGTTACGATGGCTGCGGTTGACTATGTCGCGGGCCATTCTTTGGGGGAATATTCCGCATTGGCGGCTTCTGGTGCAATCAGTGTGCCTGATACGGCGCGATTGTTGCGTACCCGTGGGTCCGCAATGCAAGAGGCGGTTCCGGTTGGTATGGGCGCAATGGCGGCGCTTTTGGGATTGGATTTTGATACGGTTGTTTCATTGGCGGCAGAGGCTGCAGATGGTCAGGTCTGTCAAGCCGCAAATGATAACGATCCGGGTCAAGTGGTGGTATCAGGCGACAAGGCCGCGATTGAACGCGCGGTTGAACTGGCAAAAGCAAAGGGTGCAAAGCGGGCTATCCTATTGCCGGTCAGCGCCCCGTTTCACTGTGCATTGATGGCTCCAGCAGCCGAGATAATGGCCCAAGCACTGGCGGATGTGACGATCCTGTCCCCTGCGGTGCCTGTGATTGCGAACGTTAGCGCAAAGCCAGTCAGCGACCCGAATGAGATCCGTCAATTGTTGGTGGCACAGGTGACCGGGGCCGTACGCTGGCGGGAAACAGTGTCTTGGCTGGGAGCGCATGGTGTGACTGATGTATGGGAAATAGGCGCTGGTAAAGCACTCTCTGGAATGGTGCGGCGCATCGAACGATCCATCGCCTGTCGGGCAGTGTCTACCCCTGAAGACGTCATATCGGCGGTGCAAAATCTTGAAGAAAGCTGAGTTGAGGAGTGATCATGTTTGATTTAACGGGCAAAAATGTTTTGGTGACAGGTGCATCGGGGGGAATCGGTGGCGAAATCGCCAGACGCTTGCACGCGTCGGGTGCAAGCGTTGGGGTGAGTGGCACCCGGCTTGAGCCGTTGAAAGCTCTGGCCGCTGATCTTGGTGAGCGCGCGCATGTCCTAGCCTGCAATTTAAGCGACACAGCGGCTATTACAGAGTTGCCCAAACAGGCCTCAGAGGCGATGGGCAGCGTGGATATTTTGGTCAATAACGCCGGTATAACCCGCGATAATTTGTTTATGCGGATGTCCCAAGACGAGTGGCAGTCCGTACTTGATGTGAATCTGACGGCGACCATGTTGCTGTGTAAGGGTGTTTTGCGCGGTATGATGAAGGCGCGCTGGGGGCGCATTGTCAATATCAGTTCGGTGGTCGGTGCGACGGGAAATCCAGGACAAGCCAATTATGCCGCTTCAAAAGCGGGCATGGTCGGTATGTCAAAGTCGTTGGCTTACGAAGTTGCAAGTCGAGGCATCACCGTCAACGCTATCGCTCCCGGTTTTATTGAGACGGCGATGACGGCAAGTTTGAAAGACTCGCAGAAAGAAGCGATTCTGTCGTCTATACCCAGCGGACGCATGGGAGCCCCGAACGAAATAGCCGCTGCCGTAGTGTATCTTGCGAGCGAAGAAGCAGGATACGTCACAGGAACGACCCTACATGTAAATGGTGGCATGGCGATGCTTTAAAACGGTGGTAAAGGTGTAAATGTTAAACAATTTCAGCGAGCCATGCAGGATTTAAGGTTGTTTTGAGGTTTATTTATGTCAATTAAGAGTATTGGACAGGATGATGTGGACACTGCGGTGAGAATTATTGCTCATGCGAGAGTGTTCTTGATTTAAATGACCATGGAAAACGTTTGCCTATAGCAGATCATGTGCTATAGGCGGCTCAGTTTCACCGTGCAACTCAATGAGTAGACCGGTCCAAACCGTTCGACGCGGTTTACGAGCGGCCCGCCAGGGCAATCAGAGCCATCCCAGTCGGGTAAGGGCGAAAACAGGAGCAAACGCTCCGATAGAAATGAGGAATTTAAGATGAGCGACATTGCGGATCGCGTTAGAAAAATCGTTGTAGAACATCTCGGCGTTGAAGAAGATAAAGTTGTAGATAACGCATCGTTCATTGATGATTTGGGCGCAGATAGTCTGGATACAGTGGAATTGGTCATGGCGTTCGAAGAAGAGTTCGGCATTGAAATTCCGGATGATGCAGCGGAAACAATCCAGTCGTTTGGCGATGCAGTCAACTTCATAAACGAAGCTGTTTAACCTTTTGTAAAATGATAAAAATTTTAACCCCTGCGATAAAGCGGGGGTTTTTTTGTGTTACGGCGGCGTTCTGGTATCCTTTTCGCCTAAAAGTACTGAGCTACAAGACAAGCCCTTGCTCCGTTGGGGCAAGCCGAGTTAAAAGAAAATTTCAACCAATCGAGTAAAGAGGGTCAGTGATATGCGGCGGGTCGTTGTAACTGGACTGGGGCTTGTAACGCCTCTCGCATCTGGAGTTGAGGCGACCTGGAGCCGCCTGCTGAATGGAGTCTCGGGCGCGGCCACGATCAGTCGCTTTGATGCCAGTGGCCTCGCCACAAATTACGCCTGTGAGGTGCCTTATGGCGACGGGTCAGACGGAACTTTCAATCCTGATGACTGGATGTCTGCCAAAGAGCGGCGCAAGGTGGATGATTTTATTTTGTATGGTATTGCGGCAGCCCAACAAGCGGTAGTCGATTCTGGATGGTTGCCCGAGGACGAAGAGGCTCGGGAACGTACAGGCGTCATGATCGGTTCTGGAATCGGCGGCTTGCAATCGATTGCTGAGACGACGCTTTTGCTCAGAGATCGCGGTCCGCGACGGGTGTCGCCATTCTTTATTCCCGGTGCATTGATTAACCTGATCTCAGGGCAGGTCAGTATCCGGTATGGATTTAAAGGCCCAAACCATTCGGTCGTCACAGCCTGTTCAACGGGTGCGCATGCCATCGGGGATGCGTCTAGAATCATTAGGTTGGGCGAGGCTGATGTGATGATTGCAGGGGGGGCTGAAGCCGCCATTTGTGAAATTGGTATTGCCGGGTTCAATGCCTGTAAAGCTCTGTCTACCAAACGATCTGATGATCCGGCAAAGGCCTCACGACCCTATGATACCGACCGCGATGGTTTCGTGATGGGCGAAGGCGGCGGTGTTGTTGTTTTGGAAGAATACGAGCACGCTGTGGCACGTGGTGCGAAAATTTATGCAGAAGTCATTGGATACGGAATGTCTGGTGATGCGCATCACATCACGGCACCCTCTGAGGATGGCAAAGGGGCCGAGCGTTCGATGCGGGCGGCTTTAAATAATGCAGGACTGCAGCCAGACGCGATCGATTACATCAATGCGCATGGCACCTCGACTATGGCAGATGTTATTGAATTAGCCGCTGTAGAACGGCTTTTGGGAAAAGCGGCTGGCTCAGCGACAATGTCTTCAACCAAGTCATCTACTGGGCATCTTCTAGGCGCTGCTGGTGCGATTGAGGCGATTTTTTCGATTTTGGCCATCCGCGATCAAGTAGCGCCGCCGACGATCAATCTCGAAAACCCAGCGGTTGGGACGGATATCTTTCTGGCGCCACAGATCAAACAGGACCGAGAGATAAACGTCGCGCTTTCGAATTCGTTTGGCTTTGGCGGCACCAATGCCTCTCTATTGTTTGGACAGATGAGCTAATGTGGCGCAGCGTTGCCTCTAATGGACTTAGTTTTCTACTTGTGGCGCTGTTTTTGTTAGGCGCATTGGTCCTCTGGGGACGAAATGAATACACGACCACGGGACCGCTTGAACAGGCGATTTGTTTAAGGGTTGAAAAAGGGTCGGATATGAAGCGTGTTTCACGCGATTTGCTGTCTGTCAGTGCCATCGGTAACGACACTATTTTTCGGTTGGGTGCGGAGTATACGGGTAAATCTGGAAAGCTGAAAGCGGGTAGCTTTTTGATTCCTGCAACGGCTTCGATGGACGCGATTTCCGAACTTATCACTCGCAGTGGCGCCAGTACCTGTGGTACTGAGATTGTTTACCGGATTGGTGTGACGCGCACTTCAGTTCAAGTGCGTGAGCTTGATCCAAAGACAAATCGTTTTGACAAAAAAGCCGAATTTAATCCAGAAGAGGAAACGGCCCCTGAAATTTTTGAGCGCGCCAAGACCCTGAATGATACACGATTTCGCGTGCTGATGGCAGAAGGCGTAACCAGCTGGCAGGTGCGGCAAGTTCTTATGGCCATTGACCAGCTGACAGGCAACATTGCTGCAGTTCCCGATGAGGGTACCCTCGCGCCAGATAGTTACGAAATTCGGTTGGGTGAAACCCGTCAAGCGGTGATCGAAAGAATGCAGGCAGCACAGGATATGATCCTGGAGACGGCTTGGAAAAACCGGGTGGAAGGCCTGCCTCTTAAATCGCTGCAAGAAGCCTTAATACTGGCGTCGATTGTAGAGAAAGAAACAGGGGTTCCAACTGAACGCCGACAGGTTGCGAGCGTTTTTATAAACCGCTTGAACCGCAGTATTCGGCTGCAGACCGACCCCACAGTGATTTATGGAATTACTAAGGGTGAAAAAACCTTAGGGCGTGGATTGAGGCGCAGCGAGCTTGACCGGAAAACGCCTTGGAATACCTATCGCATTGATGGACTGCCGCCGACGCCTATCGCCAACCCTGGACAGGCCAGTATTGAAGCGGTTTTGAACCCAGAAGATACCAATTTCTTATTTTTCGTTGCCAATGGAACTGGTGGTCATATCTTTGCCGAAACCCTTAACCAGCATAATGCTAACGTAAAAAAATGGCGGGCTATCGAGGCTGGCAAGGCAAAAAAATAGGTTTGTTCGAACCTAGATTTGATGGTTTTTGGAGGGCGGTCGACAAGGAATTTACTCCTAGTCGATTGTTTGCATTATTCAATTATTAATGTGATCGTACGGTCAGGCTTCCATACAAATTGGAAATATCTTGACCTTGCGGACGCAATCATCTATAGGTTGTGTCATGCTAGAGGAAATATTGGTGCGGCCTTAGAGTGATTTCTGAGGCCGTTTTTATTTGGCTCATGTGGAAGATTATGCGCATGAGAGGAATAGCGTAGCTATGATTTTAATAACTCCAGACGAGGGATCGTCTGATCTAGATCAACATCTTAACAGCATACAACGCCAGTTAGCTTTGATTAAACGTGATCTGGAAATTTTACATGAACAGATACTTGCTGGCGAAATTGGATCGGAAACTCAGGCCAATAAGACCATGGGATCCATCAAACATTGGATTCGTTTGGCTATGGAAACGGAGATGAAAATTGCAGAACAAAAAAGGCTCAAAGCAGGTCTCGGGCGCTGCGGATACGGTCTCGACCTTGCCGAGGCGCGGCATCAGATCAGGTGCAGATTGGATCGCTTGCACAAGTGTTGCAAACAGACAGTCGTTTCTGAATGATTTAACAGAGGGTGAACTGTTGGCGCTACCGTTCTTATTCGAGTTTTGGGCGATGGAGCACCAATTGCCGCCTGCAGGTGACTGGCGAAGTTGGGTGATTATGGGCGGTCGAGGCGCTGGCAAGACCCGAGCAGGAGCGGAATGGGTGCGCAGCCAAGTTGAGGGTCCCCGGCCCGGCGACTGTGGACCGGCAAGATGTGTTGCGCTGGTCGGCGAGACGCTTGATCAGGCCCGGGAAGTTATGGTGTTTGGTGATAGCGGAATTTTGGCCTGCTCACCACTGGACCGAAGGCCGCAATGGCATGCCAGCCGCAAACGTTTGATCTGGCCAAATGGTGCAGTGGCCCAGGTTTTCTCTGCTCGCGATCCCGAGAGCCTGCGTGGACCGCAGTTTGATGCAGCTTGGGTAGACGAATTGGCAAAATGGAAATCCGGCAGAAATGCTTGGGATATGTTGCAGTTTGCCTTGCGTCTGGGCACCATGCCACGGCAATGCGTAACCACGACACCCCGCAATGTTGGGGTTCTTAAAGGCTTGCTCAAGAACCCCTCTACGGTGATGACCCACGCCGCTACAGAGGTCAACCGCGCCAATCTTGCCGATAGTTTTTTGGCCGAAGTAAAGACGCGCTATGCCGGGACGCGCTTAGGGCGGCAAGAGCTGGATGGAATTTTATTAGAGGAGGCGGAGGGCGCACTTTGGACATCTGCTCAGCTTTCACGTTGTCAGATAGACGTTTTGCCGGAATTCGACCGAATTGTCGTGGCAGTGGACCCACCGGTCTCGGGGCACTTAAAATCCGACGAATGCGGTATTATCGTTGCAGGCGCTTGTACTCAAGGTCCAGTGCAAAACTGGCGAGGATACATTCTGGCCGATTATAGCCTTGCGGCGGCTAGCCCTTCGGCTTGGTCAATGGCAGCGATTAAAGCGATGGATGTCTGGGGTGGCGAGCGTCTGATTGCCGAGGTCAATCAAGGGGGTGATATGGTTGAAAGCGTTATTCGGCAGATTGATCCGCTTGTTGCAATCAAAAAAGTACACGCCAGCAGGGGAAAGGGCGCGCGAGCTGAGCCGGTTGCGGCTCTTTATGAACAAGGCCGTATAAAGCACCTGCGGGGTTTGGATGGGCTTGAGGCGCAAATGTGTCAAATGACAGCACAAGGATTTGAAGGCAAAGGTAGCCCCGACCGAGTTGATGCATTGGTCTGGGCATTACACGATCTGCTTGTTGCCCCGGCTGTAACGCGGCGACAACCGCAAATTCGCCTGCTCTAAACAGGCGCAGCTACCACCGCACTTTCTGGTCGGTCGTATTTAACACTCTCGCGCCTAGTATTGCTGACCGACAAATAGAGCCTGCCCTCGCAGTGTGTGGTCGTCAAAAAAAATGGAGCAATATCAGATGAGTTTTGAGTTTTTGCGACGAAAGATGCCGGCTGCCCCCGCGCAAAAGGCCAGCTCAGCCGGGCCAGTAATAGCTTGGCATAATGCAGGGCGCGTGGCTTGGAGCCCACGAGATACCGTATCCCTGACCCGCTCGGGATTCACTCAGAATCCAGTAGGATTTCGTGCGGTCAAGCTAATCTCAGAAGCTGCAGCGGCTTTGCCATTGATCTTGCAAGATCATCAGCAGCGTTACGAAGAGCATCCATTGTTAAATTTGATCAATCGGCCCAATGCGGCTCAGGGGAGGGCAGAATTATTCGAAGCTCTTTATGGTCAAATTCTACTGTCGGGTAATGGATATATAGAAGCCGTTTCATCTGACGGCTTAGAGACCGGCAGTACGTTGCCGTTAGAGTTGCATGTGCTTAGGTCTGACCGGATGCGGATTATCCCCGGTTCGGATGGTTGGCCGGTTGGCTATGAATATCAAGTTGGCGGGCGTAAGCATCGGTTTGAAGGGGCAGGTCGGCAATCTCCCGTCTGTCACATCAAAAGTTTCCATCCGCAAGATGATCACTATGGGCTATCTCCCTTGCTAGCTGCGGCGCAGGCGGTGGATGTGCACAACAGTGCGTCGGCTTGGTCCAAGGCTTTGCTTGACAATGCGGCCCGGCCGTCTGGCGCGATTGTATATCGCAGTTCTGACGGACAGGGCACCATGGCGTCTGATCAATATGAACGTCTGTTGTCCGAGATGGAAAACCATCATCAAGGTGCCCGTAATGCTGGCCGGCCAATGTTGTTAGAAGGAGGGTTGGATTGGAAACCGATGGGCTTTTCGCCCAGTGATATGGAGTTTCAAAAGACAAAAGAGGCAGCTGGGCGCGAAATTGCCATGGCATTTGGGGTGCCTCCAATGTTAATTGGTATTCCCGGAGATGCAACTTATGCCAATTATCAAGAGGCCAACCGAGCATTTTTTCGCCTGACTGTTTTGCCTTTGGTGAACCGCGTAGTTGCGGCGGTGTCAGATTGGATCTCGGACTATGCAGGGCACGGGATGCTATTGAAACCTGACCTTGATCAGTTGACAGCCTTGGCCCCCGAGCGCGAAGCGCAGTGGCGCCGCATCGGGGAGGCGACGTTTCTCAGCGATCCAGAAAAGCGCAGTCTTCTGGGATTACCCGTTTTAGATCTTAAAATTAATGAGTGAAGACATCGGCCAGAGGTATGGTTTCGAGGGCTTTGAATGCGCGCCTGCGCTGCGATTGCAGGCGCATGAGAAAGTGGTGGCTTTGCAATTTGCGCATCTCAACGGCCGCTTGGATAAGATTGAAGAGATGATGGCGCGCTTGGAAAAACGATTATGGTTGGCATTGTTTGGGATGATTGCAGCTATTTTGACGCAGGCTTTGCAGCAGATTTTATCCGTAAACCCATGAGAAATGGAAAAATAATAATGAATATTTCAGGGCAATTAGAGCATAAATTTTGTACCTTTGAAACGCAGATATCGGGTAGAGACGGCAGTCAGATTGAGGGTTATGCCAGCTTTTTTGATATATGTGATCAGGGTGGCGATATTGTTAAGCCGGGGGCCTATACGGCCTCTTTGGAGACGCTTGGCAAGCAGGGTCGAAAGGTTAAAATGCTCTGGCAGCACGATCCGTCGCAACCCATTGGTGTTTGGGATCATGTCACGGAAGACCGAAAAGGTCTGTTCGTAAAAGGTAGAATTTTAACAGTCGTGGAAAGAGGTCGTGAGGCTGCTGCGCTGATTGCGGCCGGTGCGATCGATGGCCTGTCGATTGGTTTTAAAACCCGAGCAGCTGGCAAAACAGCACAGGGCAAACGCCTGCTGACCGACCTTGACTTATGGGAGGTTTCGCTCGTGACATTTCCAATGGCATTGCAAGCACGCGTGTCGGCAAAAGAATACGCTGACTGCGAGGGTGGTAATGAAGATGCTGATTGGCGCGATCTAGCCGCAGCCTTTCAAGCTGCTCAAGAGTGCCTCTGAGCGGTTACAAAACAACGCGAGTTTATGGGAGGAACGAATGAATAAGGCCAGCATTGACGATACCACATTACGCGTCTTGACACCAATCAAGATGGCAAGCAAAGCAATGAATTATTTAGTAAATGATATCAGTAATTTAAAGGGTGATATTCAATTAAAACTTAAACGACATGAGGAACAAATTATAATGCTTGAGAAACAAAAGGCTGCTCCGATGCGTCCTGCTCTGATGGCGACCCCCGAGTGTGGTGCGCCTTATCAGAAGGCCTTTAGTGCCTATCTGCGCTGTGGCGACGAAACTGCCTTACGTGCGCTGGAGTTAGACAGCAAAGCGATGTCCACAGCGGTTAACGGTGATGGCGGGTATCTGGTTGATCCTCAGATTGCCCAAGCGGTACAATCAGTGCTCCGAGACACTGCATCAATTAGAAAAATTTCGAATGTTGTCAATGTTGAAGCGACCTCTTTTGATGTTTTGGTCGATCATGGTGATATTGGAGTGGGTTGGGCAACTGAGGCCACATCGGCCCTAGAGACCACCACGCCAACTCTTGATCGTATTACAATACCTTTGCATGAATTGAGTGCGCTTCCCAAGGCCAGTCAACGCCTTTTGGATGACAGTGCATTTGATATTGATGCATGGCTGTCTGGGCGCATTGTCGATAAATTCGCTCGGGCCGAAGCTGCGGCGTTCATCTTGGGGGACGGGTTGGATAAGCCACGTGGATTTTTGAGCCATAATACTGTTGATAATACTGCATGGATGTGGGGAAAAATCGGCACTGTCGTCACAGGCAATGACGGCGCCTTTAAGGGGCCGGATGCGATCGTTGATCTGGTTTATGCTTTAGGGGCTCGGTACCGCGCGTCGGCGAGCTTTGTCATGAATTCCCGCACGGCTGGCGCGGTGCGGCGTCTCAAAGATAACGATGGTCGGTTTTTATGGTCGGATGGTTTGGCGGCTGCTGAGCCAGCGCGGTTGCTGGGGTACCCTGTGCTGATCGCGGAAGACATGCCCGATATTGCTGTTGATGCAAAGGCGATTGCCTTTGGCGATTTTGCCTCCGGATATACTATCGCGGAACGGCCAGATTTACGGGTTTTACGAGACCCGTTTAGCGCAAAGCCACATGTGTTGTTTTATGCGACCAAGCGCGTTGGTGGCGATGTCAGTGATTTTGCTGCAATCAAGTTGTTGAACTTTGCTGCGAGTTAACATTTCGCGGTGAAGACGGGGAGATTTTTTCCCCGTCGGGTCGCGCTTGTGGCGCTTGCGTTTTCTAGCTGTCTGCTTTCGTCCGAGCAACGCGAGTTGAGCGCGACCCTACTTCACAGCGTCAAAAGATCATTTGGAGACATTTCACAATGCTGATTGATGAGACACAAACGGCAAATTCGGTTCTGCCGATCGAAGCTTTCAAGGCGCATTTGTGTTTAGGGCGTGGGTTTGATGAAGTTTCCCTGCAGGATGAGATGCTGGTGCATTATGTTCGGGCGGCAATCGCCGCAGTAGAAGTCCGCTCTGCAAAAATTTTGCTTGAACGTCGGTTTACATATCGACACCGCAAGTGGTCGCAGGATTCATTTTATACTCTGCCTGTGGCACCCCTGCGGTTACTGGAAAGTTTGTATCTTGTAGATTGTTCTGGTGTCCGGCGGTTGCTGCCAATGGAGTCATACCGGATTGAGGCTGGATTACACAACACCAGATTGTATGCAGTTCAAGGCGATTTGCCGCCTATTCCACGAGATGGCGCGGCCGAAGTTGCGTTCAGGGCCGGCTATGGAGAGTCTTGGTCTCAGATTCCATCAGATCTGGCGCAGGCCACCTTTTTGCTGGCTGCACATTTTTATGAGTATCGTCACGAGGTCACTTTAACGTCGGGTTGTATGCCATTTGGGGTGACCAGTCTGCTTGAGCGCTACAGGCCAATGCGTCTTGGCGCGGGAGGGCGGTCGTGAGCGGTCGTGAACAAATTCGATTGACGCGCCGTTTCACTCTTGAGACTGCGCATACGGCTCCGGATGGTGGTGGCGGATTTGTGACGCGGTGGTACGCTCTCGGCACGCTGTGGGCCGCTATGCAAGGCCAGTCGGGTCGAGAGGTAACAGGACAAGCCGGTTCCCTGTCGCAGATGCGCGTGCAGATTATCGTGCGGGCTGCTCCTTATAATGCGTCCAATCGTCCAAAGCCTGGTCAGAGGTTTCGGGATGCCAACCAGTATTTTCACATTAATGCGGTAACCGAATATGACTCGGAGGGGCGGTACTTAATCTGTTTGGGGTCTGAGGAGGTCGTGGTATGAGCTTATTTTCTGCAAGTTTACAGCAGGCTGTTTTGGCTTGTCTTGAAGCAAATTCGGACGTGGCCAAACTCACAGGAGGTCATGTATATGACGCTTTGCCACCAGGTGAATTACCAATTTTATATGTTATTTTTGGGACAGAGACGGTGCGGGACCGGTCCGATATGACCAGTTTTGCGGCAGTCCATGAGTTTGACCTTTCTGTGATCACCTCATCGTCCGGCTTTCAATCGGCCAAAACTGTGGCGTCTTCCGTGTGCAAGGCCTTGCAAATGAAACCGCTGTCCCTCGCCGAGGGTCATTTAGTTGCGTTGAATTTTCACGGTGCAGTTTCCAAGCGTCAAAGCTCAGGAGGCGGCCGACGCATAAATCTTAAGTTTCGGGCTTTGATTGAACAGAAATCTTTGCTCTTGAAGGAGAATACAATATGAGCGCGCAGAATGGAAAAGACCTGCTGATCAAGGTAGACCTCAGTGGTGGGAATGCGTTTCAAACCCTTGCCGGATTGCGGGCGACGCGGATTAGTTTCAACGCCGAGACGGTTGATATTACCAGCCTAGAGAGTGAGGGCGGATGGCGCGAGTTACTGGCTGGGTCGGGCGTTAAAAGCGCTGCGATATCAGGGTCTGGCGTGTTTAAGGATGCAAACACTGATGAACGTGCCCGACAGATCTTTTTTGATGCGTCGACACCTCAATTTCAGGTCATAATTCCCGATTTTGGTACCGTGCAAGGACCGTTTCAGGTGACCGCGATTGATTATGCTGGCAATCATAACAGTGAGGCAACTTATGAAATATCCCTGGCCTCTGCAGGCGCCCTTGTATTTGCGGCTGATTGAACATGGTGAATCCTTGGCGCGGTGAGGTGACGCTGGTGTTAGATGGCCAGCCGCAAATCATGAAGTTGACGTTGGGCGCATTAGCCGAACTAGAAACCACTTTGCAAAGTGGCTCGCTGGTTGATTTGGTCAAACGCTTTGAGACAGGTGATTTTACTGGTCGCGATGTCTTGGCACTTACAGTTGCGGGCTTGCGCGGTGGTGGTTGGAGCGGGCAGGCCGAAAATTTGTTAACGTCTGAGATTGGCGGCGGCCTTATGGCTGCTAGTCAAGCCGCGGCGCAGCTCTTGGTAGTGGCGTTTTCACCGATTGATCCCGCGTCGTGACGCAGGTGTTTAATTGGCCTTCTTTACTAAGCGCTGGCTTAGGGAGAATGGGGCTAAGCCCGGAGGCGTTCTGGCAAATGACTCCCTATGAATTTCAGCTTTTGATGGGGCAAAGCAAAACATTTGCACCGCTGGATCGCAGACGGTTGGTCGAATTGGTTGAAAAGTACCCCGACCAGAGAGAGGAGGTTAAAAATGAGTGATTTTCAGGGTATTGGTGAACTAGACAGTGATCTGGAAACGCTAGACGGGTCGTTGACGACGGTTACCAAAATGACTGCGGGTTTTGGGAGCGAACTAAACCGTTTGACGCAAGCCTTCGGGGCGACTGAACGCAATGCCTCTGCACTTGAAACTTCGTTGAGCGCCGGGGTTCGCAAGGCGATCAATGGATTGGCATTTGACGGTTATAAATTGCGGGACAGCTTGCATGTAGTGGGTCAAGCTCTGATCGATACTGCCTTTAACGCAGCGGTAAAACCCTTATCAAACCATCTTGGCGGATTACTGGCAGGTGGGTTAGGCACTGCATTTTCGTCGGTACTGCCCTTTGCCGATGGGGCTGGGTTTTCCCAGGGCCGGGTAATGCCGTTTGCCTCTGGTGGTATCGTTTCTGGACCGACACTGTTTCCAATGCGCGGGGGGCAGGGATTAATGGGTGAGGCAGGTCCCGAGGCGATTATGCCTTTGGCCCGTGGCGCAGATGGCAAATTGGGTGTGCGCAGTAATTCGATGTCACACGTCAGTGTTGTGATGAATATTTCCACTCCGGATGTGGCCGGTTTCCAGCGTTCGGAAAGCCAGATTGCTGCCCGCTTAAGTCAGACGCTCAGTCGAGGTCAACGCAATCGTTAACATGAGGCAATCATATGGATTTTCATGACATCCAATTTCCTGCTGGACTAAGCTTTGGCTCGGCTGGTGGGCCAGAAAGGCACACCGATATAGTCACTCTGGCAAACGGATATGAAGAGCGAAATACTGCATGGGCGCATTCCCGTCGTCGCTATGATGCCGGTGTGGGAATGCGCTCTCTGGACGATATCGCCGTGTTGCTGGCTTTTTTTGAGGCACGCAGGGGCCAGCTCTATGCATTTCGTTGGAAAGATTGGGCTGACTTTAAATCGTCAAAACCTAGCAATGACATAGATTTGAGGGATCAGGCTTTGGGCCTTGGAGACGGGGTAACAAAAGCCTGGCCTCTTTCCAAGACTTACCACTCGGGACAGGCGCGTTATACCCGTCCCATTAAAAAACCAGTGCCGGGTTCGGTAAAGGTGGCCCTAGGGGGCGACCCGTTACAGGAAGGGTTGCATTTTGAAGTTGATTTTGTTGGTGGACGGCTTTTATTTGACCACGCTCCGGCAGAGGGCACAGAGATCACCGCGGGGTTTGAATTTGACGTCCCGGTGCGCTTTGACACTGATGGGATAAAGACCAGTGTCGAGAGTTTTCAGGCTGGTACTGTTCCACATGTGCCCGTCATTGAGGTGCGCCTATGATGGGAGTATCGGCTAATTTAAAAACCCATCTGCTGGGGGGGCTCACAACGCTGTGCAACGTTTGGGAAGTTACGCGTCGGGATGGCGTGTTTATGGGGTTTACCGATCACGACCAACCGCTCAGCTTTGACAATAAGACTTTTCGTGCCGACAGCGGTATGTCGGCGTTGGCGCTGCAGCGTAGTACGGGCTTATCGGTCGATAATACCGATGCTTTAGGTGCCTTGCATGACACCTCGATTACCACTGAAGATATTAATGCCGGGCGTTACGACCACGCTGAAGTGGTCGCCTGGCGGGTGAACTGGGCAGATGTAACACAACGGGTGGTGATGTTTCGCGGCCATATTGGCGGCATGCGTAGCGCAGGGGGGGCTTTTCAAGCGGAAATACGTGGGTTGAGTGACGTCTTAAACCAACCTATCGGACGGGTTTATCAAAAGCCGTGTTCGGCGGTTCTGGGAGATACGTCATGCAGGTTTAACATGTTTACCCCTGGGTATTTTTTTCAGGGCACGGCAGAAAATATAGAAACACAGCGTATTTTCTTTTTTAGCATGTCACAGAGTTTCGAACCTAATTGGTTTTGTTCAGGGCACCTTGAGATCACCTCTGGCGCGGCAAAGGGACTTAGTGGCGCGATCAAACGTGATTATGTGAAAGGTTCTTCCCGCGTTATCGAATTGGCGGAACCATTGCCTATAGCTGTTGCGACAGAAGATTATATCCGTCTGGTGGCAGGCTGTGACAAACGGTTTTCGTCCTGCCGGTTGAAATTTGACAACGTGATAAATTTTCAAGGGTTTCCAGATCTTCTGAGTGAAGATTATGGCATGCAACATCCGTCTAAAGCCGGGCGCCTAGATGGGGGGAGTCGGAGATGAGCTCAATTGGTCTGTCAGTGGTGGCCGAGGCGCGACGCTGGCTGGGAACACCCTATTTGCATCAGGCATCTAAATGTGGCGTGGGAGCAGATTGTCTGGGTCTGTTGCGTGGAGTCTGGCGTGAGGTAATTGGGGCTGAACCGTTTTCCATTCCGGCTTACAGCCAAGACTGGTCTGAGCCGCAGGGTCGCGAAGACCTCTGGGCGGCAGCTCGGGCTGTATTGGTTGAGCGAGATATGGGTACTGGCGCTGACGGGGACGTGTTATTGTTTCGGATGCGCGATGGAGCCGTGGCCAAACATTTAGGCATCGCGACTTCTGAGACAAACCGGCCAGGGTTTATTCATGCCTACTCGGGCCATGGTGTTGTGGAAAGCGCCTTATGCGCGCCCTGGCAACGTCGTATTGTCGCGCGGTTCTCATTCCCGGAAAGGATGTAGAATGGCAACTCTTGTTCTGTCAGCAGTAGGTGCAACGGTCGGAAGTTCCTTGGGTGGCTCGGCCTTGGGTCTTTCGATGACGGTGGTTGGCCGTTTTGCAGGCGCAATGGTAGGTCGAAAACTTGACCAGCGTCTTATGGGGAATGGGTCAGATGCCGTTGAAACCGGGCGCCCTAGCCAGTTGCGGATTAATGGCTCGGGGGAGGGGGACGCAATTGCCACCTTGTATGGCCGCATTCGAATGCCGGGGCATCTGATTTGGGCCAGTGCCTTTCGCGAAACCAGCACGGTGACCCAAAGCGGTGGTGGAGGCGGTGGAAAAGGCGCACCATCTTCGCCAGCTACGACACACCGAAGCTATAGCTATTCGGTTTCAGTTGCGCTGGGTTTGTGCGAGGGCGAAATATCAGGGGTTCATCGCATATGGGCAGATGGCGCGGAGGTTAATTTGAACGACCTCAATCTTCGGGTCTATTCCGGCGATCGCGAGCAGCTTCCCGACCCGACTCTCGAGGCGATTGAGGGGGCGGGTCAAGTGCCGGCTTTTCGGGGCACCGCCTATGTGGTTTTGGAAAACCTGCCGTTAGAGAAGTTTGGCAACCGGCTGCCACAATTCAGTTTCGAAATTACACGCCCCGCCACCGCAGAAGCAAGGGCGCAACTTCCAGCGGTTTCTCAGGTTGTGCGCGGCGTGGCTTTGATGCCGGGAACAGGGGAATACAGTCTGGCCACTAAGCCCATCCATTATGATTTGGGGTTGGGAAAAGGTATCAACCTAAACGCGAACTCCTTGTCCGGGAAGACCGATTTTGCCACGTCAATGGAGATGTTGAATGTGGAATTGCCTGGTTGCAAGGCAGTGTCGCTGGTTGTCAGCTGGTTTGGTAATGATCTGCGCTGTGGGATGTGTGAAATACAACCCAAGGTCGAGCAGAAATGGTATGAGGCAAAGACCATGCCCTGGCGTGTGTCTGGGTTGAATCGTGCAGATGCCAAGGTAGTCCCATTTGAAAATGGTCGCCCGACATATGGGGGAACACCGGCTGACGCTGCAGTATTAAGCGCTATCGCGGATCTTAAAACCCGTAGACAGGCGGTAATGTTCTATCCGTTTATCTTAATGGATCAAGCGGATGATAATGGATTGGTCGACCCCTGGTCTAACCGCAAGCATCAATCAAAATTACCTTGGCGAGGCCGGATCACTCTGTCGCGGGCACCGGGAAAAACCGGTACGCCGGATAAGACGGTCCAGGCAGAGAATGAGGTGGCGCAATTCTTCGGGACAAGTCGGGCGGAGCATTTTGAGGTTGCTGGTGGGGAGGTGTGCTATACTGGTCCAGATGAATGGAAGTATCGACGGTTCATATTGCACAATGCGGCTCTGTGCAAATTAGCCGGTGGTGTCTCTGCGTTTTGCATCGGATCGGAGATGCGCAGTCTTACCCAGATACGTGGTGCCAATAATATTTTTCCAGCGGTTGTGGCTCTTAAAAGCCTCGCAGCTGAGGTGCGGTCGCTTTTGGGACCTGACTGTCAGATCGGATATGCGGCGGATTGGTCGGAATACTTTGGTTATCATCCAAAAGATGACAGCGGCGACCTTTTATTTCACCTTGATCCGCTTTGGTCGGATGAAAATATAAATTTTGTCGGCATTGATAATTATATGCCGCTGTCAGATTGGCGCGACGGCTCAGATCATAAAGATGCTCATTGGCCCGCAATTTATGATCCGGCCTATCTCCGGTCAAATATTGAGGGCGGCGAGGGCTATGCGTGGTTTTATAAATCTGACGCCGACCGCGCTAGGCAACGCCGCACGCCCATCACTGATGAAGCACACAATGAGCCCTGGGTTTGGCGGGTCAAAGATATCCGCAACTGGTGGTCAAAACATCATTTCGATCGGATTGACGGACAGCGTCAGGTTAAACCTACCAAGTGGGTGCCGCAATCCAAACCGATTTGGTTTACTGAAATCGGATGCCCCTGCGTTGATAAAGGCACAAATCAGCCAAATAAGTTTTTCGATGCCAAGTCATCTGAATCCGGCTTGCCCTATGGGTCTGACGGTCGTCAGGATGATCTGATCCAGGCCCAGTATCTGTCAGCACTTTTGGAGTATTGGGATAGCCCCGAAATCAATCCGTTGTCTGTGGTCTATTCCGGGCCAATGCTGGATATGGCGCGGTGCTTCGTTTGGTCTTGGGACGTACGGCCTTATCCTTGGTTTCCGGGCAATACAAAACTCTGGAGTGATGGAGAAAATTATTTCTGCGGTCATTGGCTAAATGGGCGCGTTTCGGGGCAAACTCTTGCTTCAGTAGTGGCCGATATCTGTAGGCAATCTGGATTGCAAGACTATGATGTCTCCAAGCTTTTTGGGTTTGTGCGCGGGTATCAATTGTCAGAAGTTTCGACGGCGCGATCCTATTTGCAACCTTTGATGTTACGCTATGGCTTTGATGCGGTGGAGCGTGATGGTCGCTTGGCTTTTATCAGCCGGTCTGGTGAGCATCCTATCACTCTGGACCGTGATAGTCTCGTTGTGTCGAGTGAAGTTGACGGGCCGATAGAATATCAACGTAGTTCTCATATCGAAACTGCGGGTCGGGTCAGGTTGACCTTTATTGAGGCCGATTGTGACTATGATGTGATTGCAGAGGAGACCGTGCTGCCAGAAGATCGGACGCATAGTGTTGCTGTCTCTGCGATGCCACTGGTGATGACGCGACCCGAAGCGCGTGGGGTCGTCGATAGATGGCTGAGCGAAGCGCGTATTGCTCAAGATACGGTAAGGTTTGTGTTGCCACCGTCGATGCTTGGGGTTGAGCCGGGCGATATCGTAAGGTTTACCAATCATCCGGATGCCAAGCGCTATCGCGTGGATGTGATCGAGCATGACAGGGCTCAGGTTGTCGAGGCGGTTCAGATCGAACCGGAAGTATACCGTCCGGCACTTTACCCTGCGGAGCGCGCTAAAACTCGTAGTTCTCCCGGCTTGGTTCCGGTGTTTCCGTTGTTCTTGGATTTGCCGTTAATCCGCGGCGATGAACCGCCGCATGCGCCCTATCTGGCGGTGGCATCGGATCCTTGGCCTGGCGCGGTAGCCGTCTATGCCTCAGCCAGCGATGAGGATTATGTGTTGAATACGGTTTTGCGGGCAAATGCGGTCATTGGCGTGACCGAGACAGCCCTACATGCTGCGGGTGCGGGGCTGATCGACCGAGGAGAGGAACTGCAGGTCAGGCTATCCTCTGGCAGTCTGGAGAGTGTTACCGAGACGCGGTTTTTCAACGGAGCCAACCTCGCTGCGATCGGCGACGGGTCGTCAGGGCGCTGGGAACTGCTACAGTTTCGCGACGCACGGCCGCTAACCGACAAGACGTTTTTGCTATCGCACCGTTTGCGCGGTCAGCTTGGCAGCGATGCGCTGATGCCTAAAGTCTGGCCGGTTG
>OCVR010000211.1_pt1 | contig 48396 bp, 37 predicted proteins | sample 1539091 | NCBI WGS metagenome assembly OCVR01 (sample SAMEA3355530, study PRJEB22509) | marine metagenome | biome: marine; feature: coastal ocean; material: water | place: USA | collected 2010-08-07 | depth 16 m | reverse complement strand
AATATTATAATATTTTAATTAATGGTAAGTGGAATAGATTAGAATATTATGATCATTTGCTATAAATTTTATTTGATATTTAGAAATAACAAAAATTAAACAATTTTAAGCAGTCATATTTTGAGCATAATTATTGTATTTTATACACTATCTTAGATTATGCTACATTTGCATTTCTTATTTTAAAAGTAAATAGATATCACATTGACTAATAAACTCATCAAAGTAGTAGACATACAAAAGACGAAGATTATAGCGACTCTTGGTCCAGCATCTAGTAGCAAAGAGCGATTGCTAGATTTGGTAAAAGCTGGTGTTGATGTTTTTCGTCTTAATTTTTCTCATGGTAAGCACGAGGACCATCAAGCTGTGATAGAAAGAATCGTAGAAATCAACAAGACTTATAAGCAACACATAGGTATATTGGGTGATTTGCAAGGTCCTAAGCTTCGAGTAGGTGAGATAAAAGATAATAGGTTAGAGATCAAGCCTGGAGATATGCTCACGTTCACTTCTAAAAAGTGCGTGGGTACCATGAAGCAGATTTACATGAGCTATGAACAGTTTCCACAAGACGTACAAGTAGGAGAAAAGGTACTGATAGATGACGGTAAGCTCGAACTAAAAGTACATGCGACAGATGGAAATTCACAAGTGAAACTAGAAGTAATGTATGGTGGCATATTATCATCTAATAAAGGGGTAAACCTTCCTGATACTAAGATATCGCAACCGTCTTTAACGGAGAAGGATCTTGAAGATCTTGAATTTATGCTAACTCAGCCTATTAATTGGATCGCATTGTCATTTGTCCGTAAAGGAAAAGATATTACCGACTTAAAAAAGAAAATTGCAGATGCAGGACACTCGGCTAAAGTTATAGCAAAAATAGAAAAGCCTGAGGCAATTACTAACATAAAGTCTATCATCAAGGCGACAGATGCTATTATGGTAGCTAGAGGAGATTTAGGTGTGGAAGTAGCCATGGAAAAACTACCAAGCATCCAAAAGATGATTATCAAAAGATGTATTCAGAAAGGTAAGCCAGTAATTGTAGCGACTCAGATGATGGAGAGTATGATTACCAGTCCTAGCCCAACTAGAGCTGAAATCACAGATGTAGCCAATGCTGTACTAGATGGCACAGATGCAGTAATGTTATCTGGAGAGACATCTGTAGGAGCGCATCCGGTAAAAGTAGTAGAGGCTATGAATAAGATCATCTTTGAGACTGAGAAATCCTATGAAATACATGGTAAGAGACCAAAAGCCTCAGAAGATAGCCCTACCTACCTATCAGATAAAATATGTCTTACTGCTTCTAAACTTGCAGAGGAAATTGATGCTAAAGGGCTGATAGGAATAACAGTATCCGGGTATACAGCTTTTAAAATGTCAAGTTATAGGCCTTCATGTCCAATATTTATATTTTCACCGAAAGAAGAAATGTTAGCTACACTTAACCTATTATGGGGGGTAAAATGCTTTCATTATGATAAATTCTCTACTACAGATGAGACTGTTAAAGATCTTGCTCAAATACTCAAAGAAAAGAAGAAAGTAAAGGAAGGTGATATCGTAGTCAATACTGCAGCCATGCCGTTGCATAAACGCTTTCGAACTAATATGCTTAAGATTTCTATTGTAGACTAGCGCGTCTTGTGCAGCAAATGCTCGAAGTCGGAGTGAGAATGTGGTTCTAGCAGCAATCAAATGGATTCCGATTAGCAAATTCAAGCTTAAATTTCAAGTTCAAACAAATTGATATCTACTTAAGGATTTAATCATTAAGTATCGAATTTCTCGAATCTTCCCTTGAGGAAAGTCAGTTGATTAGTTTTTGTAAATTACTCAATTCATAAGTTACGAAGCTCATATTTATACGTTTATTGTTTGACTTTGATACTTGAACTTGAACTTAAATCATGGCTTCATTCTTTAATACTATGCTAAGTAATACCATATCTTTACCTTGCATTACATAACATTAGTACTAAATGAAGATTTACCACTTAGTTTTTACATTCTTATTATCAATATCTATTACTGCGCAGAAGAATGTCAATAATGGATGGACAGAAGAGAAAGTTACCCTTGAGCAATCATTTATGGATGCCAATATCCAAATCATGGTAGGCAAGTATGATTTAGCTATCAAGATACTTAAGGATATATACAAGAAAGATAGTCGTAATCCTGGCCTCAACTTTCAAATGGCACAGGTCTATGGTTCACTTAATGACCTACCTTCGGCTATTAAGCATGGTAAGAAGGCAGTCAATGGATCTCCAAATAATGTGTTTTACAATCTTCTTCTAGGTAATCTATATATGGAATCTAATCAGATGACAGAAGCAGTTAGAGCATTTGATAGGTTGATAGTGCTGCAACCGGAAGAGACGAAATATTATGATTTACTGGCCAGAGCTCACTTACGAACTGGAAACTATAATAAGGCGATTACGACTTTTGATCAGCTAGAGACTCTGCTTGGATTTAGTGAAGAACTTGCACTTAGAAAAGTAGATATATTAGATGAAAGCGGAAAGTCAAAAGAAGTAATAAAAGTCCTTCAAAAGCTAGTTGCAATGTATCCAGAGACAATGAGATATAGATATAATTTAGCGTCATACTACAAGAATCAAGGCAATGACAAAGACGCTAGGAAAGTATATAGAGAAATATTGCAGTTAGACCCAGAAGACGCTTCAGCTAATTTAGCTATGCTAGATAATCCTGATAATCTAAAAGATGAAAAAGGATATCTCAGTGCATTACAGCCCCTGATAGAAAGTGATAAGATTCCAATGAATAAAAAAATCTTAGAAATGATACCTTATGTAGAAAGATTAGGATCTGAGCCTGAACTAGGAGTTCCACTTCTCAAGATAGGAAAGACACTTGTACAGTTACATCCTAATGAAGCTAAAGTACATGCTATGTACGCTGATATTTTTAATGGACTAGGAAATATAGATAAGGCTATAGAGCAGTACGAAAAGACGATCACTCTAAATGATAATGTTTATACCGTATGGGAGCAATTGATAATTGCATATGGTCAAAAAGGCGATTATACCACAATGGCAACTAGATCAGAGGATGCAATGGACCTATTTCCTAACAAAGCTTCTGCTTACTATCTATACGCGAGTGCTAAGATATCATCAAGTCAACTCGATGAAGTGGTAGATTATCTTCAAGATGCTCAGATGATCGCTGGTAAAGATCTATACCACAAGGCCAATGTGGAGAATCAGAGAGCAAGACTCGCTATGAAACAAAACAGATATGATGATGCAGCTAAACATTTGTCGATATCTTATGAATGGTCTATGGGCCAAGACCCACAATCTGTAGAACTTTTAGGTGATCTAGCTTCTCTCAAAGGTGATAATGTAAAAGCAATAGAATATTGGAAACAAGCAGAAAAGCTTGGATATCTTAATCCAAATCTCGCGGCTAAAATAGCCAAAGGCTCTATATAATTATCCGCCTTATGAAACCATATATACTAACCGTAATACTTGGAAGTGTGTTGCTTTTAAGCGCTTGTAAGGCTAAAAAAGTAATCATTTCTGGTCCTGCTCCTTTTTATAGTGATGGTGAGATCATACAGTCTCTAGAAGATAGAAATGTAAGTTGGGATTGGCTTATTTCAAAAGCAGGCATCAATATAGATTCACCATCAGAGAAGGTAGGAGGATCTATGTATCTGCGGATGAAACGCGACAGCGTAATATGGATCATGGTAAAGAAATTTGGTGTAGAGGCAGTCAGGGCACAGATTACTCCGGATTCATTTCAAATAATTTATCGACTAGATAGGTCCTTTGATGAAGGCCGTTTAGAGGACCTGATTTATAACTATAAGTTGGACGCTGGATTTGAAGATATGCAGCAAATGATGTTTGGCAATGTAATCCTTCCAGACAGCGCACACACTAAAGTAAAACAAACGAAATCGGTACATCTAGTAAGCGGCGTAAGCGGTGATTTCAAGCTTATTTACAGTCTAGATCCTTATCAATTACTTCTGCAGCGAATACTCATCAACGATAGACAAAATCGTGATCTGGATATTCAATATCAAGATTATAGAGAGGTGGAAGACTGTGGTAAAATACCATTTGAAAGAAGTTACATAATACCTTATAGTTTGACTGAAACGGCTTCTCTTCAGTTAGAATTCAAAGATTTTGAGATCAATAAGCCAAGAGCCATCAAATTTTCTATTCCTTCGCATTATGAAAGGTTATAAACTAATACTACTATTTTTGTTTTGTTGTATTATGTCAATTACTCTTTCGGCTCAAGATCGCGAGCAGCTAGAGCAAGAGCGTATGCAAGTTATAGAATCAATAGAAGCTACAGATGATCTTATAGCTAGTAGTGAGGCCGATAGGCAGAAAGGGATAGCAACATTGGTAGCACTGCGTGGTCAGATTGATCAAAGAAATACGCTACTCAATAATATAAAACAATCAATATCGGCTGCAGAATTTGAAATAGAATTTAACCTTGCTATTCTTGATAGTCTCACACAGAGAGTGAAGAGTATTAAAGATCAATATGCTATATTACTGCGTTCTAAGTACGTACGGAGGCTTATAGGAAGCAAATGGATTACTATCTTTTCAACAAGTAATATTAATAAAGCATTTCTTCGATGGAATTATTATCGACAGTTCGATACATATCGTGAATCCAAGATAAAGGAGATAGAGTCAATACAGAAAATAGTAGCTCAGAAAAATAAAGAGATTAAAAAGCACGCTATAGAAAATTCAAATCTTATCCAAGAACAACAGCAGCAAAATAGCGAACTGCAAAAAAGGATCGAACAGCAAAACGAACTAATCAAAGAGCTTCAAAAGGATAAAACGATACTTCAAAGTCAACTATTAGTGATTAAAGAGGCTCGAGAATCTCTTAATCAAGCGATAGAGTCTAGAGTAATAAACGAACTATCTGGGGTAAAAATAAGTTCTGATGGGAGTAAGTCCAATGAATCTAATCCTGTGATTGTCAAAGGAAAAGTAATACTCCCTATCACCAATGGATATATAGAAAATTTCTCAATTAGTGATGAAGACAAGACCAGTACTATATCTTTCGCTGTAGCAAAAGGAGCAAGGGTTATTTCTATAGCTTCAGGTAGAGTGGTTAGTGTCAAAGATGTGAGTGGATTTGGAAGGATGATTATCTTACAACATGGTGACTATTATAGTGTCTATGCTAAGATGAATAATGTCATAGTTAGTGTAGGTAATAGAGTCGAAAAAAATACAGTGCTAGGTAGCGTAGATTCAACTGAAAATAAATTGCACTTTGAGTTGTGGAAAGATAAAGTGAGATTAGATGCTAATAAGTGGATAAAAGAGTAATACCGTTTAATATTGAAAATGCAACTAATTAAATTAGCTTCATTGACTATGTAATAGTCGATGGATTTCTTACTGATAGTTAAAACCATAATACTAGAAGAATTAATGTTTTTTGTAGGAAAAATTGGTTTACTGCATTTTATTAAAAAATGAAATAAGAATTATGAGTGATAATTGGAAAATAGGTAAAGAAAGAGTAAAAGGCCTCAATAGAAAAACAGAATACGCCATATTGGTTGGAGTGATAACTAAGCAATACACTGAGGAACAGGCCAAAGAGCATCTCGATGAGTTGGAATTCTTGGCTAAAACTGCTGGTGCAGAGATAAAGAAGCGTATCACTCAGAAACTGCAGCATCCTGATGGACGTACATTTGTAGGAAAGGGTAAGTTGCAAGAGATCGCTGAATATATTGAGCGTAACGAAGATATTACGCTAGTAATATTTGATGATGATCTTACGGGTAAGCAGGCAAGTATACTAGAGGAAGAGCTCAAAGTGAAAATCGTAGATCGAAGTACATTGATACTAGATATATTCGCTAGTAGAGCACAGACAGCTCAGGCCAAGACTCAAGTAGAATTAGCTCAGACACAATATATGCTACCAAGATTGAGAGGACTTTGGGATCACTTGGAGAGACAGAAGGGTGGTATAGGTATGAGAGGTCCTGGAGAGATGGAGATAGAAACGGATAGACGTATTGTAAGAGACAAAATATCTAAACTAAAAAAGGATCTTGAAAAGATAGATCAACAAAATGCCACACAACGTAAAAATCGTGGGACACTCATTCGAGTAGCATTAGTAGGATATACCAACGCAGGTAAGTCCACTCTTATGAATAGACTTAGTAAATCTCAAGTATTCGCAGAAAATAAGCTGTTTGCTACATTGGATACCACTGTAAGAAAAGTTGTTTTTGGTACTATGCCATTCTTACTTTCTGATACTGTAGGGTTTATCCGTAAGCTGCCTCACCATTTGATCGAGAGCTTTAAGTCTACATTAGATGAAGTAAGAGAAAGTGATGTCCTTGTGCATGTAGTAGATGTAGCTCATCCACAGTTCGAAGATCACCTCAAGACCGTAAGAGTTACGCTGCAAGAATTAGGTGTGACAGATAAACCGACACTTTTAGTTTTCAATAAAATCGATCTGTACAAGAAGAGATATTTTGACGAATTTTTAGAAGATGAAGTAAAATCTGAGATCATTGCAGAACTCAAACAAAACCTCAAGAATAATTATGAGGATGATAATATCTTTATTTCTGCGGTTACTAAAGAAAACGTAGATACGTTAAGAGTAAAATTGACTGAGATGATTGATCTAGAGTACAATAAAGTTTATCCTTACAAAACTAAGACATGGTAGTTTCTGGTTTTTCCAGAGAAAAATATCAAGGACGAAATGCGCATTTCACCAATTCGATTTTAACAATACAAATGCTACGCAAAAATGTCAATACTCCAATATAAAAAAGCGTTAGTTTCTGCAAGTCGAAAACATATTATCGATGTATCTATTCCTCGTATAAGACAATGTCTATTTGAGTTGACAGAAGAACAGATATGGCATAAAGCCAATTCTAATACAAATACAGTTGGAAATCTTGTGTTACATCTTTGTGGAAATGTACGTCAGTGGATTATGCACGGTTTGGATGGACAGCATGATGTAAGACGACGTAGTTTGGAATTCAGTGAAGAGGGACCTATACCTAGGAAAGTTCTTCTGAATCAACTTAATATCATGATGCATGATTTAGATGCCTCATTAGGTCGTATAGTAGATCAAGATCTTTTAGAAGTCAAGACCATACAGAAACACTTTAATGAGAGTGGAGTCAGCATTTTATTCCATGTAGCTGAGCATTTTAGCTATCATACTGGTCAGATCACCTATTTCACTAAGATGGTAAAGGATATTGATACTGCTTATTTTGGTAAGTTGGATCTGTAGCAGTATTGTTAGTGCTACTGAGGATGGCTTACGAATACTTTGGTTTTCGCTAACTCTCTAAATTATTCCTACTTTTACTACTTATAGCAATCCTTACGATATTAGAAACGTTATAAGATTGGATTATACTAAAGTAGAGAAGATATTTTGAAAAGAACAACACTAATATTTCTGACAATTATAGTCGTATTGATCATAGATCAATGGCTCAAAGTTCACATCAAATTGACTTATCCAATAGGAGAAGGATTCAAGATGTTTGGGCAAGATTGGGCACGCATTCATTTCGTAGAGAACAAGGGAATGGCTTTTGGACTTGAGATGGGTGGAGCCGCTGGAAAGTACGCTCTATCGATATTCCGGATACTGATGGTAGGTCTATTAGGATATATTATCAAGGGTCTAGTAGAAGCGAAAGAGTCTAAGTGGCTAATAGTATGCTTCTCTCTCATAATCGCAGGGGCTATTGGTAATATTATTGACAGTATGGTGTATGGTTTGATATTTTCTGCGTCTTCATTTCATGGACCTGTAGCACAGTTTATGCCTGAGGCCGGTGGATATGCTCCATTCCTTCAAGGTAAAGTGGTTGATATGTTTCACTTTCCGATGGTGACGACCATATGGCCAGAATGGGTGCCAAAATGGGGTGGTACCTCATTCGAGTTTTTTAGACCAGTATTCAATGTAGCTGACGCTGCAATATCTGTAGGTGTGATAGCTATCTTACTGTTTCACCGTCGCTTTTTTACAAAGCCAGAAGATGTTAAAACACAATCAGGAACCACCAGTACAGCAACATCTAATGTTGGATCATCAGAGGAAGAATAAATAGCATATGAAAATAAGTAACTACGCACTAGGAAAATGGATAACTGGAGATGGAGATGGTCAAAATCTATATGATGCATCTACTAATGAAGTGATCGCAATAGCTAGTAGTAAAGGACTAGATTTTGCAGATATGATGCACTATGGTAGAACTGTCGGTTCGCCAAAGTTGCGAAAGATGACTTTCCAGGAGAGAGGTTTGATGATCAAAGCGCTTGCGATGCACCTCCATGGTATGCGTAAGAAATACTACGCAATGAGCTATCAAACTGGAGCTACCAGAGTGGACAGTTGGATCGATATCGAAGGAGGAATCGGAAATCTATTCGCTAATGCTAGTCTACGTCGAAAGTTTCCTGATCAGCCATATTTCGTAGATGGAGATCAAGTAGGATTGAGTAAAGAAGGGACATTTGTAGGTCAGCATATCATGGTGCCTAAAGAAGGCGTAGCGATACATATCAATGCATTCAACTTCCCTATATGGGGAATGCTAGAAAAGTGCGCAGTAAATTGGTTAGCAGGAATGCCAGCTATAGTAAAGCCAGCTACCGTGACATCATTTCTTACGGAAGCAATGGTAAGAGATATAATTGCTTCTGGAATATTGCCAGAAGGAGCATTACAGTTAATTTGTGGTAGTGGTAGAGGCATACTTGATAGTGTGATCTCTCAAGATGTTGTAACATTTACAGGGTCTGCTATTACTGGACGAATGCTAAAGTCTACTCCTAGAATCATAGAAGAGGCAGTACCATTTAATATGGAAGCGGATTCGCTCAACTGTATTGTCTTAGGTAAAGATGCTGCTCCAGGCACAGAAGAATTTACTCTTTTCCTCAAGGAGGTAAGAAGAGAGATGACCGTAAAGTCTGGTCAAAAATGTACAGCGATCAGACGTATCATCGTACCAGCAGACTATATCGAAGATGTACAGATCCAACTTGGTGCAGCGCTTCAAAGAACTACTGTAGGAGATCCAAGAGTAGAAGGAGTTAAGATGGGAGCTTTAGCTGGAAAAGATCAAGTTGCAGAAGTTAAAGAGAAAATAAACAAGCTGCTACAGACTAGTCAAATGGTATACGGTAATCTCGATCAAGTGGATATATTCGGAGATAGTAATCCTAATGGTGCTTATATGGCTCCAGTACTTTTGAGACAAGACGATCCATTTAAAAATACGGATGTACATGATATTGAAGCCTTTGGTCCAGTATCTACTATCATGCCTTATAATACACTAGATGATGCGATCCAATTGGCTAAAATGGGTAAGGGATCACTAGTATGTTCTGTAGCTACGTACGATGACAAGATCGCCAGAGATTATGTACTTGGTGCAGCGAGTTATCACGGACGTATTCTAGTGCTCAATAGAGAATCTGCGCCAGAGAGCACTGGCCATGGATCGCCAATGCCACTACTTGTGCATGGTGGTCCAGGAAGAGCTGGTGGAGGAGAAGAGATGGGAGGCGTCAGAGGTGTCAAGCATTATATGCAGAGATGTGCAGTACAGGGATCACCTTCAACATTGACTGAAGTGACAGGTGTCTACCAATATGGAGGAAAGTATAAAGATTCAGGTCAGCATCCTTTCCGTAAACACTTTGAAGATATACATATCGGTGATACTGTTATCACTCATAAGAGATCTATCACTGAGACAGATATTGTCAACTTTGGTAACGTCTCATGGGATCACTTCTATGCACATACAGATACGACATCTTTAGAAGGAACTACATTTGAACAGAGGGTAGCGCACGGTTATTTTATACTAAGTGCAGCAGCAGGATTATTTGTGGATCCAGGTAAAGGGCCCGTATTACTCAATTATGGTATCGATGAATGTAGATTCACTAAACCAGTATATGCAGGGATGACAATCGGTGTTAGACTTACTGCTAAAGAGAAAATAATACAGGAGAAAAAAGAAGATGAAGATTTCCAAAAAGGTATAGTGAAGTTCCTTGTTGATGTTTATGATGAAACTGGAGAGACTGTGGCGATAGCAACCATACTCACGATGGTAAAATGTAAAGAAATAGTATAATTACAATGTTGAGTTTCGAATGACGGTTAGATGTATCGGGCTTGGAATTTGGAATTTTATTTTTGGAATTTTTAAATCAATAATTGATAATCTGTAATAAATAATTTCAATACTTTGGATAAAACGCAAGCAGGTCACATTACTACAGCTACAGAAAATAGAATCTGTACGATCACATTTTTTCATCCAATGCACAATTCGCTTCCTGGAAAACTCTTAGGAGATTTCAGAGATGCGATCTATGAAGCAGGAGCAAGTGAGGATAATGATCTTATCGTCATCCAATCAGAAGGTGAACGGACATATTGTGCAGGAGCGAGTTTCCATGAATTAGTAGCGATAGAAGACTTTCCTACAGGTAAGACATTCTTTATGGGATTTGCTAATGTGATCAACGCTATTAGAAAGTGTGGTAAGATCGTAATCGGTCGAGTTCATGGAAAAGCAATCGGTGGAGGAGTAGGTATTGCATCTGCTTGTGATTATTGTATGGCAACCAAATTTGCGTCTATTAAGCTTTCAGAGTTGGCGGTTGGTATCGGTCCATTTGTGATTGGTCCAGCAGTAGAGCGTAAAGTTGGTTTATCGGCATTTTCGCAGATGGCACTTAATGCTACAGAATGGCAAACCGCTGAATGGGCAAAGCAAAAAGGCTTATTCACTGAGGTATTCGAGACTTCAAAAGAATTGGATGAATATATCACTCACTTTACCACTAATCTAGTTAACAAAAATCCGGAGGCACTGACATTACTTAAAGGTGTATTTTGGAAAGGAACAGAGCATTGGGATGATCTACTTGAGGAGAGAGCAGAAATGAGTGGAAGTTTAGTTCTTTCTGATTATGCTAAAAATTCTATTCGAGGATTTTTGAAAGGGTAGGAAAAGGACGTTCCAAAAAAGGAATATTCTAAATTCCAAAGGTGAAACATGGCTAAATCTCAGAAATGCTTTTTCATTTTTGAAATGCTTTTAATTTTTTCTAAGAATTAGAGAATCAAATCGGCGTAAGACAAGACCGTATCATGGCCCTTTTCTGTGAAGTATTCTCTAAGGTCACTTTCCTTAGAGCCAGTTACCAAAGCGAAATCACCTCCCCAAGCACCTAGAGATTTGACACAACCTTGAAAGTCGCTAAATCTTTCTTCCTTGATCGTTGGTAGATCTAAGCTTTTGCTGAGAATAGATTCGTGCTTATCGATGAGTTCTTCGAATTTTGATATACTACTTACATTTACCATTTCTTTGGTGATGGCATCAATATCTGCTGCGAGTTGCTTTCTCTTCTTAGCTTTTTTGAAGTAGTCTTTCACTGCTATTTGAGAATCTGCTTTCTCATTTAGGTGAACGAAATAGATATTTTTGGTGAACGACGGTGCCCAATTTATCGATGTATATCCTATTTCCTCATCATTAGAAAAGAAGGTAATCGGTCCATCTGCTCCAGCACATGCGACATCAAATCCAGATCCACTGAATACTTTATAATATAACTCTAGTGGATTTACATCTGCCCATTGAGCAACTAGGTGTATAAGGGTACTACTACTACCTAATCCCCAGTTCTGAGGAAATTCTAACTGAGTCTCTACTTTGAAGCCATTCCATTTAGATAGAAACTCTGAATTGAGATTGATTGCTCCTTTGAATATTTTCATGAGCAATAGGCTCGTCTCTAGATTAGTAGTCTTATTGGACTTGAAATCTAGTATAGCAAAATCAGCATTGAACCAACTTTTACCCTCTGGAGTAAGACTTTCCCAAATAAGGTCAGATCCACGTGTGTTTTTGACAGTCATCTTTTGCCCTTTTTTAGTAGGAAGAGCAAGTGCAAGTGCACCGTCTAAGACAGCATATTCTCCAGTGAGAAGTAATTTTCCGTGAGCGTAATATTCTTTGGCGATGACAGGTAAGTTGTTGATAGTTTACTTAAATGAATCACGAAAATAAGAAGACCATCATATAACTGCATATTATCGATGATAATTTTTAAAATATGTTACGAATAACATGTTGAAACTTCATTATTTCGATCTGATCAACGTCTACTGAGAGTTTTGCGAGTACTTTTCCAGCTTTTATAATTTCCTTAAATTGTTTCTCTAGTTTTTTGTCGGATATATGATTTGTAGCACTTTACATATTGCCGCAAGTGGATTTTTTATATAATTTGGCTAGATCCATAGTTATTTTGGTAATCGAGTAAAATTAGAAAAGGCAGCCAAAGTCAAATAGAGAATTTATTGTAAGCAGAGAGGTCTAAATATTTTACAAACTGGTTAGGGATATAATTATTATGTGACCGTAAAGGCCTATTTATGGGCTTTCAAAAAGTATTAATTAATTTGCAGGAATAAAGAGAAGAAATCATGCGAATACTAGAAAAATACGCCAACTTACTAGTTCACTATTGCTTAGAGATACAGCAAGGAGAGAGATTATATATCACTACAACCACTTTAGCTCAGCCACTTGTACGAGAGGTATATAGAGTCGCTATGAAAGCTGGCGCACACATAGATATCAAAATGGCTTTCAGAGAAGAAGCGAAGATATTTCTGAATCATGCTAATGATGATCAGTTAACACATGTATCTCCATTGCAAAAAGAAGCAATGGAGAACTATGATGCTTATCTAGCCATACGTGCACCATTTAACTTAAAAGAAACACAAAGTGTTGATCCTGAGCAACGAAAGAAAAGAAGCAAAGCTTTGTCTGGTATCAATCAAACATACTTCACACGCACGGCAGACAGATCACTTAAAAGATCTCTCTGTCAGTATCCTACCCAAGCTAGTGCCCAAGAAGCAGGAATGAGTTTGGAAGAGTACCAACAGTTTGTCTTTAATGCATGTAATCTTTTTGCGGATGATCCAGAAGGAGAATGGCTCAAAGTGCGCGCATCGCAACAAAAAGTAGTTGACTATCTCAATAAGGCGGATGTCGTACAATATAAATCCAAGAAGACAGATATTACATTCAGAGTAAAAGACAGAACATGGATGAACTCAGACGGTCAGACTAATATGCCATCTGGAGAAGTATACTCTGCTCCGATAGAAGATAGTGTCAATGGAGTAGCATTTTTCGACTATCCGATAGTATATATGGGTCAAGATGTGCACAATGTTACATTGTGGGTAGAGAATGGTGTGATAGTTAAATGGGATGCAGAGAGAGGTAAAGAAGTAATCGATGAAGTAATGAAAATACCCGGAGCCAATCGATTTGGAGAAGTAGCCATAGGCACCAATTATAATATACAGAGGGCTACTAAGAACATTCTATTCGATGAAAAGATTGGAGGATCTATCCATATGGCAGTAGGTCAGGCGTATAAACAAAATGGAGGACTCAATCAATCAGCGATCCACTGGGATATGATTTCAGATATGAGAGATGGAGGACAGATCATCGTTGATGGAGAATTGATGTATGAAAATGGAAAATTTATTATTTTTTAATGAGTACCATTATGTCTTTAAACTATCCATTTTGACGATAGAAGTAACTTTCTTATTGTTTTGATGTCTAAAGAGTTAAAGCTATCGATAGACGCAGACTATAAAGTTGCTTTTGACCTTTTATCTGAATCAAACTTAAATCATGAAACATCTTTTGAAATACGCTTTATGCGCATGAGTATGTTGAGTGGGTACCTCAACTTCTGTTGATGCTTAAAAATCTACTAAAAAAAAGGATAAAACGGAAAAGGCAAAGAGTAAGAAGTCTAAGAAAGTTAAAGACACCTTGAAAGCTAAAAAACTACGAAGAAATCGAAATCTAAGAAATCTACAAAGACTAAGAAAACTAATAAAGACAAAACCAATAAGTCTTAAGTTAAATCTATAAGTAAAGAAAATATAGGAAGGATGATATATAAAGGTCCTCAAGGTGGCAAGTATTAAAGCAATTAAAAATTACTAAAAAAGTAAAGTAATTTTCTAAAGACTACGAATCGGTTATCTGAAAAAAGGTACTCGATTTTTTATATGTATCTTCGGTTCCCGAGCTTTTTAAATATATAGCTCAAATGCGGCAAATGCTGTCATTTCAAATCTCAATGCTTTTGATTCATCTTCAACTTCATGATCCAATGATGTGCTGATCCAATCTAGTACAGGCATGAAATTATAAAAGACTTTTGTAATCAAACAATTCGCTAAGTTTTCATTTTGTCTAGGGCAAGGTTGTATCCTAATCTCACTTTGGAGTTAACCAAAGTGAGATTTTTTCGTTGTATGAATTTATCTTAGTTCAATACTTTTAGTAAAGTTTCAGCAGCTAATTTGCCCAAATTATTTGAGGCTAATGGACTCGCACCGGTGATTAGTTTTCTATCTAAACATACGGTATCATCTGATTTGGTATTCATTAGCTCTACCCCTAAGTCTTTCATCTTTTCACTTAAGCCCCAAGGCATATGTCCTGGAAGGTAACCAATCATAGGAGTCTGCTTATCTACAGAATCTGGGAATACTGCCATCTTGTATCCTTCATACAGAAACTTTTTATTGTTCAATGTGGTAGATAGCAATGAACCAGGCCCGTGACATAGAGTTATGGTAAACAGATCACTGTCATGGGCCCATTGTAATATCTTACCTACATTTTCATCTTCAGGAATGCCAAGCATAGCTCCATGTCCTCCAGGTACAAATACAGCTGCGTAAGAAGACGATTCTGAAAAGGAATTCGTAATAAAGTCTTCAAGTTTTTTGGGTTTGAGGAAACTAGGCTTCAACTCATTGTATAAGGCATTTACATGTTCATCTTTTTTAGGGAAAGCCCACATTTCGAACACAACTGGTTTTCCAGTAGGTGTAGCTATTTCAAAATCAAAACCTGCATTATTGAGATGAAGCATTGGCAATAATGCTTCTACGGGGTGGTTTCCGGTAGAAAACAATTTGCCATTCTTCATTTTCATGTTTTTCTGTTCGGTAAATATCACAAGTATTTTTGAGTTCTTACCTTTGTATTTGTCGTAGACTATATTTTCATAATCTGTTGTATCAGAAGTAGCCAATTTTAAAGCAATTTTTGACGGACTATAGGATCCATCTAATTCTAATTTTGGAGCTATACCGAGTAGTCTTTTTATCATTATTTTAGTTTATTGTAGTTAACAAATGATCCATAGGTTTTCGAACTTTTACCAAGTTCACTAACCAATCGTTTTCTGCATCTCTATACCCGATAGGGAGTATGATTGTACTTCGCAGATTTTTCTCTTTTAGTCCCAGTATTTTATCGAGAGCTTCTGGATCAAAACCTTCCATTGGAGTGCTATCTACTCCTTCATATACAGCTTGTGTCATTGCAGCCATCAATGCAATATATGTTTGACGAGCGGCATGTTCATAATTTACATTAGGGTCACGAGTAGGGTAGCCATCTAGGAGCATTTGACGGTATTTTTCCCAACCTTCGTTTTTGAATCCTCTGATCTCATTGGTAAGATCAAACATATAGTTGATACGATCAGCTGTATAATTGTCCCATGCTGCGAATACTATGAGATGAGAGCAATCAGTCACCTGTGATTGATTCCATGCGATTTCTCTAATTTGAGATTTAACTTCTGGATTGGTAATTACAAATACTTCAAACGGTTGTAATCCACTGGATGTAGGTGCTAGTCTTATAGCTTCAAGAATGTTATCTATTTTTCCTTGTGGTACTACCTCGCCATTCATTGCCTTGGTAGCATATCGTTCATTTAATTTATGTATTATACTCATGTATTCTTGTTTTACAGTTTAGAATACAAAAGTAGTGATTACTCAATTCTTAGAAATTAACTTATGGTAATTAATTAGGGAGATGAAATTTCTTTTCTGATTCTACTTAAGCTTTCGGTAGTAATACCGATATATGAAGCGATGTGATAATTTTTCACATCATTGGCAATGTCTGGGTACGCTGACACAAAATTTATATATCGCTGTTTAGCAGGGAGTTTTATATTATCTAAGATTCGATTTTGGAAACTTGCAAATGCCATTTCCATCTTTCTTATGTGAAAATGTGCCACCTCAGGAATAGCTCTACAGAGCATATCAAAATCTGATTTTGATATGCTAAAGATTGTGGCATTATTAATACATTCTATATAAGATACCGAATTAGTCTTAGTTCTTCCAAATAAAGCTATATAGTCGCTAATCCACCATCCCTTCACAGCAAATTGTAAGATATGTTCTCTGCCTTCCGGGTCAATAATGTAACTTCTAAGACATCCAGAATGTACATAGTATAAATCATGAACTTCATCATCCGCCTTTAGTAAAAATGCTCCCCTCTTGAGGTCTATTTTTTTTAATTTGCTGTAGAGTAATTCGGATTTGTCTTTCTCAAAGGTGTTATCTTGAAATATTTCTTTTATGATTGTATTCACTAAGTTGGAGTTTTATTAGCGATAAAGATATGAGTAAGTACTCAAAGAGACAATGTTGTATCCGAAGATAATTGATATTGTATTACTTGTGATTATTAGGGGATTGTTTGGATTTTGTGTCCAAGATTTCCTTTATGTTTTTCGCTTTTTCAGCCATAAAAGTGTCAGTCAACCATATACTAAGATTAGATTTTTCGCTATGAATAGTAAGCTTAGCCTTTTTGTAAGAATCTGAATCAGGAAAAAATGGAACACCATTAATTATCCATGTTATAGCTCTTAACCATTTGGCTAATCTAGGGAACCAAGCATTATCTAAATCAATAGACAGTAAATCATCATAAGAGTAAAAACCAGAATTTCGATTTGTTTGTCTATCGATTAATTCAAAACCATTTTCAAGAAACTGGAATTCAATTTTTGGATCATTTTTTAGAATAATATTTTTACTCATGATATTTTCTATTTCTGGTTATCACTTATATTTTATTCTTTGGGTATGATAGAAATATAATAAAATTTGTGTTGCGGCGCAACGTATAGGTTATACTTATTACTGAAGTAGAGAGGACATTGGAAATAGTATCAATTCTGGGCGATTAAGCCTAATGTCACTTCTGGCTTCAGCCGAAGTAATAAAACCACTCGATAGTGAATTAGTATATTATACTTTTGTACAGCATTGACTAATCTTGCTACTATATCATTAAATACGGGAGCAATATTTTCAAAATTTAAATGATCTGTAATATATTTGAAGATATGTGTTCTAAGATCTACAGAAGGGGATTCAAATGTGGACTGAAATATGAAACCATGATATGACAAGAATTCAATGACTTCCCATTTTTTGGTTCTTATTTAATGTCCTGAGTTTACCTACGACAAATACTTCGCCACTATCGGCATTCTCCTGCCCATACCAAATGCCTTCGGCGAAACCCTGAGCGTAGGTGCAGTCTGGTACCTTTTAAATTCATTGATGTTGACCATTTTAAGAATTCGTTTTACTAGTGCAGGATCATGACCGGCAGCTACTATCTCTTTCGGTCCTTTATGGTGCTCGATGTATAGCTCAAGTATTTCATCTAGTATATTGTAGTCTGGTAAACTATCGCTATCTTTTTGATCAGGTCTTAGTTCTGCACTTGGTGGTTTGGTGATAGTATTTACAGGTATGACTACGCCATCTTTATTCATATATTCGGCCATGCGAAATACATCAGTTTTGTATACATCACCTATCACAGATATACCTCCAGCAAGGTCGCCATATAGTGTTCCATAACCTACTGCCATCTCACTCTTGTTAGAAGTATTGAGTAGTATATTCCCAAATTTATTTGAGATCGCCATATTGAGTGTTCCTCTGACACGTGCTTGTATATTTTCTTCAGTTACATTGAAAGGCAGATCACCGAATAACGGAGATAAATTTTCTAGATATGAGTCATACATATCCTTGATCGCTATTATGTCATATTGTATTTCTAAATTTTCGGATAAAGCTACCGCATCATTAACTGAGTGATCACTAGAAAACTGTGATGGCATAAGTAGTACACGTACATTTTCAGGTCCTAATGCTCTAGCTGCTAGTACTGCTGTGACCGCGCTATCGATTCCTCCTGAGAGACCTAATACAGCTTTGGTAAATCCTAACTTGCAGAAGTAATCTTTGATGCCGAGTACAATCGCATCATGGATATCTTTGATCTTATCTTTGGGTTGCAGAATTTCTTGCTCGCCATTTATAACTTCATCCAATTCATAATGCTTGATCGCTTCTACAAAGTAGGGTAGCTCTTCATAGATATTACCATTAGGTGAAGCGATTACTGATCCACCATCGAATATGAGCTCCGTCTGAGCGCCTACGTGATTGATATAGAATAGTGGAATATTATATCTTTTGACATTCTCTAAGCATATATGTAGTCTTTCTTTAGAGTGTATATGTGAAAATGGTGAAGCTGATACATTGATAATGAAATCTGGCTCAAACTTGATCATTTCATCCATTGGACATATGGTATATAATGGATTTTCGTTTCCGATATTCCATATGTCTTCACATACAGTCAATGCAATCTTTTTGCCCTTGTATTCTACTACGCCCCATTCTGAGGCTGGCTCAAAATATCTATACTCATCAAATACATCATAAGTAGGCAGGAGCGTTTTATGTTGTACAAATTTCACTTCTTTATCCGCAAGGAAGTACACTGAGTTGTATAAGTCTTTACCTTCTATGACAGGATTTCGACTGGGTGAACCTACAACTATAGCTATATCATTTGCGGATTTGGCTAATCTCTCGATACTTTTCTCGGCTCTAATAATAAAGTCTTCGAACTCTAGAAAATCTCTTGGTGGATAAGCACAAGTGGCTAATTCACTAAAGCATACAATATCTGATCCAGCGACTTTGGCCTCTTTTACAGCTTTTAGCATTTTATCTACATTAGCCTCAAAATTACCTACATGATAGTTGATCTGTGCTACAGTTATTTTCATATTCGAAAGATATTTATTCTCTAATATTTCTTAGGTCGAAGATACTAATTAGAGTTTGGAAATTGGCTCAGTTTCTTACCTTTGACACAAACAGGAAATCGCCCTTAGTAACATGAGCAAATTCGTAGTATCAGCACGTAAGTATAGACCAGCCACCTTTGACGAGGTGATTGGCCAAGATCATGTGGCTAAGACTCTCAAGAATGCTCTGATTGGTGATAAGTTGGCTCATGCATTTCTCTTTTGTGGGCCTCGTGGGGTAGGTAAGACTACCTGCGCACGTATACTAGCTAAGGTGATCAACTGTGAAAACAAGATTAATGGCGTAGATCCATGTAACGAATGTGGATCGTGTAAGTCCTTTAGTGATAGTGCTTCGTTCAATATCATAGAGCTTGATGCCGCGTCTAACAATAGTGTAGAGGCGATTCGTACACTGATCGAACAAGTAAGGTTTCAACCGCAACAAGGATCACATAAGGTATTCATTATAGATGAGGTGCACATGCTCTCTACAGCGGCTTTCAATGCTTTTCTAAAGACGCTAGAAGAGCCACCACCTTACGCTATATTCATATTGGCTACCACGGAGAAGCATAAGATATTACCGACGATTCTCAGTAGATGTCAGATTTTTGATTTCAAAAGAATACAGATATCACATATAATACAGCAACTTGAGCATATCTGCAAAGCTGAAAATCGTACTGCAGAGCCAGAGGCACTCCAGATGATCGCTCAAAAGGCAGACGGAGCGATGAGAGATGCCTTATCTATATTTGATAAGATAGCGAGTGCGTCAAATGATAATATTACGTATCATGAAGTTATAACGCAACTCAACGTATTGGATTACGACTATTTCTTCAAGATGACAGATTATCTGCTCAGAGAGGATTTCAGTCAGATACTTTTGACATTGGATGATGTAATGAAGCAAGGCTTTGAAGTGGACCTATTTATCCAAGGTATGTCAGAACATATGCGTAATTTGATGGTCTGCCGTCATCCGGAGACCTTATCTATATTGGAGATTAGTGAAGGTGCTATGAAGAGGTACCATGATCAATCTATGATCTGTACCAATTCATTTTTGCTATCGGCACTCAATTTGCTGAATCAATGTGATATGTCACTATCTACAGCGAGTAACAAAAGGCTATATGCGGAGATTGCCTTGAGCAAAATATGCTATCTCAATAGAGCTTTAGAAGCGGATCTGATTCCTCAGAGTGCAGGCGCTGAAAAAAAAACTCTAATCGCTAGTGTTTCTCAGGCTAATGTAAGTAACTCTGAAGCCTTACAGGCGCCAACATCAAATACGAACACTGCTATTGAGGAAGAACAAACCCCTGAAAAATCGAGACCTACCAGTCTGAATATATCTGAAGATATTAAAATATTAGTCGAAGAGCCTACCTCTCAGCATACAAGTTTACCAAGTGCTTTTGAGGCTCTATCTCCAGTAGAACCAATTGTGGAAAAAATAGAATTGATTCCGACTAGTGAACCGTCTGTTTCTACTTATCCAATATCGAGCTCAGAAGCAACTCCCAAAGTATCAATTCCCAAATCAAAACCCAATGCAACTCCAGCTGTAAAAAGTGTTTCTTCATTAAGTTCGCTAGACTCTATAATGAATACGGTTAAGGCTGAGGAACAAGCAAAAAAGGAGGCGAGAAAGTCTATGAGTATTGAACTCGTAGAAAAAATATGGATGGATTATTTTGATAAAAATGAATCTTCTAGTGTCAAAGTAGCGATGAAAAATAGCTTCAGAACTTTAGTAGGACTTACTATTACAGTACAAGTAGGATCCGAAAATGGCAGAAATGTCATACTCCAAGAAGATAGACTGAAGGATCAACTAAGAGAACAGCTAGGCGCTGAAGATTTGATTCTCGATGTGGTTGTTGACAAGTCGTTATTTCCTGAGGTTGAGCAAGAGAAGCCAAAAACACTTTACAATAATCGTGAGAAGTATGAACTCATGAACAATAAAAATTCGCAATTATCAGAGCTAAGAATTCGATTTGATCTCAAGATTGACAAATAATAAGTTTTTTCAATTAAACTTAAGTTAGATTGAAACATTTGTTAACTCAAAGACAACAATGATGTCTGTTGTAACCTTTATATATGTCTGTAGACAACCATAAATGGTTGTTTGTCGTATAAATGATTAAAGACAGATCTATGGGGCTTGCTTTAAATTAAAGTAATTTGAAACCGTTTAATCAAAACAATATCGCTATGAAGGATCAATCACTTTGGTTTTTAGAAAATATAGACGTTACAGGCATTTTTTGCCCCCAAAAGGTAGCAGGGGTATCTGATGATAATGGTCATAAAATATTTAAGAAAGGGGAGTACATCTATCTGCCAGAACAGAGCTCAGATAAGATATTTTTCATAGTAGAAGGTAGAGTTAAGATAGGTAACATTGGAGATAATGGTAAGGAGATTACTAAAGCTATCCTCAATAATGGAGAGGTTTTCGGAGAGCTATCGATGATCGGAGAAGAGAAGAGGAGAGATTTTGCTTATGCTATGGAAGAAAGTACAGCGTGTGTATTGACCTCTGATGAGATGAATAAGTTGATGAAGGATCATAGTAGTATTTCTATGTTCTTTATGAAAGTAATGGGTTCGAGAGTTCTAGAAATGGAAAATAGATTGGAGTCATTAGTATTTAAGGATAGTCGCTCTCGCATCGTAGAGTACCTTTTAGATCTAGTGAAAAGAAGGGGACAGAGAGTAGGGTATGAATGGGTCGTGCGTAAGTTTATCACCCACCAAGAGATCGCTAACCTTACCGCGACATCGCGTCAGACAGTGACTACAGTGCTAAACGAACTGAGAACAAAAGAGCTGATCACATTCAATAGAAAGAGATTACTCATTAGAGATCTAGATAAGTTAAAAGAAGAAGTAGCGTAGAGCGAATCACTTATTTTGACATGCCTAGTTGTAGAAAAAGGATAGGAATAAAAAATGATCCTGTACTATCAAAGTGCAAGTACCATTTTTGATTTTATTTGCAAAAATCACCGATATACTCAAATGCTGCATCGTAACCAAGTTTTCCAGCAGTTCTCATATCTTTACAAGCTTTATCATTTCTATTTAGTTGAGAGAATGCATTAGCTCTATTGAAGTACGCTTCAGGTACCTTATCATCTACATCAATAGCGTGATTAAAACTAGTCACGGCTTGATTATATTCATTTAGTCTAAGATAAGCGATACCCCTATTTACATGGTAAAGCGCTTTATCTGGAAAAACATCACATAGAGCACCGTATTCTTTGGCAGCATCATCGTATTTCTTCATATTGAAACTTGTAAGGGCCTTTTTAATCAACGCATTTTTGTGCTTTGGCTTAATATTTAGTGCTGCTGAGAAATCTGTATTTGCTCCATTATAATCATTGATTGCTAGCTTAGCACATCCTCTGGAATAGTAAAAGTCTGCATTATTAGCTTTCTTTCTGATCAACTTATTTAGATCCGTTATCGCCTCTTCAAATTTTTCAACTTTTAAATAAGCTTTAGCTCTAGCCACGTATGCACCAGTTATCGATGGCTTGATTTCTATGGCACTTCCGTAGTCTCTAATCGCTTCATTATATTTTTTTACTCTCGATTGACAGATGCCACGATTGTAATACGCAGTAGCTTGTTGGTCATTGAAAGATATAGATTTTGTTAATGAATTAATTGCAGAATCATATTTTTTTTGTTTCATCAGCACAGTTCCTTTGTTGAGGTGTGCCTTAGCTAACTTCGGATCTAAATCTAATGCATCTTCAAAACTCGCTAGAGATTTATCATATTCTTTGAGTTGCATCTGTGCATATCCTTTGTATAGATGTGCCTTAGCGAATTGTTCATCATACTTGATAGCTAGTTTAAAATCTTTGACGGCTGAATCGTATTCTTTGAGCTTGAGCTTACAATTGGCTCTATAATAATACGCTTTTGGATACTCCTCATTGAGGTCAATAGCTTTGGTATAATACCTGATAGCGGTATTAAAATATTTTTCCTTATAGAAAATAATGCCCTCATTAAAGTATTCGTAAGATTTAGTTACGTTGTCTTGAGCAAATATGCTTATCGAAAGGAAAATTCCAATGATGGATAGATATGATCTAGTCATAAAGAATGGGTATTGTTAGATTTAATAAATGCATACCATATGTGTAACCTAACATGGTGTGTAATTAGTTTCTGTATATACGTTAAGATACTTATCTCATTTTGCTTGATGATAATCTTTGCGAGGTTAGTTATTAGGTTGGCTATGAAAGAGCCTAATAATTTTTCCATTTACATTACTCTTTCCTATAAAGCTTTAAACTTTCGATTATGTATGTTGTCTTCTTTTGTGCATTGGCAGTTAAATTTTTAGCTTTGAGATTATAATGGGTAGAGACAAAAGTAGAAATATAGAAGATCCGACAGCTGCGGAACGTAAGCTAGATCATATCAAACTAGCTGAGGCCTCCAGAATAGATGGTGATAAGATGGATACACGGTTCTATTATGAACCTATGCTTGCAGGGCATCCATCGGCTGATTTGGATATAGGCAAGACTTTTCTAGGCAAGAGACTCACTAATCCTATATGGGTATCTAGTATGACTGGAGGAACTGGCATAGCTGCTACGATCAATGAAAATCTGGCAAAAGCTTGTGCAGAGTTTGGCATGGGCATGGGGCTAGGGTCGTGTCGCAAGCTTATGCATGACGACACTTATTTTTCTGATTTTGATGTCCGAAAGCATATAGGAGACCAACCACTATATGCTAATCTTGGTATCGCTCAGATTGAGCAAATCTGGAAAGATGATAAATGGGATACTATTCTAGAGTTAGTCAATAGATTACAAGCAAATGGTCTCATCATACATGTCAATCCCTTACAAGAGTGGTTGCAGCCAGAAGGAGATAGATATTATTCCAAGCCAATCGATCTTATTAAGAGATCGATAGATGCATTGGATACATCGCTTATAGTTAAAGAAGTAGGTCAAGGTATAGGAAGTGAAAGTTTAAGGGCCTTATGCGATTTGCCGCTAGACGGATTAGAGTTTGCTGCAGGTGGAGGAACAAATTTTGCTATGTTGGAGCTACTCAGATCCGATGAAGCTATGAAGCAAACTTATTCTAAGCTAGCGAGTATAGGACATACTGCGGACGACATGGTCAATATGGTCAATCAATTGATGGGTGATAGTTCTGGAGATATGCCTGATTTTATTATCTCTGGAGGAGTAAAGGATTTTTTAGATGGATACCATCTGATATCAAAGTGTTATGGTCATTCTGTTTATGGTCAAGCATCTTCATTCCTTAAACATGCAATAGGTAGCTACGAAGAATTGCAAAAACATGTACATGCTCAGGTAGAAGGACTGAGATTAGCTCATACATTACTTACAGTGAGGAGATAATATGGATCACAAAACTACAAACGAGCAAAAAATAATTTCTGGATTTTCTAAATTGTCGAAAGTAGGTAAGCTAAAATGGCTGGCTGAAAACTTTTTTAAAGACCCACAATCAACTATTGAAGAATTGAGAAGTTATTGGCACTCCGATGATGATCAGCAAAAGATACTTGATGGGTTCTCTGAAAATACTATAAGTAATTTTCCGATGCCATTTGGTGTAGCTCCTAATTTTTTGATAGATGGAAAGCCATATGCTGTTCCTATGGTCATCGAAGAAAGTTCTGTTGTTGCAGCAGCATCTATGGCGGCAAAGTATTGGATGTCCAGAGGCGGATTTAAAACGACTATTCTAGGTACGATCAAAATCGGTCAAGTACATTTTAAATGGTTTGGAGGTAAGGAATTACTTATAAAAATATTTCCACAGATCAAAGCCGATCTTATTCAAGAAGCGAAGTCTATTACTTCTAACATGGACAAGCGTGGTGGTGGTATATTAGATATTGAACTTTTAGATTTAACAGAAAAAGAAGATGGTCTGTACCAACTTAGATGTTCGTTTGAAACATGTGATAGTATGGGAGCTAATTTTATAAATAGTGTGCTGGAACAGTTTGGCAAATCTCTTCAAACGTTTATATTTAATCATCCATCTACATCAGGTCAATCTAATCAGCTGATGGTCATCATGTGTATATTATCTAATTTTACACCAGACTGTTTAGTGAGAGCAGAAGTAAGTTGCCCCATTTCTGAATTAGGAACGATGGGTTTTGATCTAGATGCGGAAGCACTCGCTTACAAATTTTGGACAGCGATCCGTATCGCAGAAATCGATCCGTATAGAGCTACAACTCATAACAAAGGAATATTTAATGGTATAGATGCGGTCGTACTTGCAACAGGAAATGATTTCCGCGCTATAGAAGCTTGTGGTCATGCATATGCCGCTAAAGACGGTCAATATAAGAGTTTGTCTCATTGCTCTATTGAAGACGATGTATTTAGATTTTGGATTGATATACCTCTCGCAGTAGGCACGGTTGGAGGTCTAACTAATCTTCATCCTATAGCCAAAAAATCACTCGAGTTATTAGGAAATCCTACTGCGGAAGAACTCATGAAAGTAATCGCAGTAACTGGCTTGGCTCAAAATTTTGCGGCAATAAGATCTCTCATTACTACAGGTATTCAATCTGGTCATATGAAAATGCATTTGGTAAATATTTTGCACCAACTCAAGGCTAGAGATAACGAGATCGAAAACGCAGTAGAGCACTTTAGTGACAAAGTAGTTTCTTTCAGCGCCGTAAGAGATTTTCTAGAGGCATAGATTTTGAGAGTTTCATTTATTAAGTAATTCTTTTACTCTAAAAGTCTTATTTCTCAATATCTTTAATTGATAAATAAGTAAACTTCCTAAAGTCATTTTTTCTTAAATCTAGCTTTATCTTAGAGTGAAGTTCTATTTTTATATTCTTGTCTATTTTTAAGGATAAAGTATCATCATACTTTTTATCTTGGATCACAGCACTTTTTAAACTCTAAAACTATATATGTTGTAACTAACTATTAGAGTTTTTCTAATAAATTAGACATACTAACACTATCAGCCACTTCAGCTACTAGTTGATCAATATGTACTCTTTTTTGCAATAGTGTATCTCTATCTCTAAGAGTAACAGTACCGTCTTCGAGTGAATCAAAATCAACAGTCACACAGTATGGTGTGCCGATGGCATCTTGTCTTCTATATCTTTTACCGATGGCATCTTTTTCGTCGTATTGACAATTGAAGTGTGATTGTAATTTGTGATAAACATCACTTGCCAAATTAGTAAGTTGCTCTTTATTTTTCAGTAGAGGTAAGATGGCAACTTTCACGGGAGCGATAGCTGCAGGCAGTTTAAGAACGATTCTCTTACTATCTTTTCCATCTGCATCTGGTACTGTCTCTTCTTGTAATGCATTAGTCATCATAGCTAAGAACATACGGTCACATCCAATCGATGTTTCTACTACATAGGGTACATAACTTTCGTTCAGTACTGGGTCAAAATACTGTAATTTTTTTCCTGATAATTCTTGATGCTGTATCAAGTCAAAATCTGTACGACTATGGATACCTTCTAACTCACGGAATCCAAAAGGAAATTGGAATTCAATATCTGCAGCTGCATTAGCATAGTGAGCTAACTTATCGTGATTGTGAAATCTAAGTTTGCTAGCATCAGTACCTAGCGACTTATGCCAAGTCAATCTTTTAGTTTTCCACTCTTCATAGAATTTCATTTCTTCTCCCGGACGAACGAAAAATTGCATTTCCATCTGTTCAAACTCTCTCATGCGGAAAATAAATTGACGAGCAACAATTTCGTTACGGAAAGCCTTACCAATCTGAGCAACACCAAATGGAATTTTTTGACGAGTAGACTTCTGTACGTTAAGGAAATTTACAAATATCCCCTGAGCAGTTTCTGGTCTTAGATATAATTTGGATTCGCTACCAGATATATTACCCAACTGAGTCGAGAACATTAAATTGAATTGTCTTACATCAGTCCAATTACGTGATCCACTTTCAGGACATGCGATTTCTAGCTCTTCAATTAATGCTTTCAATCCTTTCATATCCTCAGCTGTCAGCAGGGCAGCCATACGACCCATGATATCATCCATCTTGGTCTGGCGATCTATGATACGCTGATTAGTTGCACGGAATTGTACTTCATCAAAATCATCACCAAACCTCTTTTTAGCTTTAGCAACATCTTTCATAATCTTGATATCGATCTTCTCGACATATCCTTCGATAAGCTGATCCGCACGATACCTCTTCTTGCTATCCTTATTATCTATTAATGGATCGTTGAAAGCGTCTACGTGACCACTTGCTTTCCAAGTACTAGGATGCATAAAGATAGCAGTATCTATACCTACGATATTCTGATTGAGGCGAACCATACTATCCCACCAATATTTTTTGATATTATTTTTGAGTTCTACTCCCATCGGACCGTAATCATAGACAGCGCTGAGACCATCATATATTTCACTCGATTGGAATATAAATCCGTATTCTTTACTATGTGATATTAGTTGCTTGAAGTCCATTTTGTATGCTTTCTTTTTAAGAAATGGTAAATGTAAGTGTTTGCGTGGATATAGTGTTGTGCTGGATAGCTTGAGTTGTATAGTCTCTTGATACATTCAACAAGCATAGTATGTGCCTTCTACAGGAGAGAACTTGCCTTTATGGGAATTGTATAAGTTTGTTGTCTAATATAGTCCAAGGGCAATGATTATAGGGTCCTACTAAAACAATTCTAATCGTAACAATTCTACAAAATTCCAGCAATCTTCATAACTATTATACAAAGGAGCACCGGCTATCCTAATTACATCAGGCTCCCTCCAGTCAGCTATTACTCCAGCTTCAGTAATCTTATCAAATAATCTTTTGTCTGCATCCTTTACTTGTATCGACAGTTGACAACCGCGTCTTGTATGCTCTCTAGGTGTGATGATTGATATCTTGTCAGTATCTATGTTATCTAAGAGTGAGAGTAAGTAATCACCCATTTTTAATGATTTCTTTCTGATCGCTGACATACTTGCTTCTTCAAATATTTCTAGTGATGCTCTCATAGCAGCCATAGGTAATATAGGCGGATTACTCAGTTGCCATCCTTCTGCTCCACGCATAGGTTTAAAATCGTCTCCCATTAGAAATCTGGTGCTCTTATCATGTCCCCACCATCCTGAAAATCTTGGCATGTTTTCATCTTCTGCATGACGTTCATGTACGAAGCATCCTGAAAGTGATCCCGGGCTACTATTGAGATATTTGTACGTACACCAGACTGCAAAATCTGATCCTGTATCATGTAGCTGAAGATCGATATTTCCTGCTGCATGAGCGAGATCAAATCCTACAAAACAGCCTTTGGAGTGTCCTGCTTTTGTGATATCTGCTAGTGGATATAGTTGTCCAGTATAGTAATTGACACCTCCGATCATGATGAGTGCAATCTCATCTCCATGCTTATCGATCATAGCCAAGATATCATCGTGATCTACCGTCTCCTTGTCTCCAGAGGGTTGTAGTTCTATGATTGCACCCTTGGGATCGTATCCGTGAAATTTAGCTTGTGATTCGACAGCATATCTATCGGATGGGAATGGGCTATAGTCTATTAATATCTTAAATCTCTCCGCTGTCGGCCTATAGAATGACACCATCATCAAGTGAAGATTGGCCGTTAGGCTATTCATTACTACTACTTCATGAGGCAATGCGCCTACTACTCGAGCCATCTTATCCGTCAGGAATTCGTGATACGGCATCCAAGGGTGACGAGCATGAAAATGGCCTTCGACTCCATACTTTCCCCAATCTTCCATCTCTTGATTCACATATTCTTGAGCCCTGTATGGCATGAGACCTAGTGAGTTACCACATAAATAGATATGCTCTTCTCCATTTTTTTGCTTAGGTATAGAAAACTGTGCTCTATACTTTTGCAGTGGATCTTGGACATCTAATGATTTGGCGTGAGCAAGGCTAAATTGAGTCATTGATTTGAGATTGAGTAAGTTTGAGAGAAGAAGAGTGACAGATAGTCTCATTTCAGTTCTCTGAGTCGTACTGATTTTCTTTATTTGAGACAAATATAGAATACTAATAGAAATAATAAAGAATGCTAGCTTTTTGAATTAAATAAGGGCGACCAAGGATAATAGTATAGCTTATAAGACACGTTTAGACATTCGTAATTTGATACTTGTCATTCCTTTATTATTCTAAGCAATTAAAGGCTATATTTATCAACGTTCAAGGTAAATAGGTTCTGTAGTTGTGATAGCGTCATTTTCGACAACCCAGATCGTTTTTTCTTCCTACTTTTAGGCTTTTCCTCATAATTTTTGGTTCGCTAGGTTTTTTGAGGTTTTGTAATAATAATTCACTAACCTTACTATGGCAACTAGAAAGATAAAATCAGCTCTTATTTCCGTTTTTCATAAAGACGGACTTGACGAAATAATCAATCTCTTAGATCAATACGATGTAACTATATACTCTACTGGAGGCACTCAGAAATTCATTGAGTCACATGGAGTAAAAGTAGAGCGTGTAGAGGACCTCACTAGTTACCCATCTATCCTTGATGGCAGAGTGAAGACACTCCACCCAAAAGTATTCGGTGGTATACTAGCTCGCAGAGATGAAGATCACTTGGGTCAACTGGCTAAGTATGACATGCCAGAGATCGATTTAGTAATCGTAGATCTATATCCATTTGAAGATACTGTGAAGAGTACGGATGATGAAGAGGCCATTATAGAGAAGGTTGATATTGGAGGTATAGCACTTATAAGAGGAGCAGCAAAAAATTTCAACGATGTAGTAATCGTACCTTCGAAGAATGAATACCCCATGATACAAAAGATCTTAGCTGAGCAAAACGCTGAGAGTACATTAGCAGATCGTAAAGAGTTGGCTAGAAGAGCATTCAAGGTATCTAGCCATTATGATACGGCGATATTTAACTATTTTGATCGGGACAGCGACGATGTATCTTTCAAGCATAGCCTGATCGATAGTCAAGTGCTGAGATATGGAGAAAATCCTCATCAGCAAGGAATCTTCTTCGGTGAGTTAGATACGATGTTTGAGAAGATTAGTGGTAAAGAACTTTCCTTCAATAATCTAGTAGATGTAGATGCAGCTGTAAACGTAATGTCAGAATTCGAGGATAGCGATCCTACATTCGCAGTGCTCAAGCATACCAATACATGTGGAATCGCAACAAGATCAACTGTCTTAGAAGCGTGGCATGCAGCTTTAGCTGGAGACCCTGTATCAGCATTTGGTGGCATACTTATCAGTAATACAACAGTAGATTTGGCTACGGCAGAAGAGATCAATAAGTTATTCTATGAAGTGGTAATAGCTCCAGAGTTTGATCAAGACGCTATCAATCTATTGACCAAGAAGAAAAAACGTGTCCTTATGAAAATTAACAGGTGGCATGTAAACAATAAGTCATTTAAGAGTATATTGAATGGTGTGATCCAGCAAGATACAGACAAGTCCATGGAGTCATCAGATAAGATGGAATGCGTTACAGATGCACAAGCTACACCTCAGCAACTATCAGATCTAGAGTTTGCTAATAAGTGTGTGAAGCACTTGAAATCTAATACAATAGTCCTAGTTAAAAATAACCAACTCCTTGGTATGGGTTGCGGTCAGACATCGAGAGTAGATGCTTTACGCCAAGCAATTTCTAAAGCGACAGCCTTTGGATTTGATTTAGAAGGTTGTGTAATGGCATCAGATGCCTTCTTTCCATTTCCAGATTGTGTAGAGATAGCTCATGATGCGGGCACAGCTGCTGTAGTACAGCCAGGAGGAAGTATAAAGGACAACTTAAGTGTTGACTACTGTAACAGCAAAGGGATGCCAATGTTAATGACTGGTATTAGGCATTTTAAGCATTAAAAAGGTTGCATTTCAAACTTAATAATTCGTTCAATTTATAAATTTTATGTCATGGGAATGATCGGAAAAATTAGAAGTCAGATGTGGTTGGTTTTAATTCTACTCGGATTAGCATTACTATCGTTTATTTTGATGTAGTATGTACCTCACTATCGATATAGGAAATAGTTTCGCTAAGCTCGCAATCTTTCATGATGGCGAGATCGTGCATAAGGAACGCCATCATAAACTACTCGTGGGTAATGTAGATAAGCTCTACAAGAAATTTCTCTTCTCTAGAGCAATACTTTCCTCCACTAGAGTAATAGACAAACGAATAATCACTGCTATCCAGAGGAGGTATGACATGATCATCTTGGATCATAATACTGCTATTCCTATCAAAAATCTATATAGGACTCCTGAGACCCTCGGTAGAGATAGATTGGCTGCAGTGGTAGGTGCCTATGTCCAATATCCAAAGCAAAATTGTGTTATCATCGATCTGGGAACATGCAATACATTCGACCTGGTCGACAAAAATGGAACCTATCAAGGAGGCAATATTAGTCCTGGAGTAGACATGAAACTGAAGGCTATGAACCACTTTACAAGCAAGCTTCCACTGCCTGTTAGGCAATATAATGACGATCCGATTGGAAAAGACACGACTTCTGCTCTACAAAATGGTGCTTTTTGGGGTACAATCTTCGAAATAGAATCGTTTATATACCGCATGAATGCTCTATTTACACCACTTAACGTAATCTTAACTGGTGGATATGCAGAGATCTTTGGTAGTAAGCTAAATTCTAAGATATTTGTAGCCCCAAACATAGTCCTCTTTGGACTGCATGAAATATTAAAGTATAATGAAGAATAAAATTCTATATATCATACTGTGTGTATGCTGCACTTTCACATTGATAGCGCAAACGGGAGATAATTCTCCTTACTCTAGATTTGGGATAGGTGATCTCTCAGATGATGCATTTCAGCACCTCAAACAGATGGGAAGTCTTGGTAATGCATATACAGATGCATTCCAAATCAATATTAAAAATCCAGCATCTTACAGTTTTCTTAGGACCACTGCTTTTGACATGGGAATTTATGTTAAGAATGGTACCCTGAAGACCGAAGATCAATCTGCGTCACAATGGACTGGTAATCTTGAGTACTTGTCTCTCGGATTTCCATTGTATAATCCACTCAATCAATTATTAGACAGAGAGCAGAAAGATATCAGCATAGGTATGACATTTACCTTGAAGCCATATTCAACGGTATCTTATGACCTTTACACCGACGATACGTCTATTGATAGCTTGGGGACTTTTCAGAGAACCTATACCGGACAAGGAGGAACGTATAAATTTCTTTGGGGAAACTCAATCAAGTACAAAGACTTTGCATTTGGAGCCAATCTAGGTTATCTTTTTGGCAAGATTACATATAATAGAAGTATAGATTTCAATGAAATTGGACCTGCGAGGCAAAATCGATTTTCCACAGATTACAACCTTAAAGGCTTTTTGTATGATATCGGTCTGATATATTCTAAGGTATTGAACAAAAAAGAAATGGAGGATTCGAATGGATCTACTCCTAAAACTCTTAATATAGGTCTTACTTTTAATTCTGCCACAAGCTTCTCTACTGAGTCTAATATCCAAAATCTTGGAGTATTCTTTGCAGGAATTGCCGCATCTACTATAGATACGTCTATAACTTCTGTTAGAGGGCAACCGGGAAAAGGAAAATTGCCAGGATCTATAGGTCTTGGAATTCATTATACAAGTGGTGAAAAATGGTCTATCGGTGCCGACTATAATGCTACTAGCTGGTCTAACTATTTTAATGATGGTAATAATGAAACACTTGGCACGTTAGAAAACACAAACTCAATAGCTATAGGTGGTTATGTAAGACCGAACTATAAGTCGTTTACAAGTTTTTGGAAGAGAGTATATTACAGGTATGGAGCATACAATAGATCAGACCCTAGATTAATTGGTGGAGAACAAATCAAATCCCAAGGTTTAACTTTCGGTATGGGCTTACCATTTATTTTTCAAAGAAAAGTATCACATGCTAATTTGGGCATAGATATAGGTCGCAGCGGTATGAATACACCAATACAAGAGAATTATTTCCGATTCACATTAGGATTTACGTTTAATGATGATGAATGGTTTGTAAAGAGAAAGTATAATTAATGTTTTTGCGCTTCAACACATTTTTTATGGTGCTTTCATGCATTTTGTTGATGATCAAATTTGTAAAGAAATATAGGGAAAGTAGTATGTGTTCTAATGAGATCATTACTTTTTGAATTAATTAATAAAATAGTTACGAAAATCTTAAGTATACGAAAGCTTATAACTGTGCAGATAGATTTACCGTTAATCAATTTAAATATTAGGAGAACTAACTGAACCTTGCAATAAGAAAATTTTAAACTGGCGAATTATGAAGAGATCAAAATTACTATTCAAATTACTTCCTGGGCTGATTATGTTAACCCTATCTATCAATTTATCAGCACAATGTGATAATTGGGAAGGAAGTGCTCAAAAAGGTGAAGCAGAGGATGCACACACTATATATAGACAAGCACTTAAGACTAAGGATTACCAAATGGCATTTGAAAACTGGGAAAAGGCGTATAATATAGCTCCTGCTGCCGATGGTAAAAGAGATTTTCATTACACAGATGGAATTAAACTATATCTGAATAGGTGGAAGAACGAAACAGACGCTGCGAAAAAGAAGGAATATATAGATAGGATTCTCAAATTACAAGAAGAAGCTGTTAATTGTCTAAGCTCTGGCGGTATCACTCTAAAATGTCATGGTCAAAAGGATTGCTACACCAAGAGAATTGGATATTTACAAGGTAGGCTAGCCTATGATATGTTTTATATTCTTAATACTCCATACTCTAAAACAATAGAACAACTTTTAGGAGCTGTTGAAAATAGTGGAGACGATTTAGAGTACATTGTATTCGCTCCATATGCCAACATTGTAGTATATAACTTTGAGAAAGAATTAATGACTAAGGAAGAGGCAAGAGCGATTTATGAAAGATTAAACGCCGTCGCTGACTTGAATATAGCCAAAGGTGATAGATTAAGTGATAGCTATCAACAAGCTAAACAATCAATGAATTCTACATTCTCCAAAATCGAGATATATATATTTGACTGTGAATTCTTTAAAGCCAAGCTACGTCCGGAATATGATGCAGATCCAGATAATTTTGAGGTAATCAAACAAACACTTGCTACATTAAAAGGCCAAGGGTGTGGTCCTGGCGATGTATTCTTTGATGAGTTGGACACTAAGTGGAAGAAATATGCCGCAGTTGAGAATGCTAAGATTCAAGCTGATTTCGAGCAAAATAATCCTAATGTAGCGGCTAAAAGGCTATACGATCAAGGAGATTTCAAAAGTGCTGCCCTTAAATATCAAGAAGCGGCTGATGGAGAAGTAGACCCTTCTAAAAAGGCAGGGTATTTATTTTCATTAGCCTCTATAGAATTTCGTAAATTGAAGCAATATAGTAAAGCTAGAGTAACTGCTAGAGAAGCGGCTAAACTAAGACCAGGATGGGGGAGACCATTTATGTTGATCGGCGATATGTATGGATCCACAGCACGTAGTTGTGGAGACTCATGGAATCAAAGACTAGCTATTTTAGCAGCTATGGATAAGTATAACTACGCCAAATCAATAGATTCAGAGCAAGCAAAGGATGCCAACAGTAGACTATCTAAATATAGAGCATCTATGCCTGATAAGAATGATGGATTTATGAGAGGTATAAAAGTAGGACATGCGGCTAGTGTTGGATGTTGGATTGGAGAAACAGTAAAAGTTAGATTCTCTAACTAAGGATTTAATAATTTAGATAAGTTTATAGGGAGCCTCTCGATTGAGTGGCTTTTTATTTTTCAAGGCTATTACTTAGTAAATTATTTTAACGTATTCGAGGCTATGCTTTAATCCTATGAATTCAAAATTCAATCAATCTTAGTAACCAAAAAGGCCTGTAGGGTTGAGTTGAAAATTATTAATTATTAAGGTGTAGTTTGATCTTCTTATTTGTCAGAAGATGCACCTTTATCAGGAAAAAAGATACTATTAATGAAGTATGATTTGTTGTTTTGCTATACGATTTACAATGCTAATTGAAAGCTGTGTCTAATTAATATCTTACTCGGCTTACGTGGAGAAAAATGAATCAAATTGTCTTTTTTGAGTTCACCTAAGACTCTTGCTACGGTCTGTCTGCTAGTATCAGTAAGGTAAGCTATGTCTTTGTGAGACATGCCATGGTTAATAAGTATCTCATCTACTCCTATTTTGATACCTTTGCGATTTCCAGTCTTACGTATGAAGTCAACTATACGTGCTTTAGCCTTCATAAATACAAAGTTTTGCATTCGTTGCTCTAAGTTTCGAATCCTTTCAATAATTACTGTCATCACAGCATTAGCGAATTCAGAATTGGTTTCGACCAATTCTTTAAATAATGCAGCTGGAATTTTAAAAATTATAGTATCAGAAATAGCTTCTGAGAAGTCCTTTCTCACCACGTTTTTAGCGAAGATATTCTCACCAAAAAGTTCATGATCGTATACGATATCCTTGATCAGAATTTTATCGCACTCAGCTACCATACCGAGTTTTATGCTCCCTTTGTTTACTAAATATACATAGTCGATTGTTTGTCCAGAACAGTATATTTTGTTCTTTTTATGTACCTTTTCCATCGTACATCTTTTCGCTAGCTCGTTGATTTGTGCTTCTGATAGCGTCTTAAGGATATTTATATCCTTAAGCATGAGGAATTTTGATGAATGGTTCATAAGATTAAATTTTTGATTAAGTATTTGGCTACTTTGTAAATTGAGTATTGCTCACACTAGCAATATGAGTGCATCAAGATCGTTTTGGAATACTGAAATCTTTAAATACACTAGGTGTATGTTAAATGATTCTTAAAGCGACTTCCCCTATTAAACAAATATTTTTTCATTTTTTTCATAACACCAAGCTTTTATCGATTCGGAATTGCGATATTGAGACTATGAAGTATAAAAATATATATGTAGCAGCGACTAGTCAGCATATAGGAAAGACTACATCTACTTTAGGGATAGTTTCGGCTTTCATGAAAAAAGGCCTCAAAGTGGGATACTGTAAGCCAGTAGGGCAGAAGTTTCTTGATATACAAAATTTGAGAGTTGACAAGGACACTATCCTATTTGCTGATCTTATCAATTTTGAAATGATACCAGAGATTCACAGTCCTGTAATATTGGGCAAAGGCGCTACAGAGGTTTACTTAGATAATCCAGAAAAATATCCACTAGATGAGAAGATACTCAAAGCTGAGAAAGTACTATCTGTGACTAATGATATAGTCATATACGAAGGTACTGGACATCCAGGAGTAGGAAGTGTGGCGGATCTTTCCAATGCTCGTGTAGCCAAATTACTTAATGCTGGAGTAGTAATCATAGTGGAAGGTGGAATCGGAAATACGATAGATCTGCTCAATCTCAGCGCATCACTATTTAGAGAACAAGAAGTACCTATTATAGGTGTCATTATTAATAAAGTAATACCAGAGAAGGCGAACAAAGTAAGAAAGTACGTTAAAAAATGGTTGGACAAGAAAGGCCTGCCCTTGCTAGGGATACTACCATATGATAAGACTCTTGCCTATCCACTTATCAAAACTATAGCTCATTCAGTGGAAGGTACAATTACCTATAATGTAGATCAGGCAGATAACAAGATAGAGAATATACTTGCTGGATCACTAATAGATCTGAAAGAGTTAAGGAGTTCTGAGGATTTGCTTTTAGTTGTGAGTACTAGAGCGCTTAATGATGCCATTAATAAGATCAAGTCCATTAGTGTTAGTGTAGGATTTACTCATTCGCCACTATCTGGAATAGTAGCTACTGGACAAGGAGTTATTGATTTCTCGACCCTCAATTATATTGAAGAATTCAAGATTCCTCTGATACGGACAGATCTCGATACTTATGGTTCGGTAATTAAAATAAGTAATATAGAAGTTAAAATCAATAGATCTACAGCATGGAAAATTTACAAAGCAATACGACTAATAGAAGATAATGTAAATCTAGAGAAGCTTCTAATAGAAGTACCGTAGATAGAAAAAAATTAATATTGCACTTTTTATTTTTCATGTATATTTAGCTCTTATGATAGATATAAGAATAATAATTGCCGCAATATTACTAGGCCTCTTAGGGTGTAAAACAGAATCTGATCAACCCTTATCTGTATACTCTGTGAATATTATATCGGTAGATACATCGAAAACTCTGAGTCGTATTGCTTTTGGGTCTTGTAGTGACGAAGATGAGCCCCAACCTATTTGGAAATATATAGTATCTAATGAAGCGGATCTTTGGATTTGGTTAGGAGATATGATCTATGGAGATAGTGATAATCCTAAGGTACTAGAAGAAAAATATAATGAACAATTAGCAAATTTGGAATATCAGAAGTTACTAAGTAGTACAGCTGTCATAGGCATATGGGATGATCATGATTATGGTGAAAATGATGGAGACAAGAATTTTTCGATTAAGAAAGAGAGTAAAGAATTAATGGTAAATTTTTTGAATATTGATAAAGACGCGGATGTGCGTCAAAGGGAAGGTGCTTATCAGTCATACACATTTGGGGAAGGGGAAAAGAAGGTTAAAATATTACTGTTAGATGGAAGATACTTTAGAGACGAACTCAAGAATAATATAGTTAGATTTGGTCAGAGGTACCATAAGAATGAAACTGGAGACATATTGGGTGAAGCACAATGGAAATGGTTAGAAAGTGAGCTTACTAATAGTGACGCTGCGATACATATTATTGGGTGTGGTATTCAAGTCGTCCCTGTAGAGCATAACTATGAAAAATGGGCCAACTTCCCAATGGCTCATCAAAGATTGTATAATCTACTTAATCAAACTCAACCTAGTAGAGCAATACTACTAAGCGGTGATAGACATATTGCAGAGATATCTAGTATTCAATTGGATAGCTTGGATTACCCACTTTATGATATTACTTCTAGTGGTTTGACACATTCTTATGAAAAGGTAGATCAGAATGGTGAGCCTAATCAGTATAGAGTTAATAATATATTATCAGGACAAAAGAACTTTGCTCAGTTGGAAATCGATTGGTCAGTAACACCACCGAATGTCAAGGCTGAAATTAGAGGCCTAGGAAATCATATCATTTACGAACATCAATTGTATAAGTAATGGAATTAAAGCCAGATCCAGCAATTCTGCTTGCCCTCATTACAACTGTGATGCCCTATGGCAAGTACAAGGGCAGACTTATTTGTGATATACCTGAGAGTTATTTGATTTGGTGTCAAACTAAAGATGCTTGGCCAAAAGGAAAACTCGGTGATCTACTGAAGAATGTTTTCGTGATCAAGGAAAACGGATTGGATTATTTATTTAAGGAGTTGATAGACATTCATAATTAATAAGGATGAAAAAGTGGTATTATAATATCCCCCATGCGGTGACTATGCTATTTGGCATTATAGTTTTAGTGACTATTTTGACATATATTTTGCCTGCAGGAACTTACGAGCGAGTAATGGTAGATGGAAGAAGTAGGGTAGTGCCTAATTCATACTCTCAAGGTACTTCTAGTCCTATATCTCTACTTGGAATGTTTAGAGCGATACCTTTAGGATTCAAGGCTGCGTCAGATATCATCTTTATAGTTTTGGCCGGTGGTATCATGTTTGGTATCATGGAAAAATCAAAAGCTGTAGAAAATGCAGTGGGTACTTTAGTAAGGAAATTGGGATTAGAGAGAAAATATCTAATTGTAGTGATTCTTACACTCATCTTTGGTATGCTAGGAGTAGCTGTTGGATATGAAAATAATATAGCGCTTGTTCCTATTGCAGCGGTTGTAAGTCTTGCACTCGGAGGAGATCTTATATTAGCCGCGGGTATATCGGTAGGTGCCATGACTGTTGGTTTTGGTCTATCTCCGATCAATCCATATACAGTGGGAACTGGGCATAAGATTGCCGAACTTTCCATGTTTAGCGGATGGGAAGTAAGAACACTTTTATGTGCCGCGGCGCTTTCCATGATGGCCTATTACAATGTGAGGTATTTTAAGAGAATTACTTCTGATTCTAAGTTAGGTCTTGGACATGGATTAGATGAGAAAGGATTCACTCTTTCACATCCTATTGATAGCTATAAAATGAATGTAAATAGTTGGTTAGTGATTTCGATATTTATGATTGGATTAGGGGTATCTCTCTATGGAGTGTTCAATCATGGATGGTATATCAATGAACTATCAGCGATTTTCTTAATGATTGCTTTTGCTTGTGGTGTAGTTTCAAAAATGAGTGGAGATACGATTAGTACGTCTCTACTCGATAGTGTATCCAAAGCAGCTCCCGGTGCATTTATGGTTGGCTTCGCAACTACAATTAAGGTACTTATGGACGAAGGGCAAATCGGTGACACGATATCATTTTATCTTGCAGATATGTTGCAAGGATTACCATTGTATGCTTCAGCTATATCTATGTCATTATCTCAATGCCTGATCAATCTCTTTATACCTTCAGGCAGTGGACAAGCATTAGCCACCTTACCAGTAATGATCCCATTAGGAGAGGTACTGGGTTTGACAAGACAGAGTACAATTCTTGCATTTCAAATAGGTGATGGAGTGACCAATCTAGTGAATCCTACATTGGGAGGACTCATAGCTATGCTAAGTATGTGTAGAGTTCCTTTGGATAGGTGGTTGAGATTTATTTCCCCTATTGTAGTATCAGTTTTATTATTGTCTTGGGTGGTCCTCGTATTGGCTGTTATGATAGGGTATTGATGAAATTCTAAGGTGTATTGCTTAATCTCATTTACTTACGAAGAACGAAACTGAATCATTGAAAACTCTAAAGACCCAGCGCAGTATTGATAATCTCTGCTTGTTGCATATCGTGCTTCTTCTTGTATCCAGTAGCTGGTGACGCACTTGCAGGTCTTGAGATTGGATCGATATCTACCTTACGCATGTACCCTAACATGAAGCTCCATGCTCCCATATTTTGTGGTTCCTCTTGCACCCAATATTTTTCAGCTTTGGTGTAATCTTTTAGTATTGCATCTATTTGAGTTTGTGGGAAAGGATATAGTTGCTCTATACGTACGATAGCCACATTTTTGATCTTATTCTCTTCTCTTGCTTCCAGAAGATCATAATAGATTTTACCAGTGCAAAGAAGAAGTCTTTTCGCTTTTTCTCCAGTTACTTTATCGTCACCGATTACTTCTTGGAAAGTGTTGTTAGTCGTAAACTCTGATGGATTACTTACACATAGAGGGTGTCTCAGAAGTGACTTGGGAGACATGTTGATCATAGGTTTACGGAAAGGTCTCACTATCTGTCTGCGAAGTGCATGGAATAGGTTAGCTGGGGTAGTTAGGTTTGTTACAGTAATATTGTATTCTGCACATTGCTGCAGGAATCTTTCTATTCTAGCACTCGAGTGCTCAGGTCCTTGTCCTGCATATCCGTGTGGTAGTAATAATACCAAGCCACTCATCCGCTGCCATTTACTTTCAGCAGCCACAATATATTGATCAACTATAGTCTGGGCTCCATTATAGAAGTCACCAAATTGTGCTTCCCATATTACTAATGAATTAGGAGTAGCGAGTGAATATCCATATTCAAATCCCATTACTGCAAATTCAGATAATAGAGAATTGAAGATCATGAATTCACCCTGATCGCCAGTCATTTCACTGAGTCTATTGTATTCTTCGTATGTCTTAGCATCTCTATATATCGCATGCCTATGAGAGAATGTTCCTCTCTTGACATCCTGTCCACTCATACGAACATTTTTACCTTCTAGTAAGATAGACCCATATGCCATTAACTCCGCCATCGCCCAATCGATTTTCTTAGCATCGTATAGTTTTTGCATACCCTTACGCAGTCTATTAACTTTCGACAGCGGTGTAAATCCTTCAGGCAATCTCATGAGATGTTCTTGGATCTGATCGACTTTCTTTTTTGTAATACCAGTCTTTGGTGATTTTTCAAAGTCTTTAGCTTCTGCTTTTCTTAGTTTTCTCCATGCTTTTTCTGGTTCCTGATATTCATATGGAAGTGGCTTTACCTTAACTTTGTCTAATTTTCCTTGCAAGTCAGACCAAAAACCTTGTTCCAACTTTTCTGCCATCTCTTTTTCTAATTCACCTCTTTTCGTAAGTGTCGTTACATATAATGCACGTGGATTCTCATGCTTAGAGATTAGTTCATACATTTTTGGTTGAGTGAATTTCGGATCATCTCCTTCATTGTGACCATGCTTACGGTAACATACCATATCTATGAATACGTCATTATTAAATTTCTGACGATACTCGATTGCCAATTGGGATACAAAAGCAACTGCCTCGGGATCATCACCATTGACATGGAACACAGGCGCTTGCACAAGACTAGCTGCTGCAGTACAATATGTAGATGATCTTGCGTCATCAAAGTCAGTTGTAAATCCAATCTGATTATTGATTACATAGTGGATCGTACCACCAGTATAATATCCATCTAGCTGACTCATCTGCACAGTTTCATATACTACACCTTGACCGGCTACGGCTGCATCACCGTGTATGAGTATAGGTAAAATCTTATCATAGTCGCTACCGTACATAATATCCGCTTTGGCTCTCGCAAATCCTCCTACCACAGGACCTACTGACTCGAGGTGAGATGGATTAGGTACCATCTTGATATCTACTTTGTTACCCTTACTTGTTACTCGTTGTGTAGAGAATCCTAAGTGATATTTCACATCTCCATCACCGAATGCCATATCTGGTACAGCGGTACCTTCAAATTCATTGAAGATCTGTTCATAAGTTTTAGCCATAATGTTGGCTAGTACGTTGAGACGGCCTCTGTGTGCCATTCCGATGATACATTCTTTGACGCCATCATTAGCTGCGTTGGATATTATAGTATCGAGGGCTACGATTGCAGATTCTCCACCTTCAAGTGAAAATCTTTTTTGTCCTACATATTTTGTATGTAAGAAATTTTCAAAAACTACTGCATCATTAAGTCTTTCTAGTATATTTTTCTTTTGGTCGATGTCAAATCCAAAAGCATTATCTGTTGTTAGGCTTTCTACTTTTGATCTGAGCCACAAACGTTTTTCACGATCATTTATATTGGAAATTTCAAATCCTATATTGCCGCAGTAGATATGTTTTAGCCTATCTATAATCTGTTGCAGTGTAGCATTTTTTAATCCTATTTCTTCTCCAGATATAAATGTGTTTTGTAGATCGGATTCAGTAAGGCCATAATCAGATAAATCTAAGTGAGGTGCTCTATCTCTACGGCTTTGAATTGGATTGGTAGTAGCTAATAAGTGTCCTCTAGTACGGAATCCGTTTATGATAGATAACACACTAAATTCCTTAGTGTTAATAGTAACGCCACTTGTTGTAGGACTAGATCCATCGTCAGAGGCTCCACTAGCAAATTCGAATCCATCAAAGAATATTCTCCAACCTTCATCTACAGATGTAGGGTCATTAGTATATTGCTTATACATGTTTTCTATGAAGGTTGGGTGTGCGTTGTATACGTATGAGTAATCTTTCACGGCATTATATTTTTGTCTATTCTTAATATCTCTGCAAATATGCCAACTATATCAATCAATAGTTACACACAGCAGGTGAAATGTCTATCTAAAAGGATGAAAACAGTCAACTTTAACAAGATTAGCTCATTTATTGCAAAAAAGACGCCATAAAATTGAAAGAGTTGAATATTAATTAGGATTAGTAAAAATAAAATTTAGATTAATCTAACTATTTTGGTATCTGCTGAAATTTGCATTAAATTTTGACTAAAGCAAAATGTAGATAGTAAGACTAGGGCTATGGAGAGTAAAATTTTCATGTGCTCAAAATTGTCCTTTTAGCCTTTTTAGTTTTTTTGATATAATAGGGGTAAGAATAATTTATAATCAGTAAATTCGATAGGCTTTGTAAATATTGTAAATTAATCTTGTTCAACTTCAAATTGCAATATTTGTACAAACGCTACTGTGTACAATGCTAATGTAAAGAATAATCTTTTCAGAATTTAGGCAAATTAACTATACTCGACAACACTCCATCCAATTCATATAATTACCTTTGTCTTTTGTAACGCGAACTATCATATTTCAGTCGTTATCGTTCACGATCAGAGGTTTAGAGTAACTTATGGTGGTGTTGAAGATCATGATTGACCTATTAGTCATATTCTTAAAGGAACACCATACATGATTCACTTCTTCAACCACTCGACTGGTAACGTATATGCAGTTCAGCTCGATGCACCACTAAGCGAAGAATCTATCCAAAAACTCAATTGGTTATTTGGAAATACTCAGAGACTATCAGACATAGCGTTATCCGCAAAGTATCTAGGCCCACGTGCGGCTATGATCACTCCATGGAGTACTAATGCTGTTGAGATTACTCAGAATATGGGTATCTCAGGCATCGTTAGGATAGAATTGTTTGAATTTCATGATGTTGGCCACGCTTTTGACCCTATGATTTCTCAGGTATATGATGGATTAAATCAAGAGATGTTTACCGTCTCTGTGACTCCAGAAGCAGTACAGCAGATCACAGACATAGCCGCATACAATACCCAAGAAGGTCTTTCTCTATCTAAAGATGAGGTCCAGTACTTAGTAGATCTATCCACTAAGATAGAGCGGCCATTGACAGATTCTGAAGTATTCGGATTTTCACAGGTCAATAGTGAGCATTGTAGGCACAAGATATTTAATGGTGCATTCATCATAGATGGTGAGAAGATGCCAGAGTCATTATTTTCATTGATCAAGAAGACGGCCAAGGCCTTTCCTAATGAGATCGTATCTGCATACAAAGATAATGTAGCATTTATCAAAGGGCCTAAAGTAGAGCAATTCGCTCCTGCACAGCCAGATGTACCTTCATACTATGAGACCAAAGATTTTGAATCTGTAATTTCTTTAAAAGCAGAGACGCACAATTTTCCTACGACTGTAGAGCCATTCAATGGTGCAGCGACGGGGTCAGGTGGAGAGATCAGAGATAGACTAGCTGGTGGACAAGGATCTATACCGATGGCTGGTACGGCATTATATATGACATCATACAGTAGACTCGCGGATAATAGACCTTGGGAGCAAGCGATGGACGAGCGTAAGTGGCTCTATCAAACTCCGATGGATATATTGATAAAGGCGAGTAATGGAGCTTCAGATTTTGGCAATAAATTCGGACAGCCATTGATTTGTGGGTCATTATTGACTTTTGAAAATACAGAAGGAGAGCAAGAGCTAGGATTCGATAAAGTAATCATGCAAGCCGGCGGAATCGGATACGGTAAGGCTGAGCAGGCCATTAAGAAAGAACCGCAAAAAGGAGACGAAATCGTAATACTCGGTGGAGACAATTATCGAATCGGTATGGGTGGTGCTGCGGTATCATCGGCAGATACAGGTGCACTCGGATCAGGCATTGAGCTCAACGCGATTCAAAGATCTAATCCTGAGATGCAAAAACGTGCTGCCAATACGGTAAGAGCGATGGTGGAGCTAGACGAAAATCCAATTGTATCTATCCATGATCATGGTGCAGGTGGACACCTTAACTGTTTATCGGAGCTTGTAGAAGATACTGGAGGAATCATCAATCTAGAGAAGCTACCTATAGGAGATCCAACCCTCAGTAGCAAAGAGATCATCGGCAACGAATCTCAAGAGCGGATGGGATTAGTGATCCGAGAAAAAGATATTGACCTACTCAATAGGGTAGCAGAAAGAGAACGATCTCCAATATATCAAGTAGGAAAAGTAACTGGAGACCATAGATTTACATTTGAAGATAAGACGGCTCAGAATCCTATGGATTTAGCATTGTCAGATATGTTTGGCAGTAGTCCAAAAACGATCATGGAGGACAAAAAGCTAAATTGTACCTATAAGTCACTAAGTTATCATGGTGGAGAATTTAAATATTATTTAGAAGACGTTCTGAGATTAGAAGCAGTCGCCTGCAAAGATTGGCTGACGAATAAAGTAGATAGATGTGTAGGAGGAAAAGTAGCGAAGCAACAATGTGCTGGCCCACTCCAATTGCCGCTTAATGATGTAGCCGTTATGGCTTTAGATTATTCAGGTGTGCAAGGTATTGCTACGAGTATGGGTCATGCACCTGTGAGTGGATTGATTGATGCAGCAGCAGGCTCTAGAAATGCGATTGCGGAATGTCTGACTAACCTCATATGGGCACCACTAGACAAAGGCATAAAGTCTGTATCTCTATCTGCCAACTGGATGTGGCCTTGTAGATATGAAGGAGAGGATGCAAGATTGTATTCTGCAGTAGAAGCAGTTTCTGATTTTGCAATCGGACTAGGTATTAATGTACCTACAGGAAAAGATTCGCTATCGATGGCGCAGAAGTATGGTGATAAGACGGTACTTGCTCCAGGGACAGTAGTCATTTCATCTGCAGCACATTGCGACGATATCACTAAGATTGTAGAACCAGTGTTACAAGTTGATAAAGGTGCAATCTATTATATAGATATGTCAAATGATGTGTTGAAGTTAGGTGGATCATCATTTGCTCAGACGAGAGCTGCTATCGGCGACAAAGCACCAGATATATTTAATGCTACGGAATTTGCTCGTAAATTTCAAGTGATACAAAATGCGATTAAGTTAAATATGATCTCTGCCGGTCATGATATTTCTGCCGGGGGTATAATTACTACATTGTTAGAAATGTGTTTTGCAGATCCTAAGATCGGTGTTAATGTAGACCTCAGTGGAGTAGGAGATGGTGATTTCATAAAGACATTATTCGCAGAAAATGCTGGTGTAATTATCCAAGCCAATGATGATAAACTGGAAAGTTATCTAGGGCAAGAAGAGATCAAGTTTGTAAAGTTAGGAGCAGTGACTTCTGTTCCGAAAATTGAGCTGGGTTATGACGGTCAAAATGATACTCTAGACATAGCGCACTACAGAGATATATGGTACGAATCATCGTTCCTCTTAGACAGTAAGCAGACGGCAAATGGCCTTGCCAAAGAGAGATACGACAATTATAAAGTACAGCCACTTACCTACACATTTCCACAAAATTGGAGTGGACAATTACCTTCTAGAGATGCAATCAGCCACAGACCAAAAGCTGCGATTCTTAGAGAGAAGGGTAGTAACTCTGAGCGTGAGATGGCCAATGCATTATACCAAGCAGGCTTCGAGGTCAAAGATGTGCACATGACAGATCTTATATCTGGAAGAGAGACATTACAAGACATTCAGTTCCTAGGAGCTGTAGGAGGATTTAGTAATAGTGATGTACTCGGTTCTGCAAAAGGATGGGCTGGAGCCATCAAATACAATGATAAAGCACGTAAGGCGATCATGGATTTCTTCCAAAGAGAAGACACTCTATCGATAGGAATATGTAATGGATGTCAGCTTTTCTTAGAGTTAGATCTCATCAATCCTGAGCAAGCTAATGACCAGCCATCACGAATGACGTACAACGATTCTAAGAAGCACGAGAGTAGCTTTACTTCTGTTACTATAACAGAGAACACTAGTGTGATGTTATCATCTTTAGCGGGTTCTACTCTTGGAGTTTGGATCTCGCATGGTGAAGGAAAATTCTCATTACCTAAGTCCGAAGATGCGTATAACGTAGTAGCCAAATATGGTTATGATTCTTATCCATCAAATCCCAACGGTAGCGATTATAATGTTGCTATGTTATCGAGTACTGATGGCAGGCACTTAGCAACGATGCCACATATCGAGAGATCATTCTATGCTTGGAACTGGGCACATTATCCTAGTGATAGAGCAGACAAAGTCAGTCCATGGGGAGAGGCTTTTGTGAATGCGAGGAAATGGTGTGAGAAATAAGAGTCTCTTGTTTTTCAATTAATACGTTATAATACAATACTGCTCGACAGAACCTATGGGATAGTTAATATATTTCGTCCTTTAGGTTGTTTCACTTGTTTTGTTCAATGTTTACTATTGATAGGATTTTGCTCTCAATATCTCTTTTCTGATCAACACCGACAGTTAAGATTATTTTTCTTTATTAACTTCCATTCTGTAAATATACATAACATGAAAGTCTACTTATACTTCGCTTTAATTCTTGTCATTTTTTCTTGTCAATCGCAGGAAACAAAAATACCGGTAGGTCCAGATAAATCCCCAGGCTCATGGATGTACAATCAACGAGCATATCCCAATGGTATCAACAAAGAAGCAAAAGTCTTAGCTGGACTACAATACAGTAGAATGGCTGATGTGAAAAATGGAACATTCAATGAAAAATGGCAACAAGTAGGTCCTGTAAATGTCGGAGGGCGCATTACCGATATTGCTTTGCATCCTACGGATAAGAATATCATAATCGCAGGATCATCAGTTGGTGGCATATGGAGGTCTGTAGACAAAGGCTTTAACTGGGAATTGGTATTTGATGAGCCAGGAGGATTATCAATAGGAAATTTGACTATTGCAAATAGTGAACCTAACACCATATACGCAGGTACAGGAGAAGCCAATGGTTCGGCCACCTCTGGTGCTTTTTTTGGTAATGGTATTTATAAATCTACTGACGGAGGAGACAGTTGGGTAAATGTGGGTTTAGAAAATTCTGACCATATTGGTAGAGCAATAGTACATCCAGAAAATAGTGATATAGTATATGTGGCTGCAGCAGGAAAGCTATATGGTAAGAATGAAGAAAGAGGAATATTTAAAAGTGAAGATGGCGGAGCTACTTGGGATCGAAAGTTATTTGTGAGTGATAGTACTGCGGCCATAGATGTAAGTATGAGTCCTATGGCTCCCGATGTTTTATTTGCCTCTACTTGGGAGCGTACTAGATTCCCTCAAGGTAGAGTGTATGGTGGGAAATCATCAGGACTTTATCGATCTATAGATGCTGGAGAGAATTGGGAATTGATGACTAATGGTGTACCTAGTAATGCAGACTCTTTGGGTAGGATAGGGGTATATGTATCACCTTCAGATCCTCAAGTGGTCTATTCAGTATATTCTAAAGATCCGATCACCAATAGATTTTTAGGGATATTTAAATCAATAGATCAAGGTAATAGCTGGACTGAAATA
>OCVR010000209.1_pt1 | contig 48498 bp, 74 predicted proteins | sample 1539091 | NCBI WGS metagenome assembly OCVR01 (sample SAMEA3355530, study PRJEB22509) | marine metagenome | biome: marine; feature: coastal ocean; material: water | place: USA | collected 2010-08-07 | depth 16 m | reverse complement strand
GACATTCTTCTTTTTCCAGTTCAGTCATTTCAATCAACTCAACTGTTGCACCTTGAGATGCATTACTTCTGAAGTCGTCTGTAATTTTATTTCGTTTCATCGCACCAACGATTTCACGATTAACGATTACACACCTTACGTCATAATCAGATTCAATATATTCCTGTAATAGAATATCAGTGTAAGGGTCAATCTTGTAAATCAAAGATACCTGAGATTGGAGTGAACGTTCTGTTTCAATTAGAATCACACCAACACCTTTTGAACCACTAAGTGTTTTAAGTACCATTGGAAATTTGTTATCGAGTGCTTCGTGAGCAGCGTCAACAGCATCAGGTTCGTCATTTGGAATCAATACCGTCTTCGGTTGGTTCATTCCGATTTCCTGTAGACGGAGATAAGTTCGGAACTTATCACAACACACTTCGATACACTCCCTAGTGTTATTGCATGGAATACCGTATCGTTCAATCTGCGATATCAAATCCATGTAGGAATCTTTCTTCGTGACATCACCACGGATAAACACTACCGTGTCTTCGTCTAATTCAAATCCTTTGTCGTCACCTTCGTTGTGAATGGTAATGACACCACTGTCTTCATCTCTTAAAAGATATGCACCATTGATTCTACAGTTGTAAGTTATGATACCTAACTTCTCTGCCTTCGCAGTAAGTTTTGCAGACGTTCCAGTCTTTGAAATTTTCTTTGGTCGCTCAACTAATACTACCAGTCGATAAGGGTCTTCTCGTTTTTCAGACTTCTTTGCTTCTATTATTATATCGTTAAATGACTTCATTCTACTATTTAGTCTTTTCGTGTAATTTGACGAAATGTTCTGCATCCACTAATACAAGTGGTTTACTTCGATTACGTTTGATTACTACTAGGGGTTCGTATCCTTTACAATTGGATTCTGCTTGTTCGTATGCTTTCCACACGTTGACTGCTTCTTGGTTCTTGCACTCAATAGAGTAGGGAAACTGTTCACGAGACTCACGTCCCATAATAATATCCTCACCTTGTGACCCCATGGGTCTTGACTCTAAGTCTTCTTCGTTAAGACTGAGTCCTTCGATAAGAACGTTGGTAAACCATTGTTGTAGTTTACGTCCTTTCGCTTTTGCACTGGAAGTTTTAATGTTATTTTCTCCAATTTTTATATTTGTCTGAGAGTTGTCCTGCACGATAGTGTTTAACTGCATTGTTCCCTCGAACATCTCTTACAGAATCACCTGCAAGTTTGATATCACTTTCAATCTTCGCTCGTGTATCAAACTCTAATACAGATTCGGGTTCACCTGTTTCTTTGTTTGTTGAGTTTTTATCCCATACAAAATTTTCATCAAAGGTACGGATTGTCCATGTCTCTTGCCAAGTGCCTGAATCCCTTATTGAAGGAGCGAAATCTAGAGACTCTCCACAACCACAAATGTGTTGTGTCTTCTTATTATCAAAACAAATCTTATACCCTGTTCCATCATCAATGTCTTTTAAATCAATCTGACAATCATCGACATATTTTTTATCCTTTCTTCCAACCAATATTGTAAACTTGTCGTTGATATTAATTCGATAATCATTAGGTTCTATTTCACCCTGCTGCCAAATATATTCAAACCCTGCACAACCTTTATTGGGTTTGACACCAAAACGAATTGGATTTATTCCAGTGGACTCTATGTAAGAACTAGCTCTCGGAGTTATTGTTAACACTGATTTCCTCTTCGTTTTTAAATTTAATTAAATGGTAAGGTATATTAATTTCTTGGTCTTCGGGAATGTAGAGCACATTTATCTCACTGCGATTGCAAGTGTCGATTGCATCTTCAATGGTCTCGACCAGTGCTTCCCCACCTAAATTAAATGAGGTATTAAAAATCATCGGTACTTCGGTTCTCTCATAAAACCCTTTAATTAAATTATAATAATTTTTATTCTGTTCTTCGGTGACAGTTTGAATACGACACGTTCCGTCTGCATGAACCAGTGTCGGGACTTTCTCAAATGCAATATCTTTTGCTTGAATTGCAAATGACATCCATGGAGATTCTTTTAACTGTAGCATATGAAACCAATCGGGTGCGTGTTCTAACATGACACTACCTGCAAAGGGACGATACTCTTCTCTCTTTTTAACAGCATTGACTATCTGTTTTGCTTCGGGATGTCTTGGGTCAAACAATATACTTCGATTTCCTAATGCTCTCGGGCCCCATTCTCCTTTACCTTGAAAGATTCCAACGATTTGTTTTTCGTCTATTATTAAATCCAATACTTCTTCAAGGTCTCTTACGATTCTTGTAATCATTCTGATTCACTCCATACACTAGGTTTTATATATTCATCATCATTATCACCCATTCCATCAACCATGTGTTGATACATCTGTAGAGCCGCACCAGCAGCAGTACCACCGTCATGAGGAATCGGGTCAACAAAAAACTGATGGTCGGGGAATAAACTCAGATATTTATAATTGTTCGTGCAATTTAAACTGAACCCACCACTGAGTATTATATTCTTACAGTCGGGTTTATAGGCGATTGCTTTTTCAATGAGTAGTGACGTGTACTCTAAACTGTCGAGTTCCAACTGATGTGTGACCGTGTGTCGATTATAATTATTCGTCCCAAGGTCTCCACCATAAGACGCCATACCCATGACCTTACCAGCGGCTCGACCCAACTTATCCGTTCCTAGAGCGGAAGACATATTAGAGAAGTTCATACCACAACTCGGAGTCGATACCAGTTCATAGTCCACACCGTCTAGGGTCGTGGATTCGGGGGTCATGCACATTAAAAATTGATTGAGTTCATTGGGGAACTGGTCGGATAAATCGGAGATAAATCTCAGATTGGATAATTTCTGATAGAGGGGTGCAATGTCCGTATCCCCATTGTCCAATTTCTGTCCGTAATAAATGGATTCAATCTCTTGGTGAGTCGGATACTGTTCCCATAGTTTAAGACACCCACCACCGTCCATGACAATGATTAATGCATCGTCCATGTCGGATAGAGGAAATCCACACCATGCATGATGCACATGATGGTCTACGTTATAGAGATATTCTCCTTTGGGTAAATCAAATTGTTGGGTGATGACATCGTCCATGATGATACTGTCTCCGACATTACTGTTCGGTACGAAATTAAACTCTTCGTATTTCTCCTCTAGTTCCTTTAGACGGTCTTGTGACAGTTGTCGTTCTATGACATCCTCTTTAAACTTTCGTGACGCTAGGCGGTCTTGTGTGAGTTCTGAGTCACACTCGTATGCAGTACTTCGTCTGTCAAACGAGGTGAACACCACTTCGTCTATGTCCTCAATGTCTATCTTCTGTTGAATGCATTGCAATAACGTGTCGTCTTTTTCATGGGGTGCCCAATACTTCGACCTGCGACAGCGTTCTTCTTCGAACACGTCTTCCAGTACACCGTTTTTAACGACTGCAATTGAGGTGTCATGGGAAATATTAATACCGAGAATGGTATTGTTCACTTTGTTTGTCATAATATAATGTCTCTCTTATTCGTTATCTATCTTATGAGGTGCATAGTGTTTCATCAACTCGTCACTTGTCACCAGTTTTGCATCAAGAAGTTCTTCACACAAATGTTTCCGGCCGTTTTTCATGCCACTTTTAAATACAAAGTAGACCAATGCAATCACATACAGTATATGTATGACAATTAATGAGTCAGTCATTTTTTATCTCCTATGAGTGTAATCGTGTTTTTTGTCTTTGTAGAAATCCATCACCGTTTCCCAAGGTCTGTAATGTCTGCACACTTCAAATATAGCGAAGTAGACCACAAGTCCAAACCCATAAACAAAGAACGTACTGAACAGATACCACGGAAAGGTAAGAAAGTCTTTTATAAAATCTATCATATGTTTTATTTATATTATAAAAAAGTATTTAATGAGACCACTTAATAAAATAAGAAACCCCACACCATTGACCATAATAAGGGCTCGGTCTTCCCATATCAAACTGACACCCATCCATCCACACACACCTACGAATGAGAACACCAAATCAAATATTGCTAATTCAGAGACACCCGAAGAACGCACCGACATACCCACGATTAAACATATCGATGCACACCACTTAAGATACCATGCAATATTGTCCATTGTGGGGTTCATAGCCGTCTTCTTAGACACTTTCTACGCCTACGAGGGTGAATGTAAGGGGGGTGACTACAATTCTCTCAGCATCGTTTAAAGGAATGGGGTCAATGTAGATAGGTTCCTCTAACCCACCATCAAAGAACGTCCCAATCCATAATGTAAACAATAATAACAGAATCCATATCAGAACATGAGTCCGAATAAAATACTCCGAGGAACTACTCCAAGGTTTCTCGTCCAGTAGCCTCTGAATCAGTAATTTGCTTTTTCTCATAAAATACCCCCGAAAAAAAATTTCGCTTGTGGACATAAAAATCCGTTAATATAATTAGGGTAGGGGTCTAGGTCGCCTCTGAGCATCTCTAGGAGTCCCTCAGCACTGTTTTTAAGTGATTCTACGCAGTTCTACGACATGACCCTCGTCCTCTAGTCTCCGACAGAGAGAAAGTCCCTCAGAGAGACTCAGAGGGGTCTCAGTACGTCTTTTTAACATACTTGTCCCAGCCATTCGTACTGCATCCTTCTCAATACTGTATACATCTACAGTATTCCAAGTACTTGCGCTATCCTTCATCCAATCCACCCATGTATATTGTGTAATTAAGTGGTGGGTCTCTCTCATCCCCACCTGATGATTGTCGGTATCATAACCCTACACTCTTTATCCATTCTGCAATCCACGGTCATATAGTGTAGTCAATACCGTTTCTTATACATTCATTATACACCATCGAGTCTGTTCTGTCTAGTGGAAAATTGATTTTATTCCGTTGACCACTATAAAGTCGAGTTGGATTTGTCCTTGTATTCTCTGACCAGTCCTGCGATACACTAGGGCACACATACTGTTCCAATGGATGTTCATGTCAGGGCCGGTCATCGTGGCCAAATCCATCTCCTGTTTAGTCAGTTGTATGTTGACAGGGTAAGACGTTGCGAGATGCACACCTATGAGCATATTGTCATCGTTTAAAGTATAATTCTTCATGTAGCCATTATACTCTTTATGGGGGGTCATTGTCAAGCATTTTCATGGGCAGTTTCTCGGGCGATTTCTATGATACACTAGGAACACTACCCCTCTGAAACGCAGTGCCCATAGGGGTTGCCGAGGGGCTTGACATTGCTGACGTTTTATGGTATAATGGCTGGCTAGCTTGTTGTCTTTTCGGCCGCAAAACGCTCAGGAAAACCCCAGTCAAGGGGCGTTTCACTACAATGGCAGACACGCATACTGCCCCAGCGTTTACTCTACACCATTACGATATCACTCCCACCACAAAGGCGAACAAAAACAATGACATACCTTGAAGGAAGTCACTGTCCATCAACCCTAATTTTTTTATTTTCTTTCCCATACATCTATAGTATCAAAAAGTGAGAGTCATTGTCAAGCTTATTAAGAGAAAAAAAGGCTAGGCCGCTGTACGCTTGACCCCCCATTAGACTCATAGAATTACACTAGGTGTCATGCATATCGCTCGGGAAACTGCTCACGGCTTGCACTCCGTCTCAAAATATGGTATAATATGTCTCAGAATTGGCTCCGAAACCGCTTGACTCCCGACTAATACTCGTGTTTGTATCCCCGAACAACACCACATAATCCCCTTTTTTCCCACCATTCACATACGCAGTCAAATAGTATTATTATTCCCCACAATTACACACTTCTCCACACAATATATTCCAATCACCTACGCAGTCCACCAAAATATATTCAAAACCCACTATACAAAGGGTTTACACCGTGTTATACTAAGGGTATGTCAAAAGAATCTCGCAAATTACACAAAGAAACCGCTACTACCGTCTTTACAGGGTTAGTAATTAACTATCCACTCAATCTATCGTTATTGTTTTTATTCCTAGAAGTCTTGGAATGGAACTCTGCATTTTGGATTGGTACTACGATTACTGCGATGATGACGGTGGTTGCATACACTAGAGTCTATACGATACGCAGATGGTTCTCTAAGGTGGGTTAGTCTTTCTTATCCCTCTCCCATAACGTTCCCTCTCTCCAACTCTCTCCATCATGTAATACATCCTCATGTATTACATCTTTGCACTTGTTCGCTGAGTGGTCTATGATTTCGTCTGATACCTTTGTTGTCCATATGGAAGGTATGAGTCCGTGTATGAATAACATAAATCCCATTCTCCACGCATGGCGTAGGTGTCCTAGATAGGTCATGTTGATGTCTTTGAGGTGTTGGAACATACTTCTATTTACTACAATAAGTGATGCAGTTCTTATAGGGATGATTTCCTACGTTTTGGACGCTGGTAAATATCTTTCTGAGTTGTTCATGGTGGGCGGCGTGGTGGGGTGTATCCTTATGTGCAAGATAATTGATTGCAACGTATCCGTCTGGCGTGAGTTTATTCTGTAGTCCTTCGTAGAATTCATTGGGATAGAGGAATTCGGTCTTATCGAGTACAAGGTCTAGTATGATTATATCGTAGGTCTTGGCGTTGTCAGTGTGTATCCATTCGAATGCATCGTCTATGATGACGTTAATGGATTCTGGCATATGGAAATGTGTTCGTGCGATGGATTCGAGTTCAGGATTGATGTCCACCACGTCTATGTCCGTACACTTAGTGTTTGCATTTAACCATGTGGGCATGATTCCACCCCCAAGTCCCAGCACCAGTATACTCTTGGGGTCTTTTACTTTGTCGGTAATCGCACATAGTTGTTGCACATAAGGATAGTGCAGAGCGATGGGGTCGTTGTTGTCTATTATAGTTTGAATAAACCATGTGTTGTCTCCGAAACATAATTTGGTGTGTTGGTCGGTCTTTCTTACCGTGATTCGCATACCCTCAAACTCTGATTCATGCAGGATTTCCTCAATCTCGTAGTTCTTACTGAGATGAATGGGTCTACGGGCGTGCAGGAATCTTTTGTGTTCGTGTTTAAGAGTGGAGTCTTCTTTCCAATAGACATCCATGGCCATTGATATTCTTGGTTTGGTGTGTACGTTGGTTTTGACTTCGTGTGGGGTTAACATCCCTGCAACGTGTAGTGTACCTCGTTCGTTTCGCATTGGGTTTCCGTCCCAGTGCGTATAACTTGGGTCGGTTCCGTCTAGGTAGATGGACATTGCATAGAGAGGATTTTGTTCGGTCAATGGGATATCCTCATCAGCGTGTGCGTGTGTCCCTAGGTTTTCTCCTTGATGGAGTACGTTTCCCCAACATTGTATCCATAGGTCTGAATACCATTCGTCTTTGGTGGGTTTAAACAGGTCTAGATTAAACAGTCTATTGGGTATGTTTAGGGGTCGAATATCGGGATGAGTGAGTAGATTATAAACCGTGTGTTGTGCAGTGAGTCCTTCGTATGAACTTAGGTCTTCGTTTCGTGTCTTGGGAATAGAGAGTATCTTGGATTCGTCTCGTGTGAGTATCTTTGCGATATGAAGACATTCCTGTGGTGTGAGGAAGTTTTCGATGGTGAAGTGACTTTTTGGTGACATATCATCCTTTTTGTAAGTGGTGGTGTTAGTCATAAATCGAGTATTCCATAGATGTTTGTCTCCTTCCTTGACCTGACTAATGAGTTCTTGTACCTCATCGTAGTCTATCTCTCTCTGTTCATACTGATTCAATACTCCACACTTGAAACTTCTGCAGACATGAGGACGTTTATCGTATATTCCACACTTTCCATCTTCACCTAACTGAGGACAAGTGCCTGGATTTAATTCATTTAAAGATAAATCCATGTACGCATTCCATGGTGCATCATCTTCTCTCAGTTGAATGACGTTCAATAGGTCATTCTTCAAACCTTCGTATTCATCAGGGTATATGCGTATCCCTAAATTACTTGAACAACAAAGATTACAGTCTATGCATATATCAGATGCAGTTAGAGTATCCATAGTCGTGCATACATATCCGTCTTAGGGTCATCTTCACCCTCTAGATATAGGAATCGCACTTGTTTTGCAATGTCTCTCCATTCATGGTTGTATGAAAACAAAGGTGCATCCATTTCGTCTTCTTGAGGTGGATACCATTCTGTTGGGTAGTAAGGACGAATCTTCTCTTCGTATTGTGCATTGAGAGAATCGTTTTTCTCTTGGTCGTTTAGATGATAAGGGCTAAATTGTGCAAGTTTGGTGGGTAGAACGACTCCTTTGAATGAGTCTTCGATGTATTTCCATACACCCCCTTTGTCTTTATATTCTGCAACTGTATCTATCGTCATGTTCACTGCAATATCTTTTAAATCACTACCATTAAATCCCAAGTACCATTCACCTTTATATTCAGTCAAACCTTCGGGGTCGTCCCACCATTTGAGAGGCAGTTCAATGAAGGGCATTTTATTTTCTTGAATGGTGTTCAATGTCTCTGCATCCATTCCATGACCGATAGGAAGTTCTGCAATGTTTCCTTTATTCGGTATATTAGATAGAATTGCAGTTTGACATAGGTCAAGAGGAATCAATCGTGGATTCCATATGATGTTCTTGGTGAAGTCATCGTTGGTTAATATGGGTTCTAATAACAATTGCAGGATGTCATAGGACTCGTCACCGTAGTTGGTGTCTGCGTTTTCTCGAATGGGTAGATGAATAATGTTATCCAGTAGTCCAGTGCCGTCTTTTGCGAGACAATAGAATTTTACCTGTCCACCTGCAACGGTAGGGACACGATACTTTAGAAGTCTTACAAATGAGTCGTTGATAATTTCTGAAGAGAGACCTTCAGGTTTGTGCATAATAATGTTTGTTGACATGATATTCCTATAATATATTCAGTTAATTAATTGTATTTATGTTTTAAATCAATACCTCTATTTTACTAGAGGTATGTGATTATTTCAAGAGGTTATTTGTATAAAGTTTCTAAAACTTTGTCCATGTGTCCCTCTTTCATCATGGTATTGAATTGGTCTGCCCATCTTTTGAGGATATCGGCAGACAATGATGCGTAATATTGCATTTTTATCTCCTATATTGGTATGGACTATCCGTGAACTGCACTTCGAACTTAATCTACTTTGTCTTGTCACATAAATGTCACATTAATATATAGGGATATCAACAGGTTATTCTATTCATCGTCTGCAAAAAATCCAAATCTTTGTAGGGTCAATCTATCCTTCGCATCTCTAGAAACTCTCAAGAGGTCGCCCTCTTTGATTCCCAATCTCATACCTAAGTCGGGGTCTTCGTCTAATGCGATATCACCCTCTGCATTTATATAGAACTTATAGTCTATAAATGTCTTTTTATCCATGCCTTCTGGCACTTGATACTTATCCATTCCATTCTCCTTATGGATTAAAGGTGGCGGAAGATGAAGGATTCGAACCTTCGAAAGGTTTAACCCTTTGCTGGTTTTCAAGACCAGTGCATTCAACCACTCTGCCAATCTTCCGAGTGTAGTAATGGTGGAGTGAACAGGGGTCGAACCTGCGACCTCTTCCGTGCAAGGGAAGCGCTCTCCCAACTGAGCTATCACCCCAAAACTTTACTTCTTCTTGGTTGTAGTTTTTTTCTTTGGAGTAGTAGTTTTCTTTCTACTCTTGTAGACTCTCTTTTTTGACTCGTCTACATCGGGTGTTGATTTGTCGTCTGCAACATAACGACCTTTCTCGTCTCTTGCACGAACCCATTCAAACCCAAAGAAGTCACCAATTTTAGTGAACCATCCCATGATTAAAATCCTCTGTCAAAGTTATAAGTTAATGATGCGAATACTGAGTCTGCAGTTTGACCTTCGAACACATCTTGTCCGATGTTTACACTGAAGTTGTATCTGTTTTCTGCACCAAATGATTTTCCAACCTGTAATTGAGTAAAGTCATCAATTCCGTCTAGGTCATGAAGTCCATGTATCAATTTCAAATCGAATGCGTTCCCAACTAACCACCCGAACTCATAAGAGACTTCTGCGTAGTTGTCGTTGGAATCTAAGTCATGATATGCGATTACTGATAATCCACCAACATTGAGTTGAGTGTACAGTTCTTCAAATGAATCCACAACACCATCATAGGTATATCTGATATACCCAGTGTCTAGTGAAACATTATCCGATACTTGCAAGTCATATCCTGCATAGAAATCCACTTCCTTAGAAGTATCCTCATCACCTGAGAACTCAACTTGGGCCATATATGTACCCACATAGAATCCTAAGTCTGATAATACTTCACCTGTAAAGTGAACTGAAGGTAGTCCTCGTGATTGAGTGACTCCTCTCCAAACGTAATCTGAGTCATAACCCACATTACCGTTTATTGAACCTGCGACTGCAGGTAGTGTGAGGACTGATAACATCAATCCTAATAATATATTTTTCATAATATACTCCGTTTTATTTAATTTGCAACCTTGAAGTTTGTTTTGTAAGGTCTGATTTCTCTACGAACCAATTCATTTAGAATCTTCTGTTTGAGTTTTCCTTTACCTTTCTTCACTGTCACCCTACCATGGATGTCTTCCTCTTGGATAGACTCCAATTCTTTTACCAGCGTATCCACTGACTGACCTTTCATCCAGTAGTGAGTTATTGTTAACTTAGAACTTCCTCTTGCTCTAGTCGCTTGTGATTGTTTAAATTTGATTGGCATTACTTCACCTCGTTATACGAACAGTTCAATCACTTGTACTACGAGTGTAATTGCTGTCAATGTTGTTAAAATCTTTAATAGTGTTATTTGTTTTCTCATTTACTTTCCTTAGTTTTTGAGTATGACCTTTGGAAATACTCTTATGTTGTCATCGTCATTGGATGCAGAAGTTGAAGTGTCATACTGTGTCATACTTTCTTGGTCGTAATCATCAGTAGTTCCAGCATTGAACCATAATGAAAGAACATATCGTTCTCCTGTAAGTACTGGTTCTACTCCATGCCATCTTTCTGTCGAATTGTTAAATGCAACCATTGTCCCTTGGAAGGGTAATAGTTTATGTCCATCGATTGTAAGGTTTCCACCTGTAAAATCATCGTTTAAGTTGAAGATGACTGTACCAGTGTCACCCGAATCGGCTTTGTCTTTATGGAATGCCATATATGCTTCCATGGGGTACTTTAGAATTTGTATATAACTGACCTGTGCAAAATCATCATCCCAAGGGATATAACCTTCAACCCATTCCATTACTTTTTGAGTGTCGGGATTAGATGGGCCGAGGGTATAACAGATTCGACCATCGTCTTCTTCATATTTTAGTCGGTCTTCATCTGCATCGTTCTCTGCAACGATGTGTCCCATATGGTCAACGTCTTTTGATTCGAGTTCAGTGAATGGTGCTTCATCAATCATTCTGATGATTTCATTGCAATGTACTTGGGGTAATGCAGTATGCCCTACAATTAGTATTGAATTATTCATAATTAATATGTCTCGTTCCAACTCTTTTGAGGATGGAAGAAGTTCACTTGTGAGTATCTCCAGTTATCTTGACTATATTTAGAGTAGTCATCAATCCAGGCTCCGTGGATTCTATTGCCTGGGAATATGACACAACGATTGAATTTTGCAGGGATGATTTGTTCTACGGTGAATCTATCCTCTACAGGGAACAGTACATTCATATGTTCATCGTTAGATAACCATGTCCCATCATATACTGCAGTTCCACCACTCTCTTCTTTGTCCATGTATACAATCATGTTCAATGTGGATTCATTATCGGGTGTTGAGAGTTCTGAATCGGTGTGTGGGTAGTGTTGAATCTTTGTATCAAACTCTGTAATGGTTTGGAAACAGTTAAACTCGTAGATATGTTGCCAATCATAATCTCCAGTATGAAAATATTTACGACATATGTTTAATACACGTTGCATTTCATTGAAGTAAACTCTAGTTGGATGTGCAATCTTATCTGTAATCCGACAGTCATTGTAATCCACTCCATTGTGTGATTGACCCTCTCTTTCTGTAGAATATTTCCACATGGGGTAATCTCTATTTTTAATCCATTCATAGAGTTCATCGGGATTCTCATAGAAATTGTCTATGGTGATTGCAAACCCATCATAGGTTGCATCAAAATTTGAACTGAATTTAAACAATTCATCTAATACAAATGTCTTACTCATCTTTTTTATACCCCACCATACGTTCATGATTTATGTCTTCTTCTAAAAAGTCGTATCGCATATTATCACCAGTCTCATTATTGTCTAATGGTAGATGATGTTTTAGATTGAATGATATTGATATCCTTTCGTAATCTTCGGGGTAATCATATGTTGGTTCTACTGAATGTAAAACGTAAGAAGGCCAGAATAAAAACTCACCCTCTTGTGGTATATAATTGAATGAAGAATCACAACCTTGAACCCCATCAAATATTATGTTTGGAAATCCTTCCCTTTCAATTGGTCTGTCCACTGCCTGATGATTTGCATTACCACTCATATTAGGTGAGAAGAATTTGATGGGTTGATTTGATTTCGTTGTCTTGACATAGTATGTTCCACTGGTATGACAATTGACATGATTGTGAGTACTATGTTGATGTGGGCCAGTGTAAACATTTACCCATGCAAACAAATGAATGTCATCTCTGCATAGGTGTCCTACTGGTTGTTGATATACATTAGAACAGAATGCAATATATGAATCTTTAATTTGATTAGAGAAACTTTTGAACCAGTTGTGTTCATGCATTGATACTCTAAGGTCTTCATCAAAATAGGTAGTGTACTCTTGACATATATCACCTTTAGGTTGTTTTGCAACCAACTCTCTACATTTCTCTGCAACTTCATCTGTATCTAAGTTGAGTTGACCTCTAAGAAAAGGTATAGAGAACATATTCATTACCTGGCCAGGTGCAGGTTGATATCCTTGTCCCCTTTCTTCTGTTAATGTATCGGGAATGATTCCTTTCTGTAAGGATTCAATGACCGTATCAACATCAGTACCTTCAGCCATATTAAAGATTTTATCTTCGTGTCTAAGTTGTGGGTCGGATTTAACTCTTCGAACTTCCTGTTCCATTTCACCCGAAAGTCCTTCGGTTTTTTCCATCACTGGTGGTTTCATAATTTAACTCACTTAATATTATATTGTTCGTTTCCGTTATTTTTGTTAAACCTTCTTACTAGGTATTTAAAATTGTCTACAAGGTATGTAGGGTAATCTTTACAAACACTTCCGAATGCACTGTTCTCGTCACAATAGTCTAACCACATTCTTGAGGTAAATGACCTAAATTCTTCCGAAAAAACGTCTGTAAATGCCTCAGACCTCATTGTCCTCTACGGTTGATGCATATGCAACAAATCCAATAAGGAATGCAACCATGACATAAGGTTGTTCAAGTGCATCAAAGAACTGACCTAAGAAATCCCAACCTGTTAACACTTGAACTGCAACACATAGTCCAAAGACTCCTGCGTATAACTTCCAAATCATTTCTTCACCTCTGCAACTATTCCTTTCTGACCATCGGTCATTGTCACATTACGATACACTACAATCACTTCTCCAAGTTGTTTGATGTATCTTTTAATCTCTTGATTGTTCTTAATCATAACCTTATAGTCACCTACAGTAGTTGCAACAAATACAACGTCTCCACTGTTTTGTGCTTTCATTTCATCTAAGAATCTATCAAGGTATGTATAACCTTCTGGCCATTCGGGATTCTCTTTGTCTTCCCATTCACAAGTCTTAGGTCTTTTAAATTTCTCTATCTTGACTCCATCTTTCTCTTCGAACTTCTTAGGTTCGAATGGAATAGTTGCCCTACATGGATTGGCGATTCTCGCTTCAGATACCACATACCATTTTGGTGGTTGTAGGTCTAGTGGACGTGGAAGTGTAGGTTGAATAATTTCAATCTCTACTGGTTTACTTATTATTTCTACCTTTCTTTCGGGTAGAAGACTACAACTACTCGCTAGTATCGTTGATAGACTCAAGATTGCTAATGTCTTTAGTGTCATTTTCTATACCCTCAATTACTTCTTTAGTACCGTTGTTAAATCTATTCTCCATCAATCCTGGCTTGACGGTTGCAAGTCTTTCAAAATTATGTTTTGATAGGATGGATAGATATCTGTTTTTATCTTCTTCAATCTCTGCGTTCTTACGAGACATATTCTGAAGTGCGGCTGTTTGTTTCTCAAAGTTTTCTTTGAGTGCAGTCATGGTCGCCTTTTGTTCCTCAACTGCGTATTCTAATGCAACATTATTTGCACTAAGTGTTTGGTTTTGTGTGTAAAGGTAATACGACCCCATTCCGAGTACGAGTATTATTCCTATTAACATTTGTTGCATATTATAACTCCACTATGCGATAGTCAAGACCTTTTGCACTTCTAATCTCAACTATACGTTTCTCTTTATCTCTGAATTTGAGATGCTTTTCTTTCTGAATGAGGATTTTCTTTGAAATGTATTCATCCTTGAACACATTACCAGTTAGGTCTTGAGTTCTGAATACGGTGACTTGATATTCGGGTGCGAACCAATACTTTATTGCGTTCCACCATCTTATTAATGCTCTTTTTATCATTATTACATTTCCTCTTACAAATAGACACACCGAAGTGTGTCTATTATTTAGTCCAACTAAAACGTTAAATTTTAGCTTTCATATGTAAAAAGTGAACCACCGTTTACTGCGGCTTGACCTGCGGCCAAGATTGCAGCTGATGGAGTTCCCATTCTATATGACGTTCCAGCTGAAGTCACATTAGTATAGATTACATGACCTTGTGACTGCAACTTACCAATTGTTCTTGCTGGTGAAGTTAAGTCAAAACGGTTTCTAATTGTAGTCCATTTTACATTTTTACCTTTTGAAAGTAGGTTTAACACTTTTTGCGTTTTGGATAAAGCCATTATATTTTCTCCTGATATAAAGCGAAGGTCATTCCCATGACCCTCTAGTTGTTCACCTTAATTGGTGAATTCGTTAAGAAGACTCCCCATAGTTTCTGAGTTTCTTCAATTTTGTAATGGTCTCAGCTGCACTAGTGTGAAGGATACCTATCCCACCATGTGCTTCCCAAGACTCAATGTTCTTAATTCTATCGTCTATAAGGACTGAACCTTCAAACGCAAACATACCTTTTTGACTACCAGTCATTGTGCAAGTGACAACAACAGAAGGAGAGACGTGGTCTCTAATCCATTCGTTCTTATCAAACACAACTAACTCTCTGTTGATTACACCAGCAGCAGTTAATATTTCCCATGGAAGTCTTGTATGTCTAACATATGCAACCAAGTCGTGCATATCTTCCATAGGTGGTAAGTTTCTGAATAATCTTTTGTTTGTTAATTCTTCTTTTCTTTCGTCATAATCGTTATGACCCTTATCCGTGTTTGGAAAAGGTGTACCAGTGAGTGTCTCCACCCCAGTGTTGAAATCGGCAAGGACACCGTCCATGTCGATAAATATTCTCTTTATATTCATAGTGTTATTTCCTTATTACCCTACTATTATAACAAAAGCACTGACACATTGTCAAGCTTTTAAGCAATAAAATCTCTAGGTTTTATAAGGTGTTTAGTGAATTCGGTCTGTAAAAATCTTAGATTTTCTCCGTGATTGACATATTCATCTACTGATTCATATGTGTCTTGACCATGTTGTCGCCTTTCATGACAGTTCTCACCGTACATATGAGCGCAATATTCTTCAAATGTCATCATACTTTTTCTCATTTATAGTACCATTATACACTATAATGAGGGTCTTTGTAAAGGGGTTTTTTAAATAAATTTGTCTCTTCCTACCCAAAACATATTGAAGATTTGGGACTCCAATTTATATGCTTCTTTCTCCCATGGCTGTCTCGAATAAGGGGTCTTACCATGGTATTTCTTCTTAAATCTTTGCAATTTAGGTGATAATTCACCCTTAATGAACTGTTTTGCATGGATTAATTCGTGTGCGAGGTTCAACATCATTTGGTCATGCGTGAATTTACTCCCATCTTCGTCCAATCTGTTCAATTCTATGTCCACCACCCCCACATTTCCTGAACAAGTTGCGTAAGTATAGTCGCCCAGTTCGATGGGTCGTGACACTATGTGTAATGATAAGTCAACATTACGTCTTAATCTTGGGTGTAAGTGGTAGATTACATCAGTGACGTAGTTATAAATGTCTCGTTTTCGTGCAATTTGACCCGAAATGTCTATGTTTACCATGTAGTATTTCATCCTAAATTAAGAAAGTTCGAACTCTTTTATTCTGTTTCAACCTCATCTATAAATTCCACTTCATCTTCACTTATGTCTTCCCCACAAAAAGGGCAATTTTCAATATCGTATTGGTGTGAGTCCATTTCATGTCTCACTTCACTTTCACTTTTACAAGCACTACAATGTACTCTAAATATTCGTATCATGTTCCTTCTCTCCTAGGATTTCTTCCCATGCATTATCAAATGATTTTCTCTTACCGTCAATGGTAATAAAGGGTACTACATGATGTGGGTGTAATGCAGCCTTTTGAAAATCCAACCCTTGTATATAGATACGAATTTCATTATCTTTAGTATCAAGTGTCTTCAACAAGTGGGTGATTCTCATATCATCGATTCCCTGTTCGGATTCGGGATTTAAGTATGCGTGGATTTGTTTCATAACTTCACTGCAAGTAATATGAATATGCCCATAAGAACTACAGTCATAAGGAACATTAGACCTGCGAGTATAGTGTGATACCATATCCACCTTGTCTTATATGCGTTTTCGATTGTTAGGTCATCGGGGTCGGGTATTGCAATTTCATGTTGTTTAAGGTTGATTGAATCGACAACTTTGTTTGCAATCCTCTCTTCATCTTTTCTTAATGCAATCTTTTGTTCAAGTGCCTTTTCTTCTTTAGAGACCCATAAGATTTTCCACCATTTGTTCATAATAACTTATACCCCTTACTCCATGTTTCAAATTCAGTGTATCCACCGATATATTCAGCATCATAGTCTACAGTTATTTGAGGGAATGTTCTTGCGTTAGGAAATTTCTCAAAGAGTTCTTCTCTTGTAAAGTCAACGTCTAACTGTAGGTATTTGTAAATATATCCTTCTCTCTCTGCAAGTGCTTTTGCTTTATCACAAAAAGGACATTGTGGTTTTCCATATATCTTTATCATAATTTAAATCCTTTAAATGAGTCGTCATTAACGTCTTGTTTGATTCCCCCAATAACATACGACTCAATTTCTGTCTCTTGTGGTGCATTCTGCAACCCTCTACTATTGAACCAATGTTTTGTCCAAGGTAATGGGTTGTTTGTAGAACTTCTGTCATATATAGGATTCATTCCGATTGCACGGAGTCTCTTGTTTGCAGTAAACTCGACATAGTGTCCAAGTAGGTGTGTGGATAAACCAATCATTGACCCATGTTGGAATAGGAACTTTGCCCAATCCTTTTCTTGATTAACTGCATCTTCATACATCTGATACACTTCGGGTTCACAATCCTTCATTACCTTATGCATAATTTTATCGTTCTCATGGTTCTGATATGCTTTAATGATGTGTTGTGTGATTGCAAGGTGTTGTGCTTCATCTCTTGCAATCAATGATATGATTTTTGCACTTCCTTCCATCTGTTTTGCTTCTCCAAATGCGAATGAACACGCAAAAGAAACGAAGAATCGAATCCCTTCTAAGATGTTAACTGATACCAATGCAAGGTAAAGTGCCTTGTAAAGGTCGTAATCTTCTATCTTATGACCCATCATTTTACGTCTTCCGATGTCAATAAACTCATCGTACTTTTGTGTGACTGATTCTGCACGGGCTATGATTGCAGGTTCTTCTAATATGGTATCAAATACAACACTTGGGTCTGAATAAATGTTCTTAATGATATGAGTATAACTTCTTGAGTGGATTGTCTCCATGAAGTCCCATGTGATGATGCATGATTCTAATTCGGGTATAGTCACGAATGGTAAGAAGGCAATTGCAGGGGCACGACCTTGGACTGAGTCAAGTAAAGTTTGATATCTTAGATTAGATGTAAAAATATGTTTTTGTGCAGGGGTAAGTAATTGATAATCACTTCTATCCTTCTGTAAAGATACCTCTTCGGGTCTCCAAAAGAATCCTAATTGTCTTTGTGTAAGTTTATCAAATATAGGATATTTAAACTCGTCAAATCGTTGGGTGTTCAGTTGCTCTCCAAAAAAGATTTTCTCTTTTGTGAAGTCGATTTTATTTTTATTGAATACGGTCATTTTATGTTTAATTTGTTTTTCTCTCTTTCTGTTAGTTCTACGTCTGTAATGTTATCATAATTGTTTAACCATTCTTCGGGATTAAACCAGTTATGATGTCCTTCAGCCCACTCATTCCAAAACTTCATTGCATTATGGAAGTATTCTTTTTGGTCATGGTTAGGGTGATATCTACTTAGTCTTCCGTCATATGCAAATGCACTATGTGGTCTTCCATCTGCCCTAGGTCTAGTTTTAGGTTGTTGAAATGCGTGAAAATCGTCTGGCATGGAGAATGACCCACCAACACCTGTTATATGTCCACCATGATTAATAAAATGTAGGAACATATGATAAGAGTAATCTCCTAGAAATTTATCTCTCCAATGGATTGCATTTGGCCCTTGATAAAGTAAAACATCCCCAACCTCTAGTGTTATAGGAATTCCTTTTCTTTCTCTATGTGGAATGTTTTGACAGTTCTCAAAGAACTCTTGTTGTCCTTGACCTCTTGCAGTTCGGACATAGTTCTTATCTCTTTGCACCCAAATCTTCCAAGGTGTATTGTCATCTGACTTATACTTAAGACAAATTGTTGCACTGACTTCGCATGAAGGTCGGTCACTATGTGCTTTTAGATATGCTCCTCTATCGTATTTTCTTGAGTATGCATATGTTTCTACTAATTGCATATCAAGAACATTGTCTAGATTATCTTTTAACCATCTATGTAGGGAAACTGATGGTGGAAAAGTGTGACATCCCTGACTTTTTCTTAAAGTATCTTCGGGTGAATCGTGAATGATGTCCACTTCCCTTTCAAAGAACATATCATTCCATTCTTGATTATGTTCTATGGTTTTCCAACTATCCATAGTCATATCAATAATCTCTTTAGGAATAAAATTCCTTAAGACAACATAACCTTTAGTTTGAAACTCTCTTGTTAACTCATTAGTCCACCCTTTGATTGAAACTTTTCCATCTTTAGAAGGCACTTTCGCACCTTCGGGTTGGTCATATGTTTCTATTTTTACGGTTTTATCTTCATATCGCACAGGCATCGCAGTCTTCCTCACTATCGGGACTATCTAACATAGGTGGGATGTAATCATTCATTGCAGAATTTTCATCCTTTACTACGTCTTCGGTTTTCCCATCCATTGTATTTTGATAATATGATGTTTTCCATCCATACTTATAGGTTTTTAACATATCACCTGCGAGTACTGATACAGGAACTTCACCATCTACAAACTTTTCGGGATTGTAAGACCAATTCCCACTGATTGCTTGGTCAAAGAACTTCTGCATCACTGCAAGTGTCTTGATGTATCCATCGTTGTCTTCCATGTCCCATAGTAGGGTATAGAAGTTCTTAAGGATACTGTATTGTGGAACTACTTGTTTAAGTGTTCCTTTCTTACTCTTCTTGACTGAAAGGTAGTCTCTAGGTGGTTCAACACCATTCGTTGCGTTAGAAACGACTGAGGAACTCTCAGACGGCATTTGTGCAGTCAATGTGGAGTGTCTTAGACCATGAACTTTAATATTTGTTCTAAGTTTGTCCCAATCACATTTCAGTTCATTAGGAACAATATTGTCTACGTCTTTCTTGTATGTGTCTATGGGTAAGATTCCTTGTGCATATTTTGTCCTGTCATAATATTCGCACGAACCTTTCTCTGATGCAACTTGATTTGAGGCACATAATAGTTCATACTGAAATCTCTCTGAAAGTTCATGAACTAATTTATGTGCTTCGGGGTCGTCATATCTCACTCGATTCTTTGCGAGGAAATGTGCTAACCCAATATATCCAATACCTAGTGACCTTCGTGCTTTGGTCGAGCGTTTTGCAGCTTCTACAGGATACTCTTGGAAATCTATGAGTTCCTCAAGTCCTCTCACTGCGAGGTCACATAGGTTGGATAATTCTTCTAACTTAATTGTACCAACATTGATTGCAGATAGAATACAAAGTGCAATTTCACCGTCACCATCGATGTGTGTCAATGGGTCTGTTGGTAGTGTGATTTCTTGACAAAGATTACTCATGTTTACCTTATCAGTAAACGAACTATGAGAATTACAATGGTCGATATTCATAATGTAGATACGTCCAGTTTCTGCACGTTCTTTTAACATATTCGTAAACAAGTCTCTTGCACTTACTTTTGTCTTTGGAACACTTGTTGCACGTTCATACTTCTCGTATAATTCGTCAAATTCGGGTGTTCCAAATGCCTCGTATAATCCAGGCACACTATGTGGACTGAACAGGGTAATGTCTTCGTTGGTTATGAATCTCTGATAAAACAGTTGAGATATCTGAATACTATAATCCAGTTTTCTTACTCTGTTGTCTTCTGTTCCTTTATTGTTTTTAAGTACGAGGATATCTTCGATTTCTTGGTGCCAAATAGGGAAATGAACTGTTGCACTTCCACCTCTGACTCCGTTCTGAGTGCAACTTCTTACAGTCGCTTCAAATTTCTTTAGGAATGGGATTACACCAGTGTGTTGCACTTCTCCACCACGAATCTTCGAACCGAGTCCTCGTATTCTTCCTGCGTTAATTCCAATTCCAGCCCGTTGTGCGACATATCTTCCGATTGCCATGTCACTCGTAAATATCGAATCGAGTGAGTCATCGGAGTCAACGAGGACACATGATGCAAATTGTCGTAAGGGTGTTCTGACACCTGCCATGATGGGTGTAGGAATGTTGATTTTAAATTGTGATATTGCATCGTAATAACGTTTGACATAATCTAGTCTCCTTTCATCGTCATATTTGTGGAATAGAGTCATTGCGATTAACATATACATGAACTGAGGGGTTTCAAATACTTCTCCATTACTTCTATCTTGGACAAGGTATTTGTCTACAATCTGTTGTAGTCCTGCGTATGTGAATGTGATGTCTCTACTATGTTTAATGTATTTGTCACACTGTTCTACTTCTTCTTTAGTGTACATATCAAAAATGGATTTATCATACACATTCTTGTTAATGTTTCGTTCGATTATATCATAAAGTGGTGGATAGATTTCTGAGTCTTTCCACTTAGTGTTAAACACTTGTTTCTGAATACGATATAATAGTAGTCGAGCTGCGACAAATTGGTAATTGGGATTTTCTAGTGTGATTAAATCTGATGCAGATTTTACTAGGATTTGTTGAATGTCTTTCGTTGTTATTCCATCATAAAATTGGAGTCCACTATTCATTTCGACCATAGATGCAGATACCCCTGCAATCCCTTTACACGCCTTATAGACCATTTTATGAATTTTATCTAAGTCAATTACTACCTTTGAACCATCTGACTTAACTACTAACATCGGTGAATTCATACTTTCTTATACTCCATAAATTTTGCTTTTGCACTGAGTCCCGAAAAGGAACATTCTTTTATTATACTAAGGATTTCTTCTTGTGTCAATCCGTTTAAGACCATATCGTTCACATCTTTCAATTCATTTACTCTACGGTCATTCCAAATGCAGACTGTAAAACCCAACTCTATAACGTGTTCAATCTTCTTAAGGATTTCCACATTTCTTGGTTCGTTGTCATAGATTAGAACTGCATTTTCTTTTATACTGTCGTCCAGTTTGGTGAAGTCACTACCTGCAACTGCGATTGCGTTGGGTAAGAATAAGGAATCAATTGGCCCTTCTGTCACATAGATAGTTTTCGATTTATCTACTGTATGTAGGTTGAAAATAAGAGGTTGGTCATCGTGAAATTTCATGGTCATATATCGCAATGGACTGTTGTTCACTGCACGACCACTTAATCCAATCAACTGATTCTCCTCGTTATAAAATGGGATGATGATTCTTGGGTCTGTACCCAAAACTCTGTCCTTATACTTCTCCGATAACATCGATAAACTTTGAGGTGTTGCAGTATACCATAGGTCTTTATGATGGACTTCGGGTATCATCCTTTCGTTCAGATAATCTCGAGCAACAGAAACCTCAGAACAAGGCTTCATCAGAAACTTCAAGTTATCGACTGTCATAATATTACTTGTATTTAGGTTTTGTGGTTTTGGTTGGAACTTGAATTCATTAGAACTTGGCATCTTTTTTGCCTTTGGTTTGTATCCTTTTTCAGTCAACCACTCTTTCATATATTCCCTATGTACCATAGGAAAATGTTCTTTTAGAAAGTTGATTGTTGAGGTAGAAATACCACAATTATGACACTTATAGACATAACTCTGCTCTATGACAAAGTGATAGCCACGTGCTTTATGTTCGTTTTTGGTGGAATCACCACAATAGAGACATCGGTGATTAAGGGTTGTATCACCTTTCCATTTCGCCACGTCCAAATGGGACACGACCATAGATAAGTATTTTTTCTCTAACCAAAGCATATCTCCTATTATACAGGAAATATGCGTTTTTTACAAGGGGTTTTTTTAGTCTGAAGCGTTATCTATTGCATCTTGAACACCAGCAATTTGCGCTGTGTTCCGTGCTTTGGACTCGTCATAACTAAGTTTTGCTTGGTCTGTGTCGCCTAAATCGTCATAGTTTGTAGGTTTCACGGGCGCACCGTCACCTTCAAGATATGCTTTCTTTTCTGCACGAGTGAATGCTTTCATTTCATCTATTGTTTTTGCTACGAATGCCATTTGTGTTTCCTCTATGAATAAGTGTTATACAGGTTTATTTATATTATCCATGTTCTTGATTCGAGTCTTTGGCACCTGTAAAACGTATCTTTGTTCAATTACTGGTGGTTTTTTCTCTTCTTCTTCGACTCTACCTCTTGCAACCTGTCCTACACTACTAATCAATAGAAGCACTGCAAGTGGGTCAAACACGAAAATTAACATATAAATGACCCATCTAACTGCGTTGTCAAGGTACTTGACACTGTCCTCTTGACCGTATATTACCTCTGCAATGTACTTAATTGGCCCAACTTCACGTTCTAGTGTAAGGATTACCTGTTCTGAGTCAAACTTTTCTAACTTTAACTCATCTATTGTATCATATGTCTCATCAATAAGTAAGTTGAATTCATCAGTTTTTGCAATTATTTCGTCTGCATCCCCAGTTGATGCCTGTTGCAGTCTTTTGATTTCTGCGTTTGCATCATTGATTGTGGTCTGTGCTTGCGCTCTATAGTTGTCTATGTTGGTCTGTTGACCTGCAATATCATTTCTTATCTGTTCTCTTTGTTCTTTCTGTTGACCAAAGAGTATATTTGCTTGTGCAACATAATCTATTGTTTCAGTCTCTGCACCCTGAAACACTCCACCTTCATCTGTAGTAATAACCTCTACACCTTTGTCTCTTAAATCATTAACTGCAGAATCCAGTGTCGTGAGTTGTCCTCTTAAACTTAGTATCTGACCTTTTGCATAGTCGATATCTCCTTGAACTCTATCCCACGCACCATCTCTGATTTCTTCTTGTTGGGAAATAGAACCCGAAACATCTACCTTTGCAACACCTAGTGTACCAATACGGTCTTCGTAAGTTTCAATTTTATTTTCTTCTCGGGCGATTTCGTTATCGATTCTAGAAACAATTGATTGTGCTTGTGCAGTATCACCTGTTTGTTCTGAATGTGCTTTTGATAGGTATCCGAATATACCCAGTGATGTGATTAACATAAGGACAACGACCATCAATGCCATTATCCATTTTTGATAATTAAGTTTATCCCAAAAGAGATGTAGATAAGCCGCAGTAATGATTTTACCGAACTCTAGAGAACCTGCCATGATGACAATACCCATGAATGCACCTGCAAAGATTGTTGCAAGTCCTAATACGGAAAAGTAGGCGGCTATTCCTGCGATTCCCACCGATGTTATCAGTGCAAGATAATTCAAATATTTCATAATATAACCGTTATAACTTTCGTGTTATGACCTCGGAATTGTACATTCCCTTTTTCTTTTTCTTTCTTACTATAGGTTTGTCTGTTGCGACAGCACTACCTGTTGCGTTCATAGGTGCATCTTCCCACACCTTAAGAGTCTTTTTAATACTCTCTTTGTTGACCTTTTTAAACTGTTTCCAAAAATCCGCTCTTGTCTTTCTGTCAAGTTTTGCTCTGTCTTCCCAATCAGAAACCTTTATTTTCATTCTGTTTTCTTTAGTATAAGTCATCGCCTGTCACCAGTACCCTCTCGTTTTCAATAAACCCTGCGTACACTTTAAGTCCAAACACCATGCTGTGTTCTGTCACGATATGTACTTCGGATTTTGCGAGATATGTTTTATCGTTTTGTTCTTTTAATTGTCTTTTGAGTCTATAGATACTACCTATCTGTAAACTAGGAACTTGAATGGTTTCTGTAATCATTTCTGAATCGAGAATACCTTCTGTTTTGAGATGTCTGTAAAACTTCTCACACAACTCATCCATTTGGTCTTCGTCTAGTTTAGTTTCTTCCTTTAATAACAACAATGCAACAGCATAAGATGCAAATGCAGTCTTACCAAAAGGAACTTTGTTCACGATTCTTTTAAGATTGAATACTAACCTATGGAGTAAAGTAAATGATGATTTTTCTGCTTTGGTTTCGGGTTTCTTGTCCTTGATTCGAGACCCTTTTTTATCGATTAGACCAAGTTTATACGCATCAAACTTTTCCCAAGATGTTGTTAACATCTTTAGAATTCGGAACACAATCAAGGTGTCAACTATACGCATTTTGATTTACCAATTTTAATTATAGTAGTCATACATCTATTTAGGTCTTTGGAACACTAATAAGAAAGACCTTGTGCATATCTTTCTCTTCGATAGTGTCTACCATTACCCCTATTCTTTCCTTTGTATGTGTCTGTTTGAGAGTGGCAATTAGGACATAATAGTGATACGTTGTCTTCTGAATGGTCTTGTGAATTACCGTCTATATGTTCTAGTTCCAACACTATGGGTTTATTGTTATAGTCTGTAATACCACATTCCCAACATCCTTCTTTCTGTTCTGCAAGATATGTTTTTAATGGCCCTTTACTAATAACACCAGTCTCTTTCCAAACTTTAATTCTTTGGTCATATTGGTAGTCTTGAAAGTGTTCTATTGAACAAAATTTACCTTTTCTTATCCAAACATTGCATTGTAGACAATGATGTGATTTACCGTGTCTTCTTACACCTTTATTGTTGTAGGAAGCAGAACAACTACTACTACAAAATTTTGGATTACTTGTTTCTTTATTACAGTTTATACAATTCATACTCGAACCTTTTTGTTGTTTTACTAGAGTATTTAGTGAAAGTTCGAGTCTGACAAAATGGTGCTGGATAGAGGTTATGCTCCCCTTACTAATGATTACAAGTCAATTGTTATACTGATTTAACTAATCCAGCGTTATAAATCTCTTAGTTTTTGTGCAAGTTCATCGTTAATTGGAACTTCTGTATTCCATGATTCATCGATGTATCCTAAGTATAAAAGCATTGTTTTAATGGAAGCCCAATAAGATGGTTCTGTGATTTTGAAGTCTAACATCCTCATGGATGCATCATAACCGAAGACATTGAATATGGTAATAAGGTGATTTAACATGAGACGTTCTCTTAACTCATCTGCCTCATGATAACGGTGTAGGAGTCGTTTAAGGTATCTGAACCTTCTTAAATCTTCATGGAATTCCTCAATGTCTGCACACTGAGGGTCATCGTAGTTTTGAAGTGCGAATGCACTAAAGTTTTTTACCGTGAGTTTGTCAAATAGACCCATACGTTTTCCATAATATAATAAATCTAAAAGTATTTAGTACCTTAGATTGAACCGTAGACTTTAAAACTCCCTGTTGCTAATTTCTCTACTCTAAGTGTTAACGTGACTGTTTCAGTCTTGTTATCAAACTCATCATGTGGAGTGTCTACTGTTTTACCAAATTGGTCGCCGTATCTTTTCATTCCGATAGTGTATTCACCTGTTTCTGTAATCTCAGGTGCTTCACCATCTAGTGCGATACCCAATTGACCCAATTTAGAATCAATTTGACCAATAGCAGCATTTGGATTCAAAAATTCACTTACTGCACAATGACCAAGGATGGCATTAATCCTTGCTTTTACTTCAGGGTCATTGATATCATGGGGAACATGATTTGATGATAACCCTGCACTGTCGTGTGCGTGACCTTCGTTTATAAATTCTGCAAATCTTTTCATATTGTTATCCTATTATCCCAACCTTAACTGCAAGTACTTCTGCGTGAGCAGCGAATACTTCATCAGTTGAGTCTTTTGAAATTATTTCAGTACCACCAGCACCTAGTGTAAATGTTCCGATTAATGCAGCTGCAGAAGTTTCTACAGATACTAATCTTGCACTTGCACCACTATTATGAACTCTTACTGCAGTTGAAGAACCGAAGTTTGAACCATTAGTCGAACTTGTTCCACAAGCGGCTTCTGTTCCTAGTACATTTAATTTCATATTAATTTACCTTATGCAACTACTGTAATTGTTCCAGCGGCTGTTCCGATACCTGCAACTGAAGTAATTGTAGAAACAGTGTTTGTACCTGTATCTTTAATTGTACCACCGTTCAATGCGACTGCGTTTGCACCGATTGAAAGTACGTCACCAGCATTTGTAGCAGCGTTTGCAGCTGCAATTGCCAATGTGAATACTAATTCGTTAGTACCTGTTCCACTTGCATATGATAATGTGTGGTTTGCACGTTGGTCGTTAACTACAGTTAATTGTGGTGTTCCAGTGACATCTACTGCTTCGTTGAATACAACAGTTGTAGATAATGTTCCACCAGCACTCTTATCGAATGCAGTGATGTTCCAGTCAATATCAGTGATATCAGCAGCACCTAGTACAGTTGTAAGACCTGAAGATGACCAAGCAACTAAAACTTCTTTTAGACTTCTGCCTGTTTTTTCAACTTCAAGTTCCCAACCGTAAGGTTTTGCTTGTGTTTTTGTTTTCTCAGCGTCAGATAACCAATTTGGTTTTGATTCTGTTCCTGATGTGTGTCCCCATAATGCCATTTTTTTATCCTCTTTGTTTATTGGCAAATTTTAGTATGCCATTAAAGTTAGTCTTAAAAGACTTAATGTCTTTCTGTAATAATATAAGGTATTTAGACCGTTCAGGTGTCTTAAGTCGCATCAAAATGTCGTGAACTTTCTCTGCATCCTTCCACTTAACCTTCATCTTCTTCATGTCGTCTGTTCTAATGTCTTGGTCACGTTTAGTGTCAATCAGTTTTTTCAACTGCATTAGAATGTTCGCATCAGGTCTAAGTTGCATTCCTGTTGCATTTGAATCCATTGCCCAAATTGCTCTTTGGATTACTTCATCTTCTCCAGCCTCTGCGTACTTACCTTTTGCCATGGTGGATATTTTATCCAACATCGTTCTCAATTCTTTTTCGTTTTTTGCTTTCGCAACGGCACGTGCAACCTTTTGATTACCTGCATCGGACATCATTCCGAAGTCTGCAACCTTTTCCATCACTTTAGAGACCTTCTTTGCCTCTCCTTTGATGTATCCTAACTTTCTAATCTTCTCTTTGAAAGTTTTGAATCTAGCGTCTACTCTGTCCATTAGAATGCTTTATAAATCTCATCAGAATTTGCAAATACTTTTTTAGCTTTCTTCATGAGTTCATCATACATACCTGTTCTAATAGCAATCATGTCATTAGTCATATGACCCATTTCTTTGTGCATTTTCTTCAACAATTCCATCATCTTTACGACTTTCATTTCTCCTAGACTCTTAGCTAAAAGTATGACTGCACCGTTATGGTCATTTACATTCGTTGCCATTCCAATCTTTTCGATTGTTTTTGTGTCAAGTTCTTTCTTCTCTTCAAGAGAACCTTCCCACATTGCACGAATAGTATCAAACTGATTCATACTAAGCTTTCCTTCTGAAATCGACATCTTTAGGTTCTTTAATTCTCAATTTCTTTAGAGTATCCTCAATTGCCTTTACAGTTTTATTTTGGTCTTTGATATTAGTAATGAACAAACTTGTATCTCCGTCTTCCATTGTAGAAAAACCAACCTTTTTTTCAATTTTCTCTAGTTCTTTCTTTAACTTTGTATAGTTAGATGGTTTCAAATCCATCAATACGATTTCTTCGTTTACTTCAGATTTTTTTTTTACTTCTTCTTCAGTTTCTTCTTTCTTACCGTCTTTACCTTTTTCGTCTTCACCATTCCAATTTGCATCGATGTAATCAAAGAATTCCTTCTTCTTTTCACCGTCTAATTCTTCAGGAGACGTGACGTTAAATTTCTTCAATACTGAATCAAAGAATTTTTTGTATTCTGCAGATGACTCGATAACCTTTTTAGACGCTTCTAATAGGTCGTCTGACAACCCTAGTTGAAATCCTGTAAAACTCATTGTTTTAATTCTCCTGATTCGAAATAATCGAACAATATTGATTTATTTTCTTCTGATAAGTCCATAGACTTTGCAAGTCTACCTAACATATTCTTCTCTGTAAGTTTCTCGATAGGTTTTGCAACCACGTCTTCAACAGACTCTTCTACAACTTCTTCTACAACTTCTTCAGTTGTATCTTCGTCCAATAATAGAATAAGTGCATCAATCTCTTCATTGATGACTTCATCTTCTGTTTTTTCTACAGGTTGATTCGACTCTTTAAGTCCTTTACGGACTCTGAGTAGGGCTTCTTGCCAATTTTCTGTTTTTTGACTCATATGTTTATTTATGTTAATTGGATTCTAACCACCAATTCATCTACTCCCCTTTCTAGGTTTCCTTTCATTCGGTATTCTTTACCCAGTTCTAATTCAATTGGCATATAACCTCGTTCTCTCATACACCACCCATTACCACTTAGAATATGCATGGTAGTTTTCATACCATTTTTTAATTCCAAAGGCACCGAATCAGTAAATGTCCTGATTAAGTATTTAATTCCTGTCCCATGTTGTTCCGTAAGAACATCTTTGGTCATTAACCTTCCCTATATTTAGTACTAACTTTTAATAGATTTTATGAAGTCTCTTTTACCTGCTTTGTACATTTGCACAACACCACTATGGTCTGTTATCATGTACATTGACTGGATTGCTTCTAATTCTTTTGGTTTTAACCCTTTAATCTCTTTATTCCAGTAGTTCGCAATGTTCTTGTTAACTCCTTTCTTCTGAGGTATATATGGGTCTCCTTCGACTTGTATATCACCTGCAATTGGTGAGTTTTCTTTGAACATGAATCCTACTTCAGGAATCTTTTGTTCTGTTCCATAGTTTGCATAGTTAAGTGCTTTTACAACGTCCTTATTCTTTGAGAGACCTTTCTTCATCTTCTCAATCCCTTTGATTGCATAAGACATTGCGCCGCCATGGTCGAGTGCGAACTCAACTGCTTTTCTTACTTGTTTATCTCTGACCTTATGTCTTCGGAAGTATACTGAAATTTCTTGTCCAGTAAGTTTAGAACCGTCCATTTTACCTTCTGTTATTGGGTTTCCGTCTTCATCTACAGGAATTGGTGTTGGTGTTGGTGCGTTCTCAGTTTCTTCGTCCGGCCACTGACCGTCTTTTCCACCAAACTCTTCTTTGATTTTACCTTTCATTATATCGTCTAAATCTCTGTCTAACCAATCAATAAAATCATCAGGGTCATCGGTGTTAACTTCACCATTATCCATTGCCCATTGCATTAAGTCGGCTTCTAATTTTTTGGATAGTTCTAGATTACCACTTCTTTGTACTTTCTGAAGTTCTCTTTTGTGTTTGCGAACGATGTCTTTCATCTTCATAGACCTTTCGTTTAAAGGTTCTTCTTTAAGACCCATCATTTTTTGTGCAATTTTAATAAGAGTATAGACATCAGATGTCTCCATTCTCTTCTTATTTTTGTCGTTGACTTTTGCGTATGCTTTTACAATAACACTTGCAGTGAACATATCAACCATGACACCACTAACTTTAGCTGCACCTTTAGTCTTTACAATCTTTTCAAATTCAGGCATCAAATTCTTTAACCTAGGTGCTTCAAGTAATGAATCATAGTTTCTAAGAATTTCTTCACCCATTTTCATAGGTTTCTTCTTTTGACTGTAGTAATCTTTAAGAAATTCTTTTGCTTGTGCAATTGAAACTGGATAGTCTCTTGCGATTTCTTTTGCTGTCGCACCATTTTGAATGTCTAGGAATAGTTCACCCATTTTACCTTCTTCGAGGTCGTCATTGATTGATTCTGTAATACCGAGTTTCTTCATCTCTTTTTCAATCTCTTTGTTGATTGATTTAAGAGCATTTAATGAAGGACTTGCAACCCCTGACTTGTTTTGAGCTTTGTCAATTGCTTGCATCTCTTTTGCTTTCTTCAGTAGTAAGTCTGAGTATTTTGCATACTTACCTTCTTCTATTTCAACAGACTCACCCACCACTTTGACTTTATTTCTAAGTGATTTTTGAATTGCAAGACCTAAAGAACCAGCGTCATCACCTTGAATGAAAATGTCTCCGTCTGTTTTTCCATAAGGATATACACCGTCCATATCAATATCTTCGTATTCGTATTGATTACCTGCAGTAAGTTTTTCAATTTCTTTAACAACATTTTTAACATCATTTTTCTTTACTGATATTTTAACATCATAATGATTGTCTTTAACTTTACCATAACCTTCTTCTAGGGGTTTAACGAAGTTATCGTCAAGTTCTTCATTGTAAGGGAAACCTTTAAGGGGATTTTGGAATACCTTCATGAAAGACTTTTTCTGTTTTTCTTTCTTCTCTTCAATCACTTCTTTGATTGATTCAAGATATTTTTCTACCTGTTGTCCAGGCGTATCCTCTTGATATGCTTGTAGAGTTTCGAGTTTACCTACCTCGTGTACTCCGTTATTGTGTTTATTACCATTACTCATTGTGTTATCCCCTTTTTTGATTTGCGTAATAGGCCGCAACTGCCATTTTTTTAATCTCTTCTGCACTTTGGTTTTTGAACTGAGGTGCATCAGAATTCTGAAAATCTTTTATAAAATCACCTATCGTTGCATCTTTACTTAATTTCTCAGTCCTAAGTCTAGGTTCTGTTCTATTAAACTTTTGAGATACAATCGATAGATTTGATTTATCGTTGTTCATAGGATTGTTATCTTTATGATGAACATCCTTTCCTTTAATATCTTTTCTATTCTTTAAAGTTCTTCGTGCTTCATTTCTCTTTGCACGTCTTTTAATTTGTTCGGGTGAAGAGTGGTAGTTATCATATTCCTTTCTATAGTTTCTACCTTCTTCGACTTCGGTCTCTTCACCAAACTTAAGGAACAACTTTCCTTTGTCTTGTTTTTTATCAGTGACCTTTGCACCAACAAATGACCCTAAAGTATTTAACATACCAAGACCTTTCTCTTGGTTCCTTGTAATCTCTTTACCAACTTGGTTATTAATCTTTTTCATAACCGTATCAATGATGTGTTGGATGTCTGAGACTAATTTACCTTCTTCTAGTGACTCATTTGCTTTACGGTCTGCTTCTCTTTTCTTTTGGATTGCAACATCTTGAGTTTCTTTTTCTTTTGCACCTTTGAGTCTATCGTTTTCTCTCTCATGTCTGTCTTTGAGTTGTTCGATTTCTCTTTCGTGTTTAATTTTAAGTTTCTCTAACTCATCAATCTGTTTTGCTTTTGTATTCGCAGTCTGAACTGCAACGTTATCCTCTGCAAAAATCGATTTGAAATTCTCAACTACGGATTCTACATCTTTAGTTGAAGCTTTCTCGTTAAGTATAATATCTAATATATCCATATAATCTATTTATCTCTTTTTACGAGTTAACTCATGTTGTTTCCATGTAAGTGCAATCTTATTAGTAGGGAACTTAGTACACCAAGTCATCATTGCACCATATAGTTTAGATGCTTTACCCTGTAATGATGCAACACTATCGTCATTAACGATTTCTATAAAGTCTTTACCAAATAGTCTCTTAAATACTTGTGCATTCTTCTCTACTGCTTCATGTTCTTTTACTAGAATCTCAGGTGGAAGTGTTCTTGCTCTCATTGAATTGAGTCTTTGTGCGAGGGATAGACTGGTTTTAACAAATACCATCTTGTACTCATATCCCAATGCATCTAATTGTTTCTTATAGTTCTGAATCTTTTGTGCTTTTGCACTTGTAGTGTCAAAGATTAATCCCAGTCTTGCAGGAACATGGATGTCCATTTGTTTGGTTGCAATACCTTTTGCCTTTGAACGAAGTTTATCTCTTTCGGGATTGACTGTTCCACTACCAGTCTTAGTCATTTTCATAGACATATTTGCATCTTTCATAAGTCGTTCAAAGTGAGTGTCACTATTGATTGTTTTAAGTCCTAGTGCCTTAAGTGAGAGTGCATCAACCACTGTTGATTTACCTGAACCTGGCCCACCCATTAAGAAAACTGCTTTGAATATGCCTGGGTCGTAAACACCTTCCTGTAATAGGTCTTCAAACATATAGTTAGGCATTGTTTCTTCTTTAATACCCATACCCCTTCTAACATCTTTATAGAGTAGTTCTTGGTCTTTTGCACTGTTGGATGCAACACCATTCTTAAATGATTCGAAGTCTCCTTCTTCTGCAGCTGCTCTCATTTTACTTGCAGACATACCTGAAACTAAATCGTCTGAATCGGGGTCTCTCTCCCCTGCAGATATAATTTGAATGTCTGTAAAATTATAATACCCATGTCTACCTTTAGAACCATTGTATTTTCTGATAAGTGTATCAAACTCTCTAACTCTATCTGAACCCACAACCATTCGTAAGTCGGTGTACCCATTTGCATATAGTTCAGTCACAATCTGAAAGATTTGTCTTGCGCTGGATTTAACAACCGTGACTTTTTTACCAAAGAATCTATTCATCCATTTCTGTTTTGTGTTGTAGTCTAATGGATTCTTTTTAGCGTCTTGGGAATGAGACATATAAACTAGAGGTTGATAACCACCACCCGATGCCTTCTTAAGTGCATCGATTAGTTTACCATGACCTACAGTTGGTGGATTAAATCTACCAAAAGTAATTACTGCTTTTTTGTTTGCAGATTCGTTAAATTTTCTAAACGTTTTCATCTTGATTCATTATCCTAACCTTTAATAAGGGTCTACCATTTATTAGTATATCACCCTTTTCATTTTTCTCAATAGTTTTTACTATCATTTTTTTGTTTTTAAACTTCCCGCCTAGAACTACGTCTCCAATACTTATGGGTACTTGAATAGTTTCTGTCATATGTTCTTTAAACGACTTCATTTATTTTTCCATATAACAGTTTTTTGAAGGCCCATTTTGCATTTCTTTAACCCAACTTAATTCTTGAATAAGTCTATTATACCAATTTTTATCATGCTCAGAATTTGGCTTAGTTAATTCTTCTTTAAGTTGTTCTATTCTTACGGTAATGTAATCGGGTTTAACTCTTCTCATGTTATTTGTCCCATGCCTTAGCGGCGTTAAAATTGTTTTGACTGAACTCCATTCTATCCACAAGTTTTACTGCAGAACCGTCTGAGTCGATTGCAACATAACCTTCGGGGTTTACAACCTTGAATCCTTTATCAGTCTTTACAAAAGTTCCTATACTCTTTACTCTATTTAGAGCAGTCACAATCAATGATTTTGAATCTATCAAATGTCCTTGGAATTGTGCAAGGTTGTCTACCATTTTAGAAATTGTTCTTAAGTCTCTCATGATATCTTTACCAATCTGTATCTTGATATCTTTAGTCTTTTGTGTTTTAACTTTTGCGACTATTTTATCCTTCCAGTAGTTCTCAACGTGTGTAAGGTAGTCTTTTCCATTGGGATTCCATTTATTATTACGGATAAGGGTGTTAGTGTATGTTTTGTACGATGCACCTGCAGCTCCTTTTGAATTAAGAACTCCCTGTACGTCATTGAACTTTTTGAGGTCTTTCCCAGTGATACCATGAAATGCTTTACCTGTATTAGTAAGTGCTTGTGTAAGTTTAAGTGTTTCTTGTGCAGTCATGTTTCCATAACCAGTAGTGTCTTTGTAGGTTGCATCGTCTTGCCAAACCTTAGACGATGAAGGTGGAAGTTTTGCACCGAATGATGCAGACAAACCTTCGATTGTTGAACCCTTGTAAGTTGTGTGCCAAACTACACCTAGTGTCGCACTTCCTATTTCTTTTCCTAACTTCGAGTCTTTCTGAACTGCGTACATAATTGTGTTTGGTTGGAATGTAATGTACTCCTTTCCGTCCATTTTAGTATTACTTTTATCTCCCGAAGTAAACATTAAGTCTCCTTGCAGGATTTCTTTCATTCCGACACCTGAAAAGGCGTTGAATGCTTCAGTGAATTTTGTTTTGAGTGTACCGTTTAAGTCGGAAGTGTCATTGATTTCTTTTATACTAGAATAGTACAATGCACCACCTTTATTGAATAGTGATTTCTTTGCGATAAAGAATTTTCCTGTTTCGGGGTGAGGGCCACACCAAATTGCAGGAGCACCGTCCCACTTAACAGTCATGTTGACACGACCTGATGCATTACCTTTCATCATATCTCTTAACTCTCTTAAGAAATTGATTGATGCACGACCACCTGCGATGCCATAGTTAATGATTTCGTCTTCGAGGTGTTCTAAATGTAAGTTCTTTCCAGCCATAAGTTTAGTCTGTTGCAATTAATTATATTGTAAGAATACCATACTATTTATGCATTTGCAAGCACTGATGCATAAAAAAGGGGTCTTGTAGACCCCTTAAAACATCTTAGTGTTTTTCTAGTTTTAATCTACTGTTGCGAGCATCTCTACATGGGTTGCTTTGAAAATAACAATCAAATCTGCAAGTACACCAGCTTCATGAACCCATATTGCATTTTCATTGGTAAATGCATTCCATTGGTTATATGGGTAGGTGTTTTCATCAGATTGAACTACTGCTGTCACATCAGGGTTAGCCGTTCTCCACGCAGGATAAAAATCATTAGCACCTGCACCTGTGTAGTCATCACCATCTACAGGATTGGTAAAATCTGTCCCATCAAACTCGTAATTCCTCATCGTATAAGTCTTATTGACTCCAGTCTTCCAGTCATGGTCTAATTCCATATCGGTTATTTCGGCAAGTTTGGCATCACACTCTGCTTGTGTGAATACGTCTCCGTCTGTTATGTGTGTATTTCCAGTAGTTGCTGCCATATTAGTGTCCCAATTTAGTATGTTTAATACGTTTATTTATATTTTTTGCAAAGGTGTCGAGGACAATTTAGTGTCAATTTTATCAATTTTTTTAGATAACTTCTCCACATCCTCTTCGTTGTGTTCCTTTTTAGCGTCTCTCAGTGCGATTTTTAAGTCAACTTTCTTTTGCAACTCATCTAATACCTCACGAGATTTCAAATTCTTCTTCATATTACTATTTAGGTCAAACTTTGAAGTCTCCAAATTTACTTTCTGACCTTCCTCTATCGAAAACTGGTGTTGAATCATCCTGTTCTATTGCAGAATCAACCAACTCTTCTTGTGCTTCTTGTTCACAATCATACAATTTCATCCTTGCACGGTCTACTCCAATAACAAATCTCTTGAATATTGTCGGGTCATTGTATCGATTTTTTAACTGTTTGACTACCATTTGGTCTAACTCTTCTAATTCGTCACTGGTAATTAGTGCAAACATTAAATCTGCAGTTGCAGGAAGTCCAAATGATTCTGAGGTATCCGTCAATTCAATATCAGTAGACCCAAAACCACTTCTTGTAGTCTGAGTTGCACTCATGATTGGTACATCAAACTCTACTGCAAGTCCTCTTAATTCTTCTGCGATACTCTTAACCAATGTGTAAGAGTTTGCACCAGCACCTGGCTTAATTCTATGACTTGCACATATGTTTAGATAGTCAACAAAGATAACATCGGGTTTGAAATCTTTCTTGATTTCTAATTCCTGTAATAAGTGTCTAAAATGACCAACATGAGCAGATGCAGTAGGATACTCTTTGACAATCAGTTTACCTTTTGTCTTGTTTTTAAGTTTATCTACTTTCTTACCAAACTGATTCTTTGTTATGTCGGGTAAGTCACCAATAGGAATATTCAGAATGTTTGCATCAATTCTCTCTGCAATCTTTTCTTCTGACATTTCAAGTGTAATGTAAAGTACATTCTTGTTCATCATTAAGTGACTTGCACCCATATGACACATGAATAATGATTTACCAACACCTGTTCCTGCAAGACATATGTTTAGAGTCTTATTGGGTAATCCACCTTTAGTAATCTTGTTGAAGTATTCTAGGTCAAACGGAATCTTCTCTTCTTCCGTATGATAAAATTCCCATCTGTCTTCTGCATCTTCTAATTGGTCGTGACCAATATGAGTATCAAATGACACGGAAAGTGCATCCTTAAGGAGTTCGGGTATATCACCTCGTGACCGTTGAGACTTCTCATCAAGCACCTCTATAGAGTCCATGACAGCGATGTAGATAGCCCTATCTTTGCACCATTTTTCTGCCTCGTCTATTAACCAATCTTGTGGGGTTTCGTCTTGATGTGAACCAATTTCCTTTACAATAGTTTTAGAGGATTTTACAACACCATCTTGTAGACTAGTGTTGTTCTCTAAATTTATGAGAAGTGCCTCTATTGTAGGAGTTTTGGTATATTTGTCAAAGTAATTACTTACCTCGTCAAATACAGTCTTTTCATCGGTCTCGGTGAAGTACTCTGCCTTTAAAAAAGGAAGCACCTTCCGTGCAAATGAATCACTCTGAATCAGATTCTTGAGTATCGTCTGTTCTATTCTCGCTTGTTCCATACTTAAAATATCCTTGTGCGTGTGTTTCTAGTTGTTCCATTACATCGGGTGTAAAGAACTTTTCGGGGTTGTTATTAATGGTCTTACCAAATTCAGTTTTACCATTAGGTAGTTTAACACGAGTTCCCTCTTTTGTAAAGACATCAAATGCCAGTGCCATATCGAGTAAACCGTAATACCTATCCAACCCTTTATCATAAGATAATCTGACATCTACCATTCTGTTTTCGACTGTCATTCTTGACTTTGCGTTTTTACAGTGAATGATATTACCAATTATCTCTGTACCCTCTTTTTCTTTCTTCTTAGAAAGGTAGATAATAGATGAAGCAGCGTACTTGAGTCCACTACCACCACCCATTTCTTTCTGAGGGAACATAGAACCAATCACATCATATGTGTGGTTCGTGACTATCATCGGAACACCGACTCTACCTAATTTCAATGTCAATACTCTGAATGCACCTTTGGTGATTTGAGCACGAGTCATATCTTTAGTCTCTTTACCTTCTGCAGTGTCTTCGATTTCTTTAGTAGTTGATAACATACCAAGTGAATCTAAACAAAACATCATTTTAGGACGTTTGGATTTCGGAGTATCCATATACTTATCCAGTATGGATATTGCTTGATTTCTGAACTGTTGAACTGTCACAACAGGAACAATAACAACTCTTGATGAGTCTATTCCTCTTGATTCAATCATATCTTTTGATATTGCAGATTCAGATTCAAAGTATATTACTGCAGAATCGGAATGGTCTTCTAAAAACTGTCTAACCATTCCTAGTGCGAAATAGGTTTTACCAGTTGCAGATTCACCTGCGATTGCAGTAATTTTGTTTGAAGGTAATCCACCGTAAAGTGAACCACTTAGAAGTGCGTTGAATATGTGAGAACCAGTGTCGATGAAATCATCAACATCCCCAGCCGCAACTCCTTCAGAAACTATACTTGCGTATTCGTTTCCCGATGCCTTAATAAGGTCTTTTAATATGCTTGTCATAATTTACACCTCTCATAATGTATACTCTATTATACAACTATTTAAGTTATTTTGTAAGGTGTTTTTTAGGTTTTTCTGACATTTGTTTTAGAGATTCGTCTTTGTGCATTCTTACATCAACGTAGTTGGTGAGGGTAGTTTTAAGTGAATGAATTTGGATTTCTATGACTACTAGGAATGCAACTATAAACCCTATCATGAAAATATAGAAACAGTCCATCGCCGTGATAATCATGATACCTCATCAATCTGTTCTTGAGTGACAGTTCCCTTCTCTAATAATAGTTTACGATGTTCTAAGTGTCTTTGTTCTGTAGTATCTTTATTTTCCCCAGTGTATTCCACTGCGTGATGGTCTAGAATCATCTGTTGATTGACTGATACTCTGCTAGTAGATTCAAATGTTTGGTGTCCTTCTGACTCGTCCATCCAGTCTTCGTCTGATTCGACATGACTGACAAATAATTCTCCAAGTATACGTCCGAATTTTCCCTTGTCGTGACTAACGAGGGTAATATCACCTTCTGATAGAAGATGTGTAAGATGTTTTTTTGCGGCCTTTCCAAATAACTTTTCAACCTTATCTCTTGTTCTTGATTCGGGTGTATCAATTCCCATTAAGCGTACTCGTTGTTTTTTAAGTACGGTTGAGAAACCTAAGTCTATATCGACATCAACAGTATCACCATCTACGATTTTTGTGATGGAAACATGGAATTCGCATTGTTTAAATTTTGTAGACATACTGTTATTTATCCTAAATCGGTTCTTATCATTCTATGAAATCTTCTCTCGATAAAGGTGGTAGGTTATGACCCATCATTGAATGTTTTTTCTCATCATAATTAATCATTGCTTTCTGAATTGCATCTTCAGCCAATACACTACAGTGTAATTTGATTGGTGGTAAATCCAATGCATCTGCAATATCTTTATCTTTAATTAATTTTGCTTCTTCGATAGTTTTACCCATCATCATATCCACAAACATTGATGAAGATGCAATTGCACTTCCACAACCATAAGTCTTAAACTTTACGTCAATGATTTTTTCATCATCGTCCAGTAATAATTGTAGTTGCATTACATCACCACAAGCTGGAGCGCCTGCGAGTCCTGTTGCAACATGAGGATTATCTCTGTCGAGAGAACCAACTGAGTGTTTTTTCGGGTCATTGAGTACTGATTCAAATCGTTGTACTACTTCTTTACTATATGCCATTTACCATAATGCCCATACCGTTAATGAAAAGACAATGAGTACGAGGGCTTGTTCTATTGTCATATATCTATTTAGTGTAATTTATCCAAAGAAACTATCTAATGATGCAACTGGTTCAACATTCCAACCAATTAAAGTGATAATGTTTTTTAGGGGTTCAATGAATGACTTATCAAATTGCATATCATAATCAACATATCCATTCAATTCGAACTCTTTGGGAAGGACGTTGATAAACGATATAACATTCTCATTGATTGGATTAGGTATTGTAAGATAAGTGAAGTGTATCTTGTCACTGTTTTTAACGTTCTCATATCTTCTATGAACGTTCTTTTTCTTGAGTAGATGATTATACAGTAATGCACCCCTAACGTGTATGGGTGTACCTTTACTATAAATGTGTGTACCATCAGAATAATTTGCAAGATTATTACATCCTCTTGGTGATGCAATCTCTTCTACTGGAAGGTTTCTAAATTCCTTTCGTGCAGTCTCTACGAAGTCCCATACCTCTTCTTCAGTTCCGTTCATAACAACCTTTAATACTTCGGTCAATTTCTTACGAACCCACTGAGGTGTTGACGACTTTGCAGTTTCAATACCCATCATCTTGAGTTTAGGTTCTGCGAGTCTAACCCCTTCATTATCCAGTACATTAAGGATATATCGTTTCTTTGCAGTCCAAATACCACGGTCTGCAATAATTTCTCGACCCATTACCATCTTCTGTTGGAATGCGTTAGTGTAATCTGCGAGTTCATCGTATCCATCGGTCAATACTTCTAATATTCTTTGTTGACCAGCCTCATTTAGAAAATCTACAATCTTCGACTTGGGTGTACCTTCGGGAAATATCTCCTGTACCATTTTATCAAAGGACACATAAATCGAATCAGTATCCATTGCAATCACATAATCTTCATCTGTTTTTAACACATCATTCATGAACTTGTTTATAGTGTTCTCTGCAGTTTTAATAATCATCTGACCCGACATAGTAATCCCTTCTGCAAGGTTCGGGTCAAAGAATGCAAAGTACTGATTCGCAAGAGCACCATAAGCACTATTCAATGCAATCTTTCTGACCTGTTGATTGTTGTATGCACGTTTGATTAACTTGGATAACTCTTGTTTACGTTTAGGGTCTGAACACTTCTCGTTCTCAATCTGATATTCAATCATTCGTTTCTTCCACTCTTTTCTTTCCTCATAGAATTTCTCCATGAGTTCGGGAAGGAAACCTTGTAAGTCTCGTGTGAATTTTACACCATTGGGTGTGACTGTACAGTTCTGTTCTTTAAGTTCAGACAAATCATGTTCACGATTCAATAGTTTATCAATGTTAAGTGACATAAGGTCTCCCTTAATCATCTTTTCGGGACTGATATTGTATTGCATAATGATATGTGGATACAGGGAATTCAAGTCAAACGACATGACCCAATCGTGTTTACCAACAATAGGTTCTTTAACATATGCACCAACAATAGAATGATGTTTAGTTCGTTCTAATTTTTGTGGTGGTGTTTGGATGTTCTGTTCTTTAAGGAAGTTATAGATAATGGTTTCCCAGTACTTAACCATTCCAAAAGTGTCATTATAATTACACTTCGCATTGTAAGCCATGGTCAAAGTCAATTCCAGTAGACCAAGTTTATCTTCTAGGTCTTCAACCAGTGTCACATCTTTGACATTATATTCTAGATATAGAGGATAGTTATTCTTGTAAAGTGTATGTAAATTTCCATATTCAGAATAGTCAATCTTCTGTTTGTCTAATTCGATATGTGAAATATGGTCAAGGGAATATGATTCTTGATTGACGAATGTACGTTGTCTATACAATTGCATATAATCAACCACATTCAATCCATAGAGATTGAACACCATAACCTTTTGACCATAGTTGTTAACATAGTCTCTGACATCTGACATATTCCATGGAGAGAACTTCTTGTGTGAACCCTCACCAAATAATTTATCAACACGATTACAAAGATAGGTCATATCGAATGCATCAACATTCCAACCAGTGATTACGTCAAAACTTTCTTTACGCCAGTATTTGATAAACGATTCGAGTAGGAATGCCTCATTCTTACATTCATGGTAGATAACATTTGCAGGACAATCATCCCATGGGCCAATACCAAAGGTATGTGCGTTGTGTCTAAATGGTTTGATTGTAATTGCGTTGACTTTCTCTTCTGCGAGAGTTGGTTCGGGGAATCCATTTTCAGATTCACACTCGATGTCAAGTGTTGCAATTTTAACTTTGTTGTAGTCCCATTGAATATCTCCGTGGAACTTTTCTGCGATGTAGGTATAGATATACTTGTCATATCCATGTATTTCAAATCCATCGACTTGGTTGTATTGTTCACGGAACTTTCTTGCACCACCCATGGTGTCAAGATTGACTGCTTCTAGTGGTCTTCCATCAAGTGAACGAAATGCAGTTTCACCCTTTTTGGATAACACATAATGGTTAGGTCGATATGCGACCTTGACCATGTGTTGTTTGTTTCCTTGATAACCCTTTACGAGTATTTTGTCACGAGTACGACATACATTAGTATAAAAATCCATACTGTTATTATAACAGAAAGTGGACTATTCTACAAGTGTTTTTACGGACGGATGTAGTAATCCTTTTATTGCTTTTAGTTTGTCTATTGCATCTGTAAGTTTTGAAACTTCAGCATCTAATGCTTGGACAATTTCGGGATGTTCACCTATACCACTTGGGTTCTCTTGATACACTTGAATGTTTGCAGTGTGAACTGCGATATCACCTTCGTACTTCTTTTCTAATGCTCTTAGTAAGTCTGCCATAATTATTTATTCCCTGTTGCTAATTTGTAATTTGTCTCCAAGTTGGGTCTCACATTAAAGGATGTGACTATATGACTCTTCGGTATTACAAATTTATATTCTCTTGCATAAGGTAGCCATGGTGCAAGATTGATTTCCATGTTTCCGTCAACGACTTGTTGAACTAATAGTTGTGCTTCCGATATGGTGACAGTTTTACCCGCTTTTCCTTCCGTCACATATCCCATGATGACTTCACCACCTAAGAGTTTTAGTGCCTTGATTTCTGTTGAACTAAACACTTAATACTGATTCTTGTAATTCGATAGAACGTCTACCAACTTGTTTAAACCAACGTGAGTCTTCCATTTCAACTGCCATTCTTTTCCAATCACCTTCGACAACTGCACTCCACATATTGTTGAATTTTCCGAAACGAGTTCCACCTAGATTGAATGTCATATTGACTAAACAATGTTGAATTTCTTCGGGTAGGTCATAAAAGTCTGAACCACCTTTTGATTCAAACACATGAATTGTTTCTTCAACGTGTTTGTCGAAATCCATTTCATAGTATATGTCAACAGTTTCTTGACTGACTGGAGTTCCTGCTGATTGTCCATGTTCTGCATCGCCTTCTTTAATAAGATGTCCAACACCTAGTGTCAAATATCCTAGTGAATCTGCATAAACTTCGAGGACTTCTCCCTCGTGTCTCTTAATCTGCTCTTTCAATATCTCTTTGTTCATTTTTTTCCTTTTCCACTTGATGTTCGATGAGTTCGACCAAAATGTCTCCCATCAGTTTGTTTAATTCCTCATTATTTATGAGTTCTTTAATCCCCTCTTCACTTGCTGTAGTTCCATGTGGAACTCTTCTAATTGTTCTTTGGAAGTTAAGATGAGGTCTGTCGTCTTCCATTTGCACTTCGCCGTACTGATACACTAGACCATCCCATTCACCACCCTGTAATTCTACAGCTGCAGTTTTGTCATCGGGATTCTCTACAACTCTGTAGACCCCCTCATTAAATAGTTTATCAATCATTTACAAAATGCGATATGGTTTTTGCTATACCGTCCCAATTTTTTGTATTGTTCGTAAATATCTTCAAAGTTGTCTCTCAATAATTTCATGTATTCTTCGTAATTTCTTTGAGTCACGAATGTGTTGAATGCAATATAACCTTTGTTAATTCTATTTAGGTTATCATAAAACTGTTTTGATTTGAACTGAGGTGGTGTTCCACTTGGCCCAAATATATCAACAAAAATGTAATCGTACTGCGTGGTGCAAGTGTCTACGAATTCGAATGCATCATTGACAACACAAGTAATCCTGTCATCATCGTTAGGCATATGAAAATACGTCTCTCCTATATGTCTTAGGTCAAAGATATCAACAGTGGTGATATTCATCTGAGTGTTTCTATATAAGTATGATGGAATGACACCACCACCAGTTCCTAGAACTAATGCACGTTGCGTGACTGTAGGTGTATTAGGAAAGGGTTTATAGTTTATGACTTGAACCATTTCTTTAGCATAAGTCTTTTGTAAATCATGGGGATATTTTTTCTTCAGTGATGTTTGATTTAACTCACCATCAAATTCTAAGATAACACATTGTTGTGTTTCTCGAACGGTTATATCAACCCCATGTATAGTTTCAGTGTGTAATACATCTGTATACTTTTCTCTATCTTTCATAAATCTCTACTCCAAATGAACTGTCGTTCATAATTGCTTTGTGGATTCCTAAAGATGCTTTTCTAGTTCCCATCGCTCCACCTGCGAAAGTATCTACCACTTCTCGTTCCTGTAAATCTTTCATTGTCACATAGTGCATATACGCACCAATCCTTTTTCTAACTTCATCAGGTACATCGACATCTTCTTCATATACCATATGGTCAATAGACTTATTTACCAATTGATACCCAATTTTCTCATTTACTAAAAGGTACACAATCAATCCTACAGGTACAGAACCATATTCAAACAAATAATATTCTACTGCAGGGTCATTCCAATAATCATACTTGGTGATTGCATCTGCCATTCCTTTGGACAACCATTTAGTTTTTTCAACATCTCTCTTCCAAGTTAAGAATGCATTGTTAATTTGTTCTACTGCAATATCGGGTTGTGTGAGTTTTCTACATTTAAGAGTTGTATCTTTAAGTAAACGATTAACACCCTTTTTAGTTCTCCACCTGTTATTCATTTTTTCCATGTTAGTATCAACATGAGAATAGTAATTGTAAGTCTCAAAACGAGTGTCTAGTGTTAAACCTTTCTTTTCTATCCACAATGATTCGTGTTCATTACCCAAGAATTTTTTACATAGATTTTCTCTGAGTGCATCAAATACCAATTCTTCATTGTCAAGATTGTGTGTTGCACTTATTGGTAATCCTTCCAGTCGTTTGTAAATGTGTTGAAACATCTGAACGTGTTTTAGTACTATCACGACAAGGTCTCCACGAACACTTACTGTTGCAACTTTCCTTTGCCATTCGTTTTTAATCTTGTGGTATTCATGAACGTATTCGGAAGGAAGTAGTCCTTCGTGTCCATATCTCATTCTTCTTTGTTCTTGATAAAAGTCTATAAACTTTTTAGATGAAAGTTCTTTCAGTGACATACACCTATCGTTGAAAAACGATGAAGGGTCAACTGTTTTTAATTCCTCTATATCGATGCACGGAATGGCTTCGAAAGGACTCAACTCATCCAAAAAACTCATCTAATGTACTCACTCTTGCATCTTTAAAAAAATCTCGACATACACCTTTAGAGAAACACCAAATATTTTCAATGTAATATTTCTTCATGAACTCGTCCATTGCAGCTTTATCAAAGTCTCCATTCTCATCTTTGAATACAGATTTACCTTGAGGTCTTTGCATGATTCTCATTCCGATTTGTCCATCAAATCTATCTTCACCGATATGTTGAATGACTTCATCACCCGACCTGTATCTAACCCCATGTATCTTAGGGTCAAGAATGTTTATATACAACACTCCGTTGTTTGCAAGTGCATCATACGATTTCTTAGCAACAGGTAAATAAAAATCGTCTCTCCATGCATTATACTCGTTAAACTTTGCCCAAGATTGGTCTTGTTCATGTTCACCACCTTCGTTGTATCTCTCTGTTGAAAAATAAGGTGGAGAAGTGAATGCACAATCGATTGGTGGAAGTTGATGGTATTTCATATCCTCTGCACCACAACGATGTATCTCAACTTTCTTTGACCCAATACATGAGAAGTAATCTTCCTGTTCAATTATGTCGGGTTCTTCACCTGTAAGAATTCGTTCATAAAATATACATTGTTTCTTATATTGTACAAATGTTGCAGGGTTTGGGTCACAACCTATGTACTCTTTAGTGTAATTCCCTGCATAAAAACCACATAGTCTATCACCCCAACCACAAGAAGTATCAAGTATTGTTTTACTCCTAGTGTTGTCATAGATAGATTTTGCAACAAGTGGTTTGAACTGCGTTGCAATGTATGTTCCCAATCTGAATGCAGAAATGTAAGACTTTTCATCCAACTTTCCACCCATGAGTTCTTCCTTTCCTTCAACCTGTACTTTTTGTACACCATTGATTCCTCTCCAAATAGGCCCTAGACATCTCCAAATTTCTTTAGAGGTTCCTTCTTCCCAAACTTTTACTGGTGGTTGGAAACCATAACTTCCACACGCAAGTCTTAACTCTTGGTGAAAGAAGTTTGATGCATCAGAATGAACCGATGCACAATCTATCAAACCTAATCCCCAAGAATGAAAGTCAAAAGTATAATCGTCATACTTTTCCATGACCTCTTGTTCTAAGTTATCTGTAGGTGTGATACATTTACTAGTATCATAATCCTTCAGTGCAAGAAACATTTCACGCATTCTTTCATATGAAATTTTCTTGAAAGGAAATGGTGGTCTGTTTTCTGCAATGAAATCTGCGACTGCAAGACGAAATTCTTCCTTACCATATTCTTTGGTAGTCTTATCAAAAAGGTTGCCGTCTAAAATAGGCAACCCATTTGAATTAACGTTATCGGTTAGAATTTGTTTTAAAGACATTATTGAGGATTGTTTCCAAGATACTCCAATACTGTTTCTGCATTAGATACTAAAAATGGGTCGGATTCAATGTTGTCTTGAAATCCTTCTTCAATAAACATTTTCTCAACTTTACCATCATTAATTACAGCTGCATATCTCCATGAACGGAATCCAAAACCAAGATTTGATTTTTTAACTTCAGCACCAAATTTATGTGTGAACTCTCCGTTTCCATCGGGAAGGAAAAATATATCTTTTGCACCTAGAGAGTGTCTCCACTCATTCATAACAAAAGCATCATTTACAGAAATGCAATAGATTCCATCAATCTTTAATGACTGAAATTTCTTAAAGTTTCCTTGGTATCCTGGCACTTGTTTTGTACTGCAAGTAGGTGTGAATGCCCCAGGCAATCCAAATAAGATTACTCTTTTACCTGCGAATTCTTTTGTAGAGTTTAAAACACCCCACTCTAATACACCTTGTTCATTTTCAACACGAATTGGAAAATCCACGTTAGGGATTTCTTGACCTTCTAAAATCTCAAGACCCATAATTGCTTTATTATCACTATTTGACATTCTTTACTCCATAATATAAAAAGATACACCTATTATACAACTATTGAGGGTGTTTTGTAAGGGGTTTTTTAGGATTTCTTTGTATTAATATTACCCATCTTTGCAAGAGACAAGTTCTTCCTATGTTCTTCTGAAAATGGTTTGCGTTTCTTACCTATCTTCGCAATACTCAGTTTCTTCCTATGTTCTTCTGAAAATATCTGACCTTTGTTTGCAATACTCAGTTTCTTCTTTTGTTCTTCTGAAATTATCTTACCTTTCTGTGCAAGAGACATCTTCTTCCTTGTTTCTTTAGTGTGTTTCAGTCCAGTCCTATCAAAGTAGCTGGCAGTGCTGGTAGAAGCTTCTTTTTCTTCTTTAGGGTCTAGGGTTTTTATGAATGATTTGAGGTCGAGAATGAACTCATCGTCTAGGGGATATAAATACATATGCTGATACTCCTTATTAGTGTTAGAGTAGTCGGATGCTCAAACATCGTGGACTACACTAGTATTTATACAAAAAGGGACTCGAAAGTCCCTTCAATTTGTGTCCTTTAAGAAATTTTGATTTCTTGAGGTTTATCTTCTTCGGGTACAATCCTTTCCAAAGACACACTCAAAATCCCATTCTTCATATCTGCACCTTTAACGACTATATCGTCTGCAAGTGTGAATGTTCTTTTGAATGAACGTGATGCAAGTCCTTTATGGACATACTCAAGTTCCTCTCCATCCTCTTGTTTACCTTCAATTGCAAGAATCTCTTTCTCTTTTGAGATAGTAATATCTTTCTTGGTAAATCCAGCTACTGCAAGTTCGATAGAGAAGTTCTCTGCATCGTGTTTTACAATATTGTAAGGTGGATAGTTTACATTAGAGTGCGTGTCTGCACGTTCTAATAGTTTTAGGTGTCGGTCAAAACCGATTGCGAATGGAAAATCCGTTGTGAATCTTCCGAAGACATCATCGAAGTGTGTCATAGTTTTCTCCTTATTTAAGCAAGTTAATGTTCTAGTCCTCTTATGAGCAACTAGGCGTATGCCCTCTTTAATCCGAGTTATCAGTCCAGTCTCTTATTCAGATTCTTTCCCGAAGCTCTTTTGAAGATTAAAGAGTTCATACTAAAGTGGAAACTCAGCACGACCTGTTAGCCTCCTAGTTTGACCTGCCCTAACTCAAACATGGAAAGGGGTTGGGTCAAGTTGTGGGTTTCTTTTCCGTACGGTAAATTAATACTAGTACTTCTTATCTACCCTTGCGAATCAAATAAATGAATCGCAAATAGTATTTATACCATTTATAAGCCTATTATAAGGTTTTTTTTAAATATTTCAAGGGGTTTTCTTTAATTTTCTTAATTCTTTATTAATTAGTGGTGCATATATCTTAACTGGAATCTCTTTTCCTTTAACATTTATCTCGTCAAGATACTGCCATTCACAATCAACCTGTTTCTTTGTGAACTCTGACATTAGAATAGGTGTATCATATGTTCTAGTTTGCACTTCAAGTCGAGCTGCAAGGTTAACTGCATCTCCGACAACTGAATAATCGAATCGTTCTTCTGACCCCATATTGCCCACGATACACTGACCAGTGTTAATTCCAGTGCCTATGACTACTGGTGGTAAATCTAATCCTTCTCTTTCTAACTCTACATTCATTTGTTCTGTTAACAGTTCTATTTCTATTGCAGA
>OCVR010000203.1_pt1 | contig 49223 bp, 43 predicted proteins | sample 1539091 | NCBI WGS metagenome assembly OCVR01 (sample SAMEA3355530, study PRJEB22509) | marine metagenome | biome: marine; feature: coastal ocean; material: water | place: USA | collected 2010-08-07 | depth 16 m | reverse complement strand
CAAAATCAATCCATGATCAGGTTTGATCGTGTAATTATTGATAAGCGATTACCCTTTTTCAGATGCGGTGGTGTCACTTCTGCAATGCTATCTTGCAGATGTGCAAAACAAGATTATTGACCAGTTCGGCCTTCGCCTCCCTTACATGCTTTCAGGTGCGCTGGCGTCGGTTGTTGATGGCGATGTAAGCATGTTATACCGCGTGCTGGACAGCTACGGTGAACAGATTGATGGTGGCTGGGAAAAACCAAAGTGGAATGTGACAGTCAGAGCGATCATAGAGGATGAGCATGAAGAGCTTGAGGAACTGTCTTTGTTAAATGGATGGGAATGCTACGATTACTCAACCTCAGATGATGACGATGGCGTGTTGATGGGGAAAATGCGGTGTGATGTTGTTGTGAGTGTGCATGCTTACACAAAAGAAGAGGCCAGGAGGCAGGCTGAAATGGCAGCGCCGGACATCAGTGAAAAATACGGCAGCGTGGACACCTGGACTGACGAGCATGATGCTGAGTGCGACAATAAGTAGAGTGAAGAAATAAAAAACCCGCGAGTGCGGGTTTTTTATTGGGGGACGTTACCAGTTAGGTGGCGTTTCGAGTCCTGCTATTTGCGATGGTTTCCACCCGCCGCCCATTCTGTTTAAAACAATAACGGGATCCATGTTGAGGTGTTTAGCAAAGTCTTCAACCGAATCGAAAGTGAAAGCGCCGCACTTCACTTTGTCCTGCATCTTAGGCTGTAGTTTAGACAGCGTACTGCCTTTGTTTTGCGTCCGCTTTTTGCCAGTGGCCACAGATTTTGCCTGCCGGCGATTTCGCGGCTGTTTTTTGCTGGCGGTTACGGGTTTCTGTTTTTCAGGTTCAACGTGTTCTGTTGCTGCGGACGATGCGGCAGAGTTACGTTTTCCTGAAACGGCCTCTTCTATCGACCAACCACGGTGAAGTCTGCCCATCATTTTCCCGTAGCTTACCTTTTGATCTTCAGCCAGTGCGCGGTAACTGACGTAATCGTTACCGTTAAACGTGATCGCCTTGCCCTGATGGACCTGTCCGGCCCACTCTTCAAGTCCCAGGGCCTGTTCGAGAGTTGCACCTTGCCCCATGCGGTATTGCAATTTGCGGTATGACGTTTTGTAGTGCTTCGCGACTTCTTTCAGCGTTTCGAAGGTTTTTCCTTCAAAGGTGTAGTTGTCTTTTTTGTGATCAGCAAGACCTACTGACTCTTCAGGTGTCCATCGGTTACGTAGCCGCCCTGTTACCTTGGGGACGTCCATGTTGTAATGGCGCGCCAGGTCGGCAGCAGTGTTGAAGGTTTTGCCTTCGACCGTTACCGGCATGATACTGCTGATATCAATCAGGTTGTGCGTATCACGGGTAGATTTGGGTGGGCTGGAAGGCGATTTTTCATCGCCCGCAATTTGCCCTAGTGTCCACCCCTGATCCATCCGGTACCGGACGCGGTGAGGACTCATGTTGATGGCCCGGGCAAATGCGCGTGCAGAAGGGTAGGTTTTGCCCTGATAGGTGATCGCTTTGCAGTTACCGCGCGTCTTCACGGTTTCCGCGTTCTGTACAGGCGTGTTCTTTTGCTTGGTGCTGGTTTTTTTGGTGGTATTTTTAACAGGCGTCACTGCTTCTTTTGACGAAGACTTGGCTTTTGATGGGCGCTGGGCCACACCGACAGCTTGTGCTTTTGTCCACCCCTGTTTCAGGCGGTAACTTACCGTGTTCACATTCTGTCCGTAAGCGGCAGCAAAAGCCTTTACTGAAGGGTACAGTGTGCCACGGAAGTTGATGCTGTTGCCGCGGTGTGTGCTGCTAACCGTTTTTTTAGTGGTGGCAGTGTTCTCGCTTTTCTTTTTGAGTCCAAGCGCTTCTTCTGGCGACATCCCTTTGCGTCTTATCTTATGGCGCAGTTGGTGTGGGCTGACATTGTAAGCTCTTGCGAGTTCGCGCATAGAACTGTATTGCTTGCCCTGACAAGTCACCGCATGTGAACGTTTGTTCTCCGGTTGTTTCTCCAGCCCTATTGCAGCTTCAATGCTCATTCCACGCTCGCGCCGGCTGAAAAAGGTCGATAAGGGAACGTCATGGGCTTTGGCGACAGCCCTTTCGCTGCGGTAGCTTTTTCCGTTGACCACAATTTGTGAGGAAGCGCTTCTTTTTGCTTGCGTTTTTTTCTTCATCGACTTTTTACGGGGAGCGGCCTCTGGGGTCGCGACTTTTTTCAGTGCATGCACTGCATCTTCACAATTGTCACCGTTGGCAAGTTTTTTTGCAAGATCTTCTTTTTTCAGTCCGTGCGCCTCGGCCACCTGCGTAAGATTTGCAAAGCTTTGACCGTCTACAACAAGCTGAATAGTTTCATTTTGTAATGCTTTATTTGCCAGTTGAGGTGGTGCAACCAGGCCGACAGCTTGCGCAACGGACCAGTTTGCCTGTAGGCGTTGTGTCACAAGGTTAACGTTTGCGTGATAGGCTTCAGCGAGTTCAGAAATAGAGTGGTAACTTTTTCCGTCAATGCGAAACTTAGGCGTTTCTTTTTTCGCAACAACCGGTTTTTCAGTCGGGATAAGGCTTTCCGGGGTCGCCCCGTTGCGCAGTTGGGCACCGACTTTGCGCGCATTGAGGTTATAATGGCGGGCGAAGCTGGCGATGCTCGGAAAGACGTTGCCACCAATTTCTATTTGTACAGCATGGATTGGGCCGCGGATCGATTCGTCGACCGAATCCTCAACTTTCTTCTTGCTTGATGGCGAAAGGTTTAGCGGGACATTGAATGCCTGCTCTGGCGTTTTCCCTTCGGCCAGGCGTTGCCTTGCTATCTGGGTTTTGACACCAAAATGTTTGGCGGCAGATTGAATGCTTGGGTATTCGACATTGTTAACGGTAATTGTTTGCTTGTTGGGCATCTGTTATCTCCTGCATTAAAGCATACATTGAACGTATTGTGAAAACGCATAAGATCAAGATTTTTTTTGATTTGATTGTTAAGTTAATGAAATTTCTATGAAAAAAGTTCAACAAAACAACCGTTTTTTAGATGGTTAATAAACAAGCTCTTTGTCTTTGGCATCCAAAAGAACGGACTTCACGTCACGAAGTAACCGGTTCCCCGGGCGGGGTTCCTTGAGTATAAAATTAATGTTACTCTGGTAATGAGGCGGCAGGTCAGGGAGTGCGCGATAGATGGTGGCGCGAATTTGTTCTGTCGTTTTCATTTGCATATAAGAAAGTGAAAAATTCTTAATTAACTCATCAACCCGTTCGTTAAACGTCGGTGGCCCGTCAATGCTGCGTGACATGTAAACACTCTGTTCAGCGGTTTCCATTTGAACGTTAACGGAGACTTCCCATACAGGCATGGACGGATCAACGCCAAGGTGATCGTCTGCGACATCAAGAGGGTTCATGCCTCTGGGGGTTATTTGTGGTGTGATGTGAACGGTTTTGTAAATCAGATTGTTGGCGAACTCATTGGCTTGTGCGTATGTCATATTGCGACTAAGGAGAAGATTGTAGGTGTTCATTGTTCGCCCTTTGCGATGTTGATGCGCGATTTTCACACATTCAAGTCTTTGTTACAATGAAATTTCTTTTCGCGACAATATTCATGATACAATAAATGAAAGAGACAGGAAGTCTAATTTTGACAAAATTGTTGTACAAGCACACAGGGAGTGGTAGAATGACAGTATAAATAAAACAAGACACGCGATTTTTTTCTCGACGTGTTTTTTTTGTGATACATTCAAGGTAAGACACAATATGTTGTGCCTAAAACTTTTCAACAACACAATATGTACGGAATCAACATGACTGAATCCAACTTTCTCGACACGACAAAAATGGTCGGCGACACACAAGATAGCCGCGAAGGGGCTGATAACATTATTCGCGTAAAGAAACGCGACGGCCGACTTGAACCCATTGACCTTGATAAGATCCACAGGGTACTTATATGGGCAGCTAAAGGGCTTAAGCGTGTTTCCGTTTCACAGGTAGAACTGCGAGCGCAGATTCAGTTTTACGACGGCATTACCACAACTGAAATCCACGATATTCTCATCCGTACGTCAGCAGAAATGATTGCGTCAGAGCACGAATACCAGCATTTCTCAAGCATCCTTGCAATGTACCATTTGCGCAAAAAAGTGTACGGTACGTTTGAGCCTCTGAGTTTGTGGGAACAGGTCAACAAACTGGTCGCATCAGGTCATTATGACAAGTCATTGTTAACAGACTTCACCCGCGAAGAATTTGATGAGATGGATAAGTTCATCGATCACAATCGCGACATGAAATATGCCTATGCGGCATTTGTTCAGCTGTCAGGCAAGTACCTGGTGCAAAGTCGTGTGACAGGTGCGATATACGAAACTCCGCAATTCCTTTACGTACTGGTAGCAGCCTGCTTATTTTCGGGTTATGAGCCAAAACGCCGGATGGATTTCATTCGCCGTTTTTATGATGCGACGTCAACAGGACGACTCTCTCTCCCTACGCCGATCATGAGTGGTGTTCGTACACCAACCCGCCAGTTCAGTTCTTGTGTGCTTATTGAGTGTGGTGACAGCCTCGACTCTATCAATGCAACCGCGTCAGCCATGGTTAAGTATGTAAGTCAGCGTGCCGGCCTGGGTGTTAACGTAGGGCGTATCCGTGGACTGGGCAGCCCTATCCGTGGTGGCGAGGCGTTCCACACAGGATGCATTCCTTTCTACAAATACTTCGAAACGGCGACGAAAAGCTGCTCTCAGGGCGGTGTTCGGGGTGGTGCGGCAACACTGTTCTACCCTTTGTGGCACATTGAGGTCGAATCGTTGCTGGTACTCAAAAACAACCGCGGTGTTGAAGAAAACCGTGTGCGCAAACTTGATTACGGCGTGCAGTTCAACCGCTATATGTATCAGCGCCTGCAAAAAGGTGAATCTATTTCACTCTTCAGTCCAAGTGACGTGCCAGGCATGTACGATGCATACTTTCAGGATCAGAAAGAATTCATTCGTCTTTACGAAATGTACGAAAGCGATCCAACGATTCGCCGTAAAACGATTGATTCAACGGATCTGTTCTCACTTTTTGCACAAGAGCGCGCAAGTACAGGCCGCATCTATCTGCAAAACGTTGACCATACGAATGAAAACAGCCCGTTTGATTCGAGAGTGGCTCCAATCAGACAGAGTAACCTCTGCCTTGAGATTGCGTTGCCGACCAAGCCAATGGAACACATCAACGATGAAAACGGTGAGGTGGCACTGTGTACGCTGGCGGCGTTCAACCTGGGTATGATTGATGACACCAAAGAGTTTGAAGAGCTCGCAGATCTGGCGGTACGCGCCCTTGATAGTCTGCTTGATTATCAGGATTACCCGGTCATTGCGGCCTACAACTCAACGATGAAACGTCGACCTTTGGGTATTGGTATCATTAACTACGCATACGATCTGGCGCGCCGTGGTCTGCGATATTCTGATAACAGCGGTGTGAAACACACTCATGAAACCATGGAAGCGATTCAATATTATCTGTTGAAGGCGTCCAACCAGCTGGCCAAAGAAAAAGGTGCCTGCCCCGGATTTAATGAGACTACTTATTCACAAGGTGTGCTGCCTATCGACCGTTATTACGGCAAGCACCTGGACAAAATCACCGAAGCCGCGGGTGTTGAATACAAAATGGACTGGGAGTCTCTGCGTAAAGAGATTGTTGAGCATGGTCTGAGAAACTCAACACTGACAGCACTGATGCCTTCTGAAACCAGTTCGCAAATCTCAAATGCGACTAACGGTATTGAGCCGCCACGCGGACCGGTAACCCAGAAGAGCAGTAAAGATGGTGGTTACGCGCAAGTGGTTCCGGAATATGAGCGCCTGAAGGAGCACTACGAGTTTTACTGGGACATGGTAAGTAAAGGGAACGGTGGTTACCTGACGCTGACCGGTATCATGCAAAAGTTCGTTGACCAGACCATTTCGGCAAACACGGGTTACGATCCTTCGCAATACCCTGACAGCAAGCTTCCGTTGTCCGTTATTATGCGAGACATCATGTTTGCCTACAAGCTGGGTGTGAAAACATTGTATTATCACAATACCCGCGACGGCCAGCGTGATGATGACAGCAGTGTGAAAAAGGTCAGTGAAACGACGCCAGCAGTGGTTATCGAAGAAGAAGATGACGGTTGCGCAGGCGGTGCCTGTAAAATTTAGGGTGCAAGGGGAGCCGTCCCCTTGTCCGTTTAACAGAACAAACAGTTAAAAAGAGAAAGAGCATGAAGTACAGTGTATTTAAACAGGGTAGTATCAACACCCTCAAAGAACCCATGTTTTTTGGTAACCCGGTAAACGTTGCCCGTTACGATCAACAAAAACATGATATGTTCGAAAAGTTGATTGAAAAACAGATCAGTTTCTTCTGGCGTCCCGAAGAAGTGGATGTGTCACGCGATCGGGCTGATTACCTGAAAATGACGCCGGCACAGCGCCATATCTTTATGAATAACCTGAAGTATCAGACGCTACTTGATTCTGTTCAGGGTAGAAGTCCTAACCTGGCATTCTTGCCGATCGTCTCTCTGCCGGAACTGGAAACATGGGTCGAAACCTGGTCATTTTCAGAAACCATCCATTCGCGCAGCTACACCTTTATTCTGCGAAACGTGTTAAATGATCCAAGTGCAGAGCTTGGTAACATTGCCGATCACCCTGAAATCGCCAAGCGTGCAGCGGACGTAACCCGTTACTATGACGACCTGATTGAACTGGTGGCGCTGTATACGACGGATGGTGAAGGTGTTCACGTTGTCAACGGCAGGAAAGTTGACTGTACAATGCGTAATATGAAGAAGAAACTGTACCTTGCCATGGTGTCAGTAAACACGCTGGAAGCGGTACGTTTCTACGTAAGCTTTGCCTGTACCTTTGCAATGTTTGAAAACAAACTGATGGAAGGTAACGCGAAAATTATTCGTCTGATTGCGCGCGATGAAGCACTGCATAAGCAGGGTACGCAGTACATGGTTAATCAGTTCCACGCCGGGTCAGATGATCCTGAAATGGCGGAAATAGCGATCGAGTGTCGTGAAGAAGCGCTGAAGATTATCGATGAAACGAATCGGCAGGAAAAAGAGTGGGCAGACTTCCTGTTTAAAGAAGGCTCTATGATGGGATTGAACAAGCAAATCCTGTCTGAATATGTCGACTTTGTTACGGATACTTCGATGGCGGCGATTGGTTTCGAGCCCAAATATGGAAATGGTGTCAACCCGTTGCCGTGGATGGGGAACTATCTTAACTCTGACAATGTACAGGTCGCTCCGCAAGAAACAGAAATCTCGTCTTACTTAACGAATCAGGTGAGTTCTGATTTGAATGAACAGGATTTCGAAGATATGGGCGAATTGTAATCGATTAAAATGATTGCATATATCGTATAAAAACCCGCAAAACGCGGGTTTTTTATTTCTAGCTGTGTTACTATACCTCCATTGATAAGGATATAAGGAAAGCCATATGGAAGGCGGAAATGTTCGCAATGATGATGCTCTTGAGCATGATGAGTTGCTTGATGATTACGGTGCCATGCCAACAGATGGTCCGGATCTTGACAGTTTGAGTGATGATGATGACGAAGACACGTTGTCAGATGAACTCATCGCAAAGCTTGAAAAAGAGGCGCGCTACACAGGCATTCAGCAGCTTCTCCGTCACCCGTTACTGTCAAAAGCTGAATTCTACAAACTGGCAAAAAAAGCCCAGGCCGGCGACCTTGATGCCCGAAACGAGATTATTCGCTGCAATCAAAAGCTGGTGTTTAAGCTCGCAATGAAACGTGCTCATATCATGGAACTTGAAGATCTGATGATGGAAGGGAATTTTGGTCTGGTACGGGCTATTGAGAAATTCGATCTGACAACAGGGCTGAGTTTCAGTACTTACGCGACATGGTGGGTGAGACAATGCATCATAAGAGCGGCCATGGATCAGTCAAGAACGATCCGCGTACCTGTGCATATGTATGAAAAACTTCGCAAGTACTGGACGCTTAAGGGGCGAAAGAAAATAACCGGTGTTGCCATGACTGATCAAGAAATCGCAGAAGAGATGGATATCAGTATGGAGCAACTCGAAAAGCTTTCGAAAATATCAGGCGATCCGCTATCCCTTGATGAGCCTATTAGTTCGGGCGGCGAAGAAGGCGAATCCGACCTTTCTTTTGTTTCAAGGGTGTTTTCAGATGAGGATGATCTTGATGCGGATTCAAGTGTCGTTTTGCAAAAACCCATAAGCAAAGAACTGTCCATTCTCATGACGCGTGCGTTAACGAAAAGAGAACGCGCCGTCATTTGTGCCAGGTTTGGTATTGAGTCAAATGATGCGCACACGCTTGAAGATGTGGGGAACAATATAGGAGTTACCCGTGAACGTATCCGGCAGATAGAAGCCGTCGCATTGCGAAAGCTGCGAAGGGTGGCTATGTGGAAGTCAATGACGAGCAGCGACTTCATGGAATAGTGAAGTGAACAGTGTGAAAAGCCGCCCATGACAGCGGCTTTTTTTTCGCGTAATATAACAGCAGGATAAGCTGTATGCGTGAATGAAATGAAAAAAACCATCGAGAGATACCGCCGTTATCACACGGCAAAATTGACGCAATCCGTGACACGCAACAGAGATACTCTTCGCGCATGGCGAATACGCCTTCGCGTGCAGTCCGGCGCTGGCGCGGCAGTGATACTGTCTTTAACGCTTGCCATCATCACCTTACCCAGTCTTACAGTGCCGTTGATCGCGCTTTTTGCGAGCATTTCACTCTGGGCGACAAATGTCATTTTGTTGTCCGAAATAAAAATCTCTGCGCTGAACAACAAAGAGTATCAAACAAGGCTTTTCGGTCAAAACGTGTCACGCCATCACCTTACCAAGGAAAGTGCTGGCCAGACACAATATTACTAAAAGCGAAAAACTTTTTTGTTGAACATCGTCCACCTTTGCGTTAACATCAACGTGCAATGGAATGTAAGATCCTCCGCAAGGGGGTTTTTTATTGCCTATAGAAAATAATAAAACAAAAAGGTTGTAATTAACTCGGCTTTTGTTTTAAACATTGAGAACAATCACAATAAGCTGCAAATAACTGTATAGAGGATCCTTATGGAACAGTTGAAAGACAAATTTAATTTTTTGGGTAAGGGGCCGCTCGCTGCGGGTGTCGTTGTTTTGATTTTGGCGGTGTTTTTGGTTGCAACCTCACTGATTTCGGTCGGGGAAAACAAAATCATGCTGCTCAACCGCGTAATGGGTGGTGAGGCGATGGGTAAAGGCGAGGTTATTGCCCTTCCTGACGAAAATGGTAACGAGCGTAAAGGTCCGCAGGCCCGTTATTTACGTTCTGGTGTTCAGTGGGTGACGTTTGGTCGCATCATCTACGACATGCAGGAAAAAGACTTGTTGGTGGTACCGACGAACAAGGTTGCCGTATTGACAGCAAAAGACGGTAAATTCCTGCCAAAAGGTGCATTTACCGCGCCAGAGTGGAAATACGACGCAGAAAAAATGCTGCACCCAAGTTTCTTCCTTGATGAGGGCGAAGGCTATCGCGGTCTTCAGTATAATGTACTGACACCGGCATCATACCCCGTCAACCCTTATCTTTGGGATGTTAAAATGTATCCCGCGAGTGAAGTGCCAGCCGGTTTTGTTGGGGTGGTCCGTTCGCGTGTATCAACCATTGAAGGTTGCCCGGGTGATGACGAAGTGATGGGTGATGAGTCGACCAGCACTGAGATTGATACGCTGGTTGTACCAAAAGGTTGTAAAGGTATCTGGGATACCCCGCTGACAGAAGGTGCATTCTACCTTAACCCGATGGTTAACGATGTATCTCTTATCACCAAACGTACTGTTGTTTGGGAATATAAAGGTGGATACAAGCGTCGCAGCATCAAGCTTAAGATTGATAAAAATGGTGAGATCACGCAAACAGAAAGCGAAGATGAAACTGAGCTGGAAGTAGGTGATGCCGGCGAGGCTATTTTTGTTCGCACGCCTGATGGCTGGAATGTACCGGTAGAGGTGCGAGTTCAGGCACAGGTTCACCCTAAAAATGCCGCTATTGTTTATTCATCAGTCGGTGGTCTTGATGAAGCTGAAAACAACATTGTAACATCAGCACTGCGTGACAAGCTGCGTACCATTGCCGGCGAAGAAGGTTTTAAAGCCAAAGATCTGATCACGAAGCGAGAGGCGATTGGTAAACAAATTCAGGAAGCCGTTGTGGAGCAGGCGGAACGTGTTGGTGTATCGATCACCGCGGTTTACCTTGCTGAAATTGCTCTGCCGCCAGAATTAATGTTGCCGGATCGTCGTCGTCAGCTTGCTGATGGTATGAAGCAGTCTTATAACACTGAGAAAGAAGCGGAGCAGGCGCGTGTGGAACGTGAGAAGGTGTCAGCAGAAGCAAACAGTCAGGCTGACTTGATTAAAGCTGAAATCGCGAAAAAGGCGGCTGCCGACTGGGCTGAAGAAGCTCGTATCCAAGGTCAGGGTGAACGTGACCGTCTAATTGAGATCTCGAAAGGTCAGGCTGCGCAAGCAAACGTTCTGGGTAAAGAAACAACGGCAATGCTTCAGCTTGGGTTGAAGGCTCTGGAAGTTGCTGAGAAGAACCCGGACACGGTTAAGGTGCCACTGATTAATGTTCAGGGTGCTGCCGGTCTGGAAGGTGCTGCGTCTATTCTTGGGGGTTCAAGTAACCTGGCTGAGATGATGCGTCTTCAGAGTGAAACGGATAAAAAGAAGAGCGGAAAATAATCGCTCATCTTAAGTAAAGAGCCGGCCATGTGCCGGCTTTTTTGTGTCTGTTGGAAATGTCTTTGTGGCGTGTTGGTTGCAAAATGAAAACAGAGTGATAGCTGGTGGAGTCGTGACAGAGAACGACGTGCTTGGTTTCAATGGTGGTAGCTAAGAGAGTGCGGTAACGCGGGCATAAAAAAGCCAGGCGTTAAACCTGGCGTTTTTAATTTGAGATAACATTGTGAGCCCTGAGGTGTCCTGCGGGAGTATTCGGGATGTCTTCCTGACAGTTACTGCATGCTTAGCCTCCAATGGCACCTTCTGCAACACCGAATTTCCAATTTGAGATAACACTGTACACCTAAATCAGGTTTGTCTTAGCCGTCTTCCTGACAGTTACTGCATGCGTAGCCTCCAATGGCACCCTTTGCAACTCCGACGCTGTTGATAATAGCAAAGCAAAAACGCCGGCGCAACACTTTTATGTAAAAAACACGTATTATTTGAAAATTTTGCACGAACGCCAAATAAGTAACGGTAACCGGTATAAAATTCGAGCACTTGTAAAGAAACCCGTCACTTTTTTGACTTTATACTTTAGTATAGTATGTGTTTTTTCATACCTAAAGGCTGTATATCGCACTTAGAACAAAAAAATAACCATAATCTACAGACATATAGCCCTGTTGAGGTGTGAATATTTTACAAAAGGTATGAAAACTGTAATTTTTAGACATCATAAACAAAAAGGGCAACAAAGAACCTGTTTTCACAAGCTAACTTTTCCAGCTGAAAAAAAACAGTATAAGCTCAAATGCCCTTATGGAGCCTTTGGTTTAAAGGGTTTGGTTAAATTTTGTTCATTTTTTAGTTTTCTGTCTGAAACTTGAGTCGCGGCGATGCGCATCATCTGATGAACAGGCTGCCGGTTTGTAACTGATATTTTTCGTGCCAACTTGGCAGAAATATTATCGGAAACAAATAATGGTGGTGGCTGCCTAAGTGCACCTTCAACATGGAAGCTGATGCTTCTTGCGAGTGCATCGTCAGGTCTTCTCTCACTGTCCATAGAAACCAGCAGGCTGTCACGGGTCTTTTCGGGCAGAGGAACATGTTTAATAATGTGATCAATGGCATCACGCATATCAATGTCGTGCACACTGATATTCCGCTGTTGACACAACCCCTTGTAATCCCGTGCAGAGACTACCTTGTCATTTTTTAAAATAGGGGCGCTACCCGGTTTGTGCATGTACTGTTGAACTGCATCGGCAACCTGTTTTTGAAAAATGGCGGTATCAACGACATGGTTCCATTGTTCTTCAGGTACATTATTTTCCAGAGTGGGGTAATCCCTGAGTGCTGTGCTGATTTGTTGACGGACGCTGCTGAGCTGCTCTACATCAACAAGGCGGTTGTAAGCAGGTGGTTTTGTGTCATTAAGGACGGAAAGCAGGGCATCCCTTGTCCATTTCTTAACCTGGGCGTCACTGGCAATGATGTCAACGTCACCAAACCCGGCAGCTGAAACTTCACGTTCTACATCAGGCAATGTCAGCATGAGCGCTGAAAGGTTGGAAGACGTTTCCTGCATAACATCCGGCGGAACGTCGAATTTGTTATGGTGGATGTGGTATAATCCGTTACTGATAGTTACGCCTGTCAAAAAAGCATCGAAGGTGTCTTCTATGCCTTTATTGAAAACGGGCTTTGCGTGGTCTTTACCTGTTATCTTAAGCTGTAGCCCGTGCTCCTGAAGCAGCGGCGTATCAATGGTGATTTGATCCGGTCTTGCAGGAAGTGTGATGTGACTGGCCAGTACCTTAACGGCATTATTTACCACTTGTTTATGTACGTCGTCCAGCCTTTGCTGGGACGAAAAGCGGGAAAGCTGGAGCGCCGCGCTTGCAGTTAAGTAGTGCAGCGTGTGATCGCTGAATGGGGAAATTGTTTGTTCCCGGAAAAGGAAGTCCATATGTCTTGCTTCGCCCTGAGTGCTGATCTGATATGCCTGTTCATAAAGCGCGGTAATATCAGATGCCGGCAGACCAAGAGAACGTGACAGGGCGTTTATTTGCGCCGTTGGTTTTTGCTTGGTGTTGGGATTCAGAGCCATCAGAATGGTTTCTGCATAGTGCTGCATTTGAAAATGCGTCGTCAACTCGGGATTTTCCCGCTGCAACCTGGCGGCATTGGCACGCAGGTAATCACCCACGGTAAGCGTGGCATCCTTAGCCTCAAGTTTCATCGGTTGTCCGCCCGACAGAACCTGTTCAAGATCAACGCTGCTCCCTTGCAGCATGGCGGCGGTAAGTTCAGGACTGTGACGATACAGATCACGTATGAAACGAAAACCCTTTTGTCCGCCAGTGCCACCTGCAAGCGCCGTGTCGAGACCTTTCGGGAAATGCTCACGCATTTGCGAGGTTAAGCGTGAGAGGTTGTCGTCGATCGATTCTGAAAAGCGATAGTGGGGCACCATGCTGTTCCATAAGCGATCGATTTTTTCAGGTGACGGAAAATCAGGTTCGGGCAAATTAACTGCACTGATAAAATCAGGTTTTTTCACCTCAAGTTCAGGTGCCGTTCGGGACAACAAGGAAAGGATCTGCGCACGCCTTACTATCGCGGCACTATCGCCGGCTGGACGCTGTTGACTGATCTCGCGGCTGAGAAGGGTGGATTTAACCTCTGTGGTACTGCCCATGTGCTTAGCATCAGGTAACACACTGTCTTTGAGGTAAACCTGATGCTCTTTTACGAAGATACGGTGAGTGCCATCAGAAGATACGGCCACGCCTTCTCCGGTACGGATAGCATTGCGCAGACCGGCGTTGCTTCCCGGGGTATCCGGGAACAGCACCCGCCCACGCTGCTCACGCCCCTTATCAAAAACAAAACCCCTGTCATTGCGTATGCTGAGCTTCTGATCTCTGTGAATATCGTTCATGTCAATGATGGCGCATTTTTTTATTGCCCCGGAAAGTGCGGGTAATGCTGACAGTCCGTCCAGCGTGTGCTCAAGGTTTTTCACCATGGCAACGATACGCCCGTTCACACCATTGAGTCCACGTAGAATATGCTTTTCAGCCTCATCCGGTGACATGGCGTGTTGCAGGAAATCCTCAGATGAAAGACCGACATCTTCAAGTTGTGCACCAGTGGGTAGCGGGGTGCCAGGTGTATGTACGGGACAGGACAGCTCACGGACATGCAGCCCTTTTTGCGTCTCACTCATCAGGGTCGCTTTAATAAAGTACGGGCTGGCTCCTGCCGTGTGATTGTTGATGACGCTAAGTTCAACAACCGTGCCGGTTTGGGTACTTTCCATGATCTCAGAAAGCACTTGTTTTAACGCGTGCGGGGACGCCCCGCAACGCTGATGAATTGCCTGAATTTCATCTTCCGAATATTTCTTATCGATGTAGCGACGACCGCCAAGGGATGCGGTGTATCGTTTAGCCTGTTTTTCCTTTTCGCTGAAGGCGGGATTGCGAAGCGTAATACTCTCGCCCTTGTAATACAATGAAGACAGTTCGGCGTGAGTACCACTGACATCAAACATCGCAAGGGACGGCTTCGATTTGATGTGTCGTAATGTATGACCGGACACCTGTATCCCGAATGCGTCCTTCGCCCGCGCGTAAAGTGTCCCGTGAAAATCGTCAGGTATTTGAGACAGCGGCACGGCGATGCGATGTCTGCCGTTAGCTATATACCAGCGCTGGTTAATGTCCACGCCAATAATAAATGGTGGCACGGTAACGGCGGGAGAGAGTGAACGTCCGGCATTGGCAGATTGCAGGTATTCAGAAAGTTGCCCTGTCCGGATGTGAACGGGCACGCGGTTGTTTTCACTTGTTGCCGACAACGCGCCGGCGATCGCATGCATAGGTGAGCTTGCGCCATGCGCGGCGGTGGCGACAAAAAGGGCTTGCATGTCGTCGTTAATGTCGTGGAACACGATTTTATTGTCCCTGAGCTCACACCCCGGTAGTGTAACGGATTGCAGTGCTTCTTTTGCCGGTTGAGTGTTCAGAACCGTGAAGCCGTTGTCTGCGAGCGTATCGGACAGTAACAGAAGCGGGTGATGTGACGGCATACCGGTGAGCATACGCCAGCTGGCTTCAGGCACACCATGTAAAGCATCCGGCACCTGAAGGACACAACCTTGATCGCCCGTGTAAAGCCGGCAATGTGCGTTTATATATTCAGTTGCGAGCGTTCTGAGGGTGTCCTCGAAGTCAGAGAGGCACCCCTGGATCCTTGCGCGATGCTCAAAGTGTCCCTTTGAAGCGGCATTTGATGACTTTGGATTGATAACATTCTGAAGCAGTTTCTCCAGTGCATCATGTGGCGTGCTTTCTATGTGGTATAAATGGTTGAACTGACGTTGAACCAGTTCGTCTTCGCTGGGGATGTCGTCCGGCGAAAACGCATTCAGGGTATCAGCAAGTTTCTGCAATGGCGAGAGGGTTCTCACTGCTGCCTCTGAGTGCAGAACTGGCGTACCGATCAGTGCGGCATAAACAGACTGTAGCTGCTTAGCTTTTTGCTGCATGTAACCATGAGTGTCCGTGTTTTCAGAGGGATCGTATGCAAAACACGCATCAGGCAAAAGACGGAATTGCCTTGCTGCTTGTTTATTTTGCCGGCGAAGTGTGGCGAGTAGTTGTGATTTTGCTGATGTTGCCGGCATAAGTGCGCCCTGCTTCCCTTGTTACATCTTTTAATGATGTTATCACAAAGGTAAGCAGGGCGACGTTTTCAGGTGTCGCGAGGCGTGTATGTCAGAAGGGTTTTCTATGCTTCATCAACAAGCTTTTGGCTTTGCTGGCGAGAGGCAGGTCGTCATAGTTTTCGCCGCGGATTACGCGTTCGTGTATTTCACTAAGCGCTTCATTTATTTTCATCATGAGCTTACCGGCCACTTCGATATTCTCATCGCAGGGCTTGCAGTTCCCTTTACCACGATGCTCTATTTCAGAGGCGGAAAACGAAAAGTCGGCATGGTGCGCGTCATTTTTGTAAAGCACGTGCATCCTTAATGTGCTTCTTGCATCAAGGTTGTAACGCTCTTTGGACGTATTGATGCTGACAATAATAAAAGTGCCATCATCAACCAGATCGTAGTAGCCGCCAACACAATGTCCAAGGTCTTCACCCTCCCAGAAGAGACTGTATGCAGTATGAAGCTCGGTAAAACAAGCCTTTTCCTGCGCCATGTCAGGGGCGCTTAAGATTTTGTCGAGGTGAGACTCTGCCACTTTTTCAGAAAGGGAGCTCATGTATTCCTCGTGCTTAACCTTAGCGTCTACCCTTAGGTTGTCGCTCAACAAGTCAAGCGCAAACGGCGCGGTACCGTTTTTCAGGCTTTCCTCTCTTATTTCCCAAGGTTTCTCTTTGTTGTATTGTTGCTCAAGGATACCTGTATAGTATCGCATGTGGTTTTTCTCCATCCACTTGAGCTGTTTCACAATGGTGTGCCACATTAACGACGTGATTTTCTGATTCTGAGAGCTGAGAGCGACCAGTAAAAACGCGTGTTTATTGAGATACTTAAAAATGTTGTGATGCGTTTTTATGTTCATTTGCTGAGCGAATGGTGTATCAAAAACGATATGCAACGCCCAGAAACGGCGCATAGCAATTTCCATGTATTCAAACTCATCTGAACAAATGAGCTTTTCAGTAAAGGCTTTTAGTATTTTCGCCTGTTTAGGTGAAGTCATACGCAAATAAAGTCGGTTGAAAATAGAGGTGAAAAATTCAACAGACATGTCGATCCCGCCTCGCGTTCCACCAAACATGGTCAGCAGGAAGTTGAGGACGTCTTCGTTGTGAGTGTGAGGATCAAGCGTGTACATTGTTCTCTTGACCACTTTCGTGCGTGAATTGGACACTTTTCTTCCATTTTCATCGATGCCCTCGCAAAGATAAACATTCTCAAAAAGGTAGTTGTTTTCACACAGAATGAAGTAATCAGAAAGTTCGCCGGCCACCGCTTCGAAGCGTTTTTTGTACATCGGGCTGAACAGGTTGCCAGGCGTATAGCCGCGAAACCCTTTACTCTGACGTCCATCGCTGATTTTTTCGTGCTCAATCGCCATGATGCAGTATCTTGCAGCTTGCAGGCGCGCCATTTCGTACTCTTTATCGAGTGTTGCGAACGTTAATTTTTTTGATTTTTCAATCAGACGAACTGCGGTATGCATGGGGGTGCCGAAAAAATTAACCGAAAGCCGCTTGTGATAAAGGAAGTTTTGGAAGTCTTCTGTCCACACAACCGTTTTGGTGTGCATATCCATTGCAATTTCACACGCATTGATATCAAACCCGTTAAGAATGATTCCGGCTTGTCCTGACATGCGAGGGTATGTCAAATTGCCTTCTTCTGTTGTCAGGGTTACCCGGACATAGTTAATATCCGGATTGATTGCATCAACGTGAGAATATGTGATTTTGTAGTCGCCAGCTGAAATGTTGTCATGGATACCCATAAACATAATCTGCCCCATTGAGCACGTAGCGGCATGGAGCGATGGTGCCTTTTCCACGCCTGATTTAGACAGCCTCATTGGGTTGTATGATGGGCGTTCAATGTTGCCATCCTCGTCGTAAACGATTGACTCTTTGACGTCCAGATGCGGGCAGAAAGGAGCTTCGTCTTCGTGTACAAAAACGTCTAAATCTTTCATCGGTCCGAAACCGGTGCCGGCATAGTCGTAACAGGCGCTGGCAACGGCTTGTCCGGCAATAATACCGAAATCAGGAAGCTGACCGAATCGCGCTTCAAGTCTTGTTTTTAGCTCTTCAAAGAGAGTGTTGTTGTTGATATTGTTAAGGTTCATTAGTGCTCTCCAGTGTGTGCATTAATGATCTCATTCATTTCAAAAGATTTCAACTTTTTTGTTGTAAAAATGATGGGTGAAAATGGTTTTTTCTGACCAAAAGGTTAAACTTAATTGTTGTGCTTTGGTGTCTTTTGTTTTATAATGTTACAACACAATATGAGAGAGTTTATATGCATACACCATTCTTATTTTCCGGAGAATTGCTTTCAGCTGCCAAGGCTAACGTAAATGAAAGTGATTCCGTTGCCGTGGCAAAAGGAGACGGGTGGGTGCTGTTGTGTGAAGGCGACCTTGTTATGCGTAAGGGGAGCAGTTTGCTTTCTCTCGATTCATTGTGTTTACTGGCTAAAGAGCGGGGGGTAAGTCGTCATGATGCACTAAGACATGCAACAGACTACGATCACCCTTCGCTGATGGATGTGCATATCAGTCAGGTACCCGTCTTTCAGTTTTACGCAGGCAACCAGAAACTGGGAAGTTCAACCCCGGTCTTACCTTATCCTTTTCAGGAACCGGATGTTAAATCCATACCTGTTGAATAGGCATAAAAAAACGCGACCATAAGGTCGCGCACAGAGGTATTTTTTTTCAACACAATAAGCTGTCTGTCGCTAGGGCTTCTTTCAACTTGATAATAATAATAACGTCACACGTTTTTTTATGCAACCCGTTATTGAAATATTACAATAGTTTTTAATTGCAATATTTCAATAATTGGTTATGTAGATGAATTATATGGGAAATAAATTTGTTGATTTTTCAAAAAAAATAATTTAAAGACTTGCAATATCTCATTGATTGATCACAAAACGAACAGTTGACCCACTCTCTGCGAAAAGGAATTGCTGGCTAAACCTTGCCAAAACACCGGTTTGGCAACCGGCAAACAAGCGCAAGGTTTGTCAGTTTTATTCTGTAAATTGACTTATTGCAAAACAAGTTTTTTGGGTCTGAAACGTTGTCGTCCCGTCTTTGTCTTGATGTATTATGATACCATCATAGATGAGTAAATAAATATGGTTCAGGGAATATGCTGCCTCTAATTAATCGCACAGAACAATCTTACGGAAGAAGCTTGATGAAGCCGGCGGACATTGTCGCCTATGCTCAGGAAAACAAGATTCCAGTGGCAGCAATAACGGATGTGCATTCCCTTTCCAATGTGCCTGATTTTTTACAGCGTTGCGCAAAAGCGGGTATTCATGGTATCGCCGGGATGACAATCCAGATAACCAAAAACAACGCTGCTTTTGGCGAAATGGTTTTGCTGGCTAAAGGCGGTGCCGGTTTTGCTGCGTTAAGGGACTTCCTTGCAGAGACTGGTCACGTCGGTGAGGATTCTGAATATACACCATCACGCGGCATCGACATAAAAGATTTGCTGGACGGCAAGTTTCAAAAACGTTTGCAACACTGCGTGATGCTGGATGGCTTTCCCGGCTCCGTTGGTGAGGCGTTGCTTCGTGAAGATAAAATTGACAGGCAGGATGTCATCGCTGTTAAAAGTTGGGCTGAGAATGAAAATGGCAACATGAGTAAACTCAGAGCGCAAATGAACGAAGGTGATTACCTGCCAGTGAAAACGCCTGTTGCAGCAAGCCCTCTTGCGCAAGCTGCCGCGATAAATGCAGATGGCGGCATCAGTGACGGGAACAGCGTAATGCCCGTCATAGAAACCACGATGGGTTTTGCGAAAGATAACCGGCAGGTTTATCAGACCATGACCTGGTTTAAGCACTATGCGAAAAAATACCTCGCCGGCCTCGGCGATGATGCACAGATCAACAAAATGGTGATGCAGCGGTTTAGTAACTGTACGCTTGAAGCGGCAGGAAAACCGTACAAGCCGAGCGAACCGCCTTTCCTTGGCGCTGACTACCTGAAGTCACGCTGTCGCACGCCGGGTGTATATAAGAATGTGCCTGCTGCGGAAGATTTAAAATTCTTTCAGGAAGGTGACGAGAAGTTTGACCCTGGGCTGGCTTTAAATATCGATATCAAACAGCGCACATGGGATGCGTGGGAAAACTTCAAACAGTTTGTTCCGAGTGAACTTCACAATGAGTATGCGGAACGGATTGAAAAAGAGTTGGGCGTAGTCGAAACGTGCGGTTATGAACCTTATTTCAGAAATATATTTCGTCAGCAGGAAATCGCAAAAAAATACGGTAACCACATGATGCTGCGTGGTTCAGCGGTTGCGTCAATGATCCTTCATGTTAATGGTCTGTCACCGGTGAACCCGATTGACGAGTCGTTACTGTTCGAGCGTTTCTTGAATGTTAACCGTATTGAAGATCCGGATGTGGACATCGAGGTGATTGATCCTGCGGGTATGTTTCAGTCACTTGTGCGTGAGTTACCGGCAGGCCAGATGGCGTATCTGAGCAGTGATGATGGTATTGGTAAGACCGATGACCTGCTTAAACTCGCCAAAGAAACCATGGTAAATTTCTATCCGCTGAGAGACGGTCAGAGAGCGGAAGTAGAGCGTGCGTACAATGCGCTTATGAAGCCGATTGAAGAGTCGGCAAAGAAAGGTTTTAAGGTGCCTAAATGGGGCGACTGGATTGAAGGCCAGTATAAGAAGATGCCAGCCAACAAGCGCATGCCCATGATGAACGAGCTGGTGAAAACAGCCGGTGATTTCATGGGGCCGGGTCTGAAAAGCTCTGTATCCAAGGCCAGTATGGTGATCATGCCGAACGGCGTAAGCCAGTACTTCCCTTTGCTTCGCGCGCAGGGAGAAAGCAGTATTGAAGGTGACCTGCCCCGTATTCCGCAAACCAAATACAACCTGCTTGCCACGGGACTGATCAAGTACGATTTGTTGTCGAACCGCAGTTTCATGCGTGCTATGTATGCATGGGAAATGGCGGGGTTGTCTGTTGACTCTCCGCTGGATGTTAATGATCCTTCGGTTAAATACATTTTTGATCAACAAGCATTCCTTGGTGTCAACCAGGTGAGTGGCTGGGTGGGAGCAAAAATAGCAGACACCTTTAAGCCGCAAAACTTTAAAGAGCTGACAGCGCTAAACGCCCTTATTCGCGATGGTGTCGGTGAAGCAGAGCAGGAAGTAATAAACCAGTATCTGCATTTTAAACAAAATCCGCACCTGGTAAATCTGCACCCGGTGTTAGAACCTATTCTTGGCGAGACTTATGGTAACCTGCTGTATGAAGAACAGTTGATGCTGCTTTTCACTGAGGTTGCCGGACTGCCCTGGGAGGAAGCTGACCGTTTTCGTTCAGGGTTGAAAAAAGGACGGACGGACATCTTTGAAGAATTTGAACCGATGTTTGTTTTTGGTGCCGTGAACAAGCATCAGGTGAGCCAGGAGACCGCAAAAGAATGGTTCAAGCCTATCCTTGATAAGCGCAATAAGTTTGTGTTCAACAAGGCTCACGCGACATCCTACGCGCATGTAGGGGTACGTCAGTGCTGGCTTAAAGGTAACGTGCCTGCGTATTTTGGTGCTGAGCTATTTTGTGACAGAAATGACAAGGTTAAATTCCGCGGTGAGAAGGTGCCGCTTAAAATGATCCTGGATGACTGGAGCAAACTATTCGGGAAAACGCCCGGACAACCTCAGACAGCCAAAGATTTTGTCAGGGCGGTCGGGCTCATCCTTAAGCGGGAAGAGAAAAATCCGAACAGTGAATACCGTCGAAACATGACAACCTTGAAAAACGAGATGGAAGAATCTCTGAAGGCCGGGCATTTTGATTTTTCCATTCCCCCTGGCGAAGGTCGCGAGCATGTTCAACATTATATCGACCGCGTATTTAAACGTCTTGTGGAAACCGGATATGAGCCGGTTAAGCATGGCAAGAAAACAACAAGACAGCGGCGCGCGCAACAGGAAAGCGTGAAGCGCAAAGTGAAAGATGGCGCGGCGATGACTGCGGAAGAAATGGAAATTGCCCGTGAGTTGGAAAAGTATGAAATGAAGCCGCCGGCAAACCGCCGGAATGAAAAAATTGACTGGAATGAAAAGGTCATGATCGGCCATTTGCTTGAATTCTTCCAGTCAGAAGGTTTGATTTCCGGTTTTGATGTTAATGTCGATAAGGCCAATGCGATCGACCATTATCGCTTCAGCATAAAGAATAAAAACGGCAACCTTGAAGAAATGCATGTCATCGGTCCGTCTACCGATCCGGTAAGGGCGATTATGCGCAACCCTGAATACTCTCTGAGCTCTGGTATGTGGCAGGGTGGCAAAAAGGATCGCAGCCGTACAGATTCTCTGGATGTGGCGATGCAGATCATTAATAAGACCGGCGCGCCAGGGTTTAATATGAAGTTCCTGAAAAGCAAGCGCATTGAGGATACGGTCTGGTTGCCTAAGGATAAAATGAGGCAGTTTGAGTCCGCACTGTCAAAGTTTGTTCGTTCAGCAAAAACTGAATTGTTCGATTCTGATTCGGGCGGCATTATTGCGACGTTTATGCCGGCAGAGCCTACTTCGCCGGTGCTTACCGATCTGTTTTCTAACGACATGAACTACGGGATGAAAGAACGTGACCGCTTGCTCAATGGCACGCGTTTCATTAGCCTGGATGAGCTTAATGCACAAATGCAGGGTGGTGACATGGTTATCGGCAAAGTGTTTGCAGATAAGTGGCAGGAAGCAAGGGGTAAGCAGAAGGCGGGTCGTCGCGCTTTCACAGCCCCCATCGTGAACTACCGCAAAGTCGATGATGAAACACCGATACATCAGCTGCCGATGATTGTTAACGGGCACATTTCGCCAGGCGGTCACCAGCGTTTCATGTGGAGTTCACAGAAGAAAAGGGCTGATAAGATAGATCAGGGGTTCACTACCCGTCGCCTTCGTGGACACATCTTTGGTCGCACGATGCCAAAAGCTGATACGCTGTGGCTTGGCGAGGCTGCGATGGACACCATGTCGTTCAATGAGCTTCAGTTTTTGATTCATGATTACAACAACAGGACAGGAGCCCAACTCCCGGTCGCTGAGCAAAACTGTGTATCAGTGAAAAGCGCCGGTGGGGCGACAGATGTTATCTCTGATATGTTGGGTGTGCAAATAAAAGTGCTGTCGAAAGATAAAAACGGCATGGCCGAGAAAGTCGACGTCACTGAGGTGAAAAAAGAGGCCGTGATAACCCCGTTCTCACCTCTGGAAAAGAAAACGACAAAAGCCTGGTTTATGTCGAAAGAGTCAATCCACTTTTTGCGTGAATCAACGAAAGAGAATGTTGAGTGCCGGCAGAAACTCATGGCAATCATGAAAGAAGTCGGAATGACGCAGGATGAAATTAATCAGCGACTGGTAGGGCATGATCGTGGTCCGAAAGACTCACTCAGTCAGAGTGTGAGCAACATCTACCGTAACATGAAAGGTGAACATGAGATTTTCCTTCATGACAGCAACATGGAAACATGGCTGCGCGGTTCAGACCTGGGTGTGGAAAAAAATGAGGATGGCTCTTTCAACATTGGTCGCATTGCCATCACCAAGGTACCTGTTAACAAACCTATGAGTGAGATGACGCCTGAAGAAAAAGAGCAGATGGCTCAGCGTCTCAAGCAAAAGTTTGAGTATATCAGCGGGGCAAAATCACTCGGGCTTGCACTGGACAACGATGGTGCCGGAAAACGGGATGCCGTTAACGTGTACCGCCTGTGTCAGCAAATAGGTGTGCCAACGGGCTCTTTGATGCCAGACGGAGGAAAAGTAACACACGTCATTGCAGGGCAGAGCAAAGAGTTCAGCAAAAAAGACCACAACGATTACCTGATGGCCATTAAGCAACTGAAGAACGACAAGCAGTTTGATGCCGCCGATGCGTTGCTGGTAGAGTATGCAGGCATGTTGAAGATGCCAAAAATCAGCGTTGATACGCCCAAACAGGAGCATGCGACGCAAGCGCCGAGAAGAACAGGTACGTGATAACAAAAAACCCGCAAAAGCGGGTTTTTTAATACGTTAACACTGTTTATTTAACATACATGGCTTTTAACATGTTGATGTCAGCACCGGTTTTAAGGAGCGTTCCGATCGCTTTGATGGCTTCCGGGAAAGAATCCGCAGGGATGGCCTTTTTGATGTCCTGTGCAGCCTTTGAGCAGACAACAATATTGCCCAGCTTAAAGCCAACAGTGTCATCCAGCAGCTCAATAACCGCAAAATTGTCAGGCTCAACCCCATCATCACCTTTCTCGGTAGTCAGCTCAATCCCTGTAAAGTGGCAATTTTCAGCTGTGGTAAGATCTTCTGCCGAGTTAAGTGTCAAGTCGAAAGGGACTGCCATCTCTTTCGCGCGGGAATAAAGCTGCATGTAGTTTTCAGCCAGAGAAATATCATTCTGAACGCGTGAGCGTAAGCCTGATTTATAGTCATCATCACCGCTTTCTGCGGTTGCCGTTACGGGGCTTGAAACGACAACTTGTGGCGTAGGTTTGGCGCTGGCTGATTTCTTCACAGACGGCATCGAGCGGACGTTATTGGTTGTATCGCTTTTCGTCGGTTTATTGCCAAGTTTGCCTTTAAGTGACAAAAGGGCTTCGTTGTCACTCATTGCTGTTGGCATCACTTCCTGCGGCTTCTTCTTTTCTGTGGACAAACGTCGGATGACAAGGATAAGTGTGTCCGTGTCTGCATCGCGTACCGTATCGGGATCTACGGTTGAAAAATCAAAAAAGTAATCAAAGCGTCGTCCTGTTGAGCCATCCTGTTTGAATACCATCGGTACCCAGCCTGGCATCTTGATGTCATAAAAATCAAACACGTCACGGATACGTTGTACGTAAAAGGCTTTAAGAGCAAGTGATGCTTCGTTTTTCAGTGCACCACTAAGGTATGTTTCCAGTCCGTCTTTAAAAAATTGGATGTCAGTTGGACGGCCGTTGTGGCCAAGTAAATCAAGGCAGGTTTCGTAGGCGGCCACAACGTTTTCGTAAGAGAAAACGAGTGCAATGTCACGTCCTGTCGTTTTTTGAAGAGATTTTGATAACTCCTGTTTACCCAGAATGTCTCGGTTAGCGTCAAAAACAGCGTGTAATTCTTCCTTTTTGGATGCTTGGTTGCTGTAGGCTATTTGTGCCATTTTTTCTATATCCTATTTATCTATGAGTTAATGGTGTAGCGTTTAAAGTTTAAATTGATACTGATTATTGAATGTACTGAGCGCGATCAATGTCCTCATTGTAATAATGAGCGTCGTCCATGTCCAATACGCCATCAAGCAACGACGTGCCACCCCCTTTCACCTTTTCAGGAGATGGAGAGAAAGGCTTGGTGCCTGTTGCTGTTTTTAAAGCGGCAGCTGCCTCTATACGCTCTGCGCGTTGATGGGAGATAAAACGGTTAAGTAGTCTCTCGGCGGCCGGCGAAAGATCAAATTGGCTGTCCGGTGAAATTGTTGGGTCCAATTCAAATCGTTCGCAGAAATTTTCATAATCAGTTTGTGTTTCTTCATTTTTAAAGTGTGTCATAGTAAGCCTCATCACTTCTCTTTTATGTTGTAATGAGAATGACACACTAAAAAAAACGAGTCAACAAAAATGTTGTAAAAATATCAAGATGCTTCGCGAAGCGGTTTTTGGATCACAAAATTTCGTCTTACGTTTTTTTGATCAATGAAATCAGCGCGGTTGCCAGGGCTCTCCAGCATAATACCGTACGCAATGTCAGGAACGTCGGAATTTGAAGGGTAGCCTGATGCAAAGAGCGCAGTTTGTCCCGGTTCAGCCGATGCCAGCATCTCATCAACATGCTGCCCGTTGAAACCGTCTGCTGAAATGCCGAGTAAAGATAAGGATGCCCGCATGGCGTATCCTATGATTTCGTCTATTTCGTCTTCATTTAGTTTACGGTTGATGGTCGCTTCGACAAGAATGCGGCGGGAAGAAACCCTGTGCGAGATAAGAGAGTAAGCGGTCATGTTTTCATCCTTGATATACAGCAATGCCCTTTTCAATTATTTTAGCAACCGCTCATAACATTGCGATCAAACCTGATCACAAGCTTAACGCATAAAAATGCGCTGGTGCGAACAGCTACACCAGAAGAAACGACTGACATACAGATTCACGCAGCGGGCTCGGTGTCCCGAAGGCTAGTCTAATCAGGCGTTTCAACGTCAGTTAATGCATGGCATGTTATTTCACGCTCAGGAAGTTCACAGTTCATACTCACGGTTGAAAAGGAAGGCCGTGCACGTCAAACCAAACATCAAAAGACGATTCATTTTATACTGCAAAAAATCCATGGCGTCAAGACAATGATCAGGTTTGATCGTGTCATTCCTGACAAGCGATTACCCTCGTGCTCCTTGCAAGTTTTTTTTGCGTACAAAAATTAATAGTCAGGATGAAAGGATCAACATAAATGTGTTTCCGTACCGAAAAGACAAACAAAGCTTGTGTTTTTTTTTATAAAAAGATAGGATAAAAAGAGATTTCAGAGACAGTTAAGTCTATGGATCCTAAGGATGAATAAGCTGGCTTTATTCAGGAGACTTATATGCCAGGTGTTTCCAAGAGTTTAATTACAGGCTCAGGCAGCTTTCTACCGACAGACAATGGTCTTGCTCATGCTATTTCCGTGCTCAGTGAAACTTGGATTTGCAGCGCCTGGATGGTGCTTCGTCAAGCAGAAGACGCATGGATTGTTAGTCACGTTGAAGACCGGCATTACGGATTAGAAGAAGGGGATACCATAGAGGTGTCACCAGAGCGTCCATTCCCTTTGGAAGAAGGGGTTGTATCTGATCGTTACCACGACATGGTGTTGACGTTTAAAAGAGGTGATGGGGAGCTTCGGATAGAGCCGGTAAGAGGCCACGTTGTTCACCGGATCATCATGCAAGATGGCTTAACATATGGCGCAGTAGTGGGTCTGAGCAGTGAACCTTTAAACGCGTCCGTTTCCCGTTCTTTGCCTATGATAAGCTTGTTGTCAGAGCTCATTATGAGTACGCATTCCGTATGCGCCGACTTTGTTGAGGCTACACGCCGCCATCGGCAGGCTGAGACGGATGCCTGTGCAGATGCTTTAACAACGTTGTTAAATCGACGAGGTTGGCAGAGGCAGGTTTCTTTGGAGCTTTCACGGCAACGGCGTCACATGAGAAACATATTTATCATAATGATAGATGTGGACAATTTCAAAACTTTGAATGATACGAAAGGTCACGCCTACGGTGATCTTGTTCTTCAAAAACTCGCCCACTGCCTGAAAGCCAATGTAAGAGAAAGCGATGTCGTTGCCCGGTTAGGGGGTGACGAATTTGCCATCCTTGTCTGTGATACGGATAATGATGGCGTAACAACAATGATAAAAGGGTTGGATGCCGGTTTAAAAAAGCAAGGCATCGAGTGCTCTTTTGGTCGCGCCGAGCTGGGTGAAGATGACACCTGGGAATCCGGATTGCAGATTGCGGACCAGGATATGTACGCCTGTAAATTTTCGAAAAAATCAGTCTCACCGGTTATCTCGCGATAAAGCTGTGGTATAATAGCAAAAACATTGATGAAATCAGGCCATATTAAGGTCTAACTGAGAAACAAGGAACGTTTCAGCCATGGCAGATTTGCCGCCACTTTCAGCGCCAGCGGAAGACCGCACACAGATACGCGACCGTAACGGTTCCGCGTGGCGTCAGGCTGTGTTTGTGTCGGTTTTGTTTCATATTGTGCTGTTCGTTGTTTTATCGATGTCAGGCACAACGGATGATGCGCACACGAAAAGTGACAACGCCCCCGTTTTTAAAACGATCAATGCAACACTGTATTCTCCCCCCAAAACCGTTACGATCCCACTTGGCTCGCTGACCGATAAAAAATCCCCTGAAACCCCCAAGGTTGAAAATAAACCTGTGCCAGATGCAGGGAATGGTCACTCTGAAAAAAACGAAAAAAAAGTGGCCTCAGAACGTTTTCAAAAGCTTATATCCGAAGCGATGACAGCAATTTCTGATGCAGAAAAAACCGAGCTTAAACCAACGAACATTGAAGATTTTGATGAGGTTGAATTTAAACCTGACAGATTGAACGAATATGTTGATAGTGGGGATGATCTGGGTGAGCAGGTCCGCGATGAAGACAATCCGGATGAGCTTGTTACAGAGAGAGAGGCTGTTTCCGATAATGACGCTGTGGAGGAAGAAACGGTGGGGCTCTTCCTGGATCCTCTTCTTGTCTATCAACAGCGAATAGCAGAAAAGCTTTATAGTTACCTCAGGTTAAAACGTGGCGTAAGGTACGGAGAGTGCAAGCTCGGCGTCAATCTTTCCCGCGATGGCCTGGTTATGCACAGTTACCATATATCAGGATCGAAAAATTTGTGCAACGAAGCCGCCAAGGCCGCCTTGCGGGCCAAACGGTTGCCGATGCCGAAAGATCCCGAATTGTATACTCACTTAAACAAACTTCAAATCACTCTTATGGGTGATCAAATACAGGGAATGTAGTAATGTCAAAGCAAGAACTTATCAGGGTTGTACTGGAAGACTGCTCTTTTGAGCGAACAGAGGAATCTAAAAATTATGCTCCTACCGGGATGGCACTAAATATCGATCGTCATTTCACTGTCAATCTTGTTGAAGGTCGTTCGACAGAGCGGGCCCTTTTTGTTGCCGAGCTAAGGCTTACCGTCGATGTTGTCGAAGTTGATCAGGATGGGCAGCGAACCGGTAAGGTGTTGATGATCGCTGAGGCGAAATACGGTGCCGGCTACAACATCAGTGCAATGTCAGATGAAGATGTGACACATTTCTTTTATACACATGTTGCCTCAAAACTGGACACGATTTGTAGCGGGACCATATCTGACTTACTTAGTCGATCAGGAAACCCGCCCATCCCATATGATGATCATGACTATTATGGTGAAATGCTGGAAAATGAGCGCCAGAAAGCCGAAGCGAGACAGCGTGTGGAGTTCGAACAGGCTTAAGCTCGTTCGACATCCAGCGTATCGATGTGCCCCACTCTCTCATACGCATATTTGTTGCGGAAGTGTTTGTTGAAATGGGCACCTTTAACCTCACTGTTTAACAGTGCCTCGTAGGCATCTTCCGGTACATCAAAGTAAACGTATACCATCTGATTCATTAACAGGTAGAGATCTTTGTTGTTGTAACGGTAGCCATGGATCCAGCCGGAATCAGTGATCGGAAGGAAGTGGCTTGGCAGTCTTGGGGCCTCGGTAAATCGCTCACGAAGCACGCGTAGCAATGCCGGTTTGGGCCTGTGTTCAGGGAGGTTACCCAATCCCTGCGCTTCAAGAATCTTATATCTTGAAAACTGAATGCCGTAACGCGCCCCTTTCTTGTCAAAAAGGGCAATGATTGAAAACGCCCCGTTTTTTACACCTTGTGAGTAGCTGCCGTTGCCAATGCAAAAACCCAAGTCTTCCCCAAGATCGATAAGATCATAATGCGTCTTTGGTACCCGAATTGTGAGCTCGTCGTTCAGCGCTGTGTTATCCATCAGAAGGATGTCTTCACGCTGTTTCAAAGAAAAGTTTTCGACATTGATCTTTGGCATCATCCGGACGCAAAGGTTGTGCAGGTGGTCAATGCTTTTCGGTTTAGCCGGGAGATACTTTGCATCAGGTACTCTTTCTTTTATGTAGCTCATCATGTCCATGGTGTCACGGAAACCTTTTAATGGTGTTTCCCACATCAGCCTGATAATGCGTCTTTCATTGTAATGTGCACGCAAGGCGTTGATGTCTTTTATGCGCAATTTAACCAGCTCTTCAACTTCACGTTCTTTATTCTTATTTGCTCTGGCTGCCTGAATAACGGCATCAACGTTAAATTCAGCCTGGACCATTTTCTGGATAAGCAGTAAATGTGCAACAGAACGTGGATCTGACAGGCAGTCACGTACAAGTCGAAACATACCTTTACTCGGAGAGTCAGAGTTGAATGTGTGCTGTGCTAATTTACGGTAGGTATCAACCTGGTGCGGATCAAGTCCGGATGAAATGGCGTCATCAAAAAGGGTTGCCCATTTTTGTGGCAGTTCGTTGATACAGTGTGAGTAAAATAGTGTGGTAGTGTCTTGCATAAAAGCCTCCGAATGAAGGCTTATTATCGCAATTTTTACGCAATATTACAACAAAAAAGTTAATTCTACTGTATTAACTCATCATCATTATCATCGTCATCGCCAGCAAGTAAAGCCATCGATTTCTTGCACTCATCGTCCTTCTCAGAGACCTTTAATTTCGCTTCATCCAGCAATGCCGGAGGGAGCCCGAGTTCATCGAAATGCAAAGAACACTCGTCAAGGAACATTCCTACACGCTCAATAATGAAGGATTTTCGCATTTGAACGAAAAGCGGGCAGGGTTCATCATCTCTTAAGTACGGATACACCTTGGAAAACAGGTGGAAGTCCGTAATTTCGATAATTTTTGCGGAGTCTGAATGGTTGAGTTTATTGAGTGTTTCAATGGATTCCAGTGTTGAATAGGGCAGCCCCGGAATATCTGTGATTTCCGGGTGGTCAAACGGTGCTAGCTGTGGGAGCCCGTATTTTGGCGCAATAAGGTTATCACGCTCCCTGACCGCCTTACAGAGGTCCGCGAGTTGTTTGTCGCTCAGGTTGGTATCATTGAGGTACAAAAAGCTTTCAGAAAACGGCTGGCTTTCCATATCATTGTAAGACAAGGTGAGCTTGATGATGGGTTTAACAGGTTTCATGTTCATTTCTTAATCCCTTGGATCGCTGATTCTTATTTTTTGCGGCTCATTGTCACTGGTCGTGGCAATGCGTCTCGGACCGTTGTCTACCACAGGCTTATCCTGGGTGACAGCCGCGCGCCCGGGGTAATTGACAAAATCCAGAGGCTTGTTTGCATTCACCAGTTTGAGGATGGCCAGGACGATTTCATTAGGTTGTAACGTCTTCATTGCACGCGTGGATGCAACATACATCAGGTTCAGTTCGTCAGCTATCTCATCGGTGTCTTTTTTCTCCGAGATATCAGGTGATAACATATCAGGGAAATCTTCTTCAAGAACGACCGTGTCCCACTCAAGCCCTTTTGACCGGTGGGCGGTACTGATGGTCAGGTCGGCATTAACTTCATCCGTAACGGCATTTTTGCGCAGCACTGAAATCTTTCTTGTCAAAGAGGGACCGTGCTCGTCAATGATTTTTACGATGCGGTTCATCTCGATGTCTTTTGAGCTTTTTGCTGCATCTTTGTAGGTTTCATAATCCCGGAATTCAGCAAGGAGACGCCGGCGTTTAATTTTGTCTTTTTCATCCATGGACAGGTAAAATACGTCGAGGACTTCCTGAAGGTTATAGGCGTCGATACCTCCTACCCAAAATATCTTTTTGTTAATGAACTTCAGCGCTGTCTTCAGGGTCCCTGATACCGTACGGTGAAGACGTGTGTGTGGCTCATTAAGCATTTGGGAAGGCAGGTACTGATAAACCTGATCACTGATTTTCTCAAACCCTTCGATGGGAAACGGGTCGCATCCCGTTACCTGCGTTTTGTATTTTAAAAGGTGACTGGCGACCAGCGCAATGTTGTGGCCGAAGCGGAAACTTTTTGTGAGGTACAGAACATCCGCTTTTTTCGCTTTGGCAAATGCATCCATGGAATTGTCTGCCCCGCGGAAACGATAGAGCTGCTGATGATCATCTCCCACGATGACATGCCGGCATTGCTGGCGGTAAATGAGATCTGAAATGACCGGGTTGGCGTCCTGGGCCTCGTCAAAAAGTATGACCTGGAACCACGTGTGCAATTCTGGCTCACGCAGGCAGTATAGCTTAAGATAGACGTCGTGTGTCGCCGGGAATGTGTTGTTGGGGTCCGTGGCGGCCATCCACATTTGCTGGGCAGCAGCCACAACCACCTGTTTACGGTGACGCTGTCTTTCCGTGAATTCGGGAAGGTGCTTGGCGTGTTCGTTCCCTATTTCCAAACTTGCAGATGATAAAAATTTTTCAAAAATGTTATTGGCTTCTTTGACAATTTCCCAGTTCGGCGTATTGATAAAGTTTTTGATGTCTGTCAGGCGAAGATTACCTGTTAACTTATGTTCAATAGACTTCCCTGCGCGGGCAAAAGCGATGGCGTGACCGGTACGACAGATTACATTTTTGGGGAATTTTGAGGATGCTTCAACCTGGATAGCTTTGTTGTAGCAAAGATAGAGCATTCTTAGGTGTGGGTTTGCTTTTGCATACCCTCTCAATACGCTTGTTTTGCCGGTTCCGGCCCCCGCCTTAATAACAACGGCTTCGCCCTGGTAATTTACACCGGCGGCCTGTTGATTTGTAAAGTCTTCCGCCATTGTTTCCCTGCTCAATAATTAAAACGACATAATGCCCCTGAGGGTAACATAAAAAATATAATTTCACATCAAAAATGTTATACTTTTATGTCTATCCTGGGGGGTTCAGGCTTTGTTTCAGCCCGTAAGATATCGACTTTATCTCCGGCAACATTCACTTTGTCTCTGGCTTGAGAGAAGCCGTCTTCTTCAATTTTGGGTGAGGTTGTGGACAGATTACTCAGGATAACGCGTTGAAAAATACTGCTCAGGTGTTGATCGACAAGTCTGATATTGCCAGGCTTGTCTGACATTTCGCATATTTGTAAAAAACTCACCCACGCATCCGTTACGATCTGCCGGTAAATTAAGGGTAGTGTTTTTGGTAGCCGCAACCCTCTTTCCTGTTGAGCGATAACTGTCGTTGAGGCGGTGCTTAAAATCTCATTAAGGACAGGGCCTGTCGCCTGGTGCGGCGTTAATATTGTGCAGGGACGCCCAAATCTCATCACTATCTTGAGCTGACCTCTGAATAAACAGTACCACTGAAGCAGTTGTCGTTCTGGTTTGCTGTTCAGACCGGGCAGTGTGTCTCTCAGCACGTTCCCGAGGCTCCGGGTCATCTCCGGAAGCGCTTTCAGATTAAGAAAATCGTCCCACGAGGTGTCAGGCATGTTGGAGGGTGTAGGTAAGATCCACAGTCCTTTTTGGGTGCGAAGGAAGCTTGGTTCCATATTCCGCGGCGTAAATGTGCTCATGTGGGCCAGAGAGTAAGGCGATTTCTTTTTCTCAATGTTGCTCTGAAGCCGATGGTTGTATGTTTTTACCCAGTAAGGGGATAGCCACGTGGCACCGAGGTCGTCGGCAATCTGTTGGACAGGCTTGCCGTAAGACAGGCACCACAGTGTCTTCTGATGCGGCCCGGAACGCATTCTTTTGCGGGTGGAAAACCAATTTAAAATACTCACGCCAGACTCCCTTGGCTCTGATACAGGATCCTTCTGTTTCTGAGTGAGTATTACAAGTTCTGTGCCATGCGTGAAAACAAAAATGTTCGCGTTTTTGGCTACATTTTGAAGGTTTTTTCTTTAATGGTGTACAAGAAAAAGACGGTGGGCACACCCGGCGTGAATAATGTCGGGTGTGCTTACAGTGAGGCTAGTGAAGGTTTCTGTTTGGTGACTGGAGTACCCGTATGGAAAGCTCGTTACCTTCTTCGGTAAGGGATACACAAATGCCGTCACGTATACGCATAACACGGATAAGTCCATGCTTGTTGAGAAAAGCAATATGCTCTCCGATAGTTATTCCTGAGACGGCCGTAAGCTCCGTTGAATCAGGAAGAAAGTCCCCATCCTCTCTCTTCAGGTGAATTTGCAACAACACGCTGATGTGTGAAGAGAGTACCTGGATGGTCTCGATATCAACATCTGCCGGCAATGTAAACCCGGCTTGTTGCCAGCAGCTCGCGCAGGCGTTAAGCGTGTGATGAGTTTGGATGAGTGTGTTGTCGGGTGCGTATTCGTTCATCAAAAATCTTCTCGTAACATGTTTAAAAAAGACGCCGCAATAAATAGCGGCGTCCGTTCCACAAGTGCTTTACGTCAGGAGTTCAGGTAAGGTTTATGCGCTGGTTACCTTACGTTTATTGCTTTTGGCTTTTGTCGTTCGTTTTTTTCTTGGAACGAAAGCTTTGTCGAAGTCCGGAGAAATGCCGTTTTTGGCAAATTCACTTTGATTTTTGTAGATATCACCATTTATCCACATAGAGTCGTAACCGATGTAACGCTTGACCTGCTGTGTGATCATGTCGTTGTCGGTACCGAATAACCGGATACCTTCATCACCTGCCCCGTAGGCATTGCGGATGTAGTCTTTCAGTTTTACTGCCACCGTTCTGACTGTTGGATCGCCATCAGACATGGTTGTTCTGCGCATGTAAATTTCACCGTCACAGACCATGCAGTCTTTTTCAATCCAGCGGAACAGTTGTTGCTGACGGATACCATACGCCCGGGCCATGGCGGTAGAGTTGTTTTTGAAATTTGCTTCAATGTAGTCTTTGATTGGGATGGCTTCCCAACTGGATGTCAGTGATACCGGAAGGAACACTTCACCGTTTACCCAAAAGCCCTCATCCCGGAGAAGCGTCTCGACAAACCGCCGGCTTTCACCCATCTCTTTAGCAAAAGCGGCAACATTGCCAGAGAAGTGCTTGTCAAGATAGACGCTGAAAGGAAAGGCATGGGGTTGTTTATTCACCTTCCATCCGCTTGTGTACCGGGATGCTTTTGTATAAAGCTTATTGTCAATCAGTATGACGCCTTCTGCTTCAGCGTTTTCGCCATGAAGCAACTGGTGAAGGTCCTGCTCTTGCAGTCCCCGTTCGCGAGCGAAGTCGGGAAGACTTGTGTCAGCTTTTTCAAAATGATTCAGTAATGAAATCACTTTGTGTTTTTTTTGGGAGGCCATGATGTATCCTTAATGTTTAAAACGGCAAAAGCCGAAGCGGGCAAGACCCGTTTCGGCTTACGCATAAAGCATAAATTGTAAGAAGAGATAAATGTTCTTAGTGAACAGTTTTCTCGACTTTTGCCTTCTGCTTAGGCGCAGAGACAGAATTCAGTTCACCACGAGTGGTCAGACGATATACCTGCCCGTTCATAAACATACATTTCGTCTGTGTCCAACGGGAAACCTGCTGTTGCAGAATATCATTGGCTTCAGCAAAACGTGAACGGTTGCCGCCGTAGTGCGAATTCAGATAATCGTTAAAATCAAATGCTTTCATGTCAACTTTTGCGTCAGTTTCGATTCGGCTGGCCTGAATGAAAACTTCCTTATCTACGATCACTGCGCTGTTTTCAGCCCAGCGCTTAAGTTGAGATGTCGGAACGCCAGAGACTTTTGAAAATGCGAGGTAGTCGCCACCAAACTTGTTTTCAACAAGCTGGGATAGCAATACGGCTTTCACACTCTTCAGTGGAGGCTGAGATTGCTTGTTTTGAATTGATGATACTGTTGCTGTTGATTGAGTAGCCATAATAAATAACTCCAGAGGGAAATCCCTCGATTAAGTAAATGATAAAACCTGGTTGCTTAGGCCAGATGCATTTACTTACTTACCGATTGAAATAGTACAACAATAAAGATTGTTGTGCAACACTTTTGTTGTATTTTTTTTAGTGCAATAGGTATACATTGAAATTACACAAAAAAGATCACTTTTAAGAAAGAGTATCGTCAGGGGTTTTGTGTGCTGTAAGAACGCGTTTTGTTCTTTAATAAAAAACCCCGCCGAAGCGAGGTTTTGCTAAAAAGTCCTTTAAAATCAATGACTTACGAACCGTCAGAACGGGATATCGTCGTCAAAATCAAAGTCTGGCTCAGCCATAGGCGGGTTATTTGGTTGGCCTTGGTTACCACCCTGATTACCACCCTGATTGCCACCCTGTTGGTTACCACGTTGCTGGTTACCGCCCTGGTTACCGCCCTGGTTACCACCCTGGTTACCACCCTGGTTGCCGCCCTGTTGACCGTTTCCATAACCCTGACCACCGCCTTGTTGGTTGCCGCCACCATTGCCGCGTCCGCCCAGCATTTGCATCTGATCTACAATGATTTCAGTTGTGTATTTATCCTGGCCTTGTTGGTCTTGCCACTTACGGGTCTGCAATTTACCTTCAACGTAAATTTGTGAACCTTTGCGCAGATATTCACCGGCGATTTCGGCGAGGCGACGGTACATTGTTAACCGGTGCCATTCTGTACGCTCCTGGACCTGACCTTGTTGATCTTTCCAGCTCTCACTGGTTGCCAAGCTAAGGTTGGCTACCGCGTTTCCGTTCGGCATATATCTTACTTCAGGATCGTTGCCCAGATTGCCGACTAAAATAACTTTGTTGACGCCTTTCGTTGCCATGTGTTTACCTCAAAAAAATACTTTTCTGTTCTAAGTCCGTATATGATACCCCATCCATGGAACAAGTCAACTTTTTTGTTGTAAACTCGTCAATATATGAGGGCATATACGTTGATAGTAACACACTAAGACGCGATAAGTTGCGTCACGTTATGATTGCGGGAAAAAGCTGTCTTTTTAAGCGTATCAAGCTTGGTGTTCACTTCTTTTTCAAAAGAAAGCACCGCCTCTCGAAGGACGCATTCAAGTGCAACTTTATCCTTTTCATAGCACGTACCTGTAAATACAGCTACGGGTGCGCTACCGCAAAAGCTCCAGCGTACAGCAACCTGTTCATCAGTAAACAGTGGCGCTGTCGGGCACGCCTCTTTTTCTTCTCTTGTTGCAGATTTGGCATCAAGAAAAGGAAGCGATATTGTCATTGTTATTTTTTTATCCATGTTTTTTGCCGGAAATTTTAGCGTGTAAAGACGTTACCATAGTGTTTTATGTATTACAACATTTTTGTTAACTGCTTTTATTTTTTAATGTGATAGAATGCGTTTTTGATACCTCAAGGACTGATAGATATGTATCCTGTAATTCTTGCTGCCGGAAAAGGATCCCGCATGGAAAGTGATCTCCCTAAACCTTTACTGCCCGTAGCGGGCGTATCAATGGTTGAACATGTGCTCAACACCCTTTTGGTGATGCCGGACATCAGCCCTAAACCCTGTGTGGTGGTAGGATACAGAGAGGACGTGATGCGCGATTCACTTGCAAAACGCCGGGTTGAATTTGCTTCACAGGAAGAGCAACTGGGAACAGGACATGCGGTACGGTGCGCGCTACCGGTGATACCAAAGGAAGAAGACAATGTCGTTATCCTTTATGGCGATGTGCCACTTATATCAAGTGCGACACTGAACTCCATGATCACGCTGCATCAATCTCGCCCGTCGCTTACGCTGCTGACCATGAAGCAGGATGACCCGGCAGGGTACGGACGTATACTTCGCGACCCTTATGGTGAGGTATGTGGCATTGTGGAAGAAAAGGATGCAAATGATGATGAGCGGCGCATACAGGAAGTTAACACCGGTATCATGATCGTGAATCACGCTTTGCTGAAGTCGTGGATTGACGCGCTCAGAGCGGATAATGCACAAAAAGAATATTATCTGACTGATATCGTAGCGCTTGCCAATTCAGACCGGTATCCTGTGAATGCTTACCAGACTCTCGATCCGCAAGAGGTGATGGGGGCTAATACGCCGGCTCAGCTCGCTGAGCTGGAAACTGCTTTTTTTGCCCGACAGTAAAAGGAAGGAACGTTATGCTGCCAGATGCTATAAATACTCCCGCCCCCAAGAAGGTTAAAAAGAAACCCCGTGTCTGGTCTTCACTTTTTTTAGCTGTCGCATTGTACGGTTTCTTTGTCGGGATTTCGGATTTGGCGGGAACGATACTGAGCCCTTATGTGGAGAGAGCGTTAGTAGAGCCTGTGCATGTGAATACGCAAAGGGCGATGTCTGCTTTTAGTGTGTTGTACGAAAAATACGGAGAGGCGTTAACAAGGGAGGATGCGCCCTTCTTATTGTCGAGCGAACAGGCGATGAAAGCCATGTCTTCCCAGTCAGCGTTTTTCACTTCGGCGGAAAACGAGGCGCTCATTGCCAGCGGTGATTTTCACATCATTGGGCAGAAGGGGCGTTTTATGGTTGTTGCCGTGGAAGAGGCGGAGTGTGTCAGTATTGCGTTGGAGACCGGCACGGAAATTACCGAAGTGGACAGTGTTGAGTCCGGGCTTGTCCACATGGCAAGACATTCAGGTGATGGCGAAATGCGCTGTTATCAGCAGGGGTGGAGAGAAGGTGTTTCGTCATTGTTTTCCTCTTTAATTCTTGGCATGCAGCCATCAGAGATGTCCAGTTATATCGCCTACAGGGCGTTGCCTGTGCCTGGTAATTTTGGCAACCAAATTTGATGTATTTTTAAATTTTCACCCGGTTGTGTGATACATTCAAGGTGAATATCAACCAACCCCAACAATTTATTCAAGGGAGTGAATTATGGCTTTACGTCAGGCGGAGCAATTACAGCTCAGCAACCTTAACGACATTGCAGTTATGCTGCATGAACTGGGCATTCCGGAAGAGACTATTCTGGCAAAGGCGGAACCTAAAATCAAAGAGCTTACCGATACAGCGAAAGGTAAGGTTGTTCTGAAATACGATGAAAATGGTGTGCCTCATTTTGAGCATATCGATTTACGTTCTGATTTCGTCCGCACCCGGTTTAACACGGAATCAACCATGCTTTCTCTTCGCGCGAAGATTGTGGGTGTACCGATCGACATCAAAGTAAAGAAAGACGACGAAGTGTTTACCAACAAAGAAGTTGCATCATCACTGCGTGAGCTGGCTCTGATCGTTGAAAAAATGCCTGTTGAAATGGTGCCGCATGGCCATGATGACTGGTCTCGCGATCCTGGTGTCCTGCCTAAATCTCTTGCCGAAAAAGAAGAAGCTTCTGCGCCAGTTGCAGATACGACGCCAGTTGTAGATACAGCGCCTGTTGCGGAAACCGCACCGGCTGTAGAAACTGCTCCGGTTGCGGAAAGTGCGCCCGTTGTAGAAAGCGCACCGGTTGTGGAAAGTGCACCGGCTACGTTACCTGGTGAATCCGTAGTTTCAGCGCCGGAAGATAATGCTTTGCCTGGCGAATCTGTTACAGCAACAAAAACAGAAGTGCCTGCTGCACCAACTGAGCAGTCAATGGTTTAACAGACCTGGGGCTGTTAGGTTTCTATAGGGGCGGCAGTTTTCTGTCAGCCCCTTTTTAATGAGGATATAACGATGTTACAGCAGTCAATTTATGTGGGCCAGAAAAACAAGGCCCGTTTGTGTCGTTCAATGAACTTTTTGCAAAAGTCAGGCGAAGACGATACGAAAACGGTAAATTGTAAAGCAATTGCCGATCTTGAGTCGGAACCACTGATGAATGAAGCTTATGTGTCCATGACGTCAGACTGGAAGTACGTGAACACAGAATTTTTTCTTAACAGGTGGCTGCACCATTACTGCCGCATGGAAGACAATGTTATTAAGGAACATCTGTGGATCGAGGTTCAGGATGTTGAAAAAATTGCCTCTCGTATCGAGGCGTGATACCTTAACGCAATCAAGAAAAGGCGCAGGTTGCGCCTTTTTTACAAGGACGTAATAAGCTCATGCATACCGTTAAATTGACTCTGAGCGCTCTGGTCACCTGTCTGATGCTGACAGGTTGCCTTGATGTGACTACTGAAGATAAAGAAAAGACCCCTCAGATAAAAGCATTCGCTGACACCTTTGAGGTACATTATGGTTATCAATTTGGTGTGGATGACAACCTGACATCAAAGGATGAGCCGCTTCCTCCCATGCCCTCTCTGACGAAAGGTTTACCCATGGGGATCACTTTGGCGAGATTGCAAGTCTGGGCCTCTGTTGTATGGGAAGAGAAAGAAAAGCCGCATGTATGGGTTGATACCAAAGCGAAGCGTGTGGTTGTGCGCACTTGCCTTGGTGGCTGTCTCATCGAAGAGTGGGAATGGCTGATGGGTAATAAGGAAGCAAATTTAATCTTGCTTGACCGTGCCGAATACGGTAAAGGTGAAGCCGGTGCGTGATTCCCTTATGAAAGCCTGCGCGGGGATTGGCATCCTCGCACTGACCATCCTTACTTATCTCATGCTGACGTCTGAACAGTTCGAGTCGTTTGTTGATACGCATGAGGAAGTGCAGCGTGAAATTCACTCTCACCACAATCATCACTGGGATTGAGATGTTACAGTGTGAAACGCTTTCCCTTTCTTCGCTGGCCAGGATACGGTGGATGCTACTTATCAGTGGCACCGGGACAAATAGTGTAACCTTCTTTTTGCTGAGGTAGGCGTCAAAGAACAAGGTCTGGAGACCACCAATATGATCGAGGTGGGTGTGAGTGATGAAAATGGCTTCAGGTACGCCTTTGAACTCTGATTTATACTGGTTGTAAGCGGTAAAACCAAAATCAATCAGCAATTCCTTGCCGTCAATCAGTAGCCGCGCACAGGCATTACCCAAATCCTGGCTATTGGCATTGCCAGCGCCGATGAATGTCAAAGATACGTCCATGTTTTCCTCTTGCCTTATCTTTGAGGTAATGTATCACAGTGTTATTGGTGAAAGTGCTTTACAGAAAAACATTATTGTTGTAAATTGTTTTTGTTTTCGGCGTGCGTTATTTTGCCGGCAATTTATGATACAGTATAAAGAGATGGCGATATCGCCTACATGAACAGGATTCAAAAATGAATATGACACAGCTTTGTTATTGGTGCTTTATGAACTGATGGCTTTCCGCTTGCTCGGGAAGCCCCGGGTAAAGCTGCACGTAATAAAATTGTGTAACGACGCCCGGTGTGAACTGGGCGTTTTTTTATGCCCGAAATCTCGCAAAGAATGATAAAGGGTATCACCATGGAAAATATAAGTTTACAGCACCGCACGCTTGCCGAATTGAGAAAACAGAGCGGAGGGCACATCAAACAGTCTGTTATTGCATTAGAGATGGCAGTACAGGAACCAGCCGTTAGCAAGCTGGAGAGGAAGCCAATCAGGAGTATGCAGCTGGAAAAGCTTCAGCGCTACATTGATGCGATTGGCGGAAAGCTGGATGTTTCTGTCACTCTGCCAGACGGCACCGTGTTGACAATGAATGTATGATAAAAAAGCCTCCGAGGTGGAGGCTTTTTGTTATTAATTGTAGGCTCCGCTCATGCGAACGATGAGTTCAGAAAGCGAAGTGTTTCCTCTTTTTTCCATCTCAACCTGGCTATGGTAAATAGCGGCCACACCGCAACCAAAGCAGACACACTTATGCAGAAAGATCCCTCTTAATACATCACTAAGAGGAACGTCATCGTCATGCACGGCTTGCTGCTGAAGTTTGACAAGTCGTTCGTAGACATCCAATGTGGAGTTATCCGTATTGCTGTCGATGTGTACGATAACGCACGATTTTTGTGCGGCTTTTTTAATTTCTTCGAAATCACTTGCTCCGCGAATAGTTCCCATGTGAATAACATCAGGATCGGAGCGCATCATAACTCTAATGTCATCAGTAGGGTTAGTGGTCATGCATTTGCTTGTGATATCTGTACTACCTTTGTCGATACCTGTTAGTGTTTCAGTGAAGATGGCGTCAGAGATGCTTTTATGTTCGCCAGCTAGAATAAACAGGCCAGTAGGGACTAATCTGACATCATTCGTGAAAGAAACGGCGGCGCGCGTTTTTGAGAACTCTGGTCCATCAAAGAGTAAAGAGCGGGCTTTCGATGCGTCGCGCACAAAGGATTTTGTTGGCTCAATGGGTGAGCCATGAGGTATGGTTGGATAAGCTTGATCAGGCGTCACAGAGCTCCCAAAAGCTTGTTTCCATGCGCTACGCGCGAGCTCGGCTTTCTTATGACTATCCATCCTATATACAGGAGAGATAAAATTATAAATGTAATCGGCCAGCATGTGATCATAGGGTTCCTTCCCCATGTTAATACGCTCAGCTTCCGCTCTGTCATTTTGCGTAGATGCGAGAAAAAGCTCTTTTAAGAGCAAGGGGTGTTTTAATCCTACTTCTTCCATTGTTAGCCCGGCAAATGTTTTACCCTGATGCGTCGCGTAGGTACTTTGTCCATAGTGCTGAAAGAGTTCCATGAGAACGGTTGACGTGACCATCGGGATAATATTGCAGGAACAGGAAAAATGGAGTGCAGCCATGTCCCACTCTGTATGTTCAAGTTCAGTGAGTGTGTAACCCCATCTGACAATACGGCTTAACCCGGCCAGGTTGTCATAAATCGCATCCATCCACATGGTTTTGCTGAGCTCGGAGGGAAGCTCAAGATAAAACCCGAAATGCAAAACATCGCCTTCGATGTGAATGCGCGATTCTTTTTCATCAAGCTTTCTCAGATGGGCCCGGTACCCTTTGGCGGTGTGGTAATGGTTTGCTTTGGCCGTCGCTTCTCGCAATGCGGAAACTGAGCTGTTTTTAAGGTGTTTTGAGATGTTCAGTGTATCTTGCAGAAATTTATATTCACGAGGTGAATTAAGCATAACATTTAGCTCCAAACAGGTATAATTCTCGTTTCTCAGCTCCCAAATAAAGACGAACCTGCTGATGCTAAGTTGTCATAATAAAAAACGTAATGTTTTGCCTTTTGTGCGACCTGTTAAGGTTGGGAGGACGGGGCGGCACCCGGGAAAAGGCTGACAAGTGGACTTTGCTTAACCTGATGGAATAGTAACAGCATTTTTGTGAAAAGTAAACGACAGCGCAAGGTGCACTGTCGTAAAGACGTAATTTTACAGTGAATCTCGAATAGCCTGCCGAAAAGGCTCCATTTTTTCGTTGTACTTCTCAAGGTATGGTGCCGGCGGAGGGGTATAAGGCGTCCCCCGCTTGGCAAGCCACTCTTTGAGTGTGGATACTGAGTGATCTGCGCTGCCGCAGATAAACGAGCTCATAAAAAAGTCGCCAAGTTCTTCAATGAGTTTATCACCCTCCTCTTTCCCGAGCGCCTGGCGAACATCATCATGATGCTCAATGCCCATCATCGAAAAACAATGTTTTTCGTTGTAGCGGGTAATAGCGTCGTTAATAATATTCGCCAGCCATGCGGCATCGACATCAATCTCTTCATCCGTTTGCGGTTTATCTTTTAGTATCACATAAACCTTACTGATTTCTGTGACACCGAGCAGCGCCATGATGGCAGCTTCATGCTGTGCGCCATCATACGGTTCAACCTGGTCGATATAGTCGCCAACATTTTTACCCGCTTTTTCAAAAAAATGAGTTTGAATGCGGGATACGCCGAGATTGTACTCATGGTATCCAATTGCATAGTTGATCACATGAGCAAGCTCAGCGAGAAAGCGTTTTTTTACAAGCATAAAAATCCCGTTTTGTTATGCATCATTATAAAATTTACGACTAAATAACATCAATGTTGACATTGAACCCGGCATTAGCACGAACATTAATCGTTGTGTCGCCAACGAACAGGTATTGCCCTTTAATTCCATGAAGCACGCCTTCGAGCACCGGTGTTTTTTCAAACTTGTGCGGGTTTTTCACTTTGGCGAACGGGCGCTCTTTAATGGGGAACTCCGGACGGACGATGTTAACTGGTGTGCGAACGATCGCATCAGCACCATAATGAAGTTGAAGCTGATCAATAGCATCTTTTGACGCGTCAACCAGTGAGTTTACTTTGGCGTTAAATTCGGCATCACTGGGAGATTCGTCTTCCAGTAGCATCTTCCGCCAGTTGGTTCTGTCGGAGACGTGCTCTTTAAAGGCGGTTTCAACGAGACCGGAAAGCAGTCTCTCGCTAACCTCAAAGATAGTGGTCGCAACGACAGCGCCCTGATCAAGCCAGCGTGAAGGCAGGTTTTTCCCACGGCAAATACCCACTTTAAAACCCGATGAGTAAGCAATATAAACAAAATGCTTTGTCATGCAGTTCTCTTCACCCCAAGAAGGCTCTCGGCATGTGCCGGCAGCATAATGGCATTTTTCAGGCTGCACGCGGCACTGGTCACAAGAGGCCAGAGATGTCTGGCAGGTGAAGCAGTGACCCTGGCTGTATGATTTTGGTGTTTCGCTGCCGCAATGGACACAGTTGATGCTGCCGTCAGACGTAAAGCGCAAGGTTTTTCCGATGAGCTTATTCATATCGACGGCGTGCTTACCATCAAGATGGAGGGTATAGCTAACTTTGTTGTCGGAGCCCAGTACGGGTTCCATTTTACGTAAACCACCTTGCATTGTTCTTTCCTCTTTTTTCATATGCATTAATTACAACATAAAAGTTAAATTAGTGCAATGTTTAAATGCTCTGCAAAGACAATACTGCAATGTGGCCGCATCCAATGGCGGCATAGTAAGGCATCACGGTTGGCTTTATCATGTTGGCGATATATTCATTCACCATTGCGGTGAGCGAACGTGCCTGTTGTTGGTAATGTAAATACACAGGTTCGAAATGCTTGTTTTGCCCGGATTCTTCAATAGCAACAAGTCGCTCCATGGAGCGGGATTGATAAGTTCGGATGAGGACTTCGCAAATAAGCAGGAAGAATAAAAATAAAGCCACAGAGAGCGCCTCATGTGGCCTGAAGATGGGCAAGAGTAGTGTTGCCGCAGCAATTATTTTGGGTAGCATGGCAGCGCGGTCGAGAGAGGCAACTTCACTGTGAAGACCTTGCCATTGCGTCATAAGGTGAGGCATTTTTTCCATTTTATTTTTGTCCGGCGGTTTGTTCAAAGTCAGCGACGAAATAGGCAGCAATAAGAAAGGCCAGGAGTAAAAACAGCATGGCTGCAACGCCGCCCATAATCCAGCTCATACCCCCAGTGAATGCCTGGTAAACGGCGTGCAGTTGTGCACTCATAATAAACGTTAATCCGGATACCATGGCGCGGTTTCCAATTACCATTCTCGGCTCCCTGAGTTCTTCGTTTAACCGGAAACCAAGATAGATTAGTGCGGTCACGCAGATCAACAACAAAAGGGATGAAACTGGCGACTGGGTTAGATCCGGATGGGCGAACGGTAACAGCGAAACAGCGGTGCTGAATAAGCTGAACCCAAGCATTGCGACGCAAATAATGATAAGAAGCATAACATTCCTTGTTTATACGGTTTCCTTAAAGCCATTGCTTATCATGGCAATGATGATCATAGCACACTGATAGGCATGACATCCATCTCTGTATTAATAAGAGGCACCCGGTATTTTTCATCTACCTTAAGGTGATCGAGTATGCTTAGCCAGTCCGGGTGTTCCTTTGAGCCAAAAACGATCAGCTCACCCCCGAAGTTTTCCTGTCCACGCCCCTGCTCAAGATCATCAATAAGAAAATCGCCTTTTACACTTCCTTTATCAAACGTAAAAATCATGCGGTGATAGAATTTTTCTCCAAACGTTGAAATGACGGATTCAGCTTTTTCTGTCAGACAAAATGCATTTCGGATATCCATTGACGGAGCGGTGCAGAATTTGACGCGGTAACCTGGTGTGTTTTCAATAGCATGTATAGCCATAACAGCATTCTTAAGCGCTTTCAGATCACGGTAAAACCCTTTTTTGCTTTGTGGGAAAGGGTTGTTTTCCGGGTGATGTTGTGCCGCTTTTGCTCCGGAGAAATCCAGCACTGTATTATCCAGATCGATAAGAACGTCGCGCACAACGCCATGGTTGGCGTCATCTTCACCGAGTCCGTAATACTGTGTAAGCGCATTGCCGCATGCACGAAGTAGTGCCCACCCGTCTTCGATGTCATAAATGTTGCGTCTTACCCAATAGCGATTGAATAAAGGCAGATTGGAAAAGGCATTGGCCATAATACTGTAAATCAAGTATTCACTCTGAACTCGTAAAGGCGGCGCTTTGTCTTTGAAGTGAATGTTGTGTAAAGCCAGTCCGAGAAAGAGGCGCAGCCGCTTCGCTTCATTACCGTAAAGTTTTCTTGGGTTCATCCATGAGTCTGAAAGGGCCGTCTTTTTTTCTGCGAAATCATCGGCGGCTTCCTTCAACAGGCGTCTCTCCGTCTTTGTCGGAGATGTGCTGCGGCTGGTAGTTACCATGTCAAGAAAATCTTCAAGCGACACTTCTTCACCATCATCATCGGACGGGGAGGTGAACTCGGAAACAACGATACGGTCATCAACGTTAGCGGCGCGAAGGCGAACCTCCCCTTTTACCGCGAGGGCAACACCATGAATACTTGACAGGTATTGAGTGTCGACAGGAAAGTCGACGTCGGGTTTGAGTGCCGAAAGATGAATGGTGATCAGTTCGCCAATAGGCAGTTTGGGTGTACAGATATTCACAGATGGCCCCTTAATCGACAAGGTTGCGGTCGAAGGTGATTTGGTCAATGGGTTTGTTTGCTGTGTACAGGGTTCCGCTGCGGCCTGATTTCCCGGTTGATTTTGTGCCTTCAAGCTTTGTGATTTCATCCATTTTGTCTATGCGTCGGTGAACGGTCATGCGTGCGACCTCTCTGCCTAAAATAACAGACAGGACACGACACAGTTCAGGCACAGTAAAGTTGCGAGGCAAGCAGTAAAGTGGGATGAGCGAGTAGCGTGATTTTTGTTGCAGTCGGACAATCGCGTCGTTGATGATTTCTTCATGGATAAAAGCAATCTGCAAATCTTTCAACATGGATACGGGTACCCACTTTGCTTCATGTACAGAGTCCACTTTAGGTAGCAGATCTGCATCACGGGTCAATGCAAAGTGCGCAACTGACACGGTGTAACCTCGCGGGTCGAAATTGCCCATATACGTTTTTAACTGCTCAAGGTAGCTTATGTTGAGCCCTGTTTTTAGTTTAAGAATACGTGATGCGGCAGATTTTGAGTCTGCGTCTTTATCAGTGTCAACAGCGCCGCCAGGCAGTGCCCACTGTCCTACAAACGGGGAAGTTGCCCGGCGGACCATGAGTACGTGAAGTTCGTTATCACGAATGGTGAAAATAACATTGTCTATTGTCGCTGTGAGTTTTTGCATTACCGCTCTCTTTATTTTGTAGCTCTGTGATACATATTAAATCACATTTTTGTTGTGAGTTGTAGTTTATTTTTGATTTTTTATAAAAAATATATCTATAGTATTCATGTGTATAAAAAGAAAGTTGCGATCCAAAGCGATCGCAATATGGATCTTCATTAAAGTTCTGTGATACATTAAACGTAACTCAGGGATACAAACACGCTTTAAATGTATCCCACAGATACAAAATGGAGTATTTAATTATGTATGCAATCTGTCACACACTTCACAATAACCTGATTCGGATCGAACCGGAAGAGTTTACTTTTCCTGGCGGGGAAGTGCAGGTTACCTGGCCGGTAGGGAGTTTGCGCGGGGCAAACCGGATCCAGCTGGTCGCCAGCCTGACAAACAGCAATGACATCCTTGCGATGATAATGGGAGTGGACGCAATCAGGAGAGCAACCTTTCACCAGCCGGCAATAGAACTGATCATCCCTTACTTTCCTTATGCCAGACAGGATCGGGTTTGCGTTGAAGGGCAATCGTTGTCTGCGGCTGTCATGGCCTCGTTGATAAATAATTTGCAATGCGAACGCGTTACCATTTGTGATCCGCACAGTGATGTGACAGGTGCGCTTATCAACAATGTAAACATTGTCTCTCAGGCCGACATTGCCCGTCGTAATAAAAAATTTCGCCGCAATTTGTATCGCAGGGATACAATCATGGTCGCACCTGACGCCGGAGCCAGTAAGAAAGCGGAAATGGTGGCGTCGGCTTGTGAACGCGGCACCCCTGTAGTGCAGGCTTTCAAACATCGTGACCTGAAAACCGGAAATATCACCCAGACCACATTGATGGGAAGCGTGAAAGGTAAACGCTGTGTCATCGTCGATGACATTTGTGATGGCGGTCGCACCTTCGTCGAGTTGGCAAAAGTGCTTCGCGATGGCGGTGCTACACACGTTGACCTGTTTGTTACCCACGGAATTTTCTCAAAAGGTCTGTCTGTTTTCGACGGCCTGATCAATCACATTTTCACCACCGACAGTTTGCCTCAGCGTCACGACGTACCGGCAGACATCACATTCACTGTTCAACCTTTATCACTGGCATAAGCCACTCGTTACCACTGGAGAATCATTATGACTATCATCGCCCCAACCATGAAAAAAGACGTGTACAAAGAGTTCCATCAGCGTGCTTATCATCCTGAAGTTACCCGTGTGTACTCAAACTACACATCACGTTCAAACAAACTCAGCAACATTGAAAATAACGACAAAGTCGCGTTTGTGGGGTTGCAGTATTTCATTCTTAATCACCTGGTTGAAGAATGGAATGTGGGGTTCTTTGCATTACCAAAAGAACTCGCAGTAAAACAACACCGTCGCATCATGACCGCCATGTTGGGTTACCCGGTCGACGTAACATACCTCGAAGAACTGCACGATCTGGGTTATCTGCCAATCCGGATTAAAGCCCTCGAAGAAGGGACACTGGTGCCTTATCAGGTGCCACCGATGACTATCGTTAACACGAAAGACGGTTTCCAATGGCTGACCAATGCGCTGGAAACGGTCCTCAGTACGGAAAACTGGCCAATTCAAACCAGTGCGACAACAGCGATTGAGTATCTGAAGGTGTTTCGTGAGTTTGCGAAGAAAACCGGTTTGCCGGAAGACTTTGTACCCTTTCAGGGGCATGACTTCAGTTTCCGCGGTATGTTCGGTATGCAGGCGGCGGCCATGAGCGGTTTTGGCCATCTTGCTTCAGGTCTGGTGGGTACTGATACGATCCCGGCAGTGTTGTTTGCCGAGAAGTATTACGGTGCCGATGTGGACAAAGAATTGGTGGGCGCTTCTGTCGATGCCACTGAGCATTCAGTGACGTGCTCATGGATTATGGAAGGTGAAATTGAATTCTTCCGCTACCTGATGCGGGAACAGTCTCCAACCGGTATTTTAAGTGTTGTTTCTGACACGTGGGATTTCTGGACGCTGGTAACAGAATATCTGCCTCAGTTGAAAGATGAAATAATGGCACGGGATGGTGCGGTAGTTATTCGTCCTGACAGTGGCGATCCGGTACACATTCTGACAGGCTATCGTATGCTTGAAGCGGGTAACCACAGTTCACGTGAAGAAGCGAGACAGGCGGCGATGGATGCGGGCATGGAAGGGTACACCTTTGATGGCAACCTGTATGCACTGGAAGAGGTGGAAGGGAGTGACTATACCGACCCTTACCAACTTATGCCATGCCAGGTAAAAGGGTTGATTGAGTGCTTGTGGGACATCTTCGGCGGTACCATGACAGGTAAGGGGTACCAGTTGCTTGATGATCATATCGGCGCTATTTACGGTGACTCTATCACGCTGAAAAGACAACGCCAAATCCTTCAGCGCCTTATGGGCAAGGGTTTTGCCTCTAAAGTCGTACTGGGGATCGGTTCTTTTACTTACCAGTATGTCACACGGGATTCTCATGGTTCTGCGGTAAAAGCGACAAGCGTGGTGAAAGCCGGGGAACGCGTGGCTATCCACAAAGATCCCAAAACTGACAGCAAGAAAAAATCAGCCCGGGGCCTGCTGCGCATTGAACGTGACGATGACGGCGAGCTGATTTGTCTGAATGATGTGACGCCGGAACAGGAAGCCGGCGGTGAGTTAAAGGTTGTTTTCGAAGACGGCGTACTTTTAAGGGAAACAACGCTCCGTGAAATACGTGATCGGGTTGCAGATCAAATTGCTTAACATCTGAAATCGGAAAACCCGCTTTAAAGCGGGT